>Ga0302278_10000610_pt1 | contig 45475 bp, 43 predicted proteins | sample III_Bog_N3_2_FD_194543 | JGI IMG/M metagenome (GOLD analysis project Ga0302278, IMG submission 194543) | Peat permafrost microbial communities from Stordalen Mire near Abisko, Sweden - III_Bog_N3_2 | ecosystem: Environmental > Terrestrial > Soil > Wetlands > Peat | place: Sweden: Abisko...
TCATGTTGAGTTGATTCATCGCGTCCATGTGCCGTGCTCTCGGCGCGCAACGCAATGCTTCCCTCAAAATGGCCGGTTTTCATCCGCTCTGCCCTGGCCGGTTTTGACCGCTCGCTGACAGGAACCGGGACGAAGCGCTGGAGCGGTTAAAGGCCGGCCGATTGGCGGTCTGCGTGCCGGCATCTGTGTCGGAAGCTTTGGCTAAAGCCATGCGCTCGGCAGGTTTGGGGGCGCATCTACTGGTGGCCAACGCACAGGAACTTGCTGGATTTGCGCCATCCTTTATGCTGGTGGTGGCGGATGGCGGCGAATGCGCCTTGAAGGCGCTGCAATTTGCATACGATGCGAACGTTCCTTGTCTACTGACCATGATTGGCGCCACCGAGACGCGGATCGGTCCCCTCCTCCTGCCGAAGCTTTCCGTTGGCCACGAGTGTGTATTGCGGCAATTGCCGGTCGTGGAGTTCATGCGGGATCAGGATGAGTTGCTGTTCTGGAGTGCCTTTGCGTTGCAGGAGACCCTGCTGCTGATGGCGGGCATCGCCACGGATTCTTATTTTAACAAGCTGATTCTGCATCACTACGGTGGGGGTGGGCGGTACAGCACCTATCAAGCCTTGGCGCCGGTTCCCGGTTCGCAGACGAGCGGTTTGGTTGCGGCAAGGCCGCTGGATGTGCGATCCTCCGCTTTCCTCGCCTGGAAGCATCATTGTGGAACGCGCTTTCCGCCCAAGAAGTATCTTCCGCCAGCCGCCCATCAAAACCATTTTACGGCCCAGAACATCGCCGGAGCGCAAAAACCGCTGGCAACCGAATATGGGTCTTCAATTCATCCGCTGCCCGACCAGTGGGAAATTCCAGCATCCCTGCCGTGGCTCAATGGTGTGCGCCGCGAACCCGTCGAATTCAACGCGGTCTTGGTCGGGAATCTGCTTCGGGTCTCGGTCGGCCATCAGAAAATTCAAAATCAAGACCGGCGCATTTCACCCTGCGGTGGCGGGCTCAAATCCGCCGGGCTTTTTGTGCGCACGCGGGCGGTAACGGGCATTAAAGACGGTTGGTATGCCTACGATCCCACCGAGCATGCCTTGGAGACGATTCAGAATCTGGATGAGGATGGAATCGCCGCTGCGTTGGGAGCCGAGGACGAGTCGCCAGTGATGCTCGTGGTGGTAGGACGTTTGCAGCGAACGCGGGATAAGTACCGGGAGTTTGGATATAATATTATCCACTTGGATGCCGGCGTTGCCACCGCGTTCGCCACCGTCATGGCCGATGCCTATGGATGGCATGTTTGCCATCACCCCAATGCCGCCAACGCCTCCCTCGCCCACAGCTTGCGGATTGACGAAAAGGATCATTACCGCTTGGTCAGCAACGTGTTTTCCCTCGGCAAACCGCCCCGGGAATTTAATGGCAACATGCCGGGGGATGAGGAGAACTGGTTGAAGGATTTGGTTTTAGCCAGTCGAGCGGTGGATCCCCGTCCGGCCATGTTCGGCTCGGCCCATTGCTGTCTGGGCGGCCCTGGGAACGGTCTGACGCAAAGGAGCGTTTCCCGCACCTTTGAGGACGTGCTTAAATCACGCCGATCCAGCCACAGTTTCAAGCCGTTCCAACAGCGTCCAGTAAAGGGTGCGATGGTGGAGGACTTGGTTGTCATTGGCCATCGTGCCCGGCGGCGTCTGGCGGAGGAAGGGATGTTTCCGATTCCATTAAGCATTTATGTGCTCCGGGCTCTGGGCGATGACGAACTTCCCTCCGGCGCATACGAGACGAATCCAGGTTCGATGGCAACGTGGAAATGTCTGTCCTCGCCGCTCAGCCCAGAGGACGTCAACCGGTGTGTGAACCAAAATTCCCTGGCACGGGCGCCACTTCTGTTTGTCATGGTTGCGGATCTGGATGAAACCTTCCATCGCTACGGCGCGGCTGGGTATCGCCATTTGTTGAATCAGTCCGGTTTTGTGGTGGGCCAGATTTGGCTGGCGGCTTCAGCCGCCGGGTTGGTCGGAACAGCGTGCGGCATTGTGATTGAGGAGGGCATGCGCAACGCGATCAAGTCGGACGGCTATACCAGGGCATCCCTGTTTGGATTTGTGCTGGGAGAACCGGAGGACAAAGCAAAGGCAGGTTAAAATGGCGGCCGCGATCACAGACGAACCGGAGATCAAGCTCAGACCTGGCATACAGATCGCCAGGCGGGTTGATGAAGTCGTTTTGGTCGGTGAGGCCAACGGCAGGGCTTTGCGGCTGGCGGGGGTATCCCGTGACTTGATTGATCTGCTCGTGGCGGGTTGCAGCCGTAAGGCCCTTTGCGCACATTTGCAAACACTGGGGTTTCCCGCCAGACAGGTTGAGCCGGCAATCGAGGCATTTTTATCCCGCCTGTCCTCCGCCGGCGTCCTGCAATCCAAGGGCGACTCCGCCAACGCCTCCCCCGGCCGCCGGATGATCAACGTGGATCCGTTGGCGTCTTTCTTCGCCCGGCCGCTCTTGCTTCAGCCTTCGGGACTCGCTGTCAGCCTGGGGTTGTTGGCACTGGTGGCGGCGGTGGCCAGTATTACCGTTGCCGCGGTCAAGGAAAGATTGTTCTCGTTTCCGCCGGATTTTTCGCCCCGATCGTTGACGGGCCTTCTCGGAGTCGTTCCCTGGGTGCTGCTCCACGAACTCGCACATGCGGTGGCCTGCCGATCCGTTGGCTGCCAAGTTTCTGGACTCGGCCTGCGGTTTCGGAAATGGAGAGGACTGTCGCTCTTCGTTGACACGAGGTATGTGGCGCTGCTGGAGAATCGTTGGGCCAAAGCCTGGGTTGCCCTGGCGGGACCATTCATGGACCTCATCCTTCTTGGTTGGTTGAGTGCGGTGGTTTTACTCTCACCGGCCGGGCGGCTGGGCGATTCCTGTCGCTTGCTTTTCTGGGTGATGACGGGGGCGCTCTTTTTCAATTTGAATCTCTGGCGCGCCAGTGACGGCAGCAATGCCGCCACCGCGCTCTCCGGCAATCCCCGGCTGTTGGCGGACGCGCTTTCGTTCAGGACCGGCAAGCAAAGCCCGGTCGGTCTCAGTTACCGTATAGCGGCGCTTGTCTATCTCCTGCTTTTTGCCGCCGGAATTGGATATTTCATGTGCGTGTCAGCCCCGGCAGTCGGCAAATGGTTCCGTTAGATTATGGCGCAATCAATTGAAATCGAATCCGATTATCTGAAGGAGGCGATGGTTGCGCCTTTCACCATCTTGCGCGTCGGCGGGCTTCCTTTCACCATCCTGCAAGATTTTGTGACCGTCGCATTGTCCGCCGGCTTGGAGGACTACATCACCGCCCGAAACCAAATGCGGGAGGCCACCGGCGGACTGGTCGCCATTCTGGAGCGGCTTGTGCCGCAGGCCGGCGCCGGCGAACGACGCAGCCGCCTCATCCAGTTGAAGCGGGACGTATACAATCACCGGGCGATTGTTCTCGAAGCGGATCTCGGAGAATGGCTCGCAGCCAGGACGGCCCGTTGCGCCTTGGAAGATTGGCAAAGCTTCCAGCGGCGCGCGGAACGGAGTTTGGTTTGCCTGACGCAGGAGGCGGAGCGGGCTTATGAAATAATTGACTCGATACTGGCCAGGTGTTGGGAGAAGCCATCCTTCCAGCAGGGTGTCAGCATCGCCTCGCCTTCTTTGTTCACTCGAATGTCGCAGGACTGGCAATCATTCAGGCGAAAGAAAAGAAAGGGAATCACCCGAAGCCTGTTTGCCTACGCCACGCGGGCGGCGGCAAAAACAAGTCCTTTCAGCACCCTTACCAGCAACTGTATCCTGTCTTTGGATATTTTCGACGGCCAATCAAATTTTACCGTCGAAAAAACCGAGACGCTGGCGACGAGCGTTTTGAACCGCAGCATTCCAACGGCCTTGAGAAACGCACTTGTGGCCGGCCAAGGAAGCCGGTTGCCAATCAGTTATCATCTCAGTCCGCACGTTCGGATCGAGGGGAACAAGATATTCGGGGTGAGTCACCGGTATCAGCCGAGGCTGGGGATACTGTGGCTGGAGCAATACCCGATCAGCTTGAATTTGGCGCCGGGCATCACCGATGTGCTTCGGCGTCAGTCCTCTCCATTCCGTTGGGCGGAATTGGAGGCGTCGTTGCGGGGCGCGGGAATTGGGGCGGCGGAGGTCAGGCAGATCATCAACGAACTGGTGTGCCGGGACATCATCCGGTCCGGATTGGAATGGAATTCAGACTGTGACAATCCGGCGAATTTTCTGGCCGACAATTTGAACCATTGTGATGACGCCGGGGCGAAGGATTTCGGTGACACACTCCGGGCCATGGACCAGAGTGCGCGGTCATTTTCGGCCAGCGCCATTTCCGACCGGGCTCAAATCATCCAGCATATCAACTCGCTCTATACGGACCTTTACGGCAAGTTGAGCCAGTTCGCGCCACCTGAGATTCGCACGGCAGTTTATGAGAATGCTCGGATCCAGGGCATTGATTTCCATGCGGGAAAAGGATTCGCAAGGCTGTTTCAGCGCCTTGGAAAGGCCATCCACGACAAAATCGGCGTTTCCAGTTCCTATATCTGGTTAAGAGACAAGTTCATCGAGCAATACGGTGCGGGAGGTGTGTGCGATAATGTTCCGCACTTCATCATGACCGCATGGCGCAAAGTGCATGAACTCCTGCCGGGCCGAAACAACAATTCTGCGGCGAAGGCTATCGATCAGCCCGGTGACCGTTTTGCCGGCGTGCCGCGGGAGCACATTTCCGTGCCCCTGACGCTGTTTGTGCAGATCGTCGGGTGCAATCTGGAAGCGTTGGACAACGGCGAACCAAAAATTGTGTTGAACCTTGCCTATAATCGCATCGGTTGGCAAACCGTCCGATGGTGCGACCACAGTGGCGCAACGGCAGGCTCGCTGCAAAAGCAAATTCGAGGCTGGTTGAAATATGCCTCCGCGCCCAAGATACCCCTGTCCATAGCGGTTTCGTCAGAGTCCTGCACGTTGCAGGCCCATCCGCGTTGCACGGATCGAATGCTGGTGGTTGACGGAACGCTTTCCATGGATGATTTCCAATTGAGTGATTTGATGCTCCGGCATAACCCGCAGAGCAACCTTCTGGAAACAACGACCAAAGACCACCTGCCGGTTCAAACCCACTATCTGGGAGCATTGAACCCGACGTTTGACTGGGGTCCGCGCTATCTTGCCATTCTAATGGGGGAACCTTTTGAGGTGATCCGTCCTCCGCTCAGCCGGGTCATCAATGTCGACGATCTGGCACCCGTGAGGCATCAGGAGCGGGTGGAGGAATGCGGATGCATTCTCATTCGGGAGACCTGGTGGGTTAAGTCCAGCGAGTTGTTGCGCCGGATCAATCAGTCGTCCACCGTGGATCGCTTGATCGCAGCCCGGGATTTTTGTGATGAGTTTAACATTCCACGACACGTCTACGCCAAAGGCCAGATTTCATCGTGGACCATAAATGGTCCGACCAAGGTGCGAAAACCGGTCTGGCTCGATTTCCAAAATGTGGCGTGCCTGGATGATATTGGGGATATTATAAAACAAGTTGACTGGATCATCCTCATGGAGGCCCTGCCTGGCCCCGGTGAAAATGTTTTGCAAATCGACGGACGGGAGCATGTCAGCGAGTTTGTGTTTGAGGCGGTTTTTTCCGCCACCCGGAAAAGTCCGGGAGCCATGAACGACTACGACCTCACGATGGAGCCAAAGAGCGATTTGACGACCACCTGAAAATAAATCATGCGAGCACACGATTAATCTTATGAAGAAAATCCTGCCGATCATCTTCGCCATCAACTGTCTGCTGCGGCTTGCGAATGCCGCGCCCAGCTCCGCCCCCGACCCGGACCTCGAGCGAACGCTGGCCAAATACAATCAATGGAAGGCGTCACATCCCAATGCCATTGTTCGGTTCAAAGCCAGCCAGGACGGAATGAGTGAGACCGTGACAAGTTACTATTTCGAGAATAAATTCAAGATCGTGACGGAAATTCTGGCCGATCATGTCAACGCCCGCTACGTAGAGTTCTTGTCGGACAACGGAGATGTGCTGAACTATTTCCCGCTGACCCAGTTGACGGTCAAGGAAGACAGTCCCTTAAAAATCTACGTTTTGAAGGAAATGGGCTGGACTGAGGAGTTGACCGCGGCCAAAATCGAGCATTTTGGGGGGACAATCGCGTATTTAAAAAAAGACAACCGGGATTGCCTTATCCTTAAGTTGCCTTCCCACCCGTTTGACCGCCAGTCGTTGGAAAAACCCTCGTCGTATGATTCCAGCCTCGTATTTGAATTGGACGAGACCGGAAAAACCGTAAGACAAACCGCAACCTTTGATAATTCGCCCCCGGTTGCGGCGGATCTTGAATACATCACCTTTGACGAGCAAAAGGTCGGGGCCGAATATGGCGACATAACGGTCAAGTCGGCGGTGGCTACGGATACAACCCTGGAGGCCGCTTTTTCCGCCGAACTTGAGAAATCCGCCACCACCGGCCCACCGTCGCCGGGCCGGAAATGGTTTCTGCTGTTGTTCGGCGGAACAATCCTGATTCCCATATTGATCGGCTTCCGGAAGTTTCTGTCCGCCAGAACCTGAATGGAATGTAAGCGTCCGGCAGGCACCATCTGGATTGGTTTCATTGGGCGCGGCAAGATTGGAGGAGGCAAAGGAAATCAACGGGCGGCGGATGCCGCGATTTCAAATCCCCGGCGCGAGTGGGTTTGGTGGCTGAATATCATCGTGGTCAATTAACCCAGCGGGAGTTTGCCGGCCAGCACGGCTTGGGGTTGACGCCCCTGGCTCGCTGGCTGCGACAGGAACGTGACGGCCCGGTGCCGCGACTGCGGCAGCGGCCGGCGTTTGCCTGGACCCATTTACAATTATATTTAAGGCCGCTGTTGGGGTGAGGACCACCGACCATCTTCTGTCACTTAAGAAACTTGTCCACTTGGGCGATGAATAAATCGGGTTGGTCAAGCATGATGTAATGGTATGATTCGGCCATGCACACGACCGTCTTGTTCATTAGCGAAGCAAAGCTTTGCTGATAGAATGCTTCCGTGTTCGTCCGCGACATACCGGTCGAAGAGTTCCAAGCATAGAGCACGGTTACGGATGTCTTTATCTGATGCAGCATCGGACGAATGTCCAGGGTCATGTCTTCGTAAAAGATGCGCGCCACGACGGATTTATCGGACGTGACGGCCCATCCGGTTGCTTCCCTGAGGCCTTCGGGCGATTTGACAAGTGAGCGGAGGATATTTGATTCCTCCGATGCATACTGGAGTTGTGTTTCAGCGATTATCCGGTCGCGCGCCGGGGCTGCTTGGGCGGCGGCGGCGGCGGCGTCATCCACTCCGAGCATGGCGCCGGCAAAAGGAAGAGCATCAACAATCATCAGCTTGCCCACGTCTTCGGGATGTTGGATCGTAAGAAGCAATGCCATGGAGCCGCCAAGTGAATGGCCAATGATGTCTGGCGACTTCAGTTTATTTGATTTAATGTAGGCGTCCAGAGCATCAATCGTAGGCTGGATGACCGGTCCCCGTGCGTTTGCCTGCGGAGGCAAGCCGGCGAATCCGGCAATCTGGACAATATGCAGGCAGTAATGTTCCTGAAGATGTGCGACCGTGGCATCCCATACGGCACCGGAAGTGGCGAGTCCGGGAATCAACACGACATCCGGACCCTGACCGCGGATGGTAACGATAATTCGATCCGACACCGGTTCTGCGATGGCAACCGAGGCATGCATTAAAATGAGGCCGATTAAGAATGTTGGGAACTGTGGCACAATTGGTGGGCGGCTTTCTTCGGGATTTGGGCTTGATCCACTTTTTTGATGAATAAACGCGTGGCGGACGGAAGCAGCGGGTGTTCGACCGCAGCGGGGTGCGAGCCAAGCCATGGATCAGCCAATGCCCTGATTTCATGCTTCACGACGAAGGGCTTGTCTCGATGAGATTCGGGCACTGGCAGTTTCTGGTTCATGCGGTGCTTGCTCAAGGCCGAAGCCGGCCTCAAATAAAGACAGACCTTTTTAACGGGATTGGCAAATCGGGGCAATGTAAATCGTCTGACGATTGGCCGGCTGCAGACAGTTCAAGCCCCGTTTGAACTATCCACCCGAAACCAGTCGGTATGGCAGGAAAAACCCTAAATTAACGCTGTATCCCATTGTATCCCTCGATCACGATCAATTTGGCTGTGATTGCCAACGGCATGGCTTTAAGAGTCTGTGGCCTTTTTTGTTTTTTGATTGTATCCCGAATTGTATCCCGCAGCCTTGAAAAGGGGGCCAAAACGGGCCAAACGGGTCATTTTCGGGCCGGGGAGTGTCCATGCAAGACCCTTTGTTTCCAACGATTTCTACGTAAGTCATTGAATTGCAACGAGATTTACAGTCTGCCCCCGTTGGCCACTTGGGTAACCTACCAAACTCAATAAAATCAAGCACTTGACCGCAGTTGCCGCTTTTATGGTTAAGATTGTATGCGGGGGGGGCGTCCCGCGCAATTCAAATTGGGGGTGCCCGCAAATTGCCCGCGCCCGCCGTTATGAGTGGACAAAAAAACGCCAATCGCCGTTTCACCGACGGCAAATGGCGGTCATCTTTCCGCGTTCCGCACCGGCTGCCCTGCGTCGGCAGCGGGCACATTTTGCACGAACCCAAATCAAGGGCAAGCGGATTCGTGGACACCCCGGATGAATAATTATTCCCCAAAGGGCAGGATGGCGGAAAGGCGGTTGACAGTGCGGAGCGGGCGTGGGAAGTTTCAATGTCGTTCCGAAAGCTCATGAACATTGAAGGCATCAAAGGCTGTTACGAGAAAACGCACGGGCTGTTTTATTTCGCCCGGATGTGTTCCAAAATCCGCCTGCATGCCGCCGGCCAACTGCCGCCAGAGCACCAAGCCTGGCTTGGCCGGGGTTTCGATGGGCGCACCTGCCGCTATTTGGGCGTTAATTATGACGACGTCAAGGCGCGGGTGCTCGCGGGTCAAACGGATGAAGCGGTGCTCGACGGGTGTTTCGCCCAGGGCCGGCCGCTCACCGAGGAACAGGTGCTCATTTACAACAGCTTCATGAGCAAGCGGGGCTGGCGCGACGATGAAACGGCGGAATACCTCCCCGCCAAGATCAAAGAATACGGGCTGCCGGAAGACGGCAGTGTTGTCACGGATTTCGACCTCATTGAAAGGGAAGAAGGCCGTTGGTATCCGGAGATGTGGCGGGACGCATGGAAATAAGCGGTCCCGCAATGGAAAATGATGTAAACCATAAACGAATATTTGACGATTGGGTCAAATGTGTTAAGGTCAATTAATGATATGAGTGCCAGGAAAATTGATTCAATCAGCCGTTTTGAACAGCCCGTAACCGTCGAAGCGCCGCAAACCCGCTTGGAGCTTTCTGCGGATAAAGTGGTTATTCACAAAGGGGGCATTGAATTTCGCAGCCCGTCGTCCTTCCATCCCTGGTCGGAAATGACGGTTTCCCTGCAATCCCCGGGGGATGACAACCAGTTGAATTGTTCCGGGGTGGTGATTGCCTGTACGGGCAACAAGCACACGGGGTTCAATGTTTCGCTGATCTTCACCAGTCTGTCCCGCCACGCCGAGGCGCGTCTGGCCACCATGGCCCGTTCGGAACTGGGTGTGCATTAAGCGCCGGTCAGGGCGGATATGGCGATTCAATTGCGGAACCCCTCGGAGTGTCAATTCGACCTGCTGTCATTGGGCGAGGTCATGCTGCGCTTGGATCCGGGCGAGGGCCGGGTGCGAACCACCCGCCATTTTTCCGTCTGGGAGGGCGGCGGTGAATACAATGTGGCGCGCGGCTTGCGCCGTTGTTTTGGGTTGCGGACAGCCGTGGCCACGGCTTTTGCCGACAACGAGGTGGGCCGGTTGCTCGAGGATTTCATTTTGCAGGGCGGCGTGGATCCGCGTTTCATCCAGTGGCGGCCCTTTGACGGCGTCGGTCGCGTCACCCGCAACGGACTCAACTTCACCGAGCGCGGTTTTGGCGTGCGCGGCGCCGTGGGGGTTTCCGACCGCGGTCACACGGCCGCCAGCCAGTTGAAGGCCGGCGATTTTGATTGGGATTATATTTTCGGCAAAGTCGGCGTGCGCTGGTTGCACACGGGCGGCATCTTCGCGGCCCTCAGCGACACGACGCCGCAACTGGTCATTGAAGCCGTCCGGAAGGCCAAACAATACGGCACCGTCGTGAGCTACGATTTGAACTACCGGCCGTCCTTGTGGAAATCCATCGGCGGCCAGCAACGGGCGCAGGCGGTCAACCGCGAAATTGCCCGGCATGTGGATGTCATGCTCGGGAACGAAGAGGATTTTACCGCCTGTCTGGGCTTCCAAGTGGAGGGCGCGGATGAACATCTATTGCACATTGATGTGACGGCATTCCAGCGGATGATGGAAGCCGTCGTCAAAGCCTTCCCCAATTTCCAGGCCACGGCCACCACGCTGCGCGCCGCCAAAACCGCCACCCGCAATGATTGGGCGGCCATCGCGTGGCACGGCGGTCAGTTTTATGAAAGCCGGAAATATCCGGACTTGGAGATTCTGGACCGCGTGGGCGGCGGCGACAGTTTCGCGTCCGGGTTCATTTACGGGCTGATGACCACGGGCGATCCGCAGCAGGCGGTGGAATATGGCGCGGCCCACGGTGCGCTGGCCATGACCACGCCGGGTGACACCTCCATGGTGGACAAGGCGGAAGTGGAAAAGTTGATGAAAGGCACCGGCGCCCGGGTGCAGCGCTGAGGCATTTTAGGTCGGCCCACCGCAGAATAATCTTCCCGCGTCAAAAAAACGGATTGTGCGCCTTTTCTTGGGCGACGGTGGTCAGGGGGCCGTGACCGGGACAAATCAGGGTGTCGGCCGGCAGGCTTAATATCTGTTCACGGACTTTTTGGCGGGCCACTTCCCAGGAATCATTGCCCCGGCCCATGGAGCCGGCAAAGATGGCGTCGCCCACGATGGCGATGTGCGGGGCGTCTTCCTGCCAGTTGCCCACGATGTAGGTCACGCCGTCCGCCGCATGGCCGGGAGTGTCCCGGTGCGTGACGCGCAGCCCCCCCAGGTGGATGATCTCGCTGGGTTTATTGCGCTGATCCACGGGGGCGGCGTGGGAACCGCTGTGGACGCGGGCTTTGGGCCACGCCGCGCGAATTTCGGGCAGCGCCTGCACATGGTCGAAATGGGAATGCGTGATGAATATATGCCGGAGCTGCAGTTCGTTTTCCGCGATGCACGCCAGCGCCTCGCGGGCCTCCAGGCCGGTGTCGAACAGCGCGGCCTCTTTGTTGACTTCATCCCAGATCAGGTAATTGTTCACCGTGATCCCCTCTGCGGCCGTGGTGAACACGCGGATCTCCCGCCAGAGACTCAAATCAGCGGGCACGGGCGTCCAGCCCCGGGCGATGCCCTCAAATTTTTGCGGGTCGAGTCCCAGCACCCGGGCGAGCGCGGCAAAATGGGTCTGCGGCGGGATGTGGCTCGCGGACTCCAAAAGGGCAAATTCAATTTCCGAAAGGCCCGCCGCCTGGGCGGCATTCGGAGAGGAAATCTTGGTCATCAGCCGGGCTTTGCCAATGATGTCGCCGATTTGATCTTCGAGATTCATGGCCGCACAATAGCGGTCCGCCGGGCGGACTTCAAGCGGCATGCGGTGGCCGGGACAAATATTTATCGCGGTTTGCCCGGGATGGGTTATAAGTAAGGGCAGGCCATGAAATGGTTCCCCTCCAAGCGGGCCCGGGCGCCCGAACGCTATTACCTGCTGCCCGGGCAGGGGGGCGCGGCGTATCGTCGCAAGCGAAATTTCATGATCTTTTGGTCGGTCGTTCTGGCGCTGCTGTTGTCCGGTTTGCTGACGGCCCTGTTCCTGTTTCTCAACCGTCCGCACCGGTGACGCGGCCCCGGCGCTTGACCCGCCGGGACTAGCTGTTAACATGTCATCACGTTCAATGAAAATTGCCCGATGGATACCAGTTTTGGCGGCGATCTACGGCCTGAATTTGCCGTTGCACGCCGAGTTGGCGGACGGGGTGCAGGCCATCGTCAACGACACCGTCATCACCTACACCCAGGTGAAAGATTACATCGCGTCTGACGTGCAATCCCTCCAGCGGCAATACGCCGGCCAGCCCGCGGCCTACGACCAGGCGCTTTCGGCCGCGATTAACAACGGCCTCCAACATTTGATTGAGCGCCAGTTGATTCTGCACAGCTTTGAGACCGAGGGTTACAAATTGCCCGACAGCGTGATTGACGACGAGTTTCAGGCCCGCATCCGGGAACAGTTCGGCGACCGCGTAACCATGGTCAAGACCCTCCAAGCCGAGGGCATGACCGTCGAGCAGTTTCGCAAGAAGGTGCGGGACCAATACATCGAGGCCGCCATGCGCAATCAGAATGTCTCGCGGGTGCTCATCATTTCCCCCTTTAAAGTTGAAGCCTATTACCAGGCGCACCAGGCCGATTTCCAGATGGCCGACCAGGTCAAATTGCGCATGATCACCCTGAATAAAAATGGCGATCCCGGCGCCAGCACCCTCCGGCTGGCCAACGAAATTCTGTCGCAAATTAAAAATGGGGCGGCGTTCGCGGACATGGCCCGGCTTTACTCCCAGGACGCGCAGCAACGCCAGGGCGGGGAACGCGACTGGGTGGACCGCGACACCCTGCGGAAGGAACTGTCGGACGCCGCCTTTGCCCTCAAGCCGGGGGAAACCAGCGGCGTGATTGATTTGCCGGGAACCTGCTACCTGCTCAAGGTGGAAGACGCCCGCCGGGCTCATGTCAAGCCCCTGGCCGACGTGCGCGACAGCATCGAGAAAACCCTCAGCGCCCAGGAACATGCCCGCTTGGAATCCGCTTGGATCGAGTCGTTGAAGGAAAAAACCTACTGGCGTACATTCTAACCCCACCATGACCGGCTGGATTGGCATTTCGCTCGGGGACGTCACCGGCGTGGGCCCGGAAGTCACGCTCAAAGCCCTGGCCGCCGAGGTTCCGTTGGACGACACCCGTTACCTTCTGATTGGCGATGCGGACGAACTGGACCGGGTCAACCGCCAAACCGGGCTTAATCTCCCCCTCCAGCCCTTCTCCACCCCGGCGACTCCCGGCCGGTTTTTCATCACCAACCCGCTGACCGAAGCCCTGCCCGCGTCCTTGCCCGCCGGTGCGGCGGCGGCAGCCAACGCCTCTGTGGCCTGGCTGGCCGAGGGCGGCCGGCGCTGCCTGCGCGGGGAACTGGACGCCCTCGTCACTGCCCCCGTGAACAAGGAATCCATCATTCACGCCGGCCACCCGTTCGTGGGCCAGACCGAATTTCTTTCCGAACTGGCCGGCACCCGGCAGACCGCCATGATGTTGTTGGGGCACGATGAACGCGGCCGCTGGCTGCGGGTGGCGCTGGCCACCATTCACATCCCGCTCAAAACCGTGTCCGACCGCCTGACCCCGGAGAAGCTGTTGCTCGCCATCGAACTGGCCGCGCAAGCCTGCCGCGACTTGCGCCTGCCCCGCGCGCGCATCGCCGTGTGCGGATTGAATCCCCACGCCGGCGAGGGCGGCGAGTTCGGCGATGAGGAAATCAAGACCATCAGGCCCACCGTGCTGACCGCCAAACAGCGCGGGCTGGACGTCGTGGGCCCCCTGAGCGGCGACACCGTTTTCCATTACGCGTTGCAGGGTGATTTTGACGCCGTGGTGGCGATGTATCATGATCAGGGCCTGGCCCCGTTGAAAGCCGTGGCCTTCGACACCGGCGTCAACTGGACACTCGGCCTGCCCTTCATCCGCACCTCGCCCGATCACGGCACGGCCTACGACATAGCGGGCCGGGGGCTGGCCAACCCCTCCAGTATGATCGCCGCCCTCCGCCTGGCGAAACAACTCGCGGGGAATAAGACCGGAAGCCCGTAGGGGCGGCCGGTTTGCAAGTTTTCATCCAAACCCGCGCCAAGCTCCGCCGGCCGTATCATCCGCGCGCATCGCTTTATTCCCGGACGTTTCTGGGCGCAATCATTTACCGGCCCTCACCGGCCGATGGCAAGACCTTCGCCAGCACACCGGCCAGTTGTTCCGCCGCGAACCGGCAGCGTTTTTGCAATTTAATCAGCCCGGGGATTTTTCCCGGGGATTGGGCAATCATCCACAGCAGCTTACCGAAGTCCAAACTCATGTCCGGTCGGCAAAGCCGGTTGAAATCCAGCGGCAAATCCTCGCCGGCACCGTCGGAAATCACCCGCACGGTGGCGCAGGGGATGCCGCGTTCACGGCAGATGAATTGGATGGCCTCCGATTCCATTTCCACCGCATCGGCGCCGGTCGCAATCCGTAATTGTTGCTTTTCCGCCGCCATGACGGCCACGCGGTCGGCGCACAAAAACTTCGCCGGCGTTGCGCCCGCCGCCCGCAGGTTCGCACTCAGGTTCTCCTCGTTGGTTGCAAACACCACCGCGCCAGGGGCCAGCGCCGGGTCCAGGCCGCCGGCAAAGCCGCAGGTCAACACCAGTTCGACCGGGCAGGCGGCGAGGAAGTCGCGAACGGCGGTTTCGGCATTTTTGCGCCCCATGCCGGTCACCAGAATGGCGACGCCGATGTGGCGAGCGACCCGCTGGCGAAAAGCCGCCGCCTCTTCTTTGACCGCAAAACAAACGAGCGTCATGCTGTTGGCCTCATTTGATTCCCGCCAAGCGTTCCTTCCAAATCCGGTAAAGCTCCACCGTCGCCCGCACATCCCGCAGGCAATATTCGGCGATCTCGCGGAATTTCCCCTCCGCCATCATCCGGCCCACATCCATGCCGCTCACCCCGTGGCTCTTGGGGGACTCAATGCCGAAGGCCTTGCAGTAAAAATCCAGATTGAACCGCCGCGCCGCGCCGTCGCGGCCGCTCACGCTGTAAAAGGTCAATTGCTCCGCCAGATCACAATGCGGCTCCGTGGCATACCGGTAGCCCAGCCAGTTTTTCTTTGAAATGGGCACGTTCAACAGCGCCGACCGCAGGTAAATGAAGGGCACGTCAAACCCCCGGCCGTTGAAGGTCACCACCGTGTCATAATGTCGGGCGACATCCCAAAAGGCCGTCAGCAGCTCGAACTCATCCGCGCACGGCACAAATTCCACCGGCCCGGCGTCGCCCTCCGCCTCCTCAAAGTCCTCCGCGATATACAACGTCTGCCCGCGCTGCGATTCCGCGTTGAGCATGGCGATGCACACCACCTGCGCGGTCAGCGGCCAGAGGCTCATGAACCGGGTGATTTCCGTCCGTTTGGCCGTTTTGTCCGTTTCATCCGCCAGCTTGTCCGCCTCGCGGAACAGGTATTCCTGCTGCGCCTCGTCATAATTCTCCAGCGGCAGCGCCGTAGTTTCGATGTCAAATACAATGGTGGCCATGGGGGAATGGAACCGCAATCAGGCCGGCTCGGCAATCAAATCATAATCCGTGTGCCCGATGATTTTAACCTTGGCAAAACCACCCGCCGCCAGTTGGCCCCGGATATAAACCCGGCCGTCAATATCCGGTGCATCCGCCTCCCCGCGCGCCACGAGATAGGCCCCCTTGAGTTGGCGCGTGTGCGCGTCCGTCTCCCGGATCAGGCCGTGTTCCCAGGAACTCACCCGGGCCTCCTGCAATTGCCGGGCGTCCGCCGCGCCCTCCACCAGCACCCGGAGGGTCCGGCCCACAAAGGATTCCGCCACCTGCACGGCGACTTCATGCTGCGCCGCCATGGCCAGTTCGCGGCGCTTTTGTTTCACCTTGTCGGAATGCTGCCCCGCCATCGCCCCGGCGCGCGTGCCATCCTCCTGGGAATAGGCGAACACCCCGAGCCGCTCGAATTTTGTCGCGCGGATGAACTCCAGCAACGTCTGGAACGCCGCCTCCGTCTCGCCCGGAAAACCGACGATGAACGTCGTCCGCAGCGCGATGCCCGGAACCCCGGCCCGGATTTTTTGGATCAGGTCCACAATGTATTGCTGCGACGTTTCGCGGCGCATCCGTTCCAGCATGTTTCCGTGAATGTGCTGGAGCGGGATGTCCACATACCGGGCCACCTTGGGACAATCCGCAATGGTGCGGATCAGTTCGTCCGTCCAGTGCGCCGGATGTGTGTATAACAGGCGAATCCAGAAATCGCCCTTCAGCGCGTTCAACGCCCGCAGCAGCGAGCTGATCGTGGTGGCGTTTTCCGGCAGCGCCCGGGCGGCGGCGGTGAATTTTTCCGGCGAGGAAATTGCCCGGCTGTGCTGCGGGCGCAGATCCAGTCCGTAATAGGTCGAATCCTGCGAGATCAGGTTGATCTCCTTGACGCCGTCGGCGATCAACGCTTTGGCTTCGGCCACAATATCCGCCTGCGACCGGCTCCGATGCGAGCCGCGCATCCGCGGGATGATGCAGAAACTGCACGGATGATTGCAGCCCTCGGCGATTTTCAGATACGCAAAATGTTTTGGCGTGAGCCGGAAACGGGGCGTGCCAAAATCGGGGATATAAACCGGGCGCGCCGCCACCGCCATCACCGGCCCCGGGGTCGGCGCGACCACCACCGTTTTGGTGCGGCCAAATTGCCCCGTGCCCCGCAGGACTGCGGCCGGGTCATGCGCCGCCGCCGGCCGGCGCTTTTCCATTTCGTTCAGCCGGCGGACCACCTTCGCCCTGTCGCCGGCCGGCGGCGCTTCGGCCCCGCCGACCCGCTCGGCCCGTTTCACCATCGCCTGCCGGACGATGTCCGCCACCTGCGCCACCTGGTCAATGCCCATGAACGCATCCACCTCGGGCAGCAATTTCGGCAGTTCCTCGCGAAAGCGTTGCGGCAGGCAGCCGGAAACAATCAGGCTCTGGCCGCGATTTTTCGCCGTGCGCACCGCGCTGGATTCCAGAATCGCATCCACGCTCTCCTCCTGGGCGGAATCAATGAACGAGCAGGTGTTGACGATCAGCGCGTCCGCCTCGGCGGCGTCATTGGTGATCTCGAGACCGCCCTTGAGCAGCGAACCGAGCATGATCTCGGCGTCCACCAGGTTTTTCGCGCACCCCAGCGAGATCAACCCCACGCGTACCGGCCGGACCGGAGCCTTTTTCTTCGTCACAATTTTTTTCGTCACAGTCGGCTAAAGTTACGCGAGCCGGCGGGCGGCGTCGAAAGTTAATTTTTCGCAAGGGGATCCCGCCCACACCAACCGAATCGAGTTCGCCGCGACGGCCCGTTAGGGCCGCCTGTGTCATTGCGCGGTCAAATGGCCCTGGATTTCGAGTTCGGTAATGGCGGCGGGCGGGGCGGTGAAGGTCACGCGCAGGAGATGTGCGCTGATGGCATTGGTGAACACTTGCGTCTGCACCGCATCCGTGCCGGCGGCCTGGGTCTGGTCGGCGGCCAGGGTCCAGTGCTGGTCATCGGCCGAGGTTTCGATTTTGTAATGATATTGGCCGGGGGCGGGAAAAGTTATTTTGGCCCGGGTCAGCGTCACGGCGCGTTCCAAGTCCACCTGCCACCAGGGATTCGGATCGTTGTCCCGCGCTTGCCAGGCGGTGGCGGCGCTGCCGTCGTTGGCGGCACTGGCGGGATGGCCGGGGGCTTCGCTGCTGGCCAGGGACGGATTGTTGAGGCCGAACAGGGAACGCGTCGGCACCGTGGCCGCCCGGTCCGCCGGGCCGATGAAGCGAACATAGGGGCGCGGTTTCACCACGGGCGTGACGCCCGCAATAAAGTCGGGTCCGCCCCGGGAGGTCAGGGTGAGCGTGCCGTCGCGGAGGCCGGGCGAGGTGGCGCGGATCAACGTGGCGCCGGCCTGGTAAGCGCGGAATTCCATGGCCGCCTGCCCGTCGCGAATCGCGATGTCGGATTGCGGATCAAAGGTGATGGCCCGGCCCGTGGGGAATTCGCCGGGGCCGGATTCAATGGTCAGGGTGACGGGCGGGCTGTTGCTCAGCGCCCGGCCGGCGGCATCCACGACCGTGACCACGACTTGGGCGTCCTCGGTGCCATCGGCGGCGGCGAGGATGGTTCGATCGGCCGTGAGCGTCAGGGCGGCGGGCGTGCCGCCGGTGGGCCATGCGGGCGGGGGAATCTGGCGGTATTCGTTGCGATACCAATACCATGCGCGCTTGGGCAGGCGGGAATAATCAATGATGCCCGTGCGGCCCTCGTCGCCGGCGATGCTGCCGTGGTCAAAGGCGCACCAGAGCACTTCGCCGCTGCGCCAGGGATAACGCCAGAAAAACGGCTGCGTCCGGTCGCCCGGCCCCTGCACCAGGTTGCCCCAGGCGGGACCGTAAAGGCCGGGCCGGACGGCGCGGACGGAGCTGTATTCGGTGACGAGATTGGGGATGCCGGGATTGATATACAAACGTGCGCCGTCGCCATTGTAACCCGCGACGTCGCCAAGCTTGTCGAGGCCGCCCCGCTGGCAGCCGCCGATGCCGGCCGGGCGCGTGGGATCCAGTTCGTGGGTGAGGGCGACGAGTTCCGAGAGGAAGGTGCGCACGCGGGGGAGCGTGGATTTTTCGCTGAAGAAAACTTCATTGCACATGCTCCACGCCACGATGGCCGGATGGTTGCGGTTGATCCGGATCATGTCGCGCAGACTATTTTTCACGCTCGCATCGAATGCCGGCCGGTCCGCCTCGTTGACGGGATAGGCGCTGGCGTTCCAATAACCGTCCGCCGCCCGGCCGCCCATGCCCCAAAAACAATTTTCCGACCAGAAGAGCACGCCGAGTTGGTCGCAGGCGGCCGCGAAGGCCGGCGCGTGCGGATAATGCGAGCCGCGGATGAACTCAAAGCCGGCGTCCTTCACCAGTTTGACGTCGCGATAAAACCCGCTGTCCGCCACGGCGTCGCCCCACCCGGCGTGGTCCTGATGCACGTCCGCCCCCTCGAAATACAGGTGCGCGCCGTTCAGGAAAAAGCCCCGATCAGCCGTCCACTTAAACCAGCGGAAACCAAAGGTCGTGGTGAAATCATCCGCGTGGTGGTCGCCGTCATAAACCCGGCTCACAGCGGTGTAGAGGAACGGATGGTCGGGATGCCAGAGTTTGGGGTTGGGAATGGGGTCGGAGGTCTGGTCAAAGGTCACGGTCGTTTCCGCCGGAACGGCCTGCGTGCTGGTGAGGCTGGCCACCGGCTTCCCCTCGGGATCGAGCAGGTCGGTCTTGAGGACGCAGGTTTTGGCGGTGGCGGCCTCGTTGCGGATTTCGGTTTTCACATTCACCGTGCCCGCGGCGGCCGAAACCTGCGGGGTGGTGACGAACGTGCCATACCAGGTGACGTGCAGCGGATCCGTGACCACGAGGCGCACATCGCGGTAGAGGCCGCCGCTGAAGACGTGTTCGCCCGCGCGCGGGGCCAGTTGCGCATTCCACAGGTTGTTGAGCCGCACCGCCACCACGTTGTCGCCGGACTGCACCGCGCCCGTGATGTCAATGGTGAAGCCGGTGTAACCGCCCGCGTGTTCGCCCACCCGCCGGCCGTTGACGAAAATTTCCGCCGCCTGGAAGGCGCCGTCAAATTCTAGGGATAACGTTTTGCCGGACCACGCCGCCGGGACGGTGAAATGCTTCCGATACCAGCCATAGCCGGTGTAAAATCGGGGCGCCGCGAAATACGGCATACTGAAGGAATGTGGCAGGCCGACCGCGTCCCACGCGGCGTCGTCAAAGCCGGCGGCGTCGGCGCCGGGGTGATCGCCCAGTTGAAATTTCCAATCGCGGTTGAAGTTGAGCTGCTGACGGGGGGAGGCGGCGGCGGAGAGCCACATCGGCAGCAGCAAGGCGGCGAAAATCAAACAGGCTTTTCTCATGGTAATGTTGGTGAATATACGTCCGGCGGCCGGTCAAGTCACGTTCGAACTACACCCCGGCGCGCCGGTCGGCATCGGCCCGGCGCAGCACCCGACGTTTGGGCGCATCAACTTTCCGGACCTGGCCCATTTATTTCGGGGCGGCGGGCGCGGCGACGGCGGCGGGTTTTTCCGTCGCGGTGCGGAGGGCGCGCTCCAACTGGGTCACGCGGTTGTTGAGCCGCTCCAGGATTTTCCGGGTTTCAACGGGCACGACCACGCAATCTTCGCAATGATGCCGCGTGGCGGGATTGCCCTTGACGGGGTATTCAAATTTTTTGCCGCAGGCGCGGCAGGTGCGGAGGCGCTGGCCGGAGGTGGGCTTGTCCATGATGCTTAAGTTAGCGCTGGCGCTTTTCCAAGTCACGCACGGAACTGACATCGCCGCCGTCCATCAGCAGGCGGCGGTCCTTCGAGCGGGTTTCGCCCACGGCGCTGACCCGGATCGCGGCCTCGTCGGTGACGGGGCATTCGTGTTCGCAGATGCCGCAGCCAATGCATAGAGCGGGGTCCACATACGGCCGGCGGAGGGTGATGGGGTTGCCGTCGCGCTTGATGATGGTGACTTCGCGCGAATAAATCGCCTTGGGCGACACGGGGCAAACCTCCTCGCAGACGACGCACGGGGTTTCCATGGACCAGGGCAGACAGCGGCCGTAATCGTAAAAGGCGGTGCCGAGCTTGATGGGGCCTTCCTCCACAAACGGGCCGGTGCCGGTTTTTTCCTCGATGGTGACGCGCTGGATGGCGCCGGTGGGGCAGACCTGGCCGCACAGGGTGCAGTTGACCTCGCAGAAGCCGATCTTCATGTTGAGGATGGGGGTCCAAATGCCTTCGAGGCCGGACTCCATCAGGGCGGGTTGCAGCACGTTCGTGGGGCAGGTCCGGATGCACTGGTCGCACTTGATGCAGCGGTCGAGAAAATCTTTTTCCTCGACGGAGCCGGGGGGGCGGATGACTTTTTTATCGTAGTTGCGGTCGCTGGCGCCGGAGGTGCGGCCAAAGGCGAAGAAGCCCAGGCCGACCAGGGAGCCGAGCAGCGCCCGGCGGGCGGGCACCATGGGGGCGGTGACTTCGCGCTTGAGCGCGGGCAGAAATTTGAAGGAGAGGGCGTCCTCCGGGCAGTCCTCGATGCAGTTAAAACACACGAAGCATTCGCTCTTGCGAAGCTGGGTGTGCGGGTCGGACGCACCCTCGCAACTTTTCAGGCAGAGGTCGCAATCCACACATTTGTGGGGATCACGGTCAATGCGCCAGAGGGCCACGGAGGAGAGGGTGCCGAGAAACGCGCCGAGCGGGCACAGCACCCGGCAGAAAAAGCGCGGGATGATGACGTTCATGCCGACGAGAAACAGCAGCATGAAGCCGATGATCCACGCGCCGACATGGAAATACTGGCGCACATAGACCGAGCCGGGCAGCAGCAAATTCAGGGCGGGCATCACCACCGTGCTCATGGAACGATGGAACAGGCAGATGGGGTCCAGCCAGCCGATTTGGAGGGTGCCGCCATGCAGGGACAGGCCGATGGCCGCCGCAATCATGGCGATGAGGATGACGTATTTCAGCGAATACAAGTTCTTGTACCGGTTGGCTTCGATGCGTTCGCGTTCCTCGGCGCGGCGTTTGCCCAGCAGCCAGCCGGTGACGTGGTGCAGGATGCCGTAGGGGCAGATCCAGTTGCAGAAAATCCGCCCGAACAAGAGCGTGGGCAGAATCAGCAGCACGCTCCACATCAACCCCATGTAAACGGTGTGGGTGGTGATGGCCGTGGCGAAGGCGACCAGCGGGTCGAGTTCCAAAAACAGCGACACCGGATAACCCTTGAGGTAGCGCAAGTCGGTGACGAAGACGAAGAACAAAAACAGGCTGAAGAAGAAGACCTGGGCGACCCGGCGGACGTTGCGTAATTTCAGCAGATTTTTCATCGAGTGAGGCCCACCGAAAACGTCACACCGTCACCTCTTTATGGAGCGTCTGCTCCCAGTTGAGATTGCCCAGGCCGCGTTCCTGCGCCTTGTGCAGATAGGTGAGTTCGGCGATGTCGCGTTCGAGCAGGTGCGAGTAACCGTAGGAATCCACCGCCACCATGTCGGTGCCGGCCACGATGGTGTTCATGGGTTTGACATCCGAGAGGCGGCCACCGGTGGGGCCGTTGCTCATGAGCACGTTCATGCCGTCGAGGATCACCAGGGTCGGCTTCATCATGAGCGCGAAATCGGAGACGATGCTGTGAATGTGCTGGTGGAACTGGTTGCGCCGGCCGCCGAGCAGGCCATACCAGTTTTTCGTGGTCATGGAGGCGTGGCACAAATTGTGGTCCTTGCACGGGGCGAGGCCGATGACCTTGGTGGCGGTTTTGAACGGCTCGTGGAAAAACGTCCAGTGCTTCAGAATTTCGCCCTCCAATTGCAGCGGCGCGAACGAACTGGCCTCGGGATACATCAGGTCCAGGTTCATCTCCGAGGCGACGGCGGTGAGCCCGCTCTTGAGGAAGCAACCGGTGGGGGAATTAATGGGGTTGTCCGCGATCATGACTTTCGCCGCCCCGGCCTCGCGCACCAGCTTGGCCACGGCGCGGAGGGCGTCGGGATGGGTGGTGGCGGCCAGCGCGGGCGGACGGTCAAAGGCGACGTTGGGCTTGATCATCACGATGTCGCCCTTTTTGATGAAGCGGCCCATGCCGCCGAGGGCGTCCATCGCCGCGCGGATGGTTTTCTCATGCTCGGTGCCGTGCGCAATGGCCAGCGAGGGCAGCACCTTGCTCACTTCCGGCGCATAGCTGCGCAGTTGCAGGCCGACTTCCTTTTCAAACCCGGGCACGAAATGTTTCGGCTGCCAGAGCTTGCGCGCCGCCAGTCCCGTGCCGGCAATGAGCGCCGTGGTCAATCCCAGGCGCAAAAGAAATTCGCGCCGGCTGACGTCCTCCCCGGCATCCGGGGCCAAATCCATCGGGTTTGAAGTGCTCATAATTTTAATTGTAAGTTGGCCTATTTCACCACATTAACCTACTCACTTTATCTCGCCGCGCAAATATTTTTCCACAAATGTGCGCGCCTGGTCCCCGTCGGCCGCGTCAAACACCCCGCCCAGTTCACCGGCCCGCTGGTAAACGACCTTCCATTTGCCGAACACCTGCGCCCGGAAGATTTTCCCGCCATTCACGTCCGGCAATCCTTCCGCCTTGCCGAATCGCCCGCAAAAATCCTGAAACGACTGCCAGGCCTTCGCCGTCTCCTCCGGCGTGCCCACCATGATGAAGAACGGCAGTTGCGCCGTGCCCGCCTGATATTTGGCCTGAAACACGTCTTTCAGGCCGGACTGGCCCTGGGCGTTATCCGCCACATACGCCACGGTGCCGGCGATCATGCCTGCCGCCGGCAGCCGGCGGCGACCGGCCAAGCCCTGATCGTCCACGGGCAGCACCTTGGCCCGGTTTTCGGCGATAGCTTTGGTCACCGCCAGGGTCTCAGGCTTTTGATCCGACGCTATCACTTGCACATAGACGGTGCCCTGCCGGAAAAAGTAACCCATTTCGCCGGAATAACCGTCCGGCACAAAATCCAACGGGCCGCCCTTGGGATCGCGTTCCAGCGCATACATGCCGAAGGCGTCCACCGGCGAGTCAAAGCGGTATTCGTCCACTTCCACATAACTGCCCGCCGCCGCGTCCACGGTAAACGAGCGCGAGCGCAGGGCCACCACATTGAAGCCCTGGTAGGCGGGCGCCCGACCATCAATTTTCTCGTAGAGATTATCGGAATTGTAAAATTCCGTGGGGGACATCGGCTTGATGCCGGGCAGGGTGATTTCCATGGGCTCGCCGGGCGGGGTGGGTTTCGGCGCGGCGGATGAACCCTCGGCCCCGCCCTCGTCGCCACCGGCGGCGGCGGGAGCCTCAGCGGCGGCGGGGGTGGAACTGGCGCTGGCGGTCTCCGCCGTCGAATCGGCGGCGGGAGCGGTGGTGGCCGCCACCGGCGCGGCCACGGTTTCGCGAACGGTGCCGGACTTGCCTTCCACAGCGGTGGCGGTGCCGCTCAGGGAATCGGTGCGGACGGTGTAAAGGTCGGGATTAAAATGCCGGCCCTTGATGGCGATGGCAATGCCGATCCCGGCCAGCAGCAAGAGAATGATCGCTCCCGCCGCGTATTCAGCCATGGGAACCTGTGTGCGAATGAACTCTTTACGGTTGCCCGTCCGGGGTGGTTTTGCGTTCGCCATGAAGTCAGTATGCGAGAAACCCGCCCCTCAGGCAAAATAACGATCGGCGCGCCGGATGATCTCGGGATAATCAGTTTTGAACTCGCAGCCGTCGCGCAGGGCCGCGAGACTGACCCGGGAGGCGTCACGCGCGGCGGCCGGCAGTTGGTGATAAAGCTCGCGCGCGCGCAGGTTGCCATCCTGCTCGTAATAAGTGACAAAACGCGAAATATCGGAGAAGGCGAACTCGAGTTTCCCGCCGAGTTGATGGCAGGAGGGACAGCCGGGACAAAACGTGCGGCGACCGGCCAGGACCGTCTCCCGAAGCAATTGAACCTGCGCGATCTTGAGCGGCCCCTTGTAACTGCGCACGGCCGCCACGCTCGATTGCACGTGATCCACATTCTGCATCCGGTTGGCCACGGCGGTGATGCGTGGGTCGCTCCACACCGCTTGCAACAGCGCCTGATGGGTGGTCAGACCCAGCTTGTCAAATTCCGGCAGCCGCTTGGGCACGTCGCCGGCGTTGCGGAGGGTCTTCATGGCGATCACGCCGATGCCCGCCTGGTGGCAGGCGTCCAACCCCTTGTCGAACGGATCGCCCTTCACGTAGAACGGGGTGTATTTGACCATGACGGCGTCCAGAAAGCCCCCTTCGGCGGCGGCGGCCAGATATTGCGGGCTTTGGTCGTCATGACAGGAAAAACCAACGGCCCGGACCTTGCCGGAACTTTTCAACTTCTCGACCACGGATTTAAAGGCGGCGCTTTTGGGCCAGTCCAGCGAGGCCGCGCCGTATTCCCGGGCGTTGATGCCGTGAATGAAAAACAAATCCAGATAGGTCGTATTGCACCGCGCCAACCGCCGGTCAATCATGGTCAGCATCTGCTCCGGCCCCTGGCGCGGGTGGTCTTTGGACACCAAAAACAAATCCTTGCGGCGCTCGGGATATTTCGTCAGCCATTGGCCCACCTTGAGTTCATCCTGGCCGTTGCCATACATGGAGGCCGTGTCAAAATAACGGATGCCCATGGACCACGCGATGTCCAGATATTCCGGGCTGTAAGCCGGCACATCGCCGCCGAAGATCAACATGCTCACGGACGGCCCGTTCCGGCCGAGTTTGCGGGTGGGCACCGGCGGGGCGGTGGCAGGCGCGGGTGCGGGCGTGGTGGGCGTGGCCGGTTCGTCCGCCCGGACGGCAAAAGGCGCGGCCAGCGCCACCCCGACCGGGGCGGCCAGGGCGGTGCGAAGAAAATTGCGCCGGGTCTGGGCGGTGGTTCCGGGTTTCATATCAAGGATTATACTCAGGCAAAATAGCGTTCGGCGCGGCGGATGATTTCGGGATAGTCGGTCTTGAAATGGCAGGCGTCGCGCAGGGCGGCGAGATCCACTTGGGACGCATCCCGGACTGCCGCCGGGAGGGCTTGATAATAGGCGCGCGCTTCCGTGTTGCCATCCTGTTCGTAGTAGGTGACGAACCGGGCGATGTCGTGGAAGGCAAACCCCGTCTGCCGGGCGAACGCCTCACAGGCGGGGCAGCCGGTACACATGGTGCGGCGGCCGGCCAGGATGGTTTCCCGCAGTAATTCAATATGCGCGGTTTTCAGGGGGGCCTTGTAGCTGCGGGCGGCGGCGGTGCTCGAGGTCATCTGGTCCACGTTGTCAATCATGTTGCAGACCACGGAAATGCGCGGGTCGCTCCAGACGGCTTGCAGCACGCCCTGATGGGTGGTCAGGCCCAGCTTGTCGAGTTCCGGCAGGCGCTTGGGCACGTCCTTGGTGCTGCGCATGGTCTTCATGGCCACCAAACCGATGCCCGCCTGGTGCGCGGCGTCAATCGCCTTGTCCACGGGGCCGCCCTTGGCATAAAAGGGGTTATATTGCAGCATGACAATGTCCAGAAACCCGCCTTCCGCCGCCGAATTCAAATAGTCGGACAACCGGGCGTCGTGACAGGAAAAGCCGACCATTTTGACCTTGCCGGAGTTTTTCAACTCGGCCGCCACCCGCTTGTAGGTGTCGCTTTTCGGCCAGTTGACCGAGTCTTCACCATATTCGCGCGTACCCAGGCCGTGGATGTAAAAGGCGTCCAGATAACTTGTGCCCAGGGCGGCCAGGCGCTTGTCAATCATGGTGAGTAACGGCTCCGTGCTGCCGTGCGGATGGTCCTTTGAGACCAGGAAGATTTCCTTGCGGCGCTCGGGGTATTTGGCGAGCCACTGGCCGACGATTTTCTCCGATTGCCCGTGCAGGTAACAATCCGCCGTGTCGAAATACCGGATGCCCATGGACCAGGCGATGTCCAGATAATCCGGGCTCAGGGCGGTCATCATGCCGCCCATGCAGAGCATGGTGACCTGCGGGCCGGCCTTGCCGAGTTGCCGGCGCGGCAGCACGTCGGCCGCCGGGGCGTCGGCGGCCCGGGCGGATGGCGTCAGCAGCGACGGCGCGGCGGCAAGGGCCACCGGCAGCGTCAGGGCGGACTTGAGAAAATGGCGGCGCGAAGCTGAAGTGTGGTTTTCTTTCATAAACAAATTTTATTCATATTGTAACCCATGCTTGTGCCAGCGGCAACGGAAAACCGATCATCCGCCCGGAGGTTGGACGCCGGGGAGGACCAAAGGTTACAGCGACAACGGTCCCCCCGATTCAGGACGGCCGGATGCGTCGGCGACGGCGGAAGGGTTGTCAGACAGCAGCGATTCTGGTGAGAAGCCGGGGGGGGGTCAGCCAGGTTTTTTGAGCCGCCCCGCTTGAGCCGAGCGGCTCGCCCCTGCGGACCGGAGTTTCCAAGCCTCCTGCCGCAGCCAGCGTTTCACAATACTCAAGAATAGACTTGCCAGTCTTAGGGCTCCAATTAGGATTGGCTTCCGTTGGCGAATTCCATTCGCCCCGGTTGCCGCCGCGCGTGGCAACTCCGACGCTGGAACTGACCGGTGATAATTTTCAACTATGAACACGCAATCGGCGGTTGGGGCGGGAAAAATAAACATGACTGGCTTGCTTCTGCTGGGTTCGGTCTGGCTGGCGCCCACGACGGGTTCAGCCCAGGAATCCCATTTGGATCTCACGGCGACGACGTCTTCGACCGGGAACACGCCCGGCTCGGTGCTGTGTTTAATCCTCCTTGGCCTCCTCCTCGGGATTGCCGGCCAGGCGGTGCGGTCCCTGATGGGCATTAAAAAAGAGCTGGATGACGCCCAAGCGGGGAACACCCCGCCGGGAAAATGGTTCAACGCGGTGGAACTGACCGTAAGCCTCGTGCTGGGCGGCGTGGCGGGCACCCTGGCCGCCATCCTGATGTTGGGGGCGCCGATAGATCAGAAGTTTCTGTTTGCCTGCGTGGCGGCGGGCTATGCCGGCTCCGACTTCATTCAAAGCATCCTCCAAAAATATCTGCCGGCGAACCCCAATGCCATCCCAGCGAACCCCGGTGCCCAGCAGGGGGGAGGCGGCGGTGCGGCGGCGACCGGTGGCAATCCCCAGCCACCGGCAACCTTGTAACCCCGTGCGTCCCGAAGGTGTTGGGGAGGCGGGCGGACGCGGCAACTTGGCGAACGGCCTGCCGATTGGGAAATCGGCGATACAGCAGACTTGGAAGTCTGCGGTACAGATAATGCGCCAACAACTTCGGAAGGCCCCGCTGGTGGCTCTGCAACCCTGCAACCATTTGACATATTACTGTCGTGCCCTATGGTAATCTCATGTCTGTGAACGCAACGCAAACCGAAGCTTCCGTCCCGCCGGCCGAATTGCAACGCCGGATCACCGCCGGCCAACCCGCCCGGCTGCTGGACGTCCGCACCCCGGGCGAATTCGCGTCCGTCCATGTTCCGGGGGCGCAACTCATTCCGCTCGATGAACTCGATGCCGCCGCCTTTGGCCGGGAGCGCGGCACTGACGCCACGCCGGTGTATGTGCTCTGTCAATCCGGCGGGCGCGCCCGCCGCGCCATCGAAAAGCTGGAACGGGCGGGGGTGCAGGGTTGTGTCCTCGTGGAAGGCGGCACCCAGGCGTGGCTGGATGCCGGCCTGCCGGTCAACCGTGGCACCAGCCGGGTGCTGCCGCTCATGCGCCAGGTGCAAGTCACGGTCGGCTTTCTCTCCGCCACCGGGGCGGGGTTGGCGCTGACGGTCAACCCGTTGTTTGCGCTCCTGCCGTTGGTCATCGGGTGCGGCCTGGTGTTCGCCGGGCTGACCGGCATCTGCGGCCTGGCCCTGCTGCTGGCCAAAATGCCGTGGAATAAGTCCGCCGCCGCCCCCGTCTGCGCCGTGGCCGCCAAATAGAGGCGACCCAACGAGGCGGCGGATGGCCGTGAGTGAGTCCCTTGGACTGCGCCGGCAAAGCCTGCACCTTGCAGGCATTTCATGGATTGAATTAAATTCAGTCCCGGCGGGCAGAGGATACGTCCGCCTTCGCTCGGCTTCCGCCGTCGCCAAGGCTATGGCGGACAAGACGGCGCGACAAGTCCGGGAGAAGGGGAATGGTTCGGCCGGCTCACAGAAATGCGAAGCTGCCAGTGTTAGGATGGGTTTTTGAGCGGCGGCGGTATTTGAAAACCATAGATGCCGATAAGGTGCAGCCTCCGCCAGGCCCGCCGCGCGGGCGGCTTGAAGGTGGGACGGGCTTCCAGCCTGTCCCCGGCAGCATGCCCGTGCGAGCCGTTCCCTGCCAAGGCAATTTCTCCCCGGGTGCCGGGATCGGGCAATGTCACTGGGAAGATGCGCTTGTGTGACAAAGCCAGCGCGGGGATTGACAATCCAATCTTGCCCGGGCAACATCAAGAAAAGTTCAGGTCCGGGGTGTCTCGCCTGAACTCTTTGGGGAGCCGGTGGCAATGAATAATTCCGATCATCCAACCAATCCGAAAACGGAACTCGCCGAATTAAAGGCCGCGCTAGACGAACACGCCATTGTGGCCATCACCGATCCGCAGGGTAAAATCACCTACGTCAACGAGAAATTCTGCACGATTTCCCAATATTCCGCGCCGGAATTGCTGGGCCGGGATCATCGCCTGATCAATTCCGGCTGGCATTCCAAGGCGTTCATGCGGGAGTTGTGGACGACCATCGAGCACGGGCGGGTGTGGAAGGGCGAAATCAAAAACCGGGCCAAAGACGGCACTGAATACTGGGTGGACACCACCATTGTCCCCTTCTTCAATGAAGCCGGCAAACCCCGCCAGTATGTCGCCATCCGCGCCGACATCACCGCCCGGAAACAGGCGGAGGAGATGCTCGCCAAGATGGCGGCGATTGTTGAAAGTACCGACGACGCCGTCATCAGTAAAACGCTGACCGGCCTCATCACCAGTTGGAACCCGGGCGCGCAAAAAATCTTCGGCTGGACGGCCGCCGAGGCGCTGGGCCGGCCGGCGCTGATCCTCTTTCCCCCCGAGCGCGCCAAAGAGGAGGCGGATATTCTGGCGCGCATCGCGCGCGGCGAAAGCGTGGACCATTACGAAACCGTGCGGGTGCGCAAGGACGGCCAGCGCATCGAGGTTTCCGTGACCATTTCCCCCGTCCGCGATCACGAGGGCCGGATCATCGGCGCCTCGAAAATCGCGCGCGACATTTCGGAGCGCCGGCAATTGGAGCAGGCCATCGAGGCGGCGGCCGAGCAGGAGCGCGCCCGCATTGCGCGGGAATTGCACGACGGCCTGGGGCAGCAACTTGGCGGGCTCCTGTTTCTCATGATCGGACTCGAGAACGATTTGCATGCCGCCGGGGCGCCCCAGGCGGGGGCCGCGCGCCAGCTCTCCCGGGAACTCGCCACCGCACTGACCCAGGCGCGCAACCTGGCCCATGAATTGTATGCCGTCCCCCCCCAGCCGGACGGCTTGGTCCAGGCGCTGGATAATCTGGCCGAGCGCACCGCCACGCCGGAAATGGAATGCGTTTTCACGGGCAATACGGCGCTCCTCGTCCACAACCCCGTCGCGGCCAGCCACCTGTATCGCATTGCGCAAGAAGCGGTGCAAAACGCCCGCAAACACAGCCGGGCCACCCGCATAGATTTGCAACTGGCCCTCACCCCCGCCGAACTCGAACTCCGCATCCTGGACAACGGCACCGGGCTCGCCGAATCCACCCGCCCCCGCGGGCTCGGGCTGCACACCATGGAACAACGCGCCCGCATGCTCGGCGGTTGCCTCTGGGTGCGCCCCCGGCACGAAGGCGGCGTCGAGGTGCTTTGTTCCGTTCCCCGTGTCAGGTTGGCGCCGGCCACCCCGGCGGCCGGCACCGCCTGATCCGGACCGGCCCACTTCGTCTTTTGCCACCCCCCATGCCACCCCCAAAAGCCACCGCAACGATCCCGCCGAAGAAAATTCTGCTGGTGGACGATCATCCCCTCATGCGCCGCGGGCAGGCCGACCTGCTCGGCCGCGAGCCGGATTTCACGGTTTGCGGCGAAGTGGGCACCGCGCACGAGGCCATGGCCGCCATCGCCAAACTTGCGCCCGATCTCGTGCTGACCGACATGGCCCTGCCCGACAAGCACGGGTTGGAACTCATCAAGGACATTCAGGCGCTGCATCCCGGGCTGCCGGTGCTGGCCATGTCCATGCAGGAAGAATCCCTTTATGCCGCCCGCGTCCTCCGCGCCGGCGGGCGCGGTTATGTGATGAAGGCCGAGGGCCCGGAGCGCCTCGCCACCGCCATCCGCGAAGTCTTCAGCGGCCGCGTGGCGTTGAGCCCGCGCATGGCCGCAAAAGTATTGGAATCCATGGTGGGCCCGGTCGGCAAAACCGGGGCCGGACCCGAGGCCCGCCTCTCCGACCGCGAGTTGGAAGTGCTGCGACTTTTCGGCGAAGGCTGGAGCACCGAGGAAATTGGCGACCGCCTGCACCTCAGCCCCAAGACCGTGGATGTCCACCGCGCGCACATCAAGGAAAAGCTGGAACTCAAGACCACGCCCGAATTTCAACGCTACGCCATCCGCTGGGTCGTCGCCCAAGGCGGCCCGGGCGGGTGAGACAGCGGCGGCCCCCGGACTGCGGCCGTCACAGCCGCAGCGTGGCGAAATGGCTATAATCGGCGGGCCTTTTACCGCTCCCGGATGCAAAGATTCCACTGCTTTTGCCTTGGCTACACACCCGGAACGCGGCTCTGAATAATCCGGCCCCACCCCGTGCCCCAAGCCTTGTGCCGCGCTCCGAACCACGCAAACGGCACAAACATTTTTGACAGAATTGACAGAACGGACAGTCAGGGCGCATCTTCCAAGTGACACAACCGGTCACGCGCGCCTTCCACGCGCCCCGGCGCTTGAGTTACTTGGCATTTGCCAAAAACCAAAAATCCTCGCTTCGCGGCGCGCTTTTCTGTCAATGCTCCAACAGACCCTATAATAATTTCGGCTGGTTCCCCGGCACCGCCTTCAAGCCCAGTTTTTGGTAGCTCAACTCGGTGGCCACCCGGCCCTGCGGGGTGCGGTTGAGGTAGCCTTCCATGATCAGATACGGCTCATAGACTTCCTCGATGGTGTCCGGCTCCTCGCCCACGGTCACGGCCAGCGAGTTGACCCCCACGGGGCCGCCGCCGAATTTCAGGATGATGGCCTCCAAAATGCGCTTGTCCATTTCGTCCAGCCCGTTCTGGTCAATCTCGAGCATGGCCAGCGCGTGATCGGCGGTGGCCGAGGTTATTTTGCCGTCGCCCCGGACCTGCGCATAATCGCGCACGCGGCGGAGGAGGTTGTTGGCGATGCGCGGGGTGCCGCGGCTGCGCCGGGCGATTTCATGCGCGCCGGCGGTGTCCACGGCCACGTTCAGGAGGTTGGCGGAGCGCACCACGATTTTTTCCAGCTGGTCGCACTGGTAGTAATCGAGCCGTTCGCGGATGGGAAAACGGGTGAGCAGGGGGGCGGAGAGCAGGCCGCTGCGCGTGGTCGCCCCGATGAGGGTGAAGCGGGGCAGGTTGAGGCGCACACTGCGCGCGTTGGGGCCCTGGTCAATGATGATGTCGAGCTTGAAATCCTCCATGGCGGGGTAGAGGTATTCCTCGATGGTTTTTTGCAGGCGGTGGATTTCGTCAATGAACAGGACATCGCCCGCCTCGAGGTTGGTGAGGAGGCCGGCGAGGTCGCCGGCTTTCTCGATGGTGGGGCCGCTGGTGCTTTTGAGGCTGGCACCCATCGCCTTGGCGAGGATGTTGGCCAGGGTGGTTTTGCCCAGGCCGGGCGGGCCGTTGAGCAGGATGTGATCGAGCGCCTCGCCGCGCTGGCGGGCGGCCGCCACGGCGATTTCCAGCCGCTCCCGGACCTTGGGCTGCCCGGTGAAATCAGAAAACAGCGAGGGGCGCAGCGTCATTTCCAACGCCACGTCCGCTTGGTTCAGGGTTGTCACCGGTCGTTCAGCCATGGGGCGCATGATTGCGCAAATGACGCGCGGCGGCAATCCGCGATTCGCCTAGGCGCGGGAACTTCAAATTCCAAGGCTCAACTCAGATCCCGGTGGCAGATCATTTCCTTGGAATTTGGAATTTGAACTTTCACCACGGTCGGCCAGCCTCCCCTGCGCTCAGCATTGGCGCTCCCCCTTCCGAGAACCAGTTTGACTTTCGTCCCCCATGCGGGATTATGCTGGTCGTCAATTTATCCGGCACAGCCTTGAAATACCGATGGAAAGCATAATCGAACGAATGGGACGGACCAACGGGAACCCGCGGGTCAGCATCGTGGTGCTCAATTACAATGGCGTGGAATGGCTGCCCAAATGCTTCACGTCACTCAAAGCCCAAAGCATCGTGGCCGACATGGAAGTCATCATGGTGGACAATTGCTCCACGGACGCCTCCGTGCCCACCGCCCGCAGTCTGCTCGCGGATTTCCCAATGGCCTGCATCATCCGCAACCCCTCCAACCTCGGTTTCTGCGAGGGCAACAATGTCGGCGCCCGCGCCGCCCAGGGGAAATATCTGCTATTTTTGAACAACGACACCTGGTTGGAACCGGACTGCATGAAATTGTTGCTGGACGGAACGGAGCAGGCCGGGGCGGTGGCCTCGACGCCTTACGTGTTGAATTATCCGGATAATTCTTTTCAGGATTTTGGCTTCTTTGGTTTCGACGTGTTTGGCCTGCCCAGTTCTTCCGGGCCGGTGACGGCCACGCGGGAAATATTCATTCCGGGCGGCTGCTCCTATTTGATCCGCACCGATGTTTTCATGCAGGTGGGCCAGTTTGACTCCGAATTTTTTATTTATTCGGACGACTCGGATTTGTCCTGGCGGGTTTGGATTGCGGGTTACAAGGTGGCGGGCATTTATCCCGCCAAAGTGCATCACCGCGGGGCGGCCGGGGTGAACCCGCAGGGCGGCATCCAGGTGGTGGAATTCCGCACGAACGACCGCAAGCGCTTTCTCACCAACCGCAACAGCCTGCTGACCCTGCTGGTCAACGGCCAGCACCTGATCCTGCTGGCCGTGATCCCGCAAACGTGCCTGCTGCTGCTGGAAACGCTGGTGGGCAGTGTGCTGCTCAAACGCTGGTCCTTCGTGCGCGCCAGCTTTTGGAACGCCCTGTTGGATTGCTGGCGGTTGCGCGGGCACATTGCGGCGCGCCGCCGCCAGGTGGCCGGCTTTCGGAAGCGGTCCGATTTCTGGATGCTGCGGTTCTTCCGGCTGCGCCTGAACCGCTGGTGGGAAATCAAGCGCCTGTTCCGCTTCGGTCTCCCCCGGGTGGACGCGCGGTGAGGGGGGCCGGTCTGATTAAAAGAATCCGCTGGAAAACAACCTTGCATTCCGCGTCCGGTGTGGGAAATTTCCCGTATGACGACCGTGGCCAAAGCAGACAAGAGCCGGTTGACCATCCGGGGACTGGTTGACGGCCAGCAATATATCGTGCGCCAACAGCCCGACGGTTGGTTAATCACGCCCGGCAAACCCCGGCGCATCAAACGAACCGGCATGAGCGCCGGCAACTTTGCCCGGCTCTACCGCTCACGCACGCCTTTGGATGCGGACACCGCCAATGAAATCGCCGCCAACCTGGCCGCCTTGGACCGGGCGCAATGAGAATCCTAATGTTATGAAAACGGTCGCCCTTGAAAAAGCCCAGGCCACGCTCGCGGATTTGCTGTTGCAGGTCGCGAACGGTGAGGAGTTTACCATCACCCAGAATGGTGAGCCCAAAGCGAAACTCAGCGCCGTGCCCGTCGCCTATCGCAAGAATGGCATTTTGGTGCATCATACCGGACACGCGATTTCTTCGGAAGACGTGGCCCGGGCGTTGGCTGAGGAATAAGGCGTGTATCTTCTGGACGTCAATCTTTTGATTGCCCTGGCTTGGGACGACCATGTTTTTCATCAGCCGGCCCCTCGTTGGTTCAGCCAGTTGGGCACTGCCAGCTTTGCCACCTGCAACACCACCCAGAGCGGCTTTGTCCGGGTCAGCCTCAATCCCAAAGCCACGAAGTCAAGCCTGGGCATTAATGACATATTCGCCAAGCTGAAAAGTATCACCCAACATCCCGGACATGCTTTTTGGGAAGACGGAGAATTGCAAACCGAATCTCCGGTCTGGCGAAAAGTCACCGGTCACAACCAAGTCACCGATACCAATCTCGTTTTGATCGCCCACCGTCACCATGGCCGGCTGGCAACTCTGGATGTAGCCATCAAAAGCCGATTGCCAAAGCACGAGCAGACTTGGGTTGAATTGATTCAACTATAAGCGGCGGCGGGATAATTCGCAACGGAGACGCCGGCAGGAAGCGTCCGAGTTGCATTCCAACGCTGGCGACTGATGTCCGGTGCTGGCACGCAGGTGACTTCCCGCGGCACCAGACGGAAAAATCTGGCTGCATATCCCCGTTCTGCTTAAACTCCGCCTTGATCATGGAAATTTCATTTATCACGGGCGTCGCGGGTTTCATCGGCAGCAATCTGGCCGACCGACTCTTGCGCGAGGGCAAACAGGTGGTGGGGTGGGACAATTTTTCCACCGGCCAGGAAAATTTTCTGGTGGAAGCCCTGAAAAATCCCCGGTTCAAATTGATCCGGGGCGATAATCTGGACCTGCCCGCCCTCATCCGAGCCATGGCGGGCTGTGACTTCGTGTTTCACCTGGCGGCCAATGCCGATGTGCGCTTCGGCCTGGAACATCCGGGCAAGGACTTGCAGCAGAACACCATCGCCACCTTCAACGTGCTCGAAGCCATGCGCGCCAACGGCATCCGGCGCATCGCCTTCAGTTCCACCGGCTCGGTTTACGGCGAGGCGGAGACGATCCCCACCCCGGAAAACAGCCCGTTTCCCGTGCAAACCTCGCTCTACGCCAGTTCCAAGGTGGCGGGCGAGGGGATGATTTCGTCCTATTGCGAGGGGTATCAATTCGAGGGTTATATTTTCCGTTTCGTCTCCATCCTGGGCGAACGCTATACGCACGGCCACATCTTTGACTTTTATAAACAACTCATTGACCACCCGGATTATTTGAAGGTGCTCGGCGACGGCACCCAGCGCAAATCGTATCTCTATGTGGGCGACTGCCTGGACGCCGTGCTGCATGTCATCCGCCGGGGCGAAGCCCGCACGGCCCGACACCGCACGGCCATCTTTAACCTGGGCACCGATGAATATGTGCGCGTGACCGATTCGATTGGCTATATCTGCCGCGAGTTGAATTTGTCGCCGCGCCTGGAATATACCGGCGGCAGCCGGGGCTGGGTGGGGGATAATCCGTTCATTTTCCTGGATACCCAACGCATCCGCGCCACCGGTTGGAAACCCGCGCTGACGATCCAGCAGGGCATCATCAACACCCTGCAATGGCTGCGCCAAAACCGCTGGGTTTACGAACAACGCCCCACATGAAAATCACCGTTCTGGGACTCTGGCATTTGGGCACGGTCACGGCGGCGTGTTGTGCCCGCCATTTTCAAGTGACCGGCTTGGATTTCGATGCCAACACCATTGCCGGGCTTCAAGCCGGGCGGGCGCCGCTGTTGGAACCGGGGTTGAATGAGTTGCTGGCGGCGGGACTGGCCGCCGGCCGGCTGGCGTTCACCACCGATCCCGCCGCCGCCCTGGCCGGCGCCGAGGTGCTCTGGCTGTGCTACGACACTCCGGTCAATGAAAACGATGAATCTGACACTGAATTCGTTTTGGATAATCTCCGCCGGGCGCTGCCGCACCTGGCCGCCGGGGCGCTCGTGTTGATTTCCGCCCAGATGCCCGTGGGCACCTGCCACCAATTGGAGACGGAATTTCCCCGGTTTCATTTTGCCTGTTCGCCGGAAAATTTGCGGCTGGGCCGGGCGATAGACGCGTTTGAAAAAGCGGACCGGGTGGTGGTCGGCCTCCGCGACGAGACCCAAAAATCCGTGTTGGAAAAACTCTTGGCGCCGTTCACCCCCCGCGTGTTGTTCATGCGCACCGAATCGGCGGAAATGGTCAAGCACGCGCTCAACTCGTTTCTCGCTTTGTCCATCACCTTCATCAATGAAATCGCGCGGCTCTGCGAATTGACCGGGGCGGATGCCAAGGAAGTGTCGCAGGGCCTGAAAAGCGAGGCGCGCATCGGGGCCAAAGCCTACCTGGGGCCGGGCGGACCGTTCGCCGGCGGCACCCTGGCGCGCGATGTCGTCACCCTTTCCAAGCTGGCGGCGGCGCACGGGGAAACCATTTCCGTGATTCCGGCCATCAAACACAGCAACGACCTGCATCGCGGCTGGGCGTTCAAACGGCTGCAAAGCCGGCTGGGCGACCTGCGCGGCCGGCCGATCACCGTGCTGGGGCTGACCTACACCCCCAACACCGACACCCTGCGGCGCAGCGCGGCGATGGAACTGTGCGGCCAGTTGCTGGCGGCGGGCGCGCGCGTGCGGGCGTTTGATCCCGCTATCAAATCCCTGCCGCCGGAATGGGCCGGCATCACGCTGGCGGCCGATGCGGCCGCCGGGTTGCAGGGGGCCGATGCCGCCGTGGTCTGCACCGAATGGCCGCAATTCCGGCAGGTGGATTTTGCCGCCGTGGTTCCGGCCATGAACCACCGCGTGTTTGTGGATGCCAATCTTTTTCTGGAAAAGGAATTGAAGACGGTGTCCGGGGTCGAGCATCTTTCCGTCGGACGCGCCAACCCATGAAATTAACAAACCTCAACACGCTCATCACCGGCGGCAGCCAGGGGCTGGGCAAAGTCATCGCCGCCCACTTCCTCGCGGAAGGGGCGAACGCCGTCATCTGCTCGCGCAGTGAAAAAGAACTGCTGGCCGCGCGGGACGAACTGGCGCTCAAATTCCCCGCGCAAAAAATCCTCGCCCGGACCTGTGACGTGGCGAACGAAGCCCAAGTGAACGCCCTCGTGGATTTCGCCCGGCGCGAATTGGGATCTCTGGACGCACTCGTCCTCAACGCCGGGGTTTACGGCCCCATGGGCGACACCGAAACGGTTTCGCTCGATGAATGGCGTCGGGCTTTGGACATTAATTTATACGGCGTGCTGCTGCCCTGCCGGGCGGTCATCCCCCACTTCAAAAAAGCCGGGCGCGGCAAAATCGTGATCCTGTCCGGCGGGGGCGCGACCAATCCCCTGCCGCAAATCAGCGCCTACGCCGCCTCCAAGGCGGCCGTGGTCCGCCTCATGGAAACGCTCGCCGAGGAACTGCGGAAATTCTCGGTGGATGTCAACGCCATCGCCCCCGGCGCCCTGGCCACCCGGTTGGTGGATGAAGTGCTCGCGGCCGGACCGGAAAAGGTCGGGGCCGCGTTTTACGAAAAAAACAAGGTGTGGAAGGAAAAGGGCGCCACGCCGCTCGAATTCGGTGCGGCCCTCGCTGTTTATCTGGCCGGCCCCGAGAGCAACGGCATCACCGGCAAACTCATCAGCGCCCAGTGGGATCCTTGGAAGACGCTGCACGAGCACCGGGACGAACTGGCCAAGTCGGACATTTACTGTCTGCGCCGCATCGTGCCGGAGGATCGCGGGAAGAAATGGAATTGAGTATGAAATTACGCGTCGCCCTCATCGGCTGCGGTTTGATCGGTAATAAACGCCTGCATTTGCTGCCCCCCGGCAGCGTGACCGTGGCGTGCGACACCCAGCTCGACCGCGCCAAAAAACTGGCCGCGCTCAGCCCCGGCTGCCTGGCCACCGATTCCGTGGCGGAGGCCGTGAGCCGGGCCGACGTGGACGTGGTGATGATTGCCACCGTGAACTCCGCGCTCGCCCCCATCGCCCTGGCCGCAGTGCGGAACGGCAAGCATGTGTTGGTGGAAAAACCCGCCGCCATCAACGTGGCCGAGTTGGCCGAGTTGGAAGCCGCCGCCGCCGTCAACCGGGTGCTCGTGCGGGTGGGATATAATCACCGCTATCATCCCGCCGCCTTGAAAGCGCTGGAAATCTTCCTAAGCGGTGCGCTGGGGCCGATCATGTTTCTGCGCGGGCGTTACGGCCAGGGCGGACGCATCGGTTACGAAAAAGAATGGCGCGCCGACCCCCAAATTGCCGGCGGCGGTGAATTGATTGACCAGGGCGTTCACCTGATTGATCTGGCCGGGATTTTCCTGGGCGACTTCACTTCCGTGGAAGGCCACACCGCGACGTATTTCTGGAAGATGCCGGTGGAGGACAACGCCTTTTTGAGCCTGCGCAACGCCGCCGGTGCCACCGCCTGGCTGCACGTCAGTTGCACCGAGTGGAAAAACCTGTTCAGCCTCGAAATCTACGGCCGCGACGCCAAACTCCACTGGGAGGGGCTCGGGGGCAGTTACGGCATCGAGCGCCTGACCCATTACAAAATGCTGCCGCAAATGGGGCCCCCCGAGACCACCATTTTTGAGTACCCACGCGGGGATGAGTCCTGGAAAATCGAGATGGCCGAATTTACCGAGGACATCCGGACCGGCCGGACGCCGGTGCCCGGTTTGAAGGAAGCGAAAGCCGCCCTCGCCGTCGTTGAAAAAATTTATCAAACGTCCAAAAATAATTGCCAAAACAAACCCTGATGGTAAGTTTGCCTCGTGAATAAATCAGCCGTAAAGACGATGCGCAAGCCCGCCCCTGGCGGGAAAAAGCCGGCGGCTTACCCGGTGGAAACCAATGGCGCCAAGTGGGCGGCGGAAAACCGGAAAAAGGCCAGTGCCTTGAGTGAGCGCGAGCGGGAGGCTTTGTTTAAGCGGGGCGTCATCAAAATTTATGGCCGACAAGCGGTGTGCGCTGGACGTTAACGTACTCTTGGATCTGGCCGAACGAAAAAAATTCGCCGTGGATTTTTTGGGCGTCATCCGGGAAAAATATTGTCCATTGTTCGTTTCGCCGACCGCCTTTATCGAGCTTCAATATCTGGCTGAATCCGGCGGGACTGTTCCCCGTAAATTTGCCGGCATGGCGATTGATTCGTTGTTAAAATGGGGGGTTTATCTTTTTGATATTGAACCCGTCAAACGGGGTTGTGCCAAAATATTTGCCGACCGGCTGGTCCAAAGAGGCTGGCTCGTGGAAGATGAGTATAATGATGGTTTGATTTTGGGCGAAGTGGCCTGCTACGAAATCCCCTTTCTGGTCACCTCCGACCATCACCTCCTCGACATTTCACGCCCGCATTTGGTCGCGGAATTGAAGGCTTCCGACTTTTTCCCAACGGCCGTCGTCAGCCCTCAAAAAATCGTTTCAATTGCGTCCCGCTACTATAAATCATAAAATCACCTTTAAAACGCGACTTCCGGTTAAACCCGGGATCAATATCAAGAATACGCATGATAATAGCCCGTTCCCCTCTGCGCGTCACCCTGGGCGGTGGCGGCACCGACCTGCCCTCGTATTACGAATCCTTCGGCGGCTTCCTCATTGCCGCCGCCATTGACAAATACGTCTATATCACCCTCCACGAGACCTTTGTGGCGGATCTCATCGTGAAGTATTCCGAGCTGGAACGCGTGCCGGAGGCGGCCTTGCTGAAGCATCCCATCATCCGCGAAGCCTTCGCGCTGGTGGGATTGGGCGGGCAATCGCTGGAATTGACCTCCATGGCGGATATTCCCGCCGGCACCGGCCTGGGCTCCTCGGGCAGCTTCACCACCGCCCTGCTCAAGGCGCTCCATGCCTACAAACGCAACCTGGTGCATCCCGCCGAACTGGCCGCCCAGGCCTGCGAAGTCGAACTGGACCGGCTCAAGGAACCCATCGGCAAACAGGACCAATACATCGCCGCCTACGGTGGCCTGACCTGTTTTAAATTTCTCCCCGGCGGCCGGGTCGAGGCCTGGCCGTTGAAAACCTCGGACGAAACCCGCGACAATCTTGAGGACAACCTCCTGTTGTTTTTCACCGGTTATTCCCGCTCCGCCTCGGCGATTTTGAAGGAGCAGGATCAAAAATCCAAATCGGCAGATGCGGACATGATCGAGAACCTGCATTTCGTGAAAGACCTCGGGCTGCAAAGCCAGCGGGCCTTGGAAGCCGGCGACCTCCCGGAATTTGCCCGGCTCATGGATGTCCACTGGCAGCGCAAAAAGCAGCGCAGCGGCGGCATGAGCAACCCCAAGATCAACGAGTGGTATGATCTCGCCCTGGCCAGCGGCGCGCTGGGCGGCAAGCTCATTGGCGCGGGCGGCGGCGGGTTCCTTATGTTCTACGCCGAGGACAAGTCCAAACTGCGCCACGCCATGCGCGCCGCCGGGCTCAAGGAAGTCCGTTTTCGCTTCGATTTCGAGGGCACCAAACTGGTCATCACATGAGCCCGCCCCTGGACCTTCCCGTGGCCATCCTCGCGGGCGGCCTCGCCACGCGCCTGCGCCCGATCACGGAAAAAATCCCGAAGTCGCTGGTGCCCGTGGCCGGGCGGCCCTTTCTCGCCCACCAACTGGAACTCCTCCACGCCCGGGGCCTCCGCCGGGCCGTGTTGTGCATCGGCTATCTCGGTGAGATGATCCAGCGCGACTTCGGCGACGGTCGCGATTACGGGATTGAACTGGAGTATTCCTTCGATGGACCCAAATTGCTCGGCACCGGCGGTGCGCTCAAGCGGGCGCTGCCGTTGCTCGGACCGGAATTTTTCGTGCTCTACGGCGATTCCTATCTGCCCTTGGAATATACACCGGTGGCCGAGGCTTTCCGGCGCGGCGGCCGGGCCGGGCTGATGACCGTCTATCGCAACGAAGGGCTATACGACACCAGCAATGTGGTGTTCCAGGACGGTCAGATCGTGGTTTACGACAAAAAACACCGCCGGCCTGAAATGCACCACATTGATTACGGCCTGAGCGTCTTCCGGGCTTCCGTGTTCGATAATTATGCCGCCGAAGAAGCCTTCGATCTGGCCGGCATCATGGGCCGGCTCGTGCAGGAAAAACAATTGACCGGCTACGAAGTGCCCGAACGCTTTTACGAAATCGGTTCACCTGCGGGCTTGGCGGAACTGGAAACCCTGCTATCATCCCCATCATTATGAATTTCACCCAGCAATTTTTGGCCGAGGTCCAGCAAGTCGTCGCGCAACTCGACGTCGCCGCCATTGAAAACGCCGCCGCCGAACTCGCCCGCGTCCGCGAACGCGGCGGCCGCCTGTTCATTCTGGGCGTGGGCGGCAGCGCCGGCAACGCCGGTCACGCCGTGAACGATTTCCGCAAAATCTGCGGCTTCGAGGCCTACGCCCCCACCGACAACGTCTCCGAACTCACCGCCCGCACCAACGATGAGGGTTGGCCCACCATCTTTGCTGAATGGCTCAAGGGCAGCCGCCTGGGGGCCAAAGACGGCCTGCTGATTTTTTCCGTCGGCGGCGGCAACCTCGAGAAAAACGTCAGCCCCAACCTCGTCAACGCCATCCAACTGGCGCAGCAGGTGGGCGCTTCAGTGATTGGCATTGTCGGTCGCGACGGCGGTTACACCGCCAAAGCGGCCACGGCCTGCGTGATCGTGCCCACCGTGAACCCCGCACACGTCACGCCGCACAGCGAAGCCTTCCAAGCCGTCATCTGGCACCTGTTCGTCTCGCACCCCGCACTCAAACAGACCGCCACCAAGTGGGAGAGCACTAAATAACCCGGGATGGCGCCGGTTCGCCGAAAAGGTCAAACCCGCACAAAATCAATGAAACCGCGTTCAAAATCGGTGCGGACCAGTTTGACCTGGAGGTGGTCCCCGACGTGCAGCCCGGCAAAGCCGCTGTCCAGCTTGCCCTCGACCGGGGGTTGCAGAATGCGCACCCAGGTTCCCTTGGGCGAGGTTCCGGTGACAATAGCCGCGAACTGGCCGCCGATCTGGCCGGCCAGCAACAGCGCCGCCGCCGACTTTTCCACCCGCCGCTCGACCTTCGTTGCATCGGCCTCGCGTTCGGTGCAGTGGGTCGCGATCTCGGTCAACTCAGGGACGGTATAGGGCACCGGGGCGCCGGTGATCGCGGCTTTCACCAATCGCTGCGTGAGCAGGTCGGGGAAACGGCGGTTGGGTGCGGTGGAGTGCGTGTAGTCCCGCACCGCCAGCCCGAAGTGTCCGGGGGCCGCGCCGCCGGGCAAGTCCAGGGCGTATTCCCCCCGGCCGATTAGTTTGACCACCGCCAGGGAAAGGTCGGCGAATTTTTCCGGCGCGGCCTGGTGCCGGCGCAGCAGGAAATTCTCGAGGGCCACCCCGTCCGGCGTGGCGGGCAGTCGTTCGCCCAAGCCGCCCGCGAGTTCGACCAGGCGCGCCCAGCGTTCGGGCGACCGCAAAACCCGCCGGAGGGAGGGAAATTTCTTCGCGGCGAGAAACGTGGCCGTCACGCCGTTCGCCGCAATCATGAAGTCTTCGATCAACTGCGTGGCCCGGTTCACCCGCGCCGCTTCCAAATGCGAAAGCGTGTCGCCGGCAAAGACGGCCTGGGTCTCGTTGGTTTCCAGGCTGAGCGAGCCCTGCTGGCGCCGCCGGGTGGCCAGAACTTGGGCGATGGTGTCTTGGAGGCGAAGGTTTTCCGCCAACCCGGTAATTTGGCTGACGCGCGCCGGAGCGGGGCCCCTGGCCTCGAGCCAGTCACCGACACTGTGGTAGGCCAGTTTGGCACGATTGCGCACCTGCGCCGGATAAAGTTCCGAGGCGACCAGTGAGCCATCCGCCGCGAAGACCATGTCCGCCACGAGCGCCAGCCGGTCTTGATCTTCGCCCAGGGACGTGAGGTCGGTGGACAACTTCACCGGCAGCATGGGAAAGATCACGGCCGGGGTGTAGATGGAAGTGGTGTTCGCCGCCGCATGACGGTCCAGCGCCGAGCCTTTATGCACCAGTGCATCCACATCCGCCACGGCGACCAGGATTCTGACACGGCCATCGGCGAGCGCCTCGGCCACGGTGAGTTGATCGAGGTCGCGGGAGTCGTCGTTGTCAATGGACGCCCAGAGGCGGTCGCGCAAGTCGCGCCGGCCGGGGCTGGCGGCAGCCGGGCCGGTCAGGGCCGCCAGTTCATGCAGTGCGGGCGGGGGGAAGTCGGGCTCCAAGCCCTGATCAAGCATGGCCCGGCGGGCAACGGCGGCCAGCAGGGTCCGTTGGGTGTCGTGAGCGGCGGGGGCAGTGGTGGTGGTCATGATATTTTAGGAATGGGTCGGGAAAACATGGCTGCCTGATGAGAATCATTTGGAGGGTGCCGGCGACGTCGCCGCCACCGGGGCCGGCTGCGCTTTGGCGTGTTCGCCGTAGCTGATGAACGCCGCGCCGAGGATGATCAGCACGACGCCGCTCCAGCGCACGAAGTCCACGTGTTCCCCCAGAATGAATCTCGCCGCCAGGGTGGTCATCACAAAGCTCAGCGCGGTCAGCGGCCAGATGAAGCTGACGTCTTCCTGGGCCAGCAGGTATTGGAGCAGGATGAAAAAGATGGTTTCCAGGAGCAGGCCGAGCAGCACGGACCGGGTGGTGAACCAGTCGCCCACGAGCCGGAGGGTGTTTTTCCAGCGCGGCAGGGTGGCGGCGCGCGCGTCATAGCGGGCCGTAATCTGGCTGAGGCCGGTTTTCAAGGTGATGACGCCAATGGCCTCGAAGGTAAAGGCGATGACGAGGATGATGAGTATTTTGGTCATATCACAGATCTTGGTAGCGAACCAATTGGACGCCCAGTTCCCGCACCCGGTCCTGGACGCGGGGGCTGATGAGGGCGGCAAACTCAGGTTCAGCTTCGTCGAGGGAGGGGTGGGAGTAAAGTTCGGAATCGCCGGCCGGGAGTTCGGGCAGTAATTTCAATATATAGGCCTCATTCACCCGGGCGGTTTGGAGCAGGCCGAAGGTGATTTGCGCGTGGCGGATGCCGCGCCGCCGCAGGGGTTCGCGCGCCCGGCCGGAGAGCAGTTCATAAATGAGGGCGTGCGAGAGGCGGTAGAACCAGCGGCCCCGGCCCAGGCGGCGGCTGCGGGCCAGACAATCGCGGGTGAGCCGCAGATGCCGGATGCCGAGCGCCCCGGCATCCTCCATCAGGATGGAAAACACCACGGGATGCAAATGCAGGTGCAGGTGGCCGTTGACATGATCGAGCGGCAGGCCGGTGGCATGGAATTTTTCAAATTGGGCGTGGATTTCGGCGCGCAATTGGGCGCGCAGACGGCGCTGGAAAAAATACCTCATGCCCACGCCCACCGGATGATTGCTGAATTCCCCCCGGGCATTCACCAAGCCGGGAATTTTTTCCGGCGGCAGGGCCGCATGGCCCATCAGTAATGTGAGATGCAGCCCCACGCCGAGCCGGGGGGTTTCCCGCGCCAGGCGGACGGCTTCCGCCAGGCCCGGCTCGTTAACCATCAGGCTGGCGGTGGTCAAAATGCCTTCGCGATGGGCGCGGATGACCGCCTGGTTGACGCCGGCCGAGGCCCCGAAATCATCCGCATTGACGATGAGCCGGCGGCGGGAATCAGGGGGTGCCATAGGGCGAGGCTCCGATCCCGGTGGCGAACGCCAGCCAGGAACGCAGGATCAAACCGGCTTTGTGCGCCTTGCCCAGGCGGATGCGTTCCGGGCCGAAAACATTGAATTGCCGGCGTTCCAGTTTGAGCAGCAACCGCCAGTAAACCGAGCCCATGAGTTCGGCCGCCACCAGGGCGCGGCGGTCCTCCGCCGGCAGCGCGCGGCGGGCGCGCTGATAAAATTCGCGGGCGCGACCGGCCACGCTGGCCGCCAGGGCGTGGTAGCGTTCCGTATATTGGTGATTCAGTATTTCCCCGGGCGTCACGCCAAAACGCTCCATTTCCAACCGGGGCAGGTAGATGCGGCCGCGCTCGGCATCGGCGCGGACATCGCGCAGGATGTTGGTGAGTTGCAGGGCTTTGCCCAGGTGGCGGGCGTAGTCGCCGGCGGCGGGGTTTTTACACCCAAAAATCCGGATGCTCAGCAACCCCACCACCGAGGCCACGCGGTGGCAGTAGGCTTCCAGTTGTTCATAATTGTCGTATGCCTTGATTTCCAGATCCATTTCGCAG
>Ga0302278_10000613_pt1 | contig 45284 bp, 24 predicted proteins | sample III_Bog_N3_2_FD_194543 | JGI IMG/M metagenome (GOLD analysis project Ga0302278, IMG submission 194543) | Peat permafrost microbial communities from Stordalen Mire near Abisko, Sweden - III_Bog_N3_2 | ecosystem: Environmental > Terrestrial > Soil > Wetlands > Peat | place: Sweden: Abisko...
CTACTGTTGCTAGATCGTCTTCCACCGAATCACTATAACATTCCACTTTGGTTGAGCGATCCATCCGGCATCCGGTCGAACAAACTCTGGCTTGCTATTGCGAAAGGCCGCCTCGATCTGGATCGAGGCGGCCTTTCGCGGTTCGGGATTGCGTAGAACGTGGGTTGGTTCGACGGATTCGACCTTACACCAGTACGCGTTTGCCGACGGACTGCGGTTCTTCCTTGGCGGTCAGGTAGCGGTCGACGGCTGCGGCGGCCTTGCGGCCCTCCGAGATCGCCCAGACCACCAGCGACTGTCCACGGCGCATGTCTCCAGCGGCGAAGACTCCCTCGACCGAGGTGGCGTAGTTCTCATCCGTGGCGACGTTGCCGCGTCCGTCCAGTTTGACGCCCAACTGCTCGATCATCCCCGCGTGAACCGGGCTGAGAAAGCCCAGAGCCAGCAGGACGAGGTCAGCTTCCAGCGTGAACTCCGATCCCGCAATGGGAGTGAAGCTCGGCGGAGGACCGACGCGCACGGCCTGAATCTGCTTGACGCGACCGTTCTCGTCGCCGATGAACTTGATGCTGTTGATGCCCCAGTCGCGGATTCCGCCCTCTTCGTGGCTGGTCTCGGTGCGCAACTGTAACGGCCACATCGGCCACGGCGTGGAGTCCGCGCGAGACCCTGGCGGCTTGGGCATGATCTCGAACTGGTGAACGCTCTTGGCTCCCTGACGCAGGCTGGTTCCAAGGCAATCGGCCCCGGTATCTCCTCCGCCCAGAATGATGACGCGCTTGCCCTCGGCGTGGATGGCAATCGACTCATCAACCACGTCGCCCTGGCAGCGATGGTTCTGCTGCGGCAGGAACTCCATGGCGAAGTGGATTCCCTTCAGTTCGCGACCGGGAATATTCAGGTTGCGCGGACGCTCGGAGCCTCCGGCCAGCAAAACCGCATCGAACTCGTCGAGCAGAGCCTCCACCGAGACGTTTACGCCCACATGAGCGTTGGTCACAAAGGTCACGCCCTCGGCGCTCATCTGCTCCAAACGCCGGTCGATGACGTGCTTCTCCAACTTGAAGTTGGGGATGCCGTACCGCAACAGTCCGCCGATGCGATCATTCTTCTCGTAGACCGTGACGGAGTGGCCAGCACGGCGCAGTTGCTGCGCGGCGGCCAGTCCCGAAGGTCCACTGCCGACGACGGCAACGCGGCGACCGGTGTTGGCCTCGGGCGGCTCGGGATGAATCCAGCCCTCTTGCCAGGCGCGTTCGACGATGCCACGCTCGATCTGCTTGATCGAGACGGCTGGCTCGGTGATGGCCAGAACGCAGGATGCCTCGCACGGCGCGGGACAGATGCGCCCGGTGAACTCGGGGAAGTTATTGGTCGCGTGGAGACGGCGAATCGCACTCTCCCAGCGACCGTTGTAGACCAGATCGTTCCAGTCGGGAATGATGTTGTTGACCGGACAGCCTGTGTGGCAGAAGGGAACGCCGCAGTCCATGCAGCGAGCGCCCTGCTCGCACAGCTTCTTCTCGGCGAAGGGCTCGTAGATGTCCAGCCAGTCTTTGAGCCGATCCTCGACCTTGCGCCGCGTAGGCTGTTCGCGTTGAATCTCAAGAAAACCGGTTACTTTACCCATTCTGCACCTGCCCTGCCGCCACTAGGGACGACGAAGTTGTGGAGTCGCCGGTGATCGGCGCAATGTAGACCGACTCGGCGCGAGGAACTCCTAGTACCCGCTTGTGTTCGTGCGGAAAGACCTTGATGAAGCGAGCCTGCGTCGTGTCCCAGTGCTCCAGAATCCATGCCGCCTGCGGGCTTCCGGTCAGTGCGATGTGGCGCTGTAGCAGGCCACGCACCAGATCCAGATCCTCGGCCAGAACCAGCGGCTCCAGATCGACCCCCGCGCGGTTGCATCGGTGGGTGGAGAAGTCTCCCACATCGTCGTAGACGAACGCTCGACCGCCGCTCATACCTGCGGCGAAGTTGCGTCCCGTCGCACCCAGCACGACAACCGTACCGTTGGTCATGTACTCGCAGCCGTGGTCGCCCACGCCCTCGACGACCGCCGTCGCTCCCGAGTTGCGCACCGCGAAGCGTTCTCCCGCAATGCCGCTGAAGAAGGCCTCGCCCGCCGTCGCTCCGTAGAGAACGACATTGCCGATCAGGATGCTCTCTTCGGGCAGGAAGCTCGAAGTCTTCGGAGGATAGACGATGATCCTTCCGCCGGAGAGTCCCTTGCCGACGTAGTCGTTCGAGTCGCCTTCCAGCTCCAGCGTAACTCCCGCCGGAACGAAGGCTCCGAAGCTCTGCCCGGCCGAGCCGTGGAAGCGGAAGTGAATCGTATCGTTGGGCAGGCCCTCTGCGCCGTAACGCTTTGCGATCTCGCCGCCCAGCATTGCGCCGACCGTGCGATTCACATTGCGAATGGCAAAGCTGCCGGTGACCGGAGTCTTCGACTCCAGCGCGGGCTTGGCCTGTGCGATCAACGCGTGATCGAGAGCCGTCTCCAACCCGTGATCCTGCGCCTGTGTGCGACGCCGTCCCACATGCGAGGGCAACGCCGGAGAGAAGAGGATCGACGAGAGATCAACGCCCTTGGCCTTCCAGTGCGCGTCGGCGACCACCGCGTCGATGCAATCGACCCGGCCCACCATCTCGTCGACCGTGCGGAAGCCCAGCTTCGCCATGTGCTGACGCATCTGCTCGGCGATGAAGAAGAAGAAGTTGACGACGTTCTCGGGCTGGCCCTGGAACTTCGCGCGCAAGACCGGATCCTGCGTGGCAATGCCCACCGAGCAGGTGTTCAGATGGCATTTGCGCATCATGATGCAGCCCATCGTGATCAGCGGCATGGTGGCAAAGCCGAACTCTTCGGCGCCCAGCAGAGCGGCGATCACAACGTCGCGCCCGGTCTGCAACTTGCCATCGGTCTGTACCTTGATGCGGCTGCGCAGATCGTTGAGCAGCAGAACCTGCTGCGTCTCGGCCAAACCAAGCTCCCACGGCAGACCCGCGTGCTTGATCGAACTCTGCGGCGATGCTCCGGTGCCGCCGTTGTCGCCGGAGATCAGGACTACGTCGGCATGAGCCTTAGAGACTCCCGCAGCCACCGTGCCGACGCCCGCCTCGGAGACCAGCTTCACCGCGATACGCGCCTGCGGATTCACGTTCTTCAGGTCGTAGATGAGTTGGGCCAAGTCCTCGATCGAGTAGATGTCATGATGCGGCGGAGGCGAGATCAGCCCCACGCCAGCGATCGAGTAGCGCATCTTCGCGATAATGTCGTCGACCTTGTGGCCGGGGAGTTGGCCTCCCTCGCCGGGCTTTGCACCCTGCGCCATCTTGATCTGAATCTCGTCGGCGTTGACCAGATAGTTCGCCGTAACGCCGAAGCGTCCGCTGGCTACCTGCTTGACCGCGCTGCGTCGCAGATCGCCGTTGGCGTCGCGCTTGAAGCGCGCTGGATCCTCGCCGCCCTCGCCGGTGTTGGACATGCCGCCGATGCGGTTCATGGCAATCGCCAGCGTCTCGTGCGCCTCCTTGCTGATGGAGCCGAAGCTCATCGCGCCGGTGGTAAAGCGCTTGACGATCTCCTTGGCTGGCTCAACCTCGTCGATGGAGAGAGGCGTCTCGGAGTACTTCAACTGCATCAGACCGCGCAGTGTGCAAAGGTGCTTGCTCTGCTGGTCGATCAGGTCGGTGTACTCCTGAAAGGTTGCCGGATTATTCTGCCGCACCGCCTGCTGTAGCTTGCTGATGGTTGCCGGATTGAGCAGATGATACTCGCCGCCCTCGCGATACGCGTACTGTCCGCCGACGACCAGATCGGTCTCCGACTCGGTCAGCGGCTGGAAGGCGTAGGCGTGCTTCATCTGCGCCTCGCGGGCCAACACGTCTAGGCCAACGCCCTCGATGCGAGAGGCTGTGCCGGAGAAGTAATTGTCGATCAACGACTGGTTCAGGCCAACGGCCTCGAAGACCTGCGCGCCGCGATAGCTCTGCAACGTGCTGATGCCCATCTTGGAGAAGGTCTTCATCAGGCCCTTGTTGATCGCTTTGATGAAGTTCTTCTCGGCGTACTCGGCGGTCACGTCGTCGGCCAGCAGGCCGCGTCGCTTCATGTCGTGCAGCGTCTCGAAGGCGAGATAAGGATTGATTGCGCTGGCTCCGTAGCCGATCAGCAGGGCAAAGTGCATGACCTCGCGCGGCTCGCCGCTCTCGATGATGAGGGCGACCTGCGTCCGCGTCTTATCCTGCACCAGACGATTGTGAACCGCAGCCATCGCAAGCAGGCTGGGGATCGGAGCAAGCGTTGAGTTCACGCCGCGATCCGACAGGATCAGCAGCGAGTAGCCAGCCTCCACCGCAAGCGCTGCGCGAGCGCTCAGGTCGCCGAGCGCGTGCTTCAGACCGCGTTCGCCGTCCTCGGCGCGGAAGAGCGTGGGCAGAGTCGTCGCCAGAAGATCGCCCGATGAGACGCGGCGCAGCTTCTCCAGATCGCGATTGGTCAGGATCGGATGCGGCAGCTTCAGGGTGTGGCAGTTCTCAGGAGCCTCGTCGAGGATGTTGCGCTCGGTGCCGATGTAGCTTATCAGCGACATCACCATCTCTTCGCGGATCGGGTCGATCGGAGGATTGGTTACCTGCGCAAAAAGCTGCTTGAAGTAGCTGAAGAGCTGTTGCGGACGATCCGAAAGGCAGGCCAGAGGAACATCCGAACCCATCGAACCCAGCGGCTCCTCGCCCTTTGAGCCCATCGGCCCCAGCAGAACCTTCAGATCTTCTTCGCTATAGCCTGCGGCGCGCTGACGACGCAGCAGCGTCTCCGGGTCGGACGAGATGACCTTCCACGGCTCGGGCAACTGGCCCAGCGTGACCTGCTGCTCCTTGAGCCACTCGCCGTAGGGCTGGCGACCGGCCAGAGACTTCTTGATCTCGTCGTCCGAGATGATGCGATGGCCAACCGTATCGACCAGGAACATGCGTCCCGGCTGTAGGCGACCCTTCTTGCGCACATCCTCGGGCGGAACCTCGATGACGCCAGCCTCCGACGCCAGAACCACCAGATCGTCCTTGGTGACGATGTAGCGACCGGGGCGCAGACCGTTGCGGTCGAGCGTTGCTCCAACCATGCGACCGTCGGTGAAGGCGACCGCCGCCGGGCCATCCCATGGCTCCATCAGCGAGGCGTGGTACTCGTAGAACGCACGCTTCTCCTCGTCCATGTCGGGATTGCCCGACCATGCCTCGGGGATCAGCATCGCCATTACATGAGGCAGTGAGCGACCGGATTGGAAGAGGAATTCAACCGCATTGTCCAGCGAGGCCGAGTCGCTGCCTCCGGGAGTGACCACCGGGTAGAGCTTCTCAATCTGGTCGCCGAAGAGATCGCTCTCCTGCACCGATTGCCGCGCATTCATCCAGCTCACATTGCCGCGAATGGTGTTGATCTCGCCGTTGTGCGAGACGTAGCGGAAGGGATGCGCCAGCTTCCAGCTAGGAAAGGTGTTGGTGGAGAAGCGCTGATGCACCAGACAGAGCGCACTGGCTACGCGTTCATCGGCCAGATCAACGTAAAACTTCTCGATCTGCGGAGCCAGCATCAACCCCTTGTAGACGATGGTGCGGCAGGAGAACGACGGAATATAGAAGTCGTTCTTGTCCTCGATCTTCGAGTTCAGAATCTCGTTCTCGGTACGGCGGCGAACGATGTACAGAAGACGCTCGAAGGCCTCCTCGTCCATTGCTTCAGGACGCGCCACGAAGAGCTGCTCGATGTAGGGCTGCGAGGCGCGGGCCTCACGCCCGATCAGGTCGCCGTTGACCGGCATATCGCGCCAGCCCAGCAACTTCAGTCCCTCGGCCTGCACCATGCGCTCGAAGACTCCCTCGCACTGCAGACGACTGTGCTTGTCCACCGGCAGGAAGACCATGGCCACGGCGTAGCTTCCCGCCTCGCCGAGCTGCATTCCCTGCTTGGCGCACTCTTCCTTGAAGAAGACGTGAGGAACCTGAATCAGGATTCCTGCGCCGTCGCCGGTCTCCGGGTCGCAACCCGCAGCACCGCGATGGGTCAGGTTGATGAGCACTTCGAGACCCTTGCGGATAATCTCGTGGCTCTTCTCTCCGCGAATGCTCGCGACCAGCCCCATGCCGCAGTTATCGTGCTCATTGCGTGGGTGATATAGCCCTTGCGGGACGGGGGTGCGTTGACAGCTATCCGATGTTTTCATAGCAACCTTCCGGTGCGGGAGTTCATTCCCCAATTGAAGATGACAAATCGATTCTGCGATTTCTACGCCAGGGAATCGTTCCGGTGTTCAGCCGACAGATCCGCCGCTACAGACCGCGCAGCATTGCGAAGAGAAAGGAACACTCAGAGTTAAATATATAGGCAAACTACATTCCACTGCATCTTTTGCGCTTTGCAGGACTACGCCAAGCCGGAGTGCGAAGCCAGCAATCTCCTCTGCAACATTCCCGTTTTTCATTTATTTAGACAAATTCATCTCTCTGCGCAGGCTGTTCTGCTCCATCGCCCTGTCAATTCTCTGAATTTAGACCGGTTTGCGAATTTGTGTAGACCGTATTTATTTGTCATTCCGCAGCAAAGCGGAGGAATCTGCTTTTGCTTGAGGAATCTGCTTTTGCTTGTTGCTCGTTGGAATACACCATTACGGGAACGGCTCTAAACGCGGCACAAATCAGAGGCCAAAGGCCTGCTCTCCCATCGATTCTGCCGCGAATTTTGAACTCAGGACGCTAGAGCGATAGCAGGGCGGCGATGGGCTGGCTTTCGCGCTTCTGGGATTCAGCTACAGGCTGACAGGTCAGCGTTCCGGCGTAGGTGTTGACTCCCGCAGCGAGGCCTGCGTCGGCGCGGATCGCCTCGCTTGCGCCTAGATTCGCCAACTTCAGCAGATACGGGAAGGTCGCGTTGGTCAGCGCCAGCGTCGAGGTGCTGGGCACGGCAGCAGGCATGTTGGTGACGCAGTAGTGGACGACTCCATCGACCACATAAAACGGGTCGGAGTGCGTGGTGGGATGGGCCGTCTCGACGCATCCGCCCTGATCGATGGCCACGTCTACGATGACTGCGCCCTGCTTCATCTTTGCCACCATGGCTCGCGTGACCAGTTTGGGCGCGGCGGCTCCGGGAATCAGGACGCTGCCGATGACAAGATCCGCCGAGCGCACGGCTCGCTCGATGTTGTAGGGGTTCGAGGCCAGCGTGTTCAGACGACCGGCGAAGAGGTCGTCCAACTCGCGCAGACGGTTCAGATTCAGGTCCACTAGCGTAACGTTTGCGCCGATGCCCAGAGCGATTCGCGCGGCGTTCGTGCCCACGATGCCTCCTCCCAGCACAACCACGTTGCCGGGAAGAACTCCGGGGACTCCGCCGAGCAGGACGCCGCGACCTCCGCGCGACTTCTCAAGGCAAGCCGCGCCAACCTGCACGCTCATGCGTCCGGCGACCTCGCTCATCGGCGTGAGCAGGGGCAGCGCGCCGCTGCGGTCGCGGACGGTCTCGTAGGCGATGGCTGTGACCCGGCTGGCCAGCAACGCGTCGGTCAGCGCGCGAGCCGGAGCAAGATGCAGATAAGTGAAGAGAACGAGGCCCGGTCGAAAGTGGCGAAACTCGCTCTCGATCGGCTCCTTGACCTTGACGACGATCTCGGTCAGCCGCCAAAGATCGTGCGCCGAGCCGACGATCTCTGCCCCGGCGGCCTGATACTCGTCGTCGGGCAGGGCGGAGAGTTCTCCCGCGTTATGCTCGACCAGCACCGTGTGGCCTGCCGCGACCAGCGAGTGAACTCCCGCCGGAGTAACCCCGACGCGGCTCTCGTGATCCTTCACTTCCCTCGGGACGCCAATGATCATACCCTTCACCCTACCAAAGAGTCTTTGAATAGTCAGCTTTTTGCGCTATTTCAGAAAAAAGCAGGAAGCAAAATGAATCGACCTAATATTTCCATTCCGGGCATAGCTCCGCGCCAAGCCGTACAATAAGAGTTGACTTCAATGCCCGGGAAAGATTTGCCAATGTCTTCGAATGGTTACCAAATGCGCTACTCGCGTATCCACAATATGCGCTCGTTGTTCAGCCTCTTCTCTAACGATCTAGCCATTGATCTGGGGACAGCCAATACGCTCGTCTTCGCGCATGGCAAGGGAATCATCGTCAACGAGCCCTCCATCATCGCGGTCAACACGTTGACCGGCGAGGTCGAGGCGGTCGGCAAAGAGGCCAAGGAGATGCTCGGCCGTACGCCCGGCAACATCGTCGCCATCAAGCCGATGAAGGACGGCGTCATCGCCGACTTCAAGCAGACCGAGAAGATGCTGAACTACTTCATCATGAAGGCGCACAACAATCGCAAGCGCATGGTGCATCCGCGCATCGTGATCGGCGTGCCGTCGGAGATTACGCAGGTAGAAAAGCGCGCGGTCATGGACTCCGCCTACCGTGCCAAAGCCTCGGAAGTTCACCTCGTCGAGCAGGCGATGGTGGCGGCCATCGGAGCGGGGCTGCCCATCACCGAACCGGGTGGAAACATGGTCGTCGACATCGGCGGCGGAACCACCGACATCGCCGTCATCTCGCTGGCCGGCATCGTTTATTCCAAGTCCGTGCGTATGGCCGGCAATCAGATGGACGAGGCGGTCATCACCTACATCAAGAGGAAGTACAACCTCCTCATCGGCGAGCGCACGGCAGAGCAGATCAAGATGGAGCTTGGCTCCGCCTTCCCGCTGGATAAGCCGCTCTCCAAGACCATTACCGGACGCAACCTCATTGAGGGAGTGCCAAAGACCATTACGATTGACGACTCCGAGATCCGCGAAGCTCTCGCCGAATGTGTGGCGACGATCATCAACGGCATCCGCGTCGCGCTCGAACGCACCCCGCCGGAGCTATCCGCCGACATCTCCGACCGCGGCATCGTGCTGACCGGAGGAGGCGCGCTGATCAAGAACCTCGACAAGCGTATCCGGGAAGAGACAGGCCTGCCAGTCTCGATCGCCGACGATCCACTGGCCTCGGTCGTGCTGGGTACAGGCAAGATGCTCTCCGACTTCAAGCTGCTGCGCAAGATCTCGATCGACTAGGACCAAGATTCGATGCAGTATCGTGCTGTTGAATCTGCCTTCATGAAAATAGGCCCACTATGAGGAGTTCACACTTCGCAGCTCGAGCCGCTGCCTCCGCTCTTGCCCTGTTTGTTGCGCCCTGTCTTGCACAGACGACCGTCGCGCAGCACCCCTGGCAGAAGATTCAGATGCCGACGGCGGCCGAGGTCGCCAGCGTCTGGGTTGCGCCGCCCGCCGAGTACGGGCCCGAGCCATACTATGGACTCAATGGGCCGGTGACGGTTGCGAGCGTGGCGCGCGATCTCGACACGATGAAGAGCCTCGGCTTCCACACCGTCACCGTGCAGGCGGGCCGTGGCATGAAGCAGGCCTACCTCTCGCCGGAGTACTTCGCGTTTTTCAAAGAGTTTGTTGCCGAGGCAAAGAAGCGCGATATGCGCGTCTGGATCGTCGACGACGCGGGCTATCCCAGCGGATTCTCGGGCGGCAAGTTCTCCAGTGACAAGCCCGAGCTGCGCATGCAGGCGCTCACCCTCGCACAACGTTTCCCCGTCAAGGCGGGCGAGACGCTCAGCCAGCCCATCAGCGCGAACGCGGTTGCTGCGCTCGCCCTCGGCACCAGCGGAGAGCGCATGGTCGTGCCCATCGCCGATGGCAAGATCGCGTGGACGGCCCCGACCAGCGGCGCGTGGACGGTTCTGGTTGTCGAGCACGTCTTCCGCACCTCGCCCACGCGCAGCGACACCAATCCTACGGGGCTGAAAGACTTTTCCCAGTCGCTTGAGGACTACATCAACCCGGCGGCGACGGCGGCCTACCTCCAGTTCACCCACCAGCAGTACTTCAACACAATGCCGGAGGAGTTCGGCAAGACGATCCTCGGCTTCCGCGGCGACGAGCCGGACTACTCCATCGCCGGACTGCCTTGGACTCCCGCCTTCTTCGACCGCTTCCAGCAGGAGAAGGGCTACGACGTTCGGTCCTACGTCGCCGCAATCCTAGCCGCCGAGCGCAGTGGAAGGGCTAGGCCGGGAGCAGCGCCAACGCCGCCGCCAGTGCAGCTCACCGAGGCCGAGCGGCGCGCCAAGGCCGATTACTACGACGTCTTCTCGCAGATGTTTCGCGACGGCTTCTTCAAGCCGCTTGGGCAGTGGGCGGCGGCGCACGGCGTCGAGTATCAGATCCACCTGAACCACGAAGAGATGGAGATGGAGCTAACCCACTCAGAGGGCGACTTCCTGCGCGATATGAAGTACGTCGAGGAACCCGGAATCGATGCCATCTGGCACCAGATATGGACCGACACCGTCGCGGACTTTCCGCGGCTTGCGTCGAGTGCGGCGCACGTCTACGGCCATCCGCGCAGCTTTACCGAGAGCTTCGCCGCCTATCGCCCGCAGCCGGATGTGACGATGGCGCGCTACATCCTGAACGAGCAGATTGTGCGCGGCGTCAACGTGATGGAGACGATGTTCTTCCCCTCGTCGGCGACGGCGCTGGCTCCGCCTCCAGCCAAACCGACAACCGAGCAGGCCGCTGCGGCCTCGATGCCAGCCCTGCCGGCGATGCGTCACGGTGGCCCCTCGCCGCTGATGCGCGACCCGGCCTGGCCCGCGCTGATGGACTATGCGCGCCGCCTGACCTATGTGATGAGCATGGGGCGACCTGCTGCATCGGTCGCGCTATACCTGCCGTCGAGCTCTATGTGGCTGGGGGATTCGACCAGCGACACAGCCTTCGTCTCCAGTGAGCGGATGCTCTCCGAACGACAGATTGACTTCGACATCATCAACCAGGACGCGCTGGCCGAGGACCTCATCGCCGGACAGGGTACGCTCGCGACTATGAGCGGCAATCAGTACCACACGATCATTCTGCCCTCAGTCGCAGTTCTCACACAGAAGGAGCTGGATCGCCTGCGCGCCTTCGCCAAGGGCGGAGGGAGGGTTCTCTTCCTCGGACGCACTCCGTCGCTCATCTCGGGGAAGACGATTCTCGACGCTCGCGCGGCGACACCCGCCGACTTTACTTTTGCCACAGTAGAAACATCGGCCCAACTCCCTCCAACGCCAACGCCGCCTGACCAGCCCCCCGCCGCACCGCCCGCGCCGCTGGTCGTTCCCGCCGCGATTGAGGCCGCGCTCAACAAGGTGATTCCAAAGAAGGATGTGACACTGGACGCGCCGGATCCAGCCGTCAAGGTGATCACCCGCAGCCTACGGGACTCGGCGATGTACCTCTTCTTTAATGAGAGCGCAAATCCGGTCTCACACAAGGTGTCCTTGGGTTGGAAGAGCCTCGAAGGCCCAACAGCAGATACCGGGGCAAGCAATATTAACGTGAATATGCCCCTCTCGCAGTTGGAGATGGTTGTCGATGCCTGGGATCCAGCTACAGGCACAATCTCGCGTTTAGCCGATTGGCATGGACCTCATATAGGCCCGCTTCAACTCGACCTGAAGCCCTATCAGACCCTGCTCGTCACAATGGGGCCGATCGATCATCCGTAGGGCATTCGACATATAGATCGTCTCTGCCGTTGTTGTTTGTCTTGTACTTGCCGTTGCTCTTGCTGTTGTCTGTAAAGGGCCAACGGTCCGTCCTAAATTTAGCCAAGGGCGGAAGGCCCGATCTATACTTCAACGGACTGCTGACTCGGAACGCGCTGGTTTCGCCGCGAGTTGGATTGCAACGGGAGTGGATACGATGAAGTTTCTGATGGCTCTGGCTGGGGCTCTTGTTCTCTGTGCGTCGTACGCTTCGGCGCAGGATGTAATCGTCGGGGCGGACGTCTCCTTTCTGCGCCAGATGGAGAGTCGCGGAGTGGTCTTCCGCGACGCTGGCGTAGCCGAGCCGGGATTGCAGATCCTGAAGAATCACGGCTACACCTGGGTTCGGCTGCGCGTGATGGTCGATCCGGTCTCGCTACCGAACACGCTCACCTACACGATTGCGTCGGCCAAGGACGCAAAGGCGCACGGCTTCAAGCTGCTGCTGGACTTGCACTACTCGGACGACTGGGCGGATCCGCAGCACCAGACGATGCCCCGCGCATGGCAGAAGATGTCGCACACCGAGTTGCAGCAGGCCGTCTTCGCCTACACGAGCGCGACGATCAAGGCGATGCGGAAGAATCACGCGATGCCCGATATGGTGCAGGTGGGCAACGAGGTGACCTCAGGCATGATGTGGCCGGATGGACGACTGCCGGAGCAGTGGCAGAACTTTGCCGACCTCCTGCTGGCCGGCATTCATGGCGTGGATAAAGGGCGCGGCTGGGGCAAACGCCCTGCAATCATGATCCACATCGACCGGGGTGGAGATCAGGCGGAGACCAAGTGGTTTCTCGACCATCTAGCGCAGTACCATGTTCCATACGACGTGCTGGGACAGTCGTATTACCCCTGGTGGCAGGGCAGTCTGAACGATTTGCGGGGAAATCTTGCGTTTGTCTGGAACACCTATCACAAGGATGTTGTGGTGGTAGAGACGGCCTACGACTGGCGAACCGGAGAGAACTTCAAGGGCAAAGCCGAGCCGTATCCGCAGACGCCGGAGGGACAGCGAGACTTTCTGGCCGCGCTGGATCGCGTGGTGCGAGAGGCTCCGGGAGGCAAGATGCGAGGCATCTTCTGGTGGGAGCCGATGGCTGGAGGAGCCATCGCGAGACGCGCTCTCTTCGACGACCAGCACAATGCGCTTCCGGCGATTCACGTCTTCGACACGGCTCCGCGCGCCAACTCCGCAGAAACGGCAAGGTGACACAGGCTGCGGGAATCTGGCGCTGCTCCTGATTTACAACGGGCCTCTGCCCGCTGGCAAAGTTGTTGCAACTTCATCCGCGTCGCATGCCGCGATCCATGGCCTGATTGGCCAGACGGTCAGCGTCTTTGTTCTTGTGACGCAGGGCGTGGGTGATCTCGAAGCCATCCAGTTGCGCGATCTTCTTCTTGGCCTGATCGTAGAGTGGACGCAGGATCGGACTCTTTACCTGATACTTGCCCTGAATCTGCTTAACCATCAACTCGGAGTCGGAGACGACGCGCAGGCGGCGGTGACCGTGAGCCAGCGCGTAGTCGATCGAGGCCAGCAGGCCGGAGTACTCGGCATAATTATTGGTCTGGATGCCGAGGAACTCCGAAAGCTCGGCAAGTACCGCTCCGTCGGCGTCCTGAACCAGCGCGCCGAAGCCCGACGGACCGGGATTGCCACGCGCGCCACCGTCGCAGTGCGCGGAGATCCATGGCCCGGAGGCAGGCTTGGCAGATGGCTTGGAGGCTGGGACGGGAAAGAGGCTGAGAGTGGTCGGACTTGGTGACATAGGAAGAGTTTATCGGTTTCAACTCGGATCGTCAGCAGCCGCGGAAAACAAATCAGCTTGGCCGAGACAAGACGCTGTTGTATGCGTCCATCGTCCTCTCGGCAATGGAGATCCAGGATTGATCGCCGAAGTTCATTGCGCGCACCTTTCCTGCGAGTCGCTCGCGCAACGCGGCATCCTGACTCAGCGTAATCAGAGCGCCAGCCAGTGCATCGTAGTCCAGTGGCGCAACCAGCAGTGCGTTCTCCGCGTCCGTCAGCAGTTCGCGAAAGACCGGAAGATCGCTGGCGACGATCGTCTTGCCCAGAGCCAACCCGGTCGCCAACGCTCCGCTGGTCGTAATCGCGCGGTAGGGATACACGACGACGTCCGCTGCACGATACAGCGTTACCAACTCTTCGCTGGAGATGAAGCGGAAGTGCATCTTCACGCGCTTCAAACCGAGTTGCAGAACCTGCTCGCGAATCTCTTCCAGTAAATCAGGCGCACCAGTGCCGGCAATCACCAGACAAACATTCGCAACCTTCGCTTCGACCTGTTGCCAGGCGCGCAACAACAGATCAATTCCCTTGTACGGAAAGATGATTCCCTGCCACAACACCATCGTCTGTCCCGGATCAATCGCAAAGCTCTGCAATATATCTTCGGAGCCAACCAGCGGAAGATCATAGAAGAATGGCCCGTGCGGAATCACCGAAACTTTTTCCTCTGGCACCGAGAACTCTGCGGCAAGCCTTGCGCGAATCGCATCGGAGTGGCAGATGAGCGCGTCTGCACTGCGGTATAACGCGTCAAACGTCGCGCGGTATGTCTCGCCTGTATCGTGAGGAAGCAGGTCGTGAACCGTCAGTACAATCTTCGCGCCACGCCAGCGACAAAGATTCACAAACCAGAGATCCAGAGGAAGCCAGGTCTTCAGCATCGGCAGATATTGCACATGAATAATATCTGGCACAGAGACAAGAAACCGTACCGCGAGCGCAGATAGATTAATAATCCCTTCCAGCAACTTTAGAACTCTGCGCGGCAGACGTGACAGGCGGAATTTCCCAACTATATCCAGCAACCCCGGATCGATATTAATTGCGCGGCTAGTAAAGCAGGCTGGATCGAGATAATAAGTAATTGAGCCGGTCGTTAGATCGACGGGCTGCTTGAGCAGAGCCTTCGAGAGATAGGCCGTGTAGTAAGGCACTGTCGCCCACAGATCCATCATGAAGACGCGGGGACGCTGGCCACGCGCGCTCATTTTGCACTTCCTTCTAAATTGGCAGACGAGGTATCGCGGCAAGCTGCAATCGCCTCTTCGTACACGCATAGATAATCCGCCGTCATCCGCGCAGCAGAATATTGTTCTTCAATAAGTTTCCGAGCCGCCATTCCTAGCCGCGTTCGCCTAGCGGGATCGCGCAGTAATTCAAGAATCCTTGTGGCAAGTAACTCCACATTCTCGGCAGGAACAAGGATGCCCGTGCAGTCATCAATAACTACAGTAGGAACTTCACCCACTGTAGTTGCAATCAACGGCAGCGCGCTCGCCATGCCCTCCAGAATCGCCATCGGCAAACCCTCCTGCCGCGATGACGAGACCATCACGTCCAGCGAGGCATAGACCGAAGGCATATCGTCCCGTTGCCCCAATATCGTTACACTCTCGCGTATCTTCAACTCATCGATTAGCTGCTCCAGCTTCTCCCGATCCGGCCCATCGCCAACAACTACAAACTTGGTCTCTGGAGCTTCCACTAGTACGCGGGATGCCGCCCGAAGAAAAGTATCGACGCCCTTCTCCCAAGCCAACCGCCCGACCAAGCCAACAACTAGTCCTTGCTTTGCCGCTGGACGAAGCGTTCCAGCAAAGGGGCGCAGATCAATTCCATTGCGAACGATGCGAATCTTTTCTGCATGTACGCCAGCCTTCAATAATCTCTGCTTCACTTCATCGGAGACAGCCACAACCCGCGAATATTTTCGCAGCACAAGCCGATCCAGACGACCGTACAGAGAGACGACCCAATCGGTGTCGTACCATGTGTGGCAGGTCGAAACCAACGGCACGCCCAACCCGCGTAGCGCCAGATAAACATAAATATCCGACTTATAGCCATGCGCGTGGACTACATCCGCAGCAGTGCTGACAACTAACTCCCGAATGCTAGTAACCGCAGCGGGATCTATCTGCCCCTTGCAGTAGATCAGATGGGACTCGAAGCCTTCCTTCAAAGCGTTTTCGTGAAGCTGTAGATTTGGATTCGAGGAGTTAGAGAAGGCACACAATGCGAAGCTATGCGGCCCATCGTGGAGCGAGCGCGCCAGATTCAAAATGACCGCCTCCGCTCCATACATTCCGCTGCTGCTGATGATGTGAAGTACCTTCATTCCGCACCTCTCTCAACCCCATCGCCCTCAGGTTCCTGACGATTGACCAGCGCCCAGAGCTTTTCGTAAAACCGATCTCCGAGCAGCGACTTGGCGGCCTCTTTCATCCGATGCTTGCGACCTAAGCTAGCCAGCACAGAACTATCCGGCTGAAATAATTTTGCAATCCACTCAGGCTGCATACTGCCAAGAATATTCAGTCGTCCGATCATCGTGCCAAGCGGAAGCGATTCAACCCTTGGCGCGGAGGTATAAATCTGCGCATAACCAGCCTGCGCACAGGCAGCAAGAACGCGACGATTAAATCGGCCACCCGGTAGCGACATCGTGGTGATGGATATTCCCAACTTATCTTCTAGAGTAAGTCGCGCCTTCTCTAGTTCTATCTGTAGTTCGTCGTCGCTACAGTGAGTCAGCAGAGTATGCGTCCAGCCATGCGCACCAATCGAGAATCCAGCCCGCTGCAAGGCTCGCAACTCCGTCCATCCCATGTAGCCAGACTTCGTTCCCGTCCAGCCTACCGTGATAAAAAACTGTGCGGCCATCTCTCGCGATTGCAGGATGGGCGCGGCTAATTCATAGTTGGAGATATGTCCGTCATCAAAGGTCAGCTCAGGCCAGAATATAGAACTATCTGCCTTGCGCAACTGGGAGAATAAATCCAGATGCCTCTTGAAGAGTTGGGCCTCAGTAACATACGAATACTGGCTCTGGCTCGCGCGCAGTTCATGATAGAGAAGGTAGAGCCTTCGCTGCGGATTCCGCTCCTGCACCTTCGAGATGGATTCAACGCGCAAAGTCCGGCCTCGCTCACCCAGCATTATTCAACCGCTTTGGACTCTACCAGCTCGAACAATTGCCGCGAGCGTGTATAAATCCATGCAATTCTTCGTCCCTGAAAAGCCACGGCCGGGACCGGCGTAGAGACCACAATACAGCCATTCTTTTTGGCGTGATCCAACGCGCTATCCAGATTACTCGTCTCAAAGCAGAAGTGGTAAGCTCCTCCTCCACTCTTCGCCAGCATCGACTGAATCGGAGAATCCTCACTGAGCGGCGCGATTAGTTCTATCTCCGCTACATCCTGTTCAGACTTAGCTAGAAAATTCACCTTGACCTTTTGAATCGGATCATCAAACGGCCCGGAAACGACTCTATATCCGAATAAGCTGGAGAGCATCTCGGTCGTCGGATCCAAGGATGGAACAGCAACTCCGACATGTAGCAACTTGAAATCCAGACCGGCAGGCAGATCAGGCGTCAAAGCGTTGCTCCCTTCTTTTGCAACTCCTCCAGCAGCAGATTAACACTGGAAAGTTCGGGGATACGCTGCGGATCGAATTGCACCCCATACTCTCCTTCAATCGCCAGAATCACCTGTAGATGGCGAAAAGAGTCCCAGTTTTCAACCGCTGTCATATTGAGTTCTGGAGTAATCTGCTCAGGAGTAATCTCGAAGATGTCGGCGAGAAGTTCTCGCAGGGAAGCGGGTACAAGATCATTGCTCATGATATTAATTTCCTTCCACAGAGATCCACTTGGGAGTCGTTAGTTTCGATGCGGTTAGATCGAGTTCATAAAATATAGAATCTGAGATTGTTTCTTGCGACGAAATAATTTTTGTAAATCCATGCTCCGAGTAAAATTCCGCGCAGGGAGTATTCTTTTTACTTGCAATAAATTCACCGACTAGACGCGTTGCGCCAGTCCGCAGCGCCTGATCGCCGAGATAAGCCAAGAGTGCAGTTTCGATTCCGCGACCGATCACACGGCACGATAATAGCAGCGAATCGATCACGCAGGCGTCTCCCTGATTCCGCGCGAGAGCCAGTCCAACCACCCCGGCATCGCCAAAACGGTCGCGCACACGAACAACAACGGCCTGCCCTCCCACCGCAGAGGAGAACTCCTCCACCTCCGCAGCCGAACGGCGACGCGTCGTCAGATTGAACTGGTTCGTCTTGGCAAGCAACTGCACGGCCCGCGCGAGCGGCGCCAGCAACGCACTCTGGAAGGTACAAACAATTCCAAGCGAAGCTAGAAATTCATCGCGACTATTTACGCTATTAGCCAGTTCGGCCCGCTGCGCCTGCGCTTTATACTCTTTCACGCGGTTAACGTCATCGTCGGTCACTACCGCGGCATCGAAAAATGGCTGCTGCGATAGAACTTCAACCAATCTCCACGGCTCTAAAACAGGAGCTTCGACGACAGCCACATCAGGCAACTGCTGGCGAATCGCCGCACACTCCACGGGGTTGTCATCTACAAAGACAAAGGAATCGAGGCCTAGAGATAGTTCCTTCGCTAGCTCACGAATTGAAGTCGCTTTCTCGTTCCAACTAATTTTGTGTGCAACAAAACTATCCAGACCAAGCGCAAGGTCGGCAGAGCGAAGGCTGAAGGCCTCACGAACGTCTGCCTCATTATTTTTGGAGACGATAGCAAGCAATATTCCCCGGGCGGATAACTGCTTCAGATATTCCTGATATTCAAGATAACAATTACCGGGAAAAGCACTGCCGGTAGCGATTCCCTCTGCCCCGTCTTCTCCAAGTATTCCGCCCCACAGCGTGTTATCAAGATCCGTGCAAAGCACCTTGCGCGACGCGCGAAACAGAGTCGAGAACGAGCGAACCAATCCGCGAGAGTATTCCCGAAAGAACTGCGCAGAGACGGGCAAACGGGAAGCCAGATACATGCGCGCATCGCACCAGTTGACGCGTCCATGACGCGCAGCAAGTCGATCTACATCGAAGAAGACACAGTCGGAGATCGTTCCGCAGAGCGCAGCCATCCGTTGATTCAGCCGCTGAATACTATTCGGCAGACTGTTCGCCAGATTCGCATCCCCAACATCGCCAAGCGAGGTGCAGTCGGGGACGACCAAGCCTTGTAGGAGTATCCGCGCGGAGCTGCTCGAACGATAGCTCTGGAGTAGTTGCGCCATCCGCGCGACACACTCGTCGATCTCCTGGTCTACTTCTGCGCCGATTCCGTCTGCACATAACTCCGGCAGCCGACCGGCGATCTCTTCCTGATCGAGAATAATTAAAACAAGGTCGGGATGAAATGCAGCGAGCGCGCTTGCTGAATTAAGTAACTCGTCCACATAGGAGCCATACCCTCCCACCTGTAGATCGAGAACAAAGTTCGATAGAACAGCTTCTGTCGCCAAAAACGGAATCAATGGCTCGACCGTTACCGAGCGAACGACGTAGGTCTTCAAGCTACGAGCGCCAAGCTGGCTGTTCAGCGACGCGGAGATTGCAGCGAAGGTAGAGGCGCAGAACATCACGTCCGCCGGCTTGCCGGAAGAAGCAAGAAGTCGCCGTCCGAAATCTACCACGGCGGCGGCGTCCTGCCGGACGACGGCGTCTTTCATGCAGCGGCGTAGTTCCAACCGTTCCGAGTCACTTTGCATCGACTCTCTCCATTACAGCTTCAGTTTGCGGTTCTGCGGGCTTCGGCGCTCGCATGATAATTCTGCCCGGTACGCCCATCACCGTCGCGCCCGCAGGAATATTGCTTATCACCAAAGTATTGGCGGCGATCTTTGCTCCGTTGCCAATCTTGATCTTGCCGATCAGGGTCGCGCCTGTGCCGATGTAGACGTCGTCGCCCAGCGCCGGCGAGCCCTCGCGCCCCATGGCCGAGGCTCCAATCGTCACGCGATGCGCCAGATTGCAGTTGCTGCCCAGAACAGCCTGTGGGTTGATGTGGACTCCACCGATGTGTCCGATATATAGCCCTGGCCCGATCGTCGCCTGCGGGTCAATGCACATCTCCAGAATGATTTCGCAGAATTTATTTGCCACATACGAGACGATCTTTAATGGGATGCGGACCAGCACAAAAGGCTTCGCAACATGCAGCCAATTCCCCAGCCGATAACAGGCAATCGCCCATAACGCCGGATCCAGCCACAACTCTTTTCCGCGATAGCCATTGGCCCTGTAACGCGCTACGTCTGCGGCAAATGCACTCATGCACTCTTCCCCTATGCAGCCACCCCTCGCCGACATCCTGCGGTGGCTGTAGAGGTAATCGTATCAGTCCTCGCAAGATTCTGAAGCGACGGAAACAGTAACTTGCAGAATATGATGTACGGTCGTCACATCCTATTTTGCACCTTGGTATACAGTCGTTTGCGATCGGCGCAGTTCAAACGAAATGGGCGACACCATCGTTCAAACGATGCTGTCGCCCCTACTTCATTAGCAGTGCGAGATTATCTTCGCGTCTAGCTCTTTGCTGCGGAAGCAAGTACGACCAGATAGACCGTCGAATCCATTGTTTCAAACCTTTCACGCAGCCAAAATTCCAACGCGCCCAGCATACACTACGCGTTGCGCGAGCTCGGTTAGCGACTTAGATTCGAAAAGCTCGTCCTGCCTTTACATGCTGCGGAAAACTCGATTCTGGTGCGCGAACATTACCTCGGGGGCTAAAGCCTCCATTGGAAATAGACGATTTACGGCGCGGCTAAAGCCGCTCCCTTTCAAAACAGGGAGTTTTTCCGCAGCCTGTTTAGCCGAGCACGCGGGCGGCTTCTTTGGCGAAGTAGGTGACGATGAAGTCGACTCCGGCGCGACGGATCGAGAGGAGCGACTCCATCATGGCGCGCTCCGGCTCCAGCCAGCCTTTGGCGAAGGCGGCTTGCAGCATGGCGTACTCGCCGGAGACTTGATACGCACCCAGTGGCAGGTCGTAACGCTCACGGGCCTCGCGGATCACGTCGAGATACGGCATCGCGGGCTTCATCAGAATCATGTCTGCGCCCTCGGCAATGTCCTGATCGATCTCGCGCATGGCCTCGCGCAGGTTCGCGCCGTCCATCTGATAGCTGCGGCGGTCGCCAAACTGCGGAGCCGAATCCGCCGCCTCGCGGAAGGGCCCGTAGAAGGCGCTGGCAAACTTCGCGGCGTAGCTGAGGATCGGCGTGTTCTGGCACGATGCTGCGTCGAGGGCCGCGCGCATCGCTTCCACGCGCCCGTCCATCATGTCGCTGGGCGCGACGATGTCCGCGCCAGCCTGCGCCAGCGAGACCGCAGCCTTGGCCAGCAGAGCTACGCTGGAGTCGTTCTCGATCTCGTACCGGTCGCCATCGCGGGCGACGATGCCGCAGTGTCCGTGCGACATATATTCGCAGAGACAGACGTCGGCGATCAGCACCAACGAGTCCAGCGACCGCTCGCGCTTCAACGCGCGCAGGCCTTGTTGCACGATGCCGTCAGACGCCCAGGCTCCGGTCGCCTGTTCGTCCTTCTCTGCGGGCAGGCCGAAGAGAAGCAGACCTCCGATGCCAAGCTCGGCGCAGGCTTTAGCCTCTTTGACCGCCTCGTCGACGGAGAGGTTGAAGACTCCGGGCATGGAACTAATCTCTTTGCGTACGCCCTCGCCGGGGCAGAGAAAAAGCGGGTAGATGAGCGCACTAGATTCCAGATGCGTCTCGCGCACCAACGAGCGCAGGGCCGGAGTTCGCCGCAAACGCCGCATTCTTGTCGCAGGAAAGTTCATGCGATTAGTCTACGTCGAGCGGGCCGCGTTGCGCAGGCATCTTGCAATTACGTGGGGTCGGCGAGAGCGGTGTACTCCATCGCCGAGGTGGCGGGAAGCAGTGTCCAGAGAGTGTAGACGCCGAGAGCGGTCCCAAAGGGAATACTGACGAGCGAGAGAAAGCCCGCGATAAGGGCGAGGACTCTACCCCAGGGTCTGCGCGTGAGCAGTGCGATGCCGACGATCAGAGAGAATATGGCAATGATTGCGATGACCACGAGCATCACTCCTCCCAGAAGAGGAAAGAAGAGAGGCAACGATGGATGATGCATCGAGCCATTGAAGCTGTAGACAAGATCGTGGGTTGGTCCGAGGCTAAAGAGGAGTCCTGGCGAAAGGATGCCCCGCATAAAGAGAAGCGCAAGGACTCCCGACGAGAGGAGACGGTAGCCGCTGAAGACGCACCAGAGTATGCCCAGCGTCCGCAGACGGCTCTGCACACGAGAGTCAACCGGCAGAGTTGGAGGCGCACCAACAAAGGCCAACGGGGGGTGCAGGGGCACACCGCACTTGGAGCAAAAGGCGCCTTCTACAGGAGAGCCGCAGGACGGACAGTACATGGATCGCCTCCCTCTACGCTAGAACTATACCCTGCAATACGCAGCTCTGGCAGAGATGTTCCTTTTTAAGGCGCAAAAGATTCTGTCCTGCCGGACGGGCGCCGCGCGCGCGGGGCGGCCGTCCGGCAGGACATGGGGTTAAGCAGCTAACATAGCAGGGTGAGTCTTCTGCCAGAAGTTCCGTTGCCTTTGGTCGAGAGCAGCTCGGCTGCGCTTGAGTGGCCGCGTCTGCGCGAGAGTATTGCGGGCCGGGCGCAGTCGCCGCTGGGCCGGGATTGGGTGCTGGCGCTTGAGCCGTCGACCGATGCCGCGTGGATCGAGTGCCAGCAGCAGAGGACGGAAGAGATCCGCGACCTGCTGGCCGGGGGCGGCGGCTTCGAGTGCACGGGACTCTTCGATCCGACCGAGCGGTTGGAGCAGGCGCGGCTGGAGGGAGCGGCACTCGATGGGCTGGAGATCAACGCGCTGCTGGGGCTGATCGAGCGGGTGGCGGCCTGGCGGGCGTTGCTGCTCTCGCCGGCGGGCCGAGGCCGCGCGTGGCCGGGGATTGCCGGACTCTCGGCGGAGCTGCTGGGCCACGACTTCGCCCGGCTGCTGCATCTGCTGCGCGGCAAGATCGAGCCGGATGGATCGCTGGCCGATGAGGCGAGCAGCGAGCTGCGGCGCATTCGCCGGGCAATGGAACGGCAGCACCGCGCGATTGAGGAGAGCCTGCGCAAGTCGCTGCGCGCTCTGTCCAGCGAGGGATCGACGCAGGAGGAGCTAATCACGGTGCGCGGCGAGCGATTCGTGATTCCGGTGAAGGCGGAGTTTCGCCGACGGGTTCCGGGCGTGATTCATGGAGCCTCCTCGACCGGGCAGACCGTCTTCATCGAGCCGCTGGAGACGATCGAGCAGAACAACGAACTGGTGCGCCTGCTGGACGAAGAGCAGCGCGAGATTCATCGGATTCTGGTCGCCATGACGCGGGCCATCGGCGAGCAGGCCGACGCGATTCTGCTGGGGACGGCGATCCTCGCCGAGGTGGAGAGCCACTTCGCGCGGGCGAGATTCGCCAATGAGCTGGCGTGTGTTCGTCCGGGGTTTGCGAATCCCACCCATCACGATGAGTCTGTCATGGATGGGGCACCCGGAGTTTTTGGTCTGAGCGGGCAAAATGCGGGAATTCTTCGCCCCGCTCAGAATGACAATCTGAGTCTAATCAATGCGCGTCATCCGCTGCTGGAGATTCGGCTGCGACGGTCGGGCGGGGCGACGGTTCCGCTGACGTTGGCGCTGGAGGCAGAGGCGCGGCAGCTTATCATCAGCGGACCGAACACGGGCGGAAAGACCGTCGCGCTGAAGACGACGGGGCTGCTTGCTCTGATGGCGCAGGCTGGCCTGCCCGTTCCCGCAGAGGCCGCGACGCTGCCGCTGTTTGGCGCGATCTACGCGGACATTGGCGATGCGCAGTCGATCGAGTCGAACCTGTCGAGCTTCTCCGCGCACATCCTCAACGTGGAGCGGATCGCGAGTGCGGCGAAGGAGGACTCGCTGGTGCTGCTGGATGAACTCGGCTCGGCCACCGATCCAGAGGAGGGCGCAGCGCTGGCCGTCGCCATTGCGGGACACTTCCTCGCTCGCCGTGCGTGGAGTTGCATCACGACTCACCTGACTTCGCTGAAGGTCTACGCGGCCAATCGCGCGGGAGTGCTGAACGCCGCGGTGGGATTCGATCAGGCAACGCTTTCGCCGACCTATGAGCTTCGCCTCGGCGTTCCTGGGGCTTCGGCGGGGTTGAACATTGCGGAGAGGCTGGGTCTTTCGGCGGAGATTATTGCTGCGGCGCGGGCGCAGCTTACGACGCAGACCGCCGACATTGGCACCCTGCTCGACCAGCTCCACGCGCAACTGAGTGCGGCGAGCGAGGAGCGCGCGGCTCTGCAACGGCGCGAACACGAGATTACGCGGGAACGTCTGCGCATGGAGACCGAGGGCCGCGCCGAGCAGAAGGCACGCACCCGCGAGTTGGAAGGAAAGCTGCACTCGCTGCTGGAAGACTTTGCCTACCAGCTTCGCGAGACGGTGAAGGCCATCGACGACAAGACGGTGGCGCAGAAGATTGCGCGCGACTCGGAACGCCGCATGGCGACGCTGCGCCGCGAGTTCTCCGAGCAGTTCAATTCGACCGTTGTGGCGCATACGAGCGGAGCGGACAAGAACGATCCCAACGCGCAGCCGCACCTGACCGGACGCGGACTTGCAGGCATCAAGGTCGGCGACCTGGTGAAGCTGAAGAGCCTTGGGCGACAGGCGCGGGTAGAGCGGTTGATCGACGCCAAAAACTACGAGGTCTCCGTCGGCACGATGAAGATGCGCGTGGCGCAGAACGACATTGCAGAGGTGGAGAGCGTCAAGGTGGTCACGCCGCTGGAGGCCGCGCGACGACGGGGCGGCATCACCGTGCAGACCACCAGCGACTCCGACTCCGTGCCGATGGAGATCAACGTCATCGGGCGTACGGCGGACGAGGCCGAAGAAGAGGTTTCGCGCTTTCTGGATCGCGCGTTTATGGCCGGAATGCCGCACATCCGCATCGTTCATGGGACAGGAATGGGGATTCTGCGCCGCACTTTGCGGGAGTTTCTGCGTAACCATCCGCAGGTCATCAACGTTACCGAGCCGCCGTACAATCAGGGCGGACAGGGAGCTACCGAGGTTGAGCTGCGCCAGTGAAGACGGCTGGGATGGTTTTGCATCAAAAGCTGGTTTTCTGAGTCTAAAATCCGCACCCTGTGAGGTCCGTTTAAGATAGGCAAGTTGCGGTACGCCTGAAGGCGTACCCTTCCGGTCATAGCCTTTGGGAAAGAGCGCTATTTTCCGCGTTCGCGTTGCAGTTCGCGGTAGGCCTCGCTCTTGCCCATGCCGCGGGCGCGAGCGACTCGTTTGAGCGCGTCTTTTTCGGCGAGGCTTTCGCTGGCCATCAGATCGCGCACCTGCTGGGCGATGCTGGCGGGGTGGCTTGCGCTGGTATCTTCAGCGACGGCGGGCGCGAAGAGCAGAACGATCTCACCGCGAACGCTGGCGCGGGAGGCAAGGGTCTGGCGCACTTCGGTTACAGCTCCGCGTAGAAACTCTTCGTGCAGCTTGGTCAGTTCGCGCGCCACGACGACGTGTTGCGCGGGGCCGAAGATCGCCTCGACGTCGGCCAGCGTGTCCAGAATGCGGTGCGGAGCCTCGTAGAAGATGAGCGTGCCGCCGCTCGGGTTGCCGTTGCTGCGCAGGGCTTCGAGCGTTGTGCGCCGCTGGCCCTCCTTCGACGGCAGAAATCCGTGAAAGGTAAACGACTCGGCGTTCAGGCCGCTTCCCGCAAGGCTGGATCCGGCAAGGCCGCTGGCAATGAGCGCGCTGATCGCGGCGTTCGCACCCGGCACGGGAAAGACGGGGACTCCGGCGGCGATGGCGGCGGCGGCGATCTGTCCGCCGGGGTCGGCGATTCCGGGCGTTCCCGCGTCGCTGACCACGGCGATTCGCGCTCCCGCCTTGAGCGCCGTTGCCAACTCAAGGGCACGGCCCGCCTCATTATGCATGTGATAGCTGACAGTGGGGGTGCGAATCTCGAAGTGGTTGAGCAGCTTCTGCGTCTGGCGCGTGTCCTCGCAGGCGATGCGATCGACCGAGCGCAGCACACGCAGGGCGCGCAGGGTGATGTCTTCCAGATTGCCGATGGGCGTGGCAACTAAATATAGCCCCGGCGCAAGCGGACGATTCCGACCAGCGAAGGAATCAGGATGGCTCGCGTATGCGTCGTCATGGTTCGCGGCTATGCCGTCAAAGCTGACGGCGGCGTCATCGCTCACGGCTGCGTCATCGCAGATCGACGCAACGGAGTCGCTCCGATCCAGCTCATTCTCGTGTTTTTGATCCGTGTTCATCCGCGTTTATCCGTGGTCGATCCTGTGCTTCGTTTGCGACTGATTCCATCTGACGCTGTGCGTTTTTTTCGTGGGCTATTCGTCTTCGGTGCGGCGCAGGCGACGACTCTGGATGAGCAGGTCCATCGACTGCGAGAGGTTCTGCGGCGTGATGATGCCGACGATGCGCTCGCCCTCCATGACCGGAACCAGATGCTCGCCCTGCGCGCCACGGATGCGCGGCAGCGTCTTGACCAGCGAATCGTCGGGAAGAACGGTCTGTAGGCTGCGCGTCATTACGCCCTGGACGTAGCTGTTGCCGCTGGTGGCCAACGCCTCCACAATGTTCTGTCGCGAGACGGCGCCGACCAGATTGCCGCCGCGAACGACAGGAAAGACGTCCTGCAAGGTGTGGATGGCGCGCTGCAACGCGTCTTCCAGCGTGTCGGAAGCAGAGAGTGTGCTGAACTGGGTAAGCATCACGTCGCGCATCAAGACCGGGTCGGAGCTGTCGTTGCCGGCAATTGCACTGCGCCGCTCCATCTGCGCGCCGAGCAGAACAAACGCGCCCATGATGGTAAGCCACATATTGCCCAGCAGAAGCCCCGCAATCACCAGAGCGAGGGCGATCCAATGGCTTGGGCCTCCGCCGAAGCTCGCTGCCGAATTTGCAGCCTCAGGCTCGCCCTTTCCTTCTCCGGCAGCGCCTGCAATTGCGCGGCGAAAGAGGTGTGCGCCATCCAGCGGAAACACGGGGAGAAGATTGAGGACACCGAGCAGAAGATTTAGCCAGACCATGGCGCGCAGCAGGTGCGAGGGAGCAATCCACGGCTTCTCCAGCAGATTAATGCCGGGAGCCGCCGTCAGTACAACCGCTGCCAGAAACAATCCAAAGCCGATGCTGGCCAGCGGGCCGACCAGAGCCATGCGCCGCTCGATGGCTGGCTCGGCGGCGCGCTTAGTGGCCTCGGGAGTCGCGTAGGTCATCAACCCGCCGGTGGGCAGAAGAAGAACCCCGCGCAGATCCAGATCGAACCAGACCGCCGCCAACGCCTGCGCACACTGCCGCACGACGACGGCGAAAAACAGCAGAAACCAGAGCGTCACCGTGCGTCCGCCGACTTCGCCGGCCACGGAGCCGAAGCCAATCGCCACAGCAAGCAGCAGAAGAAAGAACGCATGGATGCGAACCTCTACACCAAAGAAACGACCGACGGGAAAGCTCCATCCACGCATGGCTCCATTGTATTCGTTCGCCGCTCTGGAAGGGATTTTCAGATAAATTTTGACGCGGAGGGCGGACGCTTCCAGAAACGGGAGGGACGACGGATTTCGGAGGAGAGAGGGAATCCGGGAAGAGTGGCGGCCCGGGGATTCCAGGCAATGGTGTAGACCATGCTGCGACGAGAAAAAGCAGATTCCTCCGCTTCGCTGCGGAATGACAAACAGGTTGGCCCATAGCGACTCCTAAAATGCTCTAAGGATTTACTGTCGAGAGAAGCAAAAATACCGCCTGAGCGCATTTTAAACGCAAAGAAAAACTTTCTAAAGGCTCCACGTCAGCACGAAGAGGGAGAACTACTCTATAATCTTAATTCAACCCGGCATTCGCTTTGGCGAAGTTGCGGGGAGGGCAGGAGAGTTGGCCGAGTGGCTGAAGGCGGCGGTTTGCTAAACCGTTGTAGGACCAAAAGTTCTACCGGGGGTTCGAATCCCCCACTCTCCGCCATGACCTTTCGAAAACTATAGAATAATAAGCTATATAGCTCAATTGAGACAGTTTACGGCGATTATATCCTGTCTATACAGTCTCGCCAAAACCCTCCTTTTTCCTGTGATCTGGGTCGATACCTTCAGACAATTGCGTACCTCTGTATCATCCGTAAGAGTAGATGCAAGAAACTGTGCCCATTGAACTCTGTGTTGTGCAAGCAAGATTGTTGCATGCAATCTCCGTGGAAAAATCTATACACTTCTGCCATCGATCGCATCAGGGACAACCGAGACCAAACCGGATTTCTTCAGGCCGCGCAAAACTACGCTGAAGTTGCTGCGCAGTAGGCGGGCATTCTGCGCGGCCTGCTTAGGCGTCGTTCCCGAATGACGCTCCCATGGCGCAACATGCGATCTTAGGCATATGGTCGGGCCATACCGGAAAGGGGAGAAAGACATCAACAATCCTGAGGAAAAAGCAACGCGTTACGACGGGCAAAGATGGGTTAGCTAGAGAGGAAGGCGGGGATGACACATACGGAGCACAAACACGTTGCGGACGACAGGATGGGCATGGTCTATGATTTCCTGCAATCCGAAAGCACACTTGTACTGTCGACAAAGAACCCCGATGGTTTGGTTAATTCAGCACCGCTATTCTATTCGGTCACAGAGAACCTCAACATGATGTGGCTGTCTTCCGAAGACACCAATCATAGCAAGTCAGTGCGCATGGATCCCCGTGCCTCAGTTGCAGTCTTCCGCTCAAGTTTTGACTGGCGGAAGATCGCGGGAGTTCAAATGCATGGTTTGTGTTCGATTGTCGAGGGCGCGGATAGGACTCCTATCCTGGATGCTTACTGCTCAAGGTTTCAACTCGGCTCTGTCCTGTCGTGTGCCGTATCAAGGAGCCTGGTCTATCAATTCCGCCCGCAATGGATCCGTTACATCGATAATCAAAAGCGATTTGGATACAAGTTCGAGTTGGTCTTGTGAATTGGCTCTCTCCTGCTGATAGGTTCAGAAACAACTTTCCTGAAAATCTATAGCGTACATTCCTGACTTTTGGAAGCCGCCATGCGGGGACTCCGTCGCGTTTTCTGTATGCAGTAGTCGGCGAGTGGCGCTAGGTATTTCCGCATTTCGATCCTGAACTAACAGGGAAACAGGGATTGGAATTCCCTGATGCGGTCAAATAAATTTCCTGTTCCGTTTGCCATAAAGCGCAGCTCTCTGTATGAAACATGGTTGGGCACTGCAATCCCCCCCCCAAAGGCTTGTCGATGTGCCCGATGGCGAATCTATCAACTGTCTGGCATTCCCATCTACATCTGTATGTCTGAATGAGACTCGCGGACGTCTGTCCTCACTTTTCGACAACTGGAGTCCAGCCGCTCAGGACGAAAGCAGGGTCGCTGTAGTTGGAGATGGTTTGGACATCCTGAGGCATGGTGAGTTGTCTGGATACCGGGTGACGTTGAGCGGTGTCGACGGGACGGCCATCGAGGTCGGTGCTGTTGAACTCCCAAAGGTGCAGATGGATCGTATCGTCATCGATGGGACCCCAGCCGATTGCGGAGACGTCCTTGAGATGGCAGTTGATCAGAACAGCTTCGGCGTAGGGATAGTTGAGGCCATGGTTATTGGGCAGGCGGGCGAGTACTGTAGCCACAGGAGCGCGAGCCAGGGGGACGCTCTGTGGAGTTGAAGCAGACGAAGCACTCTGCGGGGTAGAAACAGGAGTTTGCGTCCAGGGCAAAGGTTGGGCGATGGCGATGAAGGTGGAGTTGAGGAAGACGTTGCCGTGGTTGGCGTCGGTGTTGCGGATCCACATAAAGGGTCCGATCGATTGAATCTCGCAGTGGTTGAAGAAAGCAGGGCCGACGCCGAGAATCGTATCTCCATCTCCGATGATCCTGCTGTCGGTCAGATACACCGAACCACGTAGGTTGAGCGCGTCGCCCGAGCCCTTGATGTTCATGTGGCTGACGATGTTCTTTGAGCCGGAAATCAGCAGCCCTTCGGCTTGTCCGTGGGCGTAGTTGTTCACGGAAAAATTGATCAGCTCAATTCCGGTGGAGTCGTATGCGGAGAAGGCGCAGCGGCGGGAGGGTCCCGGCATGGGCGGGTTGAAGGCGCTATTGTTTCCATAGCCCACCTGAACCTTGTCACGGTCTTCGCCGCGAATGGTTAGATTGGATTTGTTGCGGAAGAAGACGATCTCCTCGTAGGTGCCGTTCTTGATGAAGATGGTGACGCGCTGGGGAGGATTGTCGGGGACGAAATCGACGGCACCCTGAACGGTGTTGAAGTCGCCGCTGCCATCGGCGGCAACCACCACGCGGGTAGCGTTGGCGGCGGGCGCGGCGGCTTTGGTGGTGAAGGTCCATGCGTAATCGGTCGTGAAGCCCGCGAAGGTTCCGGTAGCTGGAATCAGAACGCCCGCGTCGACCTGCACGATGTATTTGTGGTGGTAGTGCAGAACATTGTTGTGGGGATAGATGGTAGCCGCGTTTCCGTGCAGGATGACGGGGTAAAAGTGGAAGTCAGGCAGACCGCCGATGGTGGTGAGTTGGTACTTATGAAGGTCGGCAGGCGTCGTTCGAACCGCCGGTGTCGTAGTGGTAGGCGATGTAGGTATGTTGGAATTGGCAACAAGCGTCGGCGCAGGTGCAACGGCGATACGGTGGGTGGGGTCGGGGCCGGCAGGAATGCCGAGGTCGAGCGTGTCCACTAGCTGGTGGTCGGCCGCGTCGTAGATGCGGATCTGGCCTGATTTGCCGAGTCTGGGTGCGCTGGCGAAAGTCAGGACGAGGTGCGTGTCTGGATTCACGCCCATGGCCTTATCTGCTGGAAAGCGCGTAACAGCGGTCGTTTGTGCCTCCCCGTGCCAGGACAACAGTACTGCCAGCATGATGTAAAAACAAGACAAACGGGTCATAGAGCACACTTTCACAGGAACGCCTCCGGCGATGGAACCTGAGAGGCAATCCGTTTGTTCGGACAGCGGCACGAAGTTAGTACCCACGGTGGGCAGGCGGACCGCTTTGCAGTACTGAAGAACGCTGGCATATTCCAGGGCTTGCGTCTGGTTTTTCATTGAATGCCTCCCGCAGTGTTGGCAAGCAGCAAGTCGTAGTTATCCATCACCGGCATCGGCCGCTAATACTGTTGCAGTTCTTCGGCCAGAGCAACGGCGTACTGGCGGCGTTGTTCCGGATCGGGCATATGCAACAGATGCAGAACCGCGGCTGAATCGCTGATACCCAGACGCAACGCATCTTTTACGGCGGCGATCAGCTTGTCCCATCCATCGATGGAACCGGCGCGGATCAGCGCAATCATCTCGCGAGTCCCCTTGCTCTTGTTATGACGCTGCTCAAGCTCGCGCCAGATCGCATCCATGCAAGCGGGCCAACGCCCAGCCTGACGCCACTGCTGCAAGGACGTCGAACCCTTCATGGCGCCCGGCTTTCGCTCCAGCACATCCAGATAGTGTTCGAGATCGAGGATATCATGGCCGCGTCCGTAACAACGTTTGTACCGCGCAGCCACCTTGTTGTCGTGCAGGATCTCTACCGTCAACGGACCGACTACCGCCGTCACACGCAGCCCTGGCCAGAGCGAGGTCGAATACCAGTTGGTCTTCACCTTCACGCGGCCCTTGCTGTCCACGATGAGTGGATAGAGTAACTCGTGGATCGGAAAACCTTCCGCCGCCAGCGGCGATAAGTGTTCGCGCTCCAACTCGCTGGCCGCGCCGATGGTCATGTTCTTTCCGATGATAGTGCGGCCGCGGTTGGCGATACAGTCGGCCAATACTTGTTGGTTCAATGCGGCCAGATCGCTGGCCTCTGGCACGGGCACAAGCAAGTTGCGCCGGAACCATCCCAGCTCCCCTTCTACGCCGCCTTTTTCGTTGCCGCTGGCTGGGTTGCAGTACTCGCTCTGATAGCCCCAGTGCGAGCGAAACGCTATGATCCGATCCGTCTCCACCCGCTGATATCCGCGCAGAATCTTCTTCACCACAGACTTCATGTTGTCGTAGCGCAGAGTCTTGAAGACGCCGCCAAAGTAGGCGAACGCATGTTCGTGGGCTTCCAGCCGGGGTCCCCAGCGACAGGTCTTCGTCGCTGGGGTGGAAGCAGAGCCTGTTGCGTGGCGTGCGGATAAGCCCGATGGAAGGCATCGCCAGAGCCCATGCTGCGCATGGCGAAGAACTGTAGCTTCACAACTTCGCTGCCCAGCTTGGCCATGCCCTCGAACCAATCCACTTGAGCTTCCTGACCCAGCTCATAACTCTGCGGCACGAAAACTTCCGCCCGCTGAGCCCCAACTCCCGCTTCCGCACCTGCACATAGCGCCGCACCGTAGCTTCCCCAACGGGATAATCCGGATGCTCGCGGCACAGGCGCATCCAGATCCGATGAGCCGTATGCCGTTGCTTGCGCGGCGCTTTTACGTCCGAGGCCAGCATCTCATCGATGTGTTCCTTGACCGGACCCAGCCGCGGCGCTTCCCGTACTACCGCTTTTCGCTCGGGAGGAATCGCGTTCCCGAGAGCCTGCCGCACCATCCGCCGGTGCACACCGTGCTTCGTTGATAGTCCCTGAATCGTCTCTCCGGCCGCATACTCCCGCCGCATCACTTCGAATAGTTCCACTTTTTGCCTCCTGTCCATCCCCGAATCTTTACATCCGGGCTTGTACAGGTGGCCCAGTTTAGATGAGCGAAGTGGGCCAATTTAGACGAGCAAACTCACAAACGCGCTGGCCACGCGGCTTAGAACTTCTCCGTGCTTAATCGCATCGCCCTCAACCTGCTCAAACAGGACAAATCTTCAAAACGCGGAGTCAAGGGAAAATGTCTCAAAGCCGCTTGGAACCACTTCTATCTGCTCAAACTACTGGAAATTCAATGTGCGTCGCCCCCTAGTACTGGATCGGGCATAGACCTCAGTGTGAACGCAATCTGCTCGGGACTCAAGCCGCGCCGTAAATGCTCGATGACCAAGTCAAACAGCGCGCTGTCCGGAACCAGCTTGCGCTCAACGCGCGGCTTGGCGGCTCGCTCCTGAGCCCGTTGCGCTTGGTAGCCATCGAGCAAACGCGGTCGTCCGGGACGACGCGGCGCGTTGACAGACTGCTAGCCGTTGCGCGCCATCTCGCGAGTGATGGTCGAGCGCGCCCGTTGCAGTCCGGAGGCTATAGCCGCCGGACTGCAACGCAACACCAACTGCGCTTGAACTAAAGAGCGTTCCACTAAAGACAACTAACTATAAGACTTCCGCATGCAACATTATCCCTTCTGAATCTGTTGCACTTCGACTTTGAGCGCGGCTAGTTTGTAACAAAAAGATGGGCCGGACACTACTTAGGTAGTGTCCGGCCCTGATATTAGTTATTTCTACAGGCTGTTGATATTGATCGTCACTGGAATCGAGCGGGATACGCCAGCGATAGCTGGTGTTGTAGATCCTGCAAAGGTACCGGTAACCGTTACAGTCTGCTGTCCAGTTGGGACTGGAATGTAGAAAGCAACCAGATTTCCTCCACAACCACTCATCCCAAGACTTACTGCCGAGATTGCAAGCAGCATCCACAACGCCTTGCTCAGTCTGCGCCGACGACGCACACAGAATGCAAGAACGCCAAGTGGTAGAAACGCCAGTGCAGTCTTGGTAGAAGAGGTCCTGATCTGCGACGTATTGAAGTATCCGAGCGGTAGATTTGCCGGAGTCCAGATAGTGAGCGCACTCGCTTGCGACTCAGAACCCACAGCCAGCGTTACCGTTGTCGGGAACATCAGGCAGGACACGTAGGCATTCTGGGTTTGACAGGTAAGAGAGACCTGCCCAGCAAACTGAAGAACCCCATTGACCGTTATGATCGAATCCTGCGTCGAAGAACTCACAACCGGAGTAACACCCGGCGTAACCGAGACCACACTAGTCGATGAAGTCAGGGTAAAGTCCGGATTATTGACAAGCAGGGTAGTTGCCTTCGCCGTAACTCCTGGCGTAAAGTCAGTATCCCCGCTATACGCCACGCTATAGTAGTGAGTTCCCACAGCAATTGGAGCGGTTGAGCTTGGGAAGAAGATGGCGGATCCAGAGGACAGAGCCGCAGGAGTGGTCGCTAGTACAGGATTGCACGTCGTAGACGACGGGACTGTCGCAGTCAACAAAGCGTTCGCATTGGTAACCGTTGCGTTGGCCGATAGAGCCATTCCGGTCCCGACAATCGAAGTGATCGTCGTGTTAGCAGGAATTTCAGATCCACCTCCGGTGATTGTCTCCCCGGCGTGTATACCAACTACACTTACTCCCTGTGTATTTAGTCCCAGAGAGATCAAAGCACTTGGTACTCCCGTTACAGCGGAACTGCCACTGGTTGTCGATCCAATAAAGGAAATCGAGCAAGCTGGAACCACTGCCCCTACACCAGGAGCCGTCGCTGTAATTGGAACAAACGTATCAGAGACAGTTACCGTTCCTGAAGGAGTTCCCTTTCCTTGCGTAACCCCTGAACTTACTCCAACCGAATAAGAAGCAGCTGGAACACCTGGAGATACATTTATTACTGTTGCAGTGGCTGCACTTTGCGTTGGATAAACGGATGTCTCCGTAGCCCCAAATGCAATAGCTGCTGGCGGTGCCGAAACTACTGTATCCGTGCCACTGGTAACCGTCAAATTATAGTTGCTGATAATTGAGTCGGAGATTTGCGCATATACAGGATACGGATTAGTAAGCCCTGATCCTGCTGCTGGAACAACTTCTAGATTAGAAGTGTGCAGAGCAGGAGGATAGGGAGCTGCTGCCGTTGCGGGAACATCAGAGAAGGTCAGATCGCCTTGCAGTTTGTAGTAATCGCGTGTGCTTATTGCTCCCACGATTGTTACCAATCCGCTAAATACAACGTCTTTAGCTCCATACTGCGTCGTGATCGCGGGAACCGTGATCGCAAGTGGGGCCGCAGTTTCAACCTCTACAGCCGGTGTCGTCTGAGCAGATGTTGTGTACACGGTTGGGAAGCCCCAATTACAGAAAGACGCTCCTGAAGCGTTAGTAAAGGTAACCGTGATCGGATAAGGACTATTGGCGACCAATGAGGTCGATGTGGCCGTAGTAGTGAAGACGGGAACACTGCCGTCAGTAATTCCCGTAACTGCCCCATCGTTTATCGGCGGCACCGTTGCTCCATACATATATGTATGGGAGGACGCCGTCGCAACTACCGATGTGCCAGGGACGGTAACCGTCAAGGGATTCGCTATCGTGGCTCCATAGTTAGTATCTCCACTGTAAGTTGCAGAGACAGTGTATTTCCGTCCTAGAGCAAGCGCAGGAAAGGCACTGCTTGGAACCGTTGCAACCGATCCCACAAGCGGTACTGTAACTCCGGCAGTTTGATTCGTTCCGCAGACAGAGTAGTTTGCTGGGGCATTTGCATCCACGGCCCATGTAAATGTAACCGAGCCAGTAGGAGCAACCCCTGCAGCGTAGCTGGCACCGGAGGCAATACTTGTCTCCGCTACCTTTGCGCTGATCGTTGTCGTCGTCGTACCCGCCGGAACTGAAGTTCCTGCGGAAGATGCTAGCGTAACGTTAGCCAGTGCCAACGCTCCGGTACCAGATGCGCCAGCCAGTGTGACCGACTGAGCTCCATTTATATTGATCGTCTCACTCTGTAGCCCAAGAGACGTGGGGTAGAATGTCGGCGATATTGTGCAGTTCGCTCCGTATGGCATTAAGTTTGCGGACTGATTTGCGCTGGTAAAGTTGCAAGTATCCGCAAGCGCACCGGTAGAGTTTTGAATACTGAACGCTGCATTGGGTGTCGCAACAGACAAGAACGGCGCAGTCAGAGTAGCTGGACCATTACCGATATTTGTAACGTTCAACACGCCAGTGCATGGAGTAGACGTTTCGCTGACTGGGCACTGCGCCGAGACAACATTATTCGTGTAGTCCCAAGTTACGCCTGCGATACCCGAAGCCGTCGCCAAATACTCTGGCACATTTCCAAACGAGACGGTCGGATTTACCCGGTTATCGAATAGAACCTGATTGTTTCCCGAGTCTGCGATATATAGATTGCCGCTCGGATCCAGAGCTAGTCCTGACGGGGATTTGAGGCCTGGCAAGTTGAGAATGTACGGCGTGCCATTTGCCCCACCTGCTCCTGGGGAGACCCATACCGCGCCAGTGGTCGCATCAGACATATAAATGTCTCCAGCCGCATCGACTGCAACTCCATTTGGCTGAAATCCGTTGCTTGTACCAACGTGCGAGAAGACAGATGGGGGCAGTGTAGCCATGTCGCCACCACCAGGAGGAATAATGATGATCTTGGAGGTCAGATCCCCTTGATCCGCGACGTAGATATAGTTATTCAAACCATTGCTGTTCGGACCAATCGCTACTGCGACTGGTTTTACAAACGTAGGCGCTCCCGAGTATGCAAACAAGGGAACAGCTCCGCCCAACATCGGATTTGCTGGGATCTCCACAATTGCAGCGTTGCCAGTGTCGGCTACGAATACGTTTCCGATTGAATCAACGGCTAGCCCCTGCGGAGCCTTGAAAGTGTACTGCGGCAGAATATTCGCTGTATCTCCTGAGACCCAAGCCTTGCTGCCCAACACGCTTTGTACCCCGGTCGCTGTATTGATCTCGACAATGCGGTTATTTCCCGTGTCAGCAATATAGACATTGCCAGCGCTATCGAGAGCGACACCCATCGGATTTTTTAACGCAAGACCAGCTACCTGCACTCCTGTTCCGCCGATTGAGTACTCGGGACCTGTAGCAGTTATCAAAATCCCCGTGCCAGCCGCAGCAGCATTACTCGACATGGTGACGGTTCCGAAGGCTCCTACAGAGACTCCAGTGACTCCATTGACTCCCGTTCCTGCAGCATATCCGTTCAGGGTACCAACCGATGCAATTGTTGTGCCCGTAGGAATGTTAGTACCTGAGATACTCCAGCCAGACGCGAGCCCAAGGGTGCCGGAGGCCGCTGTGATCACTGCGCTTTTGGCTGTGGTCGTTCCTGAGAAGGTTGCATTTGGATTGACCACAATCCGGTTGTTTGAAGGATCTGCGATGTACACAGTTCCCGACGAGGCCACAGCGACCGAACTCGGACTCCCCAAGCCGGACGTCGTTACCGCCGTCGGCGTAGCTCCATCAATTGCCAACTGTGAGCCATATCCAATTCCGGTAAGCGGGAATTGGAAGGTCTGGTAGTTCGGATTAGCTGCGGAGGCCGGATAAGCTGTGTTTTGCGTATTGACTACCAGAGCAGACGTCCGAAGTCCAGGCGCACTGGGGTTGAAGGAGATGTACATTATGCAGTCATACGTGCCATCTCCGGTTCCAATGTTGTAGCAATGGGGAGCACCGGTGTAGGAGTTCGAACCAGACGGTGCGTTAGCTGGCGTAGTTGGATTCAACGATGTCACGCCATCGACGGTGTTGAACGTGAAATCCTGAATTCCAGGAGCAATGCTAATATCCGCTGTTTGGGCGCTCGTATTGATTACCGGAAGATTGGATCCATAGAAGTGCATCTGCACTGCCTGCGACACCGTCGTAGCGTATGTACCCGTCTCAGTCGTCGCCGCAGTATCGGTGTACGTAAACGGAGCCACAATCGTCGTGGAACTCATCTGGGTGGTCGTACTGAGTAGAAGAGATACGCCATTAAGAAATGTCGAGGTGGGGAAGCCAGATAGCTTAATTCTCTGGTTACCGACTGGTAGACCATTAATCGTTTTAATCGAGTTTACGGCGTTCAGGGTAATAACATTACTCGAGATGGAATAGCCCGTCACCGTTCCTATCGGCGTCGACGGGAAGGTGGTTCCAACGGTTACCTCACGGGCGAGCGAAGTGCCTGCATCAATGAAGTACAGGTTCCCCAAACCGTCCACGGAGAAAGCATCAACCTGAGATCCCATACTGGCTTCACCGACAGGGCAGCCATCATCAAATATGTCGTAGGTCTCCGGTCCAATTCCCTGCCAAGGCGAGGTCGCCAGCGTGACAGAAGCACTTGGCGCCCCATACCAGCAATGGGTGGGAGCGGAATTCGATATATTATTTGACCCTGTGCAGCCGCTTATTGCGCCACAGGTATAGCGTTGATGGGTCATACCAATAAACTGATACTGTCCCTGGCTCCCTGCATCCACATGATAGATCGCTGGACGGTTACTGTCTGAATACCAGAGATTTCCCAAAGGATCTACACCGACAGCAAGCGGTCTGAGAACCTGATTTTGAACCAGACCAGCGAGTCCATAGCCCGTGTAAGCATAAGTGCCTGAATAGGCGTTATCGAGTACATCGTAAAAATCTCCGTATGTGGCCGTAAGTCCTACCAGACTCCCCTTGATCGGACCACCGCCTCCCGCTCCGGGGGTAGACGTCGAGTACGGAAGATAAGCGCTGACGAGATTGATGAGATTGGCCAGCGGAGCCCCTCCCGCATAAGAAGCGGCAAGGTAGGAAAACGGCGTTGCCGATCCGCTATTTGCATTGGTCTGATACACGTTTCCGTAGGCATCAACGGCCATTCCCGTGATTGGGGTACCCGTTCCAGTCCCATACGTGGCCGCATTGACAGGGCCGCCGAGTCCAGTATTGAGGGCGGTACTGAAGTTGACCGGGCAGGCAACGGTCAAAATGCCACAATTGATGATCGCCTTCATATACCCAGGCTGAACCGTGTACTGGAAGAAGGTCTGCGCCGTCTCCTGCGTGTTGATTACGCGAACAACTTCGTTGTTAGGATCCGCAATATAGATATTTCCCGCACTATCCAGCGCCAAAGCTCCGGTCGCGCGAAGCGTGGAGCCCTGAACGGAAGTGTCCGAATTCGCGAACGAAAGCGCATTGTCCACATTCCCAAGCGTAGCCGTGCAGGTAGACAGGCTTATCGTTCCGCCAACGTGATACACATATCCAGGCTGTACGACGCCGCCCGATGCCGTGACGCCGGTGGGGTCTACCCGACTAATGAAATCCGCGACACGCGTCCCTCCGCGATATACGACGGAGATGGTCGCCGTAATGTTGTCCTCGAAGTACAGGTTGCCGTACCCATCAACCGCTAAGGACGCAACTGCGGCCCCGATCGGGTTCGACGCTGCAAGAACACCATCCGCGCAGCCCGTGTTTGCAGAACAACTCAACCCATTGCAGTGACTTGGCAAAGCTCCAGCCACAACGGTAAGAATCCCGGTCTGTAGGTTAACCTCACGGATAATTGCGCTTGCCGTATCCGCGATATATACGTTTCCCGCCGAATCGACCGCGATACCCTTGGGGGTGTTCAACGCGGACCCCGACGACCTTAGGTAGTCCGTGGCGTATCTATTGTCCCCGTTGAATCCAATATTGCCTGTGTTTGCAGTGGCAGAGTTCGAGCCCTGGGTGAGGCCAGCCACGGTGTTAATGGTCAGAGGAATCAACTGCGGAGCATTGGTCAGGGCGGGCAAACTCTGCAAACTTATTGGACTAGGCGGTGTTGGACCGGTTTGGGCAAGCGCGTTCCCAGCAATGCCGACGAACAACATCAAGGCTACTGCCAATTGAAAAAGAGTTCGCGTCGAGACGATGTATTTGCGGAAGAGCATCGGGGTCACCTGATCCTTGATAAGTGCATTTGCGGTCGTCCGACTAGAGAGCAAATTCTCCCCCAGTCGACGACTGATTCCTTGGCTGGCTTCCCGAAGGAAACCGTTTCAAAAATATGCGGCATATTACGCGTTTACAGAAACCATATGCAAGTGAAATATTAAAACACGCCAGCTTACGGAGAAAAGTGCCTATTTGCCATCTGCCCCTCCGGGTACGACAGCCGGCACGGCGGCGACGGCGATCTTCTTCTTCACCGTCAACGGAATCTCCATCGTGCCCACCTTATCGGAGACCCTGTCGAGTACGCCAACCCGGAGAAAGATCTCGCCCGCAGGCAGATCAATCTGCTGGTAGAACTGTAGCGGCTTCCTCAGCATTGCCTTGTATTGCTCTACCGTGATCGGTCGCGGACTAATACTCTGACTCAAGCCCGTTATACGCTTGCCGTAGACGTCATACGCCGCGATGTCGAATTCGAGAGAACTTCTTACCGTCTTGTCAGGCTGCACGGCAAACATCAACTGGCTCGGAGGCAGGGAGTACTCAAGGTCGTAGCGAACAAGTGGCTTGCCCACCAACTTGGGATCGAGCGTCCCCAGCAGCGGCGGATCGGTCGGCTTGGCAGGCTCCGTACTCGGATTCACGCTCACCAGAAACTTGATCTGGCTCGTAGTGGGAACTCCACGCCCCATGGAGGCCGTCATGTTGCTTCCGTAGGCAGGCGGAGCCGCTGTAGACAGGGAGAGCGTGGGCGTGATCGCATTGTGCTGAATGTCGTCCGCGTTATATCCCCTGCGGTATCCTAGAGTTACCTTGGGCCGATCCACCGTCACGTCGATCGAGTGATACTTTCCATCAAACTCGGAGCTTGGTCGAATGTAAGAGAAACTGTAATAGTTGGACCCATTGGATATCGCCTTACCAACGGCGGTCTTCAAGTCGTTGGTGTTGTAGTATGCCTGTCCGCCGGTGGCCTCAGCCACGGCGTCCATCGAAAGCTGCTCGGTTCCCTTCTTCTGAAGGAACTCCGTCTGCGCGGTTGCCACATTTGACGAGGTGCGCGCACTGATGTTTCCAAGGTGCTGGTCGGCACCGTTCGACGGATCGCTGTACAACCTGCGAGCATCCACCGGATAGACCGAAATCTCGGCATCATTCAACAGATCGGTGGTTTGACGGATTTGTTTGTCATAGTCCGTGATTCCCTCAACATCGCTGGTTCCGCCGGTCGGAAAGATCGTCATGGGGATTCCATCGGTAAACCAGATCAGATTCTTTCTTCCTTTGATCCCATGCACATAGGCGGCAATCTGATTGAGCGCTTCCAGTGTCACCTGGATATTTACGTCCTTCTGTTGCGCTGCCACATCATTCTCGAACTGGGTGAACATGGCCGCCGTGTCATCCTCTCCGAGTTCGGACTCAGCATCCGACTGCGAATCGATAATATCGGTGCTGTCGGTGTTAGTGAACGGCGACGGCAGCTCCCTGACCTTCTTGCTGCCGACAGCCGCAATTAAAACCGACGGATCTGATGTAAATCCTTGCAGGATGCGCAACTGCGTGGACAAGCCGAGAACCGCAACACGCGTTCCCTTGGGCATGTTCTTCAGATAATTGACCGCCTGCTTCTTGACCTCGACCCGATCCAGGACAGACGAGTTCAAGGCGTCCAGCAACAGAATATTCACCGCGCTGGTGGTTGGGGTCGGCTGATCGTTGGTGTAGACGTTCGGTGGCAGCTTCTGCGCAGCGCGCTCGGTCGTCGCCTGCGAATCAGAACCAACCTCGCGGAAGCTTCTTCCCACGATGGTCTGCGCCTTGTTGTCTTCCTTCACGACGAAGTCGGACTGCTTCAGTCCGTGAACCGGATTGCCCTTCGAGTCCGTGACCGTTACGTCAACGATCGTCTCCTGCGTAGACATGCGGAACGTCGTGACCTTTTCCTCCGAGGAGGGCTGTGGTGTAGCTACAGTCTGTGTCGGCGCACTTTGCTGAGATGTCGCTGCCCCGGCAGCGCTTGCTGCCGTCTGCCCCCATCCCGTCGTGTGCCATGCAAATCCGGTAACGCCTGCCGTCAGACCAACCGTCACCAAAACTGCCCTATTAAACTTCATAGCCCTCTTCTCCGTGAAACCGCGCCTTCGGTGCTTTCGCGCCGAGGCAACCCTTCCGTTTAACACCCTCGCAATATCGCAATGACTCGATCAGTAAGTGTAGCTCTTCGAGAATCTTGTTTTCCAGCCCCCAGCTTTGTTCGCCAGTCCAGTTGCCAATCAAGTCGCCCTGTCCTTCAAGCCGCCGATCAAGGGAGGCCGTTCTGGCGAACCGATCTAGCAAACCATTGCCTGCACGTCCTGACCTGTTGATTGAAAGGTTGCAAATTCAAGCTGAAGATAGAAAACTAAAAATCATTGTTGAATCGGAGCCAAAACAAAGTAGCATGTTGCATGTTGCTTTGAAAACTTAAATCTTCCGGGAACTTCTCCGCTTGCTTTCCGCCGAGGGTTCCCGTCAACAAAAATGCTCGATCGGTTGCAAACCGTTTCAACGGGAAAACATTTTCTTATTGACAATCGAGCCTGTAAACAAATACTTTTTTCGCGTTCCGGCTCATCAGCTTTTTAAGTTTTCAAGTCACCGGCGCAAGGCTTCGGGGGATACTTAACCGGATACGTCAGGTATCTCTGCGCAATGCCTTCCAGCGCAAAATCAGATGGAGCAAAACTATGTATCGTAACACGACTGTTGAATCTTTGCCGCTTGGGCTTTCACGCCGTCTTCTCGCAAAAGGCTTCGCCTCTCTCTCCATCTGCCTGATGGCCGTTGTCGGCTTGACGCTCTTTGGCGGCTTGTCGCTCATGGCCCAGAGTACCTCCGGTGGCGGTATTACAGGTACCATCTCCGACCCCAGCGGGGCCGCGGTCAAACTGGCAAAGATCACCGCCACCAATACCGAAACCGGGGTAGCGACGACTCAAACCAGCGGAACGAGTGGAAACTATTCCATCGCCCCGCTGGCTGTCGGCACCTACAATGTCGAAGTCGTAGCCAAAGGCTTTCAAAGAGTTCTGCAAGAGAACATCAATGTTGATAACGCCTCGATGTATGGCTTGAATATCAAGCTTACCGTCGGCGGCGAGAATACCACGATCACCGTCACCGACGCCCCGCCACCGCTGGATACCACCGACGCAACACTGGGCGGAACCGTTGAAAATGAGCTCTATTCCGAGCTTCCCCTTTCGATGAACGGAAACCCTCGCGATCCAACAGCCTTCCAGTACCTGATGCCCGGAGTTCAGGAAAATCCGGCCAATAACGGTATTGACTCGGAAGGTAACGCCACCAACACCACAAGCGGCGCCTCGGGAATCTATGGTGGATCCGGCGCAACCGGCCTCAACGAAAACTACGTCAACGGCGTGCCCGTAACCAACATCGCCTCGCAGGGCAGTGGCGTTCCCGTAACCAACGCCGTCTCGGTCGATTCGGTCGATCAGTTCTCCGTTCAAACCAGTGGCGCTTCCACATCCTTTGGCGGAGCTGGCGTCACCAACTACACCATCAAATCCGGTGGAAACCAGTATCACGGCGGCGTCTTCGACTTCATCCGCAACACCATGTTCGACACCTGGGGCTACCTCAAGACTCCCAACCCGGCCACCGGAACCGAGGTTAAGCCAGGTGAGCACCAGAACTCCTATGGCGGTTCGCTCAGCGGCCCCATTCTCAAGGATAAGCTCTTCTTTTTCTTCAACTACGAAGGCTACGCCTACACCAAGGTCACCAATACGCCTCAATTCCTTAGCATCCCGACCATACTTGAGCGCACCGGCGACTTTACCGATGTATTGGGCAACGTAAATGCGGCGATCGGAGATCCGACCAACCCCTCCCGTCCCCCTGTTTACGGAACCAATGCCAACGGAATCCCAAGCTTTAATGTTCTCGACCCGACGACCATTTCTCCGATCTCGCAGTACCTACAGTCGGCGCTTCCTCAGCCCACCAGCCTTGCCGTCAGCAGCAACTACCTCACAGGTTTGCCGCTGGAGAACAGAGACTACAACGTTAACCTGAACCTCAACTACACCTTGAACTCACGCAACTCCTTCACCCTTACCGCCCTCGGCGGAAATGTAGGCTACGGCGGTCAACCCAAGTACAGCACGAACTACCAGATTGCCGTTCCCTATGCGGGAGGCGTCTTCATCAATCAGAAGAGCGCGTCCGGCGTGTTCTCCTACAATTACGTTGCATCTCAGACCTTGATCAACTCGCTCAAGTACGGTTACACCCGTACCTGGGGAGAGCAGTTCTCTCTAACCGAGAACAAGACCAACAGCCTGATGCCAGCGACCACCAATTCATCCTGCGACCCCCAGTATCCGACCGCGAATGAGAACGCATGCGCTGCGGGAATTACGAATCTCCCCGCAGGCAACGCCACCATGAGCATGCCCGCGATCACCTTCTCCGAAGGAATCGGGCCAATACAGCCAAGCAACTGGAACTCCAATCCAGACAGCGGCCCTCTGGCCACCAACTCCTTTACCGCAATCGACAACCTGCAATGGATGAAGGGACGGCATAACGTCACCTTCGGGCTTCAGGTACAGTGGTTGGAGACCAACGGAGGAAGCTTCTCTGGCTTCAGTAACGTTCTGGCCCTCACCTACTCCTCCTACAGCACCGAGCTCGCGACAACCGGTACCAGCGGTGATGCATACGCCAGCTACCTCATTGGAGCTCTTTACACTGGTAACGTAAAAACTCAGTCGATCGTTGATGTAGGTGCGCGTTATAGACCGATTGCTCCCTACGTTCAGGACAACTGGCAGGTGAGTCCCAAGCTGACCCTGAATCTTGGACTCCGCTACGACTATCTCCAGCCCTATCACGAGGTTCAGGATCGCATCTCGTTTCTGAATTCAAAGATTATCAATCCCATCGTTGGCATCCCCGGAGTTCTGGAGTATGCTGGCTTCCCCAACTCCGACACACCAGCGGCTTACGCTCCATACATCTGCCATTGCACCACCCCAGTCAAGCCCTATAACAAGAACTTCGAGCCGCGTGTAGGATTCTCTTACGCCTACTCGCAAAGCACGGTCTTCAGTGGTGCCTTCGGCATTCAGCTCACCCACTCTGGTGGAACGGGCGGCGGCAATGGGGCGACCCAGGGAACAAGTAACAGCGGCGAGTACGGCATTACGAGCACTTTTGCCGCACCCTCTGCCTCCAACGGACTGCCTTCTTTCTTCCTGAATCCCTTGCATACCGGCCAGACTCGCAATGCCACCTACTATCCTGGAGCAGCAATTCCACAAGGGTCGCAGTACACTGGTTTCTCGGCGACGGCATCGGCCAGTACCGCGCCAATACCTTGCGTCGTGGCAGGAACATGTAGCCCATTTTCCGCTATCCCACCTTGGCTGATACCCGGAACCAACGTTAACCCACTTGCCTCGACCGGCAACTACCAATTCGTTGACACCATAACAAATCCCGAACTTGGCGGCGTAAATCTCTACAACTGCCAAACCTCTGACAATAGGTCCTGCCAGAATGGCGCGATCAATTTCGCCGATCCCTACTACGGTGGGCGCGGTCCACAGTTCGTAAACTATAACTTCGCCGTCCAGAAGATGATCAATAAGAAAGCCGTCCTCAGCATCGCTTACTCCGGCTCTCAGACCCACTTCCTGCCCGGCGGAACAGGCCGCGGCCCCGCAACCAACGGCATCTCACCAGACTACGCGATGCTGCTAAAAGGCTACCTCACAGGGGATGCCGTTCAGAATCAGGCTGCTGTTGCGAATCTGATTCCGGGCTACCAGCTTCCCTATCCTGGCTTCTCTGGCTCCACCGCATCCGTCTCCCAGTCCCTGAAGGCCTTTCCGCAATTCGGCTCCCTGACCGATGTATGGGGAGAGACTGGAAACTCAAACTACAACTCACTTCAGATCAAGGTTACGCAGCGTCCGTGGCATAATCTCTCCGGCTTCGTCAACTACACTCGTTCCAAGGAAATTGACGATCTGGGTCACCACAGAACGCAATACGCCTTGGGACCGGAAAACGGAAACTTTTCTCAATATATCCCGATGAGAGAGGTA
>Ga0302278_10000617_pt1 | contig 45131 bp, 37 predicted proteins | sample III_Bog_N3_2_FD_194543 | JGI IMG/M metagenome (GOLD analysis project Ga0302278, IMG submission 194543) | Peat permafrost microbial communities from Stordalen Mire near Abisko, Sweden - III_Bog_N3_2 | ecosystem: Environmental > Terrestrial > Soil > Wetlands > Peat | place: Sweden: Abisko...
TGACGCGAATCGGCGCATCGGCAATCACTTTTCTTCTTATCTGCACATGGAGATTCCCGCGGGCAGCGCGAAATCGGAGTATGGCTCAACGCCATATTCGGCGGCCACATCGGTGGGGGTCCGATTTCAGCTATGAACAAGAAGTCCTGCAGCCCTAAATCGGATTTTTCAAACGATGGAACAAGCTCCTCCCCTTATTCGGCTCTTGTGTCGAAAGCGCTATGGACCACGGCTGGCCTGGCGTTTTTGATTGTGGGGATCGCGCTGTTGATTACTGTGCTTTTCCTGGCTACGAGAAAGATCGAGTTATCGCAGTCGGGCAGAGAGTTTTTGAGCTCGTCTATTTACGCGGCGATGATTGCTCCACTTTCGGCCATCGTGCTGACGTGGGTGGCGCATCGCTATACGGACAAGTACCCGCGCGGGGTGTTTGTTATTTTGGCAATTGCCCAAACTGGTGTAGCTACCACTGGCTGCCTTCTGGCCGGGGCTGTGCTTGAGATTTTTGGAGTCACTCCGCGGGGCAGGTATTGGGGCGAGTTCGAAGGATCATTTCCGTTCGCGATCCTGATTTCGCTCTTGATCGGTCTCAGCATGTCGGCATACGAGACACTGCGCTTCAAGCTACAGGCGGCAAAGCTTGAGTTGAGGACGCGGCAGGTGGAGCAGGAGCGCGCTTACAAGTTGCTGGCAGAGGCTCAACTCTCGTCGCTTGAATCCCGCATCCATCCGCACTTCCTGTTCAATACGCTCAACTCCATCGCTTCCCTTATTCCGTCTGACCCGGGCCGCGCGGAGGACACGGTCAGCAAACTCGCCAGCTTGCTGCGCTTCTCGCTGAATGCCAATCAGCGCGGCCTGGTTCCGCTGAGTCAGGAACTCAAGATTGTGCGCGACTATCTGGAAATTGAGAAGACGCGTTTTGGCTCGCGGCTGCGCTACGACATCGCAGTTCCGGGTTCTCTTGCGTCCGTGAAGATACCGCCGCTCGCGCTCCAGTCGCTGGTTGAAAACGCCGTGAAGCATGTGGTCTCAAAACGCACCGAGGGCGCAATGATTCAGGTTACCGGCACCGTCGAATCCAACCGCATCCACCTTGAAGTTGTCGATGACGGTCCGGGGTTCACGCTCGACGCTATCTCTTCCGACCATGGACTGGGCAACCTGATCGCGCGCCTTGAGTTGCTTTTCGGACCCGCGGGACAGCTCGAAGTCAATCGCAGGGATGAAAAGACAGCCGTCGGTTTGTCTTTCCCCGCATAATTGGAAGTGCACATGGAAGCCGCCGCGATCTCCGCTTATCTCGTTGATGACGAATCCCTCGCCATCGAGCGTCTTACGCGCCTTCTCGCCAATTTCGATTCAATCCGCATCATGGGGAGCGCCACCGATCCCGCTGAAGCGCTTGCCTATCTGAACAATGAATCCAATGAAGCTGTCGATGTTCTCTTCCTCGATATTCAAATGCCGGGCATTACAGGATTCGAGCTGCTCGCGCGCCTGAATGTGCAGCCGTTCGTAATCTTCACCACCGCCTACGATGAATTCGCTCTTCGTGCCTTTGAAGTGAACTCGATCGACTATCTGGTGAAGCCGATCGAAACGGATCAACTGGAGCGCGCCCTTAAAAAACTTGGCCGCCTGCGCCCGGTTCCCAAACCCGAATGGCAACTCGACTCAGCCGCGGTTCTGCAGCAGCTTGCCGCGTCTCTGCAGGCGCCGCAACACGAATACCCGCGGCGCATTGCCTCCCGCGTCGGCGAGCGGATCTCGTTTCTCGATCTCGATGATGTAACTCATTTCATTGCTCACGACAAGCTCACTTACGCTGTGCTCAATGGTCACCGGCACAGCGTCGATCAGACCATTGCCGAGCTCGAGCGGCGGCTGGATCCGGCCCGCTTCCTGCGCATCCACCGGTCGGCCCTGGTGAATGTGGACTGGATCCAGGAGATCAATTCATGGTTTGCCGGCAAGGTCATCCTTTCCCTCAAGGATGCCGAGCATACGCAGATTCCCGTTGCGCGCGATCGCGTCCGTACGTTGAAAGCGAGCCTCGGAATTTAGAATCTTTCCGCTCATTCGCGGCTCAATGAAGTATCCTCGTAACCGGCGCGACTTTGACGCCGAGATTGCGCTCTAGCGGTTCTCCAATTGCTCTAGAGGGAGTCAATGCAGCCAAGTGGCTTTTTCCTCAAGAAAAAGCCACCCCGTTTGAAGTTCGCGACTCGACGTTAATTGGAGAACCGCTTTAAAATCGCGCTTTCCAGAGGTTGGTCATGACTACCCGTTCTCTTTGCAAACTTGTTATATCCGGAGTTTTCGCCATGTTACCCTTTGCCGCGGGCACAGCTGGAGCAGCAACTCAGCAGCTCGGAATTTTTGAAAACCATCAGGACGTGGGGACCGTGCTTCACCCCGGCTCCGCTCAGTTCGACGCCGCAAAGGGCACGTACACCATCGCGGGCAGCGGCGAAAACATGTGGTTCGGCATCGACGATTTTCATTATGCATGGAAGAAGGTTTCAGGAGACGTTGCGTTGACTGCGGATATCGCGTTCGCCGGCACAGGGGGCAATCCGCACCGGAAGGCCGTGCTGATGATTCGTCAGACGCTCGATGGACCTTCGGCATCTGTGGATGTCGCCGTTCACGGGAGCGGTCTCACCTCGCTGCAGTTCCGCGAAATCACCGGCGCAAATACCCACGAGGTCGAGTCGAATGTATCGGCTCCGCAAACTGTGCGAATCGAGAAACGCGGCGACTTTATTTATGCTTTCGTCTCTGGGAAGGACGGACGGCTCCAGCCCTCCGGCGCCTCCACCAAGCTGCCGCTGACCGGCGACTTCTATATCGGTATCGGTGTGTCCGCGCATGACAAGGACGTAGTTGAGAAGGCGGTCTTCTCCAACGTCCGCTTCGAGCAACTGCCTGCGGCAGCGGGCAAGCAGACACTCATCAGCTCGCTTGAAACCGTGACCATCGCTTCCACCGATCGTCACGTGGAATACGTGGCCGCCGCGCATTTTGAAGCGCCAAACTGGTCCCGCGACGGGAAATTCCTCATCTTCAACCAGGATGGAACCCTGCATCGCCTGGCTTTTGACGGCAGCGCGCCTACGCTCATTCCCACTGCTCCGCAAGTCCATTGCAATAACGATCACGGCATCTCGCCGGACGGTCAGTTCCTGGCCATCAGCGACCAAACCACCGACGATAGAAAATCACGCGTCTATATCGTGCCCATTGCGGGCGGCACGCCTCGACCGATCACTCCCAATGCACCATCCTATTGGCACGGCTGGTCGCCGGACGGCAAGACGCTGGCCTTCACCGGAGAACGCAATGGCAACTTTGACATTTACTCTATCCCCGCAGCAGGGGGCGATGAAACACGCCTGACGTCGGCCGAGGGGCTTGACGATGGCCCGGAATATTCCCCCGATGGCGCGTGGATCTACTTCAACTCCGAGCGCACCGGTCACATGCAAATCTGGCGCATGAAGGCGGACGGTTCCGAGCAGGAACAGGTGATTACCGAGGAGAGCAACGACTGGTTTCCGCACATCTCGCCCGATGGTCAGTGGATGGTTTTTCTGGCATACGAAAAAGGTGTGACTGGGCATCCGGGAGGCAAGGATGTTGAGCTTCGTCTGATGTCGATGAAGGACAAGAGCACAAAAGTGTTGGCCAAGCTGTTTGGGGGCCAGGGAACCATCAACGTGCCTTCGTGGTCACCCAATAGCCTGAAGCTCGCTTTCGTAAGTTATGAACAGTTGCCGGAAGAAGCTCTGAACCTGAAGTAGGACGATTGGCGCGTGTTGGCGTTTTGCCAATGTGAGCCGTGCGGCAAGATTTCCCAGGCCGCTATTAAAATGCCAGGTGCAGAGCCGCCTCTGCCCACACCACGGCCTCCTCAAAGCATCGCACTAAGGTCTCCTGATTCAGGCTGTAGGACTGCGCGATTGCGTCGCATCGCATCCAATCCCCGTGTTCATAGCGGTCCGCCCACATCAGCAGACTGCTATCCCGGCTCAAAGCACCGACCAGCGCTTCCCGAATCTTCTCGCGCAACGGCAAATTCGGCGCCAGTTCCACCATGGAAATCTCAAGCATTGCCGGAAGCAAACTGAACATTCCCAATAAATACTGCTCCGTCGGATCCAGTGCGCAAAGCCTTGCGGCCAGTTCGCAAAAGCGCCCGCGGACGAAGGCCATGCGCAGAATTTCCGGCGGTCGATTGGCATTCAACTCGCTGGCAATAGCCACCGTCGCAATGCGGCGGAACGCGTCCTCGCCCACGGCCACCAGTGCGGCCTCAATGGACCGGACTTCCTGCCGAATCGCGCAAATTGGCGAGTTCACAAGGCGCAGCAGCCGGTAGGCCAGCGAAGCGTCCCTCTTCACCAGGTCGCCTATTTGCTTCAAGTCCATGGGCTGGTGTTGCAACAACTCCATGATTCGAATATGGAAGAGCCGATTGGCGGGCACCCTTCGACCCTTGAGAAGCACCGGGCGGCAAAAGTAGTACCCCTGAAAATAAGTGAACCCTTCTTTGCAGGCCTGCTTGTACTCCTCCTGCGTTTCAACCTTCTCCGCAATCAGGGCCACTGCCGCGCCTTTCAGTCTCTTTTGCAGTTGCTCGCGTGCCGCTGCATTCAGCTGCATGAAGTCGACCTTGACATAGTCTGCCAATTCCACCAGCGGAGCCCACTTCGGACTCCAGATAAAGTCGTCGAGGGCCAGCCGGAATCCCGTCTCCTTCAGTTTGCGACACGCCACGATGACTTGCGGGGTGGGATCGACTGTCTCCAGGATTTCAAGAACCGTCATGCTGGGAGGAAGAATGTCCACCAGGCGCTCCGTCAGCGATTCGGCCGTGCAATTGACAAACGCGGGCAGTCCACTTGTGAGTTTGTCCATGCCGAAGAGTACTGAATTATCCAGCATGGTTCGCGTGGCAAAGTCGCCATCGCCGCGGAAGACTGCCTCAGGACCTGCCCGGAACAGCAGTTCGTAGCCGTGCACCCGTCCGCGTAAATCCAGAATCGGCTGTCGCGCCACGTAACGGAGGCTGCCCGGAACATCGGGTTCCGCTCCCGTGGGTTTTTCAGCGGTCAAAGCTTGTGATGCCATGCGAACCTTCCCGGTTCACCTATCGGATGGCATCACCTGTTTCTTCAGATTATGTCAATCTTCGCGACAGTCCTGCACGGTTTGAAATAGCTGTGGTGGGCTACTTTGAATCGTTCCTTCTCGGCATCAGCAGCCAAACCAATATGGCAAATGCCGCAGCGGAAAGGATCAGAAGCCACCATGGGTGAAATAGGATCGGGAAGAGGAACAATAGAGCAACCAGCAACCAAAGACGCCAACCTGTTGGCATACGATTCACGCGGCCCCTTCTGCTTCCCGCTCGCAGGACTCCCAAAAAGCTACGAGATCTGAGACTTTCCGCGGGCTGTTTATCCCCCCATGAACATGCCGCCATTCACATCCAACACATGGCCGGTGATATATCCGGCTGCCTCCGACGCGAGAAATGCGACAGACTGCGCAATTTCCAGGTCGGTTCCAGCGCGGCCTAAAGGAATCTGCGCCATCATCGCCGTTCGCTGCTTCTCATCCAGCACGGCGGTCATCGGCGTCTCAATGTATCCGGGCGCGACCGCATTTACCGTAATGCCCCGCGAAGCCACTTCTCGCGCGAGCGATCGCGTGAGCCCGAGCAGGCCGGCCTTTGATGCCGCATAGTTCACCTGGCCCGCCTGACCCGTCCGTCCCACCACGCTCGATATGTTGATGATCCGTCCCCAGCGATTCTTCAGCATGGGCCGCAGCAGAGCCTGCGTCAGCAGAAAGGCTCCCGTCAGGTTGGTGCCGAGGACATCGTCCCAGTCAGCGCGCTTCATGGCCATCATCAGGCCATCGCGCGTTATCCCAGCGTTGTTCACCAGGATCTCGACCTTTCCGAAGCGCTCAATTACCGATTTGGCGCCTGCTTTGATCGACTCTTCGCTCGCCACATCCAGCGGAATTGCGGCGGCCTGTCCTCCGGCTGCCTCAATCTCCGCCACAGCTTCAGCCAGTTTCGACTCGTTCCGCGCCGCCAGCACAACGGTCGCACCGGCTCGCGCAAGCTCGATTGCACAGGCCCGGCCAATTCCCTGGCTGGCCCCCGAAACCAGCGCGATTCTTCCCTGTAAGCTCATTCTCTTTCTCTCTTTCCCAACGGCGGTTCACCCGACTGGCTCATGCCTCTACAGTTGCAGCCCCTTCAAATACTCTCGGAATTGCGGTCCAAGATCGCCCCTGTTGAGCGCAAACTCGACTGTTGCCTGCAACATGCCGAACTTGTCGCCTGCATCGAAGCGTTTCCCCTCAAAGGTGTAGCCATAGACTTTCTCTTCCTTCAGCAGCGCCTTGATGCCGTCAGTCAACTGGATTTCTCCACCTGCGCCGGGTTTTGTCTCCTCGAGCAAAGCGAATATCCGCGGCGTAAGCACATAGCGGCCAATGATGGCCTGCTTCGACGGCGCATCTTCAAACTTGGGCTTCTCCACCATCCCCGTGCAGTTGTAGATCCTCTCGTTCCCTGGATCCTGCTCGCCCGCCAGCACGCCATAGGCACTGATTCCGGGGCCGTCGATGGTCATCGTCGCCAGTATCGATCCTTGCCTTTCGTTGAAGACGTCGATCATTTGCTTCAGGCAAGGCACTTCGGCCTCAATCACATCGTCGGGCAGGATTACCGCAAAAGGCTCATCGCCCACCAGTTCCTTGGCGCAAAGCACCGCGTGGCCCAATCCCAGCGGCTGCTTCTGGCGCACATAGCTGATCCGCGCCAGTTCCGCCACTCCCTGCGATACCGCCAGCAACTCATGCTTGCCACGGCTTTTCAGGGTCGCATCCAGCTCGAAGCTATGGTCGAAATGGTCTTCCATTGCGCTCTTGCCGCGGCCAGTAACAATAATGATGTGCTCAATCCCCGACGCGATGGCCTCTTCGACGCCGTATTGGATGATCGGCTTGTCGACGAGTGCCAGCATCTCCTTGGGAATGACTTTGGTGGCCGGCAGGAACCGGGTGCCCAGGCCCCCGGCGGGGAACACTGCCTTCCGAACAGGTTTGCTCATTTTCCTTGCCTTTCTGCATTCGAACCAAACGGCCCAAGTGGTTCGTTCAATTCGCTCATTAGAATACTAGGGATTTCATTCCGGCTCTGTCTCATGCGGGACAGCGTTGAAGTAAGGCGCCTCTCTCAAAGTGTCGGCGAACTATCTCCCAACAACGCTTCCCGCACAATCTTTATGGGAGGAAACCCCTGCTTCAGGAAGTTATCGTGGAACTCTTGCAGCGAGAACGCCGCTCCCTGCTTCTTCTTCAAATCCTCGCGAAGCTTCATAATCTCCAGTTTGCCCAGCGTGTAATAGAGATAGGTTGGATCGCCAGTGCCGCGCTTGGTCTCCACGACCGCGGTTTCCTTCGACTGGTAGCCTTCCTTCTGGAAGAACTCCTCTGCCTGCTCCATCGTCATCTTCCCCGTGTGCATTTCGATGCCAACGATGAAGCGCGCGTTGCGCAGCAATGCATCCTGGAGTTGTCCAAGACGCAGGAATTTTGACTCGCGCTCGTCCTTCGCCCCGGCGCCTGGTTGGCCGTAGCCCTCGTCCAGCATCATTTGCTCCGTGTAATGTGCCCAACCCTCCACGTCGGTGTTGGCGCCCAGCAGCTTGCGCACGCGACTTGGCGCCTGGGGCAGCCAGAGGAACTGAATGTAGTGTCCCGGATAGGCCTCGTGCACGGCAGTGGAAATGACCGTGCCCACATTGAATGAATGCATGAAGCCTTCCACCTCCGCAGGTGTCATTTTGGGATCAGGCAGAGTCACGTTGAAGTAGGCCTCCGTGGCATGCGTCTCGTACGGTCCCGGCGTGTCCATGCTGGCGAAGGTCGTAGCGCGCATGAAGGCTGGAGTTTCTTCCACAATGGGACGAACATCCGAGGGGATGGTGACTATGTGATGGGTACGGATGAAGCTGACGAGGCCGTCGAATGTAGCCCGGAAAGAGTCCAGCAAGTGATCGGGCGCAGGATGATTCTCGCCCAGTTCTTCAAGCACAGCACTCGGCGTCTTCCCCGGCTCCAGTTCGTGTGCAACTTCCTTGAAGTGCGCCTGGTTCTTGCGGATATCGGCCCAGGCGATCTCGAGCAGCTTATCGAGTGGAATGTCTACCATTTCGTCATATTGGAGCTTCTTGGAGAAGGCGTCCGCGCCAATGCGGAAATCACCGTTTGAACGCGGAAGGAGATCCGCTTTCAACCAATCGAGATAGCTCTTGAGTGCGGCGATCACCGCGGCATTCGTCTGCGCGAATTCCGATTTGACCGCAGGGTTCTGAGCATCGGCAAAGGCGAGCGGCACATCGTGTTCAAAGAAGGTGATAATGTCCGGCAACTGCTCAATGGCGATTTCCGTGTAAACCTTTGGCGGGTTCTTCAGATTGACACGCGCCTCTGCCAGCAGCACCGGCATCTGCTTCTCACGCGCAATCAAGGACCGCAACCGATCATCCGGCGAAGCGAACTTGCGCTCCATCAGCGTGAATGCTCCGTTCGCGCAGGTGCTTGAGTAGTTATCCGCATTCTTTTCCCAGGGGCGAATCGTCTCCAGGGTCAGCAATTGCGAGCGGATGTTACCGAGCACGATTTCACGGTCGCTGCGCGAAACAAAATCGGCCGGTGATTGGTCAGGATGAATGGCTTCAAGCCGATTTTGAAAACCCTTCAGTTGCGCGATTTCCGCATCGATGTTCTTCCGCGAGAAATCCTCCAGCTGCCCATCGTACTGGTGGTATCCGACGAGGGTTCCGCTGGTCGGGCCGTAGTGGAAATACACCTGGTCGAAGTACTCATCCGAGACTCTCTCGAATTGGCGCTTCCAGGTCTCATTCTCAGCCTGCGCAGTTACCGCCATGGACATACAAGCTCCGATCACAAGCTGCACAATAACTCTCTTCATGCTTCCTCACTTTTCGTCGATGATCCACACCTTAAGACAATGGAAGCGGGTACCTGGTCCCATACACCACTTCGTCAAGATTCACGGTGGCCCAGTCAAAGTGCTCCACATCCCTGGTCTTTCGGCCGAGAAAACTACTGTGGGCATAGAGCGCGGTGATTGGCTTGAACCTTAGTTTGGGGTCCGCAAACGCTGAATACCTGCCAACCATCGGATTAGAAGCGCCTGCCTCTATACACTCAATCCCCAATGCGGGCGAGAACAACACCTTGAGCGCCATATCGCTGCACTGAAAAAAGTGCCATGGCCTTTCATGCGTTCTGTAACAAAAGCGAGTGTCGATAAGGACAGTTCCACCCACCTTTAACAGCTTCGCGATCTCCATCGCAACCAGCCACGGCATGGCTAAATGCTCAAAGACAGCGCTTGAATAAATGATGTCGAATTTTTGATCTCCAAAGTACTTCGACAACTGGTGAGCGTCGCCAACAACATCGACGTTTGGTCCTGGATAGAAATCGAAGCCGACATACTCCGCATTGGAAAATCCCTGGCGGGCCTTCGATTTGCCGGTCACCTCGCGGCTGCCAACCTCGAGGATTCTGACGCCTCGGTGGTTGCCTATCTCTATCAAGTACTGCAAGAACTTTGCGTGAGAAGCAGTTCGCGCCATAGGAACATTGGGGTCCAAAAAGAGACGATCCGCAAAAGAACCAAACACTCCAACAAACAATCGGTAGCCTGCTATGAACGCTTTCCGGGCTGCTTTCTTCGTCAACCTCACATCGGTCTCCCTGCTTGCAAATCATATTCCTCAAGCGTCTATGCACTTACCGTCGTCTGGGCCAGCTTTGCAATCAGTTCGTGGATTTCGAGCAGAATTTCGTCGGACCGCGTAGCTGCCAAAGGATACTTCAACAGCCCCTGTGGCGTGAACTGCGCGCCGCGCTTTGCGTTCTTTGCCACCAGGCGCATCAGGTGCTGAGGATCAACCGCGGCATTCTCCATGAATCGAATTTGTAACTCGCCGCGTTTGCGATCGACTTGCGCAATGCCCATCCGCTCGCATTCGAGGCGCACCAGGGACGCCTCAAGCAGATAGACGGTTGCATCCGGCGGCGCGCCATAGCGGTCTTCCATCTCCGCGCGCACTTCGGCGATTGCGGCTTCGCTGTTTGCCCCGGCGATCTTCTTATAGAGGCGCAGGCGTTGATTCTCCTCCGGCACATAACTCTCGTCGATGCGCAATGCGATCCCGAGGTTCAGTTGTGTTATGGGCCGCTCCTCGCTGCTTTCGCCCTTCATCTCTTTTACCGCGGCCTCAAGCATGGATGTATATAACTCGAAGCCCACTGCCTCAATGTGGCCGCTCTGTTCGCCGCCCAGCATGTTGCCCGCTCCGCGCAACTCCAGATCGAGCGCTGCAATCTTGAAGCCCGCGCCAAGGTCTGAAAACTCCTTCAGCGCCGCCAGCCTTCTGCGCGCTATCTCGGTAAGTTCCTGCTCCGGCGGGATGAGTAAATATGCATAGGCGCGCCGGTTCGAGCGGCCAACGCGGCCGCGCAACTGGTATAGCTCGCTCAGTCCATGACGATCGGCACGGTTGATGAGCATGGTGTTTGCCAGGGGAATATCGAGGCCGTTTTCGATGATGGTTGTCGCGACCAGGACATCGTACTCATGGCGCATGAAGGCAAGCATGACTCGCTCCAATTCGGTCTCGCCCATTTGCCCGTGGCCCACGGCGACGCGCGCGGCGGGAACGAGTTCCTGAATGCGCGATGCAATTTCGTAAATGGACTCGACGCGATTGTGAACGAAGTACACCTGGCCGCCGCGTTCGAGTTCCACTTCCACGGCAGAGCGCACAATCTTTTCGTCGAACTTGGCCACCACGGTCTGAATCGCCATGCGGTCCTTGGGCGGCGTTTCGATCACGCTCATGTCGCGCAGGCCCACGAGGGACATATGGAGCGTTCGAGGAATCGGCGTGGCACTCATGGCGAGCACATCGATTTCTTTCCGCATCTGTTTCAGCCGCTCTTTGTGCCGCACGCCGAAGCGCTGCTCCTCATCCACCACCAGCAGGCCAAGGTCCTGGAACTTGATGTCTTTGGAAAGCAGGCGATGCGTACCAATGAGGATGTCGACTTTGCCGGTCTCGACGCGGGCGACGATATCCTTCTGCTCCTTCGCTGTGCGGAACCGCGAGATCATTTCGATGTTGATGGGGAACTGGGAAAACCGCTTCTTGAATGTTTCGAAATGCTGGAAGCTGAGAATGGTGGTGGGCGTCAGGACCGCAACCTGCTTGCCATCCTGCACCGCCTTGAACGCGGCCCGCATGGCGACTTCCGTCTTTCCGTATCCCACGTCGCCGCACAGCAGGCGGTCCATGGGCGTGGTGGATTCCATGTCGTACTTGATGGCGCGGATTGCGGACAACTGATCGTCGGTCTCGTTGTAATCGAAGGAGTCTTCAAACTCTTTTTGAAACTCGTTGTCTTTGGAGAAAGCCGTTCCCTGCGCGGTGGTGCGCTGGGCGTATAACTTTAATAACTCGCCGGCCATGTCCTGCATGGCCTTGCGTACGCGCGCCTTGGTCTTGGACCATTGCTGCGAGCCCAGCCTGTTGAGGACAGGCGCGGGGCCCGCGTCGGTGGATCGGTACTTTTGAATCAGATCGAGGCGAGTGAGAGGCACATAGAGTTTGGCCTGCTCGGCAAACTCAAGGATCATGAATTCAACGGACAGCCCGTCCTGCACAATCTCCTTGAGCCCTTGATATTGCGCAATGCCGTGCTCGACATGAACCACGTAATCGCCGACGGTGAGATCGCGAAAATCGGAAACAAACGCTGCGGTCTTCGAGCGCTTTGGCTCGGGCCGCGCGGTTACATCCGCGTCGTCAGAAAGATCGTTGGCCCCAAAGACAACCAGGTTTGCATCCGCAAAGCTGACCCCGGACGCAAGCGCGGTTCTCACAATCACGGGTACGCGCAAATCGCCCGCCAAATAGCTGCCTTCATCCAGCACCGTTTCGCCCGGATGCGGGTTGCGGCTTCCGAGGCGGTAAGGGATCTGATACTCGCGAAGCATGGTCGCGAGCCGTTCCACATCGCCCTGGTGCGCGGCTGCCAGCACAATGCGCGTCTCGGCCTCCATCAGCTTTTTCAACTGCTCTGTAAGCGCGGGAATGGAGCCATGGAACCGCGCCGTGGGGCGCGTATTGAGCTCAATCTCGCCCAGCGTGGTGTCCTCGTCCAGGATGTCCACAACGCCCAGTTGATCCAGATCCAGCCCCATGTGCGCGTCAAGCTGAGCTTGCAGAACTTCCGGACGAAGATAGATATCCTCCGGACCGATGAGCGAGCCCATCGCCGATCGCTCATGCCGTTGCTCCACCTTGTTCCACCAGCGATCGATCTGGTTGCGCACCATCGCCGGCTCTTCCACGAATAGGGCGCATTTCGGCATGAGTGTCAGCAGTGACTTTTCCGCCCCGGCGACAGCGGAGAAGAATTCCCATCCGGGAAACACGCTGACGCCGCCGGCAGCCGCCATTTCGATGGCCATCTCTTCGGCGTCGTCCGACGTGGGCCCCTCGACACGCTGGCGGTTCAGGCGCCCATGTACCGCGGCCAGCAGGCGCTCGGTCACCGGCGTTTCGGTCAACGGCAGCAACTGCGTCTCATCCAACCCCGACTGTGAACGCTGCGTCTCGGGATCGAACTTGCGAATCGTCTCAATCTCGTCGCCGAAGAACTCGATGCGCACCGGCCGGTCGGATTCGGGAGAATATACATCCAGAATTCCCCCGCGCCGCGTAAACTGCCCGGGCATCTCCACCAGATCCATTTGCGTGTAGCCGACCGAGGCCAGGTGCCCGGTGAGCACCTCAACGTCGACCTCTTCGCCGCGCTTGAGCGTTACGGCGAGCCCGGCATAGTAGTCCCGGTCGAAAAGCTTCAGCGCCACGCTCTCTACCGGGGCGATCAGGATGGATACCGCACCGGTGGCCAGTTTCCAGAGCGCGGCAGCCCGCTGCTCCTGAACATCCGGATGAGGAGAAAGGTTCTCAAAAGGGAGGACATCGTGCGCCGGGAGCCGGACGACGGCAGCCGGGTCCATCGCACCGGTTAATTCGCATCCGGCACGGAGCATTGGCTCCAGAGCTTCCGCGGCTCGATTGTCAGCGACGACCACGATGACCGGCTGCTTGGCGGCCCGCGCCATGAGCGGCACATAGAGCGCCCGCGCCGTCGCGGTGAGCCCGGAAACACGTCTCCGCCCCGCACCAAGGCTCAAATGCCTTCGTACGCGATCAAAGCCAGAAGAGTGCTCCAACTCCGCAAAAATCTCGCGGACAAACGGGAGAATCATGAAGTCCCAGTTTAGCAGTGTTGGCGAGGCCAAGCTGCCAGGGGCCGACACCTGACAGGCAACAGACGCTACTCTTATTCCCCGCCCGGCCGGTCGACGTACACTTGCTGGGGAGCGGTGACCTCAAGCCCAATTCCTTCTACTTTCAGCCTCAGAGTCTCCACTGCTGGCTTGCGATCGAGATGCGCTTTAAACACCAACCCATATTGATTTTCAAAGCGCTTCATTACATCGTCGAAAAACGGCTGGAAAGAGACCGGGTTGCCAGTCCCCGACCAGTAGCTCATGCCGCCCGTCGCCTGGCACAGTTCAGACAGCAGGCTTTGCCCCCCATCCGCCACCATCGAGCCTTCGTCGCCGGGCCCGCTACGCCAGTAAACCGCGAAGACCACCATCCCCGCTTTCACTGAATCCTTGACCGCCGCTTCCATATATGGGTCTTCCGGATCGAAGCGCCGGTTTTCAGGATCCACGCCATCGCTCAACAACACCACCTCGCGCCGGGCTCTGCGATCTTGCGAAGGCCAATTCTGCGCAAGGTCGGAGACGCTGAAGTATGGATTTGTGGTTGGGCCGGCGGGCAGATGGAGTTCGCTCGACACCTGCTGGTGGTCAGCCGACAAGGGGCCTGCCAAGACCGTCCGGCCATTCTGCATGTACCCCACGGCAACCTTGGTATCCGGGCCCTGGTTCTGAATAAAGCGCGAAATTTCGTCAAGTTGCCTGCCAATGTTGCGCGCTCCGCTGTCAATCAGGACGACCAGTTCCAGCGAGTCATTTGCGCCCTTGAAAGGCTGCCATCCCGTCACGGTGGAGTCTTTGCCGTTAACCTTCGCGCCCACATCCTGTTGGGGGACGGTCGGAGCGACCTCGTTGTGTTTGGCAAGAATCGTAACGACGGCCTGCCCCCGACCCGCAGCCTTCTCGTCCTGGGCAATTGCCTGTACCGTCAGCAGGATTGCGCCGACGACCATCCATGAAGCCAATCCAGTCTTTTTCATTCGAATTCTTCCCTTCAAGGCTACGCCGAGGTCGCAGTCTGACGCAGCACTTACGATTAGCGGCGTCATCCGATTAGACGCCTGAAAGCCTGCCCGGTCTTGCCTTTGTTATCGATCAGGCGGGATTCCGGCGTCAGTCACTCACCACCCAGATCCTTGGCGAAGGAGTAGAAGAAGTCCAGCGACTTCCAATACGAATCAATCGGCAGGCGCTCATCGCGACCGTGCGCCCGCTCGTCATCCCGTTCCAGGGCGATTGCCGAGTAGCCATAGCAGGGGATTCCGGCCTGGGCAAAGTAGATGGAGTCACTGGCCCCGTTTTCCATGACCGGCGTGACCGTGATGCCGGGCCAAATGGCTTGCGTCAGCCGTGTCAGGGGTTCGAAGACTTCCTTGATCGGGGCCGGGGGCACCATCGCTTTCCTGTCTGTCGCGGATTCGGAAACATGGCCTGAGTCGGACACCCACTTTAGCGAAAGCTTGTCATCGCCAAAGATGTCGATCAATTGGTGGCGAATCTCCTCCGGGGAGTGACCGGGGAAGATCCGGCAATTGACATTGGCCTGCGCGGTCTGCGGCAAGGCGTTATTCGCGTGGCCGGCACTGAGCCGGGTTGCGACGCAGGTGGTGCGGAAGTTCGAATTGAAACTGGGCTCCACGCTCAACCGCTCGGCTGCGGCCAGGTCCGGCGGGGTTGCGAGAACACCCTTGATATCGTCGCCCATTTTTCCGGTTTCCTGCGCAGCCAGATTGGTAAAGTAGGTGCGCGTCACGTCGTTCAACTCAAACGGGAACCGGTAGGCTGCAAGCTTTGTCAGCGCGGCGGTCAGCTCGTAAATTGCGTTATCCGGGCGGGGCAGCGAACTATGGCCTCCGCGATTGGTTGCGGTTATTTGAAAGTCTGAATAGACCTTCTCCGTAGCCTCCACATCCGCCACCACGGCGCGCCCGTGGTCAAGTTCGATCCCACCCGCGTCGGGATTGATGACAAACGCGGCGTCCACCAGGTCGCGATGCTGCTGCACCAGCCAGTCCGCGCCATTGAACTTGCCGCCCTCTTCGTCCGCTGTCAAGGCGAGAATCAGATCACGCTTCGGCTTATAGCCCTCTTTGTGCAAGCGCAGAAACGTTGCTACCAGCGCGGCGTCGGAATTCTTCATGTCCTGCGTCCCGCGGCCGTAATAGTAGCCGTCCTTCTCGACAAACTGAAAAGGATCGGTGGACCAGTCGGAGCGCAGAGCCTCGACCACGTCCATGTGGCAGAGAAACAGGACTGGCTTCTCCGTGGGCGTGCCGGATGCTCTGAAGCGGACGACGAGGTTCTGTTTCCGCGGGTCCGGACCGAGCAGGTGCACGTCTTCCGCCGCAAAACCCGCATCCAGAAAGCGCTTCTGCATGGCGGCGGTTGCCGTGGTTACATTGCCCAGCGGTGTGTCGGTGGTGTTGATTTCAATCAGTTCCTTGAAAATGGCCAGCGCCTGCGCCCGATCTTCGGGGGACGCGGTGGGTAATGGACCCTGGGCAAATCCGGCTGGAGCCCCGCTGGAGAATCCCAGGGAAAGAAGGAGCACCGTCGATGGGAAAAAGGGAAAGACGCGATTTAGACGCATGTGCGGATTGTAAAGCGCCGCCGCGCCTGGCTGGGCCCGGAAAAACGCGGCCAGCGTTTGCGCCTGACGCGCAAATCGATTTATCGTGAACGACGAGCACTCCGAGGTTCAAAATGTCTTCCAGGATTTTTGCCGCCGCTCTTCTCGCCGCCTCCATCCTTACCGCCGCCGCCCAAATGCCAGACAAGCCGCTGACCCGCCCCAGGATTACCGGCATCTCGCACATCGCCGTTTATACCTCTGACGCCGCGGCCGCCGATCACTATTACCGCGAGATCATTGGCGCGGTGAAAATGGCCGACCCCGAAACCCCCTGGGGTGTGAAATATGCCCTGAGCGCGACGCAGTTTATTGAAGTGCTGCCCCTGCCTGCCGATGCCGGGATCAACCGGCTTGACCACACGGCCTGGAACACTGACGACGCCGAGGCGTTGCGGAAGTGGTTAGGATCGAAATCCTGGAAAGTCCCAGGGCAGGTGGAGCGGGGCGCCGACGGCAGCCGCTGGTTCACGGTGAAGGACCCCGAAGGGAACAAGGTCGAATTCGTCCAACAACCTGCCGAACTCAAGCCGCTGGATGCTCCTTTAGCCATTGGCCATCACATCATTCATGTTGGCTTCATGGTGCATAGCCGCGCCGTGGAAGACACCTTCTATCGGGACCTGCTTGGGTTCAAGCCGTACTGGTTCGGCGCCATGGTGGAGGGCAGAACCGACTGGGTCAGCCAGCAGGCGCCCGACAGCCACGATTGGCTGGAATACATGCTGACCTACGGAAGCACGCCGGTTGGCGCGAGCACTGGCATTCCCGCCGGCATGTCGCAGCACGACCTCGGGGTGCTCGATCATCTTTCGGTCGGCGAGGTGTCGGTGGATGCCGCATACAAGACCTTGAAAGACGCAGACCGTCTGACGGGCGTGAAGACGGACGCGCATACGCAGATTGGGAAGGACGGCAAGGGGCAGTTCAATCTGTATGACCCGGATGGGATTCGGCTGGAGTTGATGAATTTCCACGCGAGTGAAAAGCCTTGCTGCTCAACGTTTACGGCGGACGATCCGGCGGAGTAGGCGCTGGCGCATCCGGCTCGATATTCCCAAGTTCGCCGCTGGGATCACGCTTTAAGAAACGAAAGCTCGGTCCTTCCGCGCGAAAGCCGTACAGAGAGATGCGAAGGTTATCCTTGCTCACTCCCGGAAGCCTACGGATTCTATGCTTGCGATAAATCGGAAACCCCTCTCTCTGTTATCGAATATCCTGCTGCTCTTGCTTTGGCTGGCAAGTCCTTTGTGCCTGCACGCGGATTCGATTTTCGGCACCATCGCGGACCCGTCCGGAGCCCTCATTGCCGGGGCGCAAATCGAAATTACAGGCGGCGACCTGGCGAAGCCGCTCGTTCTTTCATCGGATACCGACGGCAAATTCTCGTCTTCGGACCTGGCGCCCGGCACCTATACCCTGCGGGTCACGCGCGACGGCTTTGAGTCCCTCTTCAAGACGGTGGAACTAAAGGGCGGTGTCAAGCTGCAACTGAGTCTTGCCATTGCCAGGCAGCGCGTGGAAGTGAATGTTTCCGGCAAAAGCGGGGTATACGGAAACTCCGACCCGGTTTACCGCAGCCTTCGTACTCTCGGCCTTGGCAACTCGTTTCATTTCGATAACGTTAGCCTCCCGCTGGATACGGCGACCTTCACGTTTCAACACGGGACGTTGACCTTTCTAAATCCCGTAAATGGGATGATTACCGGCGCAATCTTCATTGGGGAAGGCCACCTGAATTTAAAGCCGATGAATGTTCTTGCCACGCAGGAACTCAAGCGTCGCGCCGGCACACCCGAATTCGATGAAGACTTCACCGAGATCGTGCTGCGGTTTACAGCGAAGGAGCATGACATTTTTCTTCGCAAATTGGGCGACCCCGCGGCAACTCCGGGTGAAGCGACGCTGGCTTACGACAACTGGAAAGAACGGGTGCGGAAGCGTCATGAAATTCCCCTCGGCTTCACGGAGGAATTGCTGCACGGCGAGGATATGGACAATGTGGACGCCGACCTTCTCGCTGCGCTTTACAATCCAACCCATCCCCCGTTCTTGAACGCCTACATCCGAGGCAAGAAGCACAAGGACCTGCGATTTTTCATCAGGACCCGCGTGGGAGCGCTGCCCCAGCTCGATTCACCGGAAGAAGTCGCCCTCATCAACTACGACCCTGAGTCTATGGACGATGGCGTGTGGTACCTGGATCATCTCAAGTCTGAATACCTGAACCGCACGGCGAGTTCGCAGGAAGACCGTCGCCTGTTTGCAACCCGCTCCTACAAGATTGAGACGGTCATCTCGAAGAACGGGCATCTCTTCAGTACGGCGACCGTCACATTTCAGCCGCTGATCGCGGGCGAGAGAGTTCTCAAATTTGACCTGCTGCCCAACCTTCGCGTCACGCGCGTGTCAGACGATCAGAGCCAGGACCTCTACTTCATTCAGGAGAGCAAGAAAGACGATGGCTCGTTTTACGCCATCCTTCCCAAGGCCCCGGACGCGGGAAAAGACGCATCGATCACTGTGCAGTATGAAGGCGACAAAGTGCTGGAGCACGCTGGGGAGGGGAGCTTCTACGTACGCGCCCGGAGTTCGTGGTATCCAAACCTGAATGGCTTTGGCGAACGCGCCCTGTACGACTTGACCTACAAGGTTCCTCGCCGTTACAAGGTCATCAGCGTCGGTAAACTTCAAGGAGAATCCGTTGAGCAGGAATACACCGTCAGCCATTGGATTACGCCCACGCCGGTTGCCGTTGCCGGGTTCAACTATGGCGATTACACAAAGCTTGATCTGGCGGACACCGTCACCGGCTATAAAATCTCCGGATACTACCTGTCGGAGCTGCCTGACAACCTGCGCAGGTACCCGGCCTTGCAGTCCATGGCGCCGAAGAGCATGACCAAATTCGCCCTGGACCAGACGCGTGCCCAGTTGCAGCTTTGCACGTATTACTTCGGCAAAAGTCCCTACGACGAGGTTTCCATCACAGAGCAGCCTGACTTCAATTTTGGGCAGTCGTGGCCGGGCCTTGTGTATCTCCCCATATCGGCCTATACCGATTCAACGCAGCGATGGATGTTGTTCGGCAGCATTAACTCCAAGTTCACCGGCTTTGTTCAGGAAGTAACACCGCATGAGGTGGCTCACCAATGGTGGGGACACGCTGTGGGCTGGGCATCCTACCATGATCAGTGGCTCTCTGAAGGGTTCGCTGAATTCTCCGCCGGCCTGTTCCTGCAGCAGGCCGTGGCGGGCAATTGGCAAAAGGACTACATCCAGTTTTGGGATCGCCTTCAAAAGCGCATTCTGGAGAAGAATAATTTTGGAGTGGCTCCGAATGACGCAGGCCCTGTGTGGATGGGGTTGCGCTTGATTTCTCCGCGCTCCGAGAACGGCTATCAGGAAGTAACTTATGCCAAGGGAGCGTATGTCCTTGAGATGCTGCGCTCCATTATGTACAACGCGCAGAATCAGGACAAGGATTTCATCGCCATGATGCATGACTTTGTTGAGAGCAATCGCGAAAAGCCTGCATCCACTGAGTCTTTCAAGGCCATCGCAGAGAAACACATAACCAAGTCCATGGACCTGACCGGAGATGGAAAACTCGATTGGTTTTTCAATGAGTGGGTGTATGGAACCGAGGTGCCGAGATATCATTTCGAGTACCGGTTGCTCCCTGCTGAAGATGGGAAAGCAAAGCTGCAAATGACTCTTACGCAGAGCGAAGTGGACGACCATTTCGCCATGCTGGTCCCCGTTTTTGCCGACTTCGGAAAAGGAATGGTGCGCATCGGTCAGATCGGGATTGGCGGCAATTCCACGAAGGGCGCCGATGTTCTGCTTCCCTCCAAGCCGAAGGCGGTGGCTCTGAACGCCTACAAAGATATTCTGGAGCGCTGAGAGCCATCGCAGCTATTAGCGACGGCCCAGACAAGGCATCTTTCCGGGGAGGATAACACTTCTTGTCGCGCTAGAATCTAATCATGCCCGCAGCTTTGGCCCCTTCCGTCCTGAGTAAGTACGAGCCCGTCATCGGGCTTGAAGTTCACGTCCAGCTCCTCACCGAAACCAAGGCCTTCTGCGGCTGCGCGAATCATTTCGGTTCGGCTCCCAACACGAACATTTGCCCGGTGTGCCTGGGATTGCCGGGCGCACTGCCGGTGCTGAACGCGAAAGCGCTGGAGTTCGCCACGCTCGCGTCGCTGGCCATCGGATGCGAGGTGCGGGAGCGGTCCATCTTTGCCCGCAAGAACTACTTCTATCCCGACCTGCCCAAGGGCTACCAGATCTCCCAGTACGACAAGCCGCTGGCCGAGCATGGCTTCATCCAAGTGCCAACGGCGGATGGCGGAACGAAGCGCATTGGGATCACGCGGCTGCATATGGAGGAAGACGCGGGCAAGAGCATCCACGATGGCTTTGCCGAATCGGCCACGCGCACCTATCTCGACCTGAACCGCTGCGGAACGCCGCTGGTGGAGATTGTCTCCGAGCCCGATATCCGCACGGCGGACGAGGCCTTCGAATACCTGACGCGGCTCAAGGAAATTCTGCTGTATACCAGGGTTTCGGACTGCAACATGGAGGAAGGTTCGCTGCGTTGCGATGCCAATGTCAGTGTCCGGCTGAAAGGCGCGCCGCAGTTCGGGACCAAGGCTGAAGTGAAGAACGTGAATAGCTTCCGGTTTGTCCGCGCGGCCATTGAATACGAAATTGAGCGGCAGGTGGAAGTGCTTGAGTCCGGCGGAAAAGTGATTCAGGAGAGCCGGCTATGGAACGCGGCGGAGGGGCGGACCTACTCCATGCGGTCGAAGGAGCAGGCACACGACTACCGCTATTTTCCCGAGCCGGATTTGCCGCCGCTCATCGTGTCGCACGAATTTCTTGAACGCAAGAGAGCGGAGCTCCCGGAACTGCCGGAAGCACGCCGCGCGCGCATGATTGCGGAATATGAGCTGAACCCGAAGGATGCAGCCACGCTGACCGCATCGCGCGAATTTGCCGACCGGTTTGAGGCTGCGGCGCGGACGGCGCGGAGCCCCCGGCGGGTGGCCAATTTGCTGCTGAGCGAAGTGGGCGGAAGGCTGAATGCGCTTGGTCTTGAGCAGGAACAGTCACCCGTCTCGATGGCTGGGATTGTGCTGGCCGCCGACCTGCTGGACGAGGCGAAGATCAGCTCGAAGCAGCTGAAACAACTCTTCGACGTATGCTTTGAAAAGGGAGAAGACTTCCCTGCCGTCTACGAGCGCGAGAAGCCGGAGCAGATTACCGACTCCTCGGCGCTTGAAACCATGATTGATGAGGTCATTGCCGCCAACCCGAAGCAGGTTGAGCAGTATCGCGCGGGAAAGAAGACCATGGCCGGGTTCTTTGTCGGACAGGTGATGCGGGCTTCAAAAGGCCAGGCAAACCCCGCTTTGCTGAATCAGTTGGTGACCAGAAAGCTGGACGGCTAGTTCGGACCCCTGGTAAACACCACAAAGACGAGTTTCTCGAGCGGCCTGCTATTGCAGGAACTTCTCGCATGGTCTTTTCGTACAGTGCATCAGGCTTCCCGTCGGATTTCCCTTCAGGAGATTGCAAGATGACGCACTATAAAGCGGGCTCAATCCTTCTGGTCCTCATTGCCGGCGTCGTTTCTTTCGGCTTATCTGGCTGCAGGAATTCGGGAAACACACATGACTTCTTCGGTTCTGACTCGGACGGCCAGGACAGCTCCGGCACAGTCAGAATTGCCAAAATGGGCGGCGATATCGACGTGAAGGAAGCTCCGCACGGAGCCGACCTGTCGACCATGGGCGGCAATATTCACGTTGGCGACGTGGCCAGCTTCGCCAAGGTCAAATCCATGGGTGGGGTCATCACCATCGACCACGCCAAAGGCTCCATCGACGCCAAAACCATGGGAGGGGAAATCAACGTTGGCCACGCGGAAGGCTCGCTGAAAGCCTCAACCATGGGCGGAGATATCACGGCCCGCATGGTTGGCACATCCGCCGAAAAACGGGATGTGGAGCTGACCTCGCATGGAGGCACAGTGACCCTGACGGTGCCAAAGGATTTTCCGATGGAAGTCAGGATTTCGCTGGCCTACACGAGGAATGCGCCCAGGACCTACGAAATCATCGACCACATCGGCCTTGAACAACGCGAGAGCTCTGACTGGGACATGTCGAACGGCTCGCCGCGCAAATACATCCGCGCCATGGGCCACGTGGGAACCGGGTTGAATCACGTGGTGATCAGCACCGTGAACGGCGACGTAATCTTAAAGCAGGAATAACCATCGCGGTTCTCCAATTGCTGTAGAGGGAGTCAATGCGGCCAAGTGGCTTTTTCCTCAAGAAAAAGCCACCTCGCATGAAGCTCGCGACTCGACGTCAATCGGAGAACCGCTCTAGTGTCCTGTCTCACGTCCATAGCAAAACAAAAGCTGTCATTCTGAGCAGCTTGACTTGCCGCGTCGAGTTACGGCTTAAATGAACAGTTGTCGGAGATCGTCCTGCACTGACTTGCTATCGCGGCGAAGCCGCGGCTAACTTGCTGAATTTGTTCGACCGGATTTCTTGTTCATAGGGAGCGAAAGGGGCCCCGAACGTCTTTCAGTTCCGGGGCCCCCGCAGACAGGTCTTCGTCTGCGGGGTGGAGTTCGGGGGTGGTGAGTCGAAGAATCTGCTTCTGTCTTTCGTGCGTTTTACAACGAACTTTAGGGACAGGACACTAGACAAGAGCTGCTACTTCAACTTCAGCTCTTGCACGAAATCTTTGCGGGTGTCCCAGGAGCTGACCGTCTTCACGGGGCTCCTCTTGCCGTCCTTCTCCGCCCACAGCTCATGGTCCTGCGCCATATTTACACCCGTGAAGCGGTATTTGCCATCGGCGTCGGAGGTGTAGCTGCGGATATTCTTGCTTTTCAAATCCTTGAGGAACACCGTGGCGCCCGCCAACGGGGCTGAATTCGCATCCGTCACGATCCCGCTTACCACCCGCATGCCCAGGTTCTGGGCCTGTGCCAGGCAGGGCCCCACCCCGGCGACCTGCAAACCAAACGGCGTCACGCCGGAAGCCAGAACAGCAAAGAGCACCCCGGCAACCATGCCGGCACGGCTACAGCGGCTCCACAATCCTTTCACCCCGGAAGTGCCTCGCCCAGCGGCATTTTTCTTATGAAAAAGCCACCCTGCACTCCTCCATTGGGGGCAGGTAAACTGTGGAACTGCTCTATGAATCACTCTTCCTCCTCGTCCTCTTCAAACGGCTCGTCATCGTCATCAATCAAGTCGCCGTCTACCCGCGCCAGTTCGAGCGGCTCTACACCAACCACTTCGTACTCGGATCCGCATTCCTCGCAGGTAACTTTGTCGCCTTCTTCTACTTCGTCCAATTCGATGTCTAGTCCATTGTCGCATTCAGGACAGTTGGGCATGGCAGGCTCCTCACTCTTTAAGGCAATTCACATTGCAGTATGACAGTACTTTGCGGGACAACATGGTTATTCTTGGGGAGAAACCGCCCTCAGGTCAAGCGCGACCGCATCCCGCCCCGATCCTCGCCCCCAATACGGGAGAATTCGCTGCCAATATCTACGAATCGGTTCCGCGTCTGCATTGAACATGGATGCGAGAACACCCGATGCCGTTCCCTAAAGGAATAGACTGTGTGCAACCGCGCTTGCCGTCTTGCACTGTCAGCTCCAGGGTCAACCATCCGTTCAGGAGTCCTTCATGCGCATCTTTCTTCTTTTGATTGCCGTTTCAGTATCCGCTGTTGCGCAACAGCCTGCGCCCGCGAGCCAGGTATCACAAACCGGACAGGTCACGGGCCACGTGGCTTGCGGAGACACCAATCAGCCCGCGCGGTTCGCAACCGTGCAGTTGATCAGCGAGCATCCGGCTGCCGCAACCGTCTTCGATTACGGTGCACTGGCAAAGGAGGCCGACCCGGAGAAAGCCATCGGCAAAGCCATGGCCGCGGTGATGAAGGGCGGCAATTCGAACCTTTCCGCCGTGACCGCTCTGGACGGCGCCTTCACGCTCGACAAGGTTCCTGCCGGAACCTACTGGGTGGTTGCTCAGTTCGCCGGCTACCTGTCGCCGTTGAGCCAACTCTCGATGATGGAGCGCTCCCAGGCCACGGCCGACGCTTTCAAAACCGTCCAATCCTCCGCTGAAAAGATCGAGGTCCAGCCGAACCAGTCGGTCCGGGTGGATATCCGGCTGGAGCGCGGCGCTTCCATCAACGGCACGATTCGGTATGACGACGGCAGCCCCGCGCCGGGTGTCATGCCGATGCTGATGACCCTGGACAAGGACGGCAAGTGGAAGGATCTTGGCACGACCTCCGCGATTCCCGCAAACAGCGACGACCAGGGCCGCTATCGCCTGTTTGGCCTGCTTCCCGGAAAATATGCCGTGAAGGCTTCTTTGCCCACTACGCAGGTCTCCATGGGCCTCGGCGCCATGCCATCGGTTCACACCAGCATGGGAGACATGCTGATGGTGTACTCCGGAGGCGCTTTGCACGAGAAAGACATCAAGCCCGTCGAAGTGGGGTCAGGAGACGATGTGAGCGGGATCGACGTCGTGTTTCCCATTGACAACCTGCATACCGTCGCAGGATCGGTGGTGGCCAAAACGGACAGCCATGCCGTCAATTCCGGGTGGATCTCGCTGGAAGACTCCGACACAAAATCCCAGCTTCGCGGCGCCAGCATTGAGCAGGATGGCAGCTTTCGGCTGAACTACGTCCTGGAAGGCCAGTACATTCTGAAAGCCGCCGGCGCGGCGGATACGGAGAAATCTGCCGATGACAGCTCAGCCGCCTTCCCCGCGTTTATGATGCACGGCAAGACGCTGAAGACATACGGCCCTGCGGAAATGCCCATCACGCTGAAAAACGATTCCACCGGGCTTGTTCTTCAGGTACCGGATGTGTCCGCGACTCCGGCGCAGAGTCCCGCGCCCGTTGCGCCTGCCCCGGCACAGTGACCACAACGGGAAGAGCCGGGCTTTGGCCCTGGTGCACCGCATGACACGCGCCGCATCCAACCTGTACCCTGAGGAAGACGATGCCCAGGTCAGGCGCCAGTTCGATTTCCTTCCCCGCCTTTCGCGGCACTACGCGGCGATTGATCCTCGCCAACCTGTTCGCCTATTTTGCATTGCTGCTGACGGGAGCGCTGTCGCGGTCCGCTGCGGAATGGATGGTCGGCGTCTTCGCCTTTATTCCCGGCGTGTTTCTGCACGGCGCACTCTGGCAGCCGCTCACCTACAGTTTCATCCATCTTGGCGTACTGGGCACTGCGATGGAACTGCTTTCCCTCTGGTTCCTGGCCGGCTTCCTTGAGCAGATGCACAGCCCGAACTGGGTGGCCGGTCTATACGCCGCATCGGTCCTCGGCACTGCAATCGCCGCCGCCGCGATCTATGGCGTCAGCAGCACGCTTGGCTTTTCGCTCCCGGTAATCCCTCTCTATGGCTGCTTTGGCGGAATCTTCGGCCTGGTGGTGGCTTTTGGCGTTCTCTATGGGGACATGGAGTTCATGCTGTTTCCTCTGCCTATCGGCATCAAGGCTCGCTACCTGGCTATCGTCTACGCGCTCATCGCGGTTGCCATGCTGTTTGGCGAACAGCGCATGTACGCCTTTGCGCAGCTAGGTGGTGCGCTCGCCGGCATGATCTTTATCCGTCTTGCGCCGCGCCGGGGCATTTCCTTTGCTTTCAGTGAGCAATGGTACGGACTGCGCAACCGCTACTACCGCTGGAAGCGCCGTCGCGCCGCACGCAAGTTCGAGGTTTATATGCGCTCCCAGGGCAGAACCGTCCGCTTTGATGGGAATGGAAAACAGATTGATGAAGATCCAAACGACAAGAAGCGCTGGAACTGAAAGTAGCTTTTTGATTTATCCTTAAAACAACAATCAATAAGCGTTCAACGGCGACAGGTCTTCCCGCCGGTGTTTTGGGAATCAGGACAACTTGCAGTTCCAGTTTCAGTTATCAGCACCTGCGCCGGTGCTGTGCCTTGGTGGAAGACTCGAGGCGCAATGACAATCATCAACAGGCGCAGGATGTTACAAATGATCGCGATGTCCGCCGGCTGCGTTGTCGCGCCTTCTTGTCTCGCCCGTCCCGCCCAGACCTGGGCTCCCTCCAGTGAAGACGAGCTGTTTCTGGACGATCTGGAACGGCAGGCCTGCCTCTTCTTCTGGGAGCAGGGCAGCCCAACCACTGGCCAGATTCTTGACCGTGCGCGCAACGACCTGACCGGCGCGCGCGATCCTCGCCGCATGGCCAGCATCGCATCCACCGGCTTCGGCCTGACCGCTCTAACGATCGCCGATCGCCGCGGCTACATTCCTCACGCGGAGATTGTTGAGCGCGTGCGAACCACGCTGAATTGGCACCTGAACTCGCTGCCGGAGGTGCACGGATTCTTCTATCACTTCACGAACATTGAAACCGGAAAGCGCTGGGCGCGGTGCGAACTCTCCCCCATAGACACTTCCATTCTGCTGTGCGGCGTTCTTACTGCGCGCGCCTGGTTTGACGATGCGCAGATCCAGTCCCTGGCACAGCAGATCTATGAGCGCGTGGACTGGCCCTGGATGCTGAACGGCGGCGCAGCGTTCGCCATGGGATGGCATCCAGAGACGGGCTTTATCTCCGCTCGCTGGGACCATTACTGCGAACTGATGATGATTTATCTGCTCGCCATCGGCTCGCCGAGCCATCCTGTTTCGCCGGATGTCTGGAAGAGTTTTGCGCGGCCAATTCAACAGTATTCCGGACTGGAATACATAAGCGGGGAAGATCCCATCTTTGTGCATCAGTACTCGCACGCGTGGTTCGATTTTCGCGGCAAGCGCGACGCTTACACGAATTACTTTGACAACTCCGTGACCGCAACGCGGGCTCATAAGGCGTTCTGTCTCTCAATGCCCAACTGGTACAACGAGAACTATTGGGGCATTACTGCTTCGGACTCGGTTCGCGGTTATACGGTGTGGGGCGGCCCGCCTTCGCGCGGAATGATCGACGGAACGGTTGTTCCCTGCGCGCCTGCGGGTTCGCTTGCCTTTCTGCCCGCCGAATGCCTCGCCGTTCTCCGCGCCATGCGCGCAAAATCTGGTGCACAAGCCTGGGGCCGGTACGGCTTCGTGGACGCCTTTCATCCCGCCGCCAACTGGTACAACCCCGACGTGCTGGGAATCGATCTGGGGATCTCTGTTTTGATGGCGGAGAATCTGCGCACCGGGCAGGTTTGGAATACATTCATGCGCAACCCTGAGGTCGGCCGCGCAATGCAGCTTGCCGGATTTCGTCCCGACAGCGCGGTGTGAATCGCCGCAGCAGCACGCGGAAAGAACGACTCGGGATGAACACGATAGAATCCTCTCTGAAATGACAACTCGCATCGCATTCCTCTTCCCTGGGCAGGGATCGCAGACGGTCGGCATGGGCCGCAGCCTCGCTGACGCCTTTCCCGTAGCCGCTGAGACCTTCGCCGAAGCCGATGAAGCCCTCGGATTCCCCTTGTCGAAACTGATCTTCGAAGGTCCCGAAGAAGATCTCAAGCTGACGGAAAACACCCAGCCGGCCATCCTCACCGTCAGCGTTGCCGTGGCGCGCGTCCTGGCGCAGCATGGCGTTCACCCTGCCCTCGCCGCTGGGCATTCTCTCGGAGAGTGGTCTGCCCATGTTGTCGCGGAAACCATAAGCTTTGTGGATGCTGTGCGCGCCGTGAAAGCGCGTGGACGCGCCATGCAGTTGGCGGTTCCTGCTGGTCAGGGCGCCATGGCCGCTATCCTCGCTCTCGACGCGGCACAGGTGGCCGAGGCGTGCACGGATGCCGAGGTCGAAACTGGTCTTCCGGTGGCCGCGGCCAATCTGAACTCGCCCAGCCAGACCGTGATCTCCGGCGCACTGGCCGCGGTTGAGAAAGCTTCGGCCCTGGCCAAGGCTAGGGGCGCGCGCCGGGCAGTGATGCTGCCGGTCAGCGCTCCATTCCACTGTTCGCTGATGCAGCCCGCACAGAATGAAGTCGCGCGTGTGCTCGCCGCTGTCAGCCTGGCCGATCCGCGCATTCCCGTTGCTGCCAATGTCACGGGATGCCTGGTGATTCGAGCGGAGGATGCCCGCGACGCCTTGGTCCGCCAGGTCACCGGGGCCGTCCGCTGGGTCGATTGCATGCAATCGCTCGTCGCTGCGGGATCCGATGTTTTTATCGAGGTTGGACCAGGGAAGGTCCTCTGCGGCCTGTTGCGGCAGATCTATGCCGGTCAGAAGTCGCTGAACGTGGAAGACCCGGCCAGTCTGGAAGCGACGTTGGCGGGGCTGGCAACACCGTAGATCTGGGACAGATAATCCAGCGCAACCCGTTATTGATTCGGCCCGTTCATACTGACGCTCCGTGCCCCGTCGGGGTACCGGGGTGCCCTCGGGGTCGGGGTCGGCCTTTTTTCTGGCGCGAGGGCGGGAAGGCTATGCGTTATTGATGGGCCGAATGAATAGGGAACCTCTTCGACTAATCTTCTCCGGCCTTTGCTTCCTCGGCCAGCCGCTCGGAATACCGTTGGGCGCTCACAGAGAGCTCATGGGCATTCTTGCTTAGCTCGTGGGCTGTCAGATGATCTGCCTTATCGTGGGTGGAGGCAGCGGCAATATGGGCATGGGCTGCCAGGTTGTGGAGTTCCGCGGCTCGATCGTGCGTGCTCTGGGGCATTTTGTTCTCCTTGACTCTTCTGATGCCAACCGTCGCCAAATGACACTTGTAAAGCTGGCAATTTCTGAAAAATCAAACGGACCGGACCGCCGCCAAAACCGCCAAATTACTGATTCTTTTGACACCGCGCCAGCGGTGCCACCTCTACGGCCCCAGGTACAGTTCCACGCCCGGCGGCGAGAAATTCAGCTGATGTGTCTTCGGATCGTAATCCAGGTTCAGCGCCCCGCTCTTGCGTCCGTTGATCAGCACAGCAACCAGGAGAACATTGCCATAGATGCGCGCGGCGACGATCTTGTGCGTCTGGATGTTGCCATACTCGTTATCCGGACTCGACGAGCTCCAATCCCCCTGAAATCGCGAGAACGGATATCCCCCGTGCTGGGCTGGATGCTGCTGCCAGTCCTTGTCGTGGGTCCAGATTCCGTAAGCCTTGGGGAGATCGTTCTTTTCAACCGCAGTCAAGAACCCGTTCACCGCCGATCGCCCCATGAGGTGGCTGTTCCAATTCCACGGCCAATCCACGGGCCTGCCAGCCACCAGCCACCAGGCCAAAAACAGCACCAATAGCAATCCACCCGAGCCGTAAAAAATGAACTGGTTTCGCTTGTAGCGTGCTTCGTCAAACTTGGGAGCGTCGAGCAAGGTCATTGCAAAGATCCTCGGTAAGGCGGTTCTGAGTTCTTAGTTCTGAGTTCTCAGTGGTAAGTGGTCAGTGGCCGGTGCAAGCTGGCCGCCGTGGCTGTTTTCCTTGTCAATCCACTCCTTGATTAGACACCGGATAGGCGGGTTCAGTTCCCAAGTATGGCGCTCCGCTTCAATTTCAACCGAGAAACTCAGAACTAAGAACTCTGAACTCAGACCTAACAACTGTTCTTCACTCCCTGCTGTATTTCGTCCGCTTCTTTTCTTCGAACCGCTCAAGGGCCAGTTCAATCAGTTTTGTCAGCAGTTCGGTATACGGCAGCCCGGTGGCCTCCCACAACTTTGGATACATGCTGATCTGGGTAAAGCCCGGCATCGTATTCACTTCGTTCAGGTAGATGCGCTGCTTTCCGTCCGGCTCCATCAGAAAGTCCACCCGCGCCAGCCCGGACAGGTCGCAGGCGCGGAACGCGGCCACCGCCATCTCGCGAATCTGTTTCGCCTCCAAACGGCTTAGCTTTGCCGGAATCACCGGCACCGACCCCTCGGAGAGATACTTCGCCTCGTAGTCGTAGAACTCCTTGCCGGGCACAATCTCCCCCACCACGCTGGCTTTGGGGTCGTCGTTGCCCAGCACCGCAACCTCCAGTTCGCGCGCCTTGGCCTTTTTGCTGCCGACACCCTCCTCCACAACCAGCTTGCGGTCGTACTTTGCCGCCTCGGTAAGCGCCGGACCCAGTTCCTTCCGGTCATGCGCCTTGCTGATCCCCACCGACGACCCGAGGTTTGCCGGCTTCACAAACACGGGGTATTTCAGCGCCGATTCCACGCGGGCAATGGCCTTGCGCGGCGTCTTCTCCCACTCCGCCCGCAGCAGGGTTACGTGCTTCACTAAAGGTAGTTTGGCGTTGGCGAAGAGCCGCTTCATCACGTCCTTGTCCATGCCTGCCGACGAACCCAGAACCCCGGAGCCGACATAGGCGATCCCCGCCAGCTCAAACAGCCCCTGGATGGTTCCATCCTCGCCAAACGTACCGTGCAGCACGGGAAAAACAACGTCAAGATTCGCGGTCGCCGGACGCGTGCTTCCTGCCGTCATTGCAACGCCCTTCTCGATTGGCTCCGGCGCAAGCAGCGTAGGAATCCCCTCTTGCAGCAGTTTTGCCCCCGGTATGGTTTCGGGGTCGCCGGCCCGCAGCCGCTGCGCCACGGAACTCTGGTCGCTCACCAGCAGGTTCTGCGCGTCCCCGGCCGCCAGCCAGTGGCCGTCCTTGGTGATCCCGATCGGAACCACATCGAACTTCTTCCGGTCGATCGCCTTCAATACCGAGGCGGCCGACAGAAGCGAAACCTCATGCTCGCCGCTGCGCCCGCCAAACAAAATCCCAACCCGCAGTTTTTTTGCCATTCCTTCTGAATTCCCGCTTTCGTGATGCCAACAGAGGTCTCATTCAGTGTAGAACCCCCCACAGGATCTTCTTCCCATCCATCTTGCCTGGTTCGGTTTCTGACGCGGACGCGCGGAATGGATAAGCGCGAGACGAATTCGTCCCTGAGGGAGGGCGGAATTCCGCAGCCTGACCCAAAACGGCTATTAGATCAGATTCGAGTGAGAGTAAGATGAGTACGCCTGATTTTCACGCAATTTGCAGTTCTGCAGGCGACCCGTAAGGCTCTTTGACTTCAAACTGTCTCAAATAGAGGACTTGGCCGATAGAGATAGTCAGGAATGGAATGGCGCACCATCGCGAGGCCCGAATTTTCGAAATGAGATTCCGGATTCCCGCACGCACAAGCCTTGGAGCCGCAATTTTGACACTGGCGGCGATGCTGAGCCTCGCGCCGGGGGTTCGAGCGCAGAACCCGCTCGGCAGCCTCCAGGAGATTCATGCTCTTACCAACGCCGAAGCCGGGCGCCATCTGCCCGTCGCGTTTGAAGCCACTGTCACCTATTACCGCGGCTATGAGGGGACTCTCTTTGTCCAGGATGGAGACATAGGGATTTATGTTCAGCCGTTGATCGTTTACACCCTCGTCCCCGGCGACCGGGTGCTCATCCGCGGAACAACGGAGCCAAGCTTCCGCCCCTTTGTCAAAGAGGCGACCATCACGGTGCTCCGCCATGGTCCGGTTCCCAAAGCCATTCCCGCGACGTTCGACGAGTTGATTCGCGCCCAGGACGATTGCATGTTCGTTTCCGTCCGCGCCAAGGTGCGCGCCGCCGACCTGATCTATAGCTCCGATGTGCGCAGTACGGTGCTGCAACTGGTCACCGGCGGAGGCACAATTGACGCCGTCGTGGACAGCGATGACACCAGCCGGATCGAAGGTATTCTGGATGCCGAGATTGAGGTTACCGGGGCTGTATCCGGAAGGTTCGATGGCAAAATGCAGCAGACGGGGATCGAGGTCCACGCCTCCTCGTTCGACAACATCAAGATTCTTCACCGGGCCGACACCGGGCCGTTGTCTCTTCCTGTCACGCCGATGGACCGCATTCTGGAGGGCTACCACGTCCAGGTGCTTTCGAAGAGAATCAGGGTTCACGGGACCATCACCTACTACCAGCCGAATTCTGCAATCGTGTTGCAAAACGGCACAAAGAGCCTTTGGATCCAGACCCACAGCATTACCCCAGTGCAGGTTGGCGACCTGGCGGATGTGACCGGCTTCCCGGGTCTCCATGACGGATTTCTGACGCTTACCAACGGCGCAATCCAGGACAGCCATGTGCCAGGCCACGTCGCGCCTGAGCCGGCAACCTGGCGCCAACTGGCAGGCAGCCACAATGTCTTCGATCTGGTCTCTATCGAGGGCAAGATCGTGAGCGAAGTTGCGGAGACATCGCAGGACGAGTATGTCCTGGTGGCCGACGGGCAAATGTTCTCCGCCATTTATAGGCATCCTCCGGCCGTCAGTCCGGGTCACGTCGCGCCCCCGCCCTTGAAGCAGATCCGGCTTGGATCCACAATTCGAGTCAGCGGCATTTGCATGCTCGATGATTCCAACCCGTTCAACGCGCAGGTACCGTTCACGATTCTCATGCGCTCTCAGGATGACGTTACCGTGATTGCCGAGCCGCCATGGCTCAATACGCCAAATCTCATCCGAGTTGTCAGTTTGCTGTTGATCGTGGTCCTGGCATCGGTCGTCTGGGCAGTAACCCTGAATCGCAAAGTGAGCCGCCAGACTGCGGCCCTGTCGATCCGCGCAGAGGCCGAGGCCGCCCTGGAGAGGCGAATGGCCCAACTCGAGCAGCGGCGCAGCCAAATTCTCGAGGACATCAATGGATCAAGACCGCTTGCTGAAATCCTGGAATCCATCACGGAATTCGTCTCGTTCCGCCTGGAGGGCGCTCCCTGCTGGTGCGAGATTGCCGATGGGGCGCGGCTGGGCAACCCTCCCATTGTGCCGGAATCCCTGCGCGTCGTGAGTGAGTTGATTCCCGCCCGCGCCGGCGCGCCGCTCGGTGTACTGTATGCCGGGTTCGCTCCGGGCTCCGCCCCGGCCGATGTGGAGATCGCCGCGCTCTTCGTCGGAGCACGTCTGGCGACTCTGGCCATCGAGACGCGCCGCCTCTATTCCGATCTGCGCCACCGCTCGGAATTCGATCTGCTTACCGACATCCACAATCGCTTCTCGCTGGAAAAGCATATCGACGCCCTCATTGAGGAGGCTCGCGAAAAGGCGGCAATCTTCGGCTTGATCTACATCGACCTCGATGAGTTCAAGCAGGTGAACGACCTTTATGGCCACCGCATCGGAGACCTTTACCTTCAGGAAGTGGCCGTCCGCATGAAACACCAGCTTCGCGGCCATGACATGCTGGCTCGCCTCGGCGGAGATGAGTTTGCCGCCGTCGTGGCTGTGGTGCGCAGCCGCGCCGTTGTGGAAGAAGTCGCCCACCGTCTGGAAAGGTGCTTCGACGACCCATTTACGGTGGAAGGATACACGCTGCATGGTTCAGCGAGCGTCGGCCTCTCCATCTATCCCCAGGACGGCGCCACCCGCGACAGCCTGATCAGCGCATCCGATGCCGCCATGTACGTTGCGAAACACACAAAGCGCGCGCTCACGGCCCATCCTCCGGAGAGCCAGGGGGACATGGGCATCCTCTCCCAACTCACTCCAAAGGATGTTTCTTGAGATGGAGAACGGCTGGCCACCCTTCGGTCTCAAAGCGTCGTTGATTTTCCCCGCGCAAAGCAGGTCAATTCGAAAGGGGTGGCTCACACTGGAAGGAATAGGTTTCTGAACCTGGGACTGATAACATCCTCCGAATCTGACGATAGGAAAGAGTGCGGCAACACGGATTGCTACCCGTTTTAGGCAAAGAGTTCAGAATGAACAAGCAGATCTCCAGATTCCCCGACCTCCTCAGAGCTGCACTTCTGCTCCCGGCCGTGGTGGTTTGCGCTTTGACGGTTCGGGGAGCGACCCCGCCCCTCACTACGCTTCACGCCATTCATGCTTTGACCAATGCCGAAGCCCGCCAGGGCATTCCCGTGGACTTCGAAGCCACGGTCGGTTATTCACGCGGGTACGAAAAGCTTCTGTTTATTCAGGACGGATCTGAAGCCATCTATGTGCGCTCGCCTGCAGGAGTGCAATTGTCCCCTGGAGACCGCATTGAAGTTCAGGGAACCACGCGAGCAAGTTTCCGGCCCCTGGTAGCCGCAGACCATGTGACCCTGCTCCACCACGAGGCTCCGCCGAAAGCACTGGCTTCCACTTTCGACGAATTGATTCGCGCCGAGCATGACTCCATGCTCGTCACGGTGCACGCATTCGTCCACGCCGCAGACCTGGTGATGAGCGGAGATGACCGTGCTCCGATCATCAGCTCGCGGCTCCAGTTGCTGACGGAGGGAGGTCACTTTGAGGCGAACCTTGATAGCCACGATCTGGATGCACTCAGCGGACTTCTCGACGCCGAGGTTGAAATCACCGGAGTGGCCGCCGGAAAATTCGACGACAAAATGCAGCAGACGGGGATCGTTCTCTACGTTTCCTCCCTGACGAACATTCATGTTCTCAAGCTCTCCAGCGCTGGTCCATGGTCCCTGCCAGTCACGCCAATGGACCAGGTTCTTGCGGTCTATCACGAAATCGATCTCACCCCCAGGGTGCGCGTCCACGGAACGATTACGTATTACGAGCCAGGGTCTGCCATTGTGCTCCAGGACGGCCCCAAAAGCCTGTGGATTCAAACCCACACACGCGAACCCCTCCAACTAGGCGACCTGGCCGACGCCACCGGGTTTCCCGAGTCTCACGAACGGCTTCTGGCCCTGACCGACGGTGAAATTCTGGACAGCCACATCTTCCGGCCCATTACGCCGCAACCGGCCACCTGGCATCAGTTGGGCAACTGGAGCAACAACTCACCCGACGGCCACATGTTCGATCTGGTCTCCATTGAAGGCAAGGTTGTGACCGAGATTCGCGAGGCCTCGCAGGATGAATTCGTGCTGGCCACCGATGATCGGCTGTTCACTGCTATCTACCGTCATCCTTCTGCGACCGGGGCGATTCCGCCCATGCGGGATATCCCTAACGGCTCGATAGTCCGCGTGACCGGCATCTGCGTGATTGTGGATTCAAATACCGTGAATCCGGGCGAAGAGGTCCCTTTCAATATCCTGCTGCGCAACTTCGACGACTTTGCGGTCATTGCAAGTCCCTCCCTGCTCACCGTGCGCAATCTGGGGATTCTCGTTGGACTGCTGCTCCTCGTTCTGCTGGCCATGGGCGCACGAGCCTGGTTCATTGAGCGCAGAGTCCGGCGCCAAACCGCGGCATTGGCTTATATTGAGCGACGGCGGAGTCGCATCCTCGAAGACATCAATCGTTCCCGGCCTTTGCCCGAAGTGCTCGATCAGATCACTGAGCTTGTCTCCTTCAAGCTGAAAGGCGCACCCTGCTGGTGCCAGACAGCCGGCGGAGCGGTGATTGGGAACCGCCCAAACGACCTCCATGCAATGCGCATGCATGGCCAGGATATCCTCGCCCGCTCCGGCCCCCCGCTTGGCGAGGTCTTTGCCGCCTTCGACTCATTGACAAGGCCCAGTGCCATCGAATCCGAGTCCCTGTCATTAGCCGCCGAGCTTGCCGCCCTGGCCATCGAAACACGCCGCCTTTACTCCGACCTGGTTCGTCGCTCGGAGTTTGACCTGCTCACCGACATCCACAACCGCTTTTCACTCGACAAGCGACTCGACGCACAGATCGATGAAGCCAATCGGCAGGGAGGCATATTCGGACTCATCTATGTCGACCTGGATGAATTCAAGAAGGTGAACGATCTCCAGGGGCATCAGACCGGAGACCTGTACCTGCAGCAAATGGCGCTCCGCATGAAGAATCAGCTTCGCCCGGCGGACACCCTTGCCCGCCTCGGCGGAGATGAATTCGCCGTTCTGGTCCCACTCGTCCGCAGCCGAGCCGATGTGCAGGAGATTGCACTGAGACTGGAGCGCTGTTTCGACGAACCGCTTGAAGTTGAAGGCGCAACCCTCCATCCGGCGGCCAGCGTTGGGTTTGCACTCTATCCTGAGGATGCCACGACCAAGGATGGCCTTTTGAGCGCCGCCGACGACGCGATGTACACCGCCAAAAATGCCAAGCACCGCATTCGGGAATTGCTGGACGAGGCCTCACAACCGTAGCCCAGACCGTGAAGACAAGGCCCGCATTCATCCGCCGGCCGAGCCCTCAAAAGCAAATTGCCTTAGAGCATTTCTCCTGGATGAATATCAACATCGCTCAGGCTGGTCCCGAATCCGATCAATGCCCTGCTGCTTTGTATCAGGGCACGACTTCAGTCGTGCCGAAAACGCCGCAAAATGAATGCGGGCTTTACAGGCTGCGGAAAAACTCGATAAAAGCGCCATTCACGGCACCGTTTTGAAAGGGCACGATTTTAATCGTGCCATAAACACCCTGAAATGAGCGTCGGCTTTAGCCGCTGAGGGATGTCTCTCGCAAAACCCGATCAAAGATGGAGTTTTTCAGCAGCCTGTTCAGCCCCTGCGGTATGAGTTCTTGTTTGTCCAGGGGGCTGGTGCAGAGGCGCCCTAGCCCTTCTCCATCATCGTCCGCAGTGCCGCCGCATGTTCGGCCGGAAGCGGCTTCTTATTTAGTTGGCCGTCGCACACCACGTGCACCGTCTCCCCCTCGGCCAAGAGCGTCGGCTCCTCGCCTTCCACTCCCTTGCGCAGGATGCGGTACCCAAACTTGATGACCGAGCCTCGCAGCAGGGAAGGACGCGTTTCAATCAGGATTTCGTCGTCATAGCGGGCCGGCGCACGGTACCGGCAAGTGGCTTCCACCACTGGCAAAATGCACTGGTGATCGGTCTCCAACTGGCTGTAAGCCAGCCCGAGCCACCGCAGCAACTCCACGCGCCCAATCTCAAACCAGACCAGGTAGTTGGCATAGTAGACAATGCCCATCTGGTCGGTTTCTGCATAGCGTACGCGAACTTGTGTGGTGACGGGCATAGGGGCAGTGGACAGTGCAAAGTGAACAGTGGACGGTGAACGGTGGAAAGTGAACAGTGAAAAGTGAAGAGGCCGTGGACTGCGCACTGTTCACCGCACACTGACCACTGCCTTTACGGTTTCAGGTGCGTGAACAGCGGCAATTTGCTCACATCGTTGACGATAATGAAAGCAAAGAAAACCAGCAGCACCACAAAGGCCGCCTGGTAGATGCGCTCTTTCACGTCGATGTTAATGTCGCGCCGGATAACGCTCTCAATCAGCAGCAGCATGATCAAGCCGCCGTCAAGAATCGGGAACGGCATCAGGTTCAGGATTCCTAGATTCAGGCTGATGCCAGCCGCCAGCACAAACTTCGGAAGCCAGCCCTTGGTTTCCGCCGCATCGCCGGCCATCCGGGCAATGCCAACCGGGCCGGAAAGCTGGGAAACGGCAACCTTGTGCGTGAAGATTCCTCCCAGCACGTCGAAAATCATCGTCGAGTTATCAACGCAGAACGCTGTCGATTTTTGAAGCGCCTGGTTCAACGGAAGAGGGTCGTCGTGCAATGGAGTCTGGCGAGGTGCGAAGCCCAGCTTCCACGCGCTCTCATACTTTGTCGGTTGGGCCACAAGGGGCGGCAACGTCACGCCATTGCGCACAACCGTCAGCGTCAGGGGTTTGCCGCCGCCTTCCTGCATGTAAGCCAGCAGGGTCTGCACGGCATGGAAGGCATGGCCATCCACGGCCACAATAGAGTCCCCACTTCGAAGCCCCGCCTGTGCGGCAGGATAGCCGGCCATCACTTCTTTCACGCCGATGGGGCCGGGAGTAAGCTCCGGAAAGTATCCCGTATCCATCAAATCAAAATCCTGGCCCCGCGCCGGCGCCGCCACCTCAACTGAAAGCTGCAGGATCTTGCCGCTGCGGTCAACGGTGATCGGCACCGTCTGTCCCTGGTTCACCGCCGAGCGGCGGTTAATCGCCTCCCAGTCAGGGTCCTTGATGGTCTCAAATTGGCGGATGATGTCGCCGGGCTGAATCCCTGCCTTGGCTGCCGCGGAATCCGGAGCCACCCACTCGATAGTCGGCTCGGAGACCTCGACCTTGGGCACTTCGTTGAAGACGCCAAAGTAAAACAGCATCAACCCGAATGCCAGGATGAAGTTGGCCACCGGACCCGCCACACCAATCAGCATGCGCTGCCAGCGGGGATGATTGGTAAACGCACCGGGGTCGTCCGCAAGCGATTCGTAGTTTCCAGAAGCGGAGAGACTTCTTTCAGAATTCGCGCCCTGGGCTCTCTCAGCGGCCTGCTGAATCACCGGAGTCCCCGGCGTTGACCCCGGAATTTCGAGATTCTGCTCCGGATTTTCACCGGTCATTTTGACGTAGCCGCCCAAGGGAAGCAGGCAGACCCTGTAGTCCGTTTCCCCGTATTTGACGCCAAAAAGCCGAGGGCCGAATCCCACGGAAAAGGCCTCTACCCGAACACCGCAGAGCTTGGCGACCGCGAAGTGGCCGAACTCGTGAACCACAACCATCACGCCGACAAGCACGATGAAGGCAACCACCGAAATCAAAAACTCATGCATAAATATTTGGATTCCCCAACTTTTCCAAGACAAACCCAGCCGCTTCAGCGGCGGACAATAACCTCACGCAATCAGCGCCTTAGCTGTTTGACGCGCTTCCCGGTCGGCGGAGAGTACCTCCGCAATTGTATTTGGATGCATCCTGCGGGTCGACGCGAGCACTCGTTCAATTGTACGCGGGATTCCCATAAATGGGATTTTCCTGTCCAGGAATGCCTCCACCGCCACTTCATCTGCCGCGTTCAGGGCGATGCAGTGGGCACCGCCAATTTCCGCTGCTTCGAAAGCCAGGCGCAGGCAGGGAAACCGTTCAAAGTCGGGCGGTTCGAAGTCGAGATGGCGCAGGGCGGCCAGATCGAAGGTGAGGTTTGACGTGGGACGCTCCGGCCACGCCAGCGCATAAAGAATCGGCAGACGCATATCGGTGACCGAGATTTGCGCCAGGATCGAGCCATCCACGTACTCCACAAGGGAGTGAACCGTGGATTGAGGATGCACTGTGACGCGCACCTGGCTCGGAGGTACATCAAAGAGCCTGCAAGCCTCAATCACCTCCAGGCCCTTGTTCAGCATGGTTGCCGAGTCGATGGTGATGCGGCGTCCCATCACCCAGGTGGGGTGCTTCAGAGCGCGTTCGGGGGTAATATCGGCGAACTGGTCCAATGGAAGCTCGCGGAACGGACCTCCGGAAGCCGTAAGCCATATGGTCTTCACCTCGGAATGCGCACCGACACGCAGGCACTGGTGAACCGCGTTATGTTCGCTGTCGATCGGCAGGATGGGGACGTTCCGCTCGCGGGCGGCCCGTGTAAGGATTTCGCCGGCGGCCACCATGCACTCCTTGTTCGCCAGGCCAACCGGCTTGCCCGCCAGGATTGCCGCGTAGGTTGCTTCCAGACCGGCGACTCCCACGATGGCCGAAACCACAAAGTCCGCCTCCGGAAAAGTGGCGCAGGCAACTGTGCCTTCAGTGCCATAAACCACTTCTGTGCCCGTAACCCCGGCGGCTTTCAGGCGCGCAGCCAAGTCTCCGGCCAGCTCTTCCGTCGCCAGCGAAACCAGCTTCGGACGCCACCGGAGAGCCTGCGCAAATGCCTCGTCCAGGTTGCGCCCCGCAGCCAGCGTGGCCACCTGGTAGCGGTCGGGGAACTGCTCAACAATGGAGAGGGTGCTTTGGCCGATGGAGCCGGTGGAACCGAGAATGGCGAGTCGCTTCAAGATTTCTCTGATATTCCGTGCTTGCTTCTAAAACCGCTGGTGAATAACCTGAGCGTACCATAGCACCGGAGCGGCCAGCAGCAACGCATCAATGCGGTCCAGCACCCCGCCATGACCCGGCAACAGGTTCCCAGAATCCTTCACTCCCGCGGAGCGCTTGAGCGCCGATTCGGCCAGATCGCCCACCTGCGCTGCCGCGTTCACCACTACCGCCAGCACCAGCCAGTACCAAACCTCGTCCGGGTACGAAAGTCTGGCTGAGTTCAAAGTCTCCAGCCAGGCGGCAAGGCTCCAAAGGCCCCCTGCCGCCACCAGGCTGCCTGCCAGCGATCCAATCGCGCCTTCCCACGTTTTGTTTGGGCTCAAGTTGGGAGCCAGTTTATGCCGTCCCCAGGCCCGCCCCACGTAAAGCGCCGCAATGTCGCCCGCCCACACCACGCACATCAGAAAAACAATCAAGGACGGCCCGTTGCTCTCTTCTCGAAGCAGCGGAATGGCCGTGAGGGTCATTCCGGTATAGATCAGGCAGAAAATGGAGGCAGAGGCGTCCGAAAGCACACGCTCCACGGGCGAACGGAAGGTGCAAACCACCAGCAGCGCCAGGGCCAGGATGCCGAAAACCGCATTCGTTTGATGGAGCCATTCCAGGTTGTCCGCAAACAGCCGCGCGACAAAGAGAGCCAGGATCGCTATCGACACAGCGATCCGCGAGGGGTTGGAGCCGCACTTCTCCGCCAGGCCCAAATATTCCCAGCCGGCCAGAACTGCCACCCCGGCGGTTACCAGGGTCAGCAGCCAGACAGGCCCGAGAAACGTCATAACCAAGACCAGCGGAATCAGTACGGCAGCGGTAAGAATTCGTTTCATTCCAAGGCTGAGGATACACCGCTGGGCTGGGTAGGGTTGAAACTTATCGCCTTCAACTGGCGGAAGACTGAATCGATTCAATAAGATGATGCGGAAAGTCGACGCTCACCGTCACCCACCTACCGCTCAGCGGCATGCCGGGAATTGCTCAACTCGCCGCGATCTTGAACCGTTCCGCCTCTTCGTCCACGGCGCCGGAACCTTCGCCCAGCCCTCCATATCGCCGTTCCCGACGCTGAAAGTCCGCGATGGCCTCAAGCAGGTTGATTCCGCGAAAGTCCGGCCAAAGCCGCTCGGTCACAAAAATTTCCGTATAGGCGATCTGCCACAGCAGAAAGTTGGAAATCCGCATTTCACCCGAAGTGCGGATCAGCAAGTCAGGGTCAGGCATGTGTGCCGTGTACAGATGGCGGTGAATGTCTTCCTCGGTGATCCGGTCGGAACTGATGTGCTTCAGCTTCATCTCGGCCGTCAACGCCCGGAATGCGTCGATCATCTCCGAGCGCGCGCCGTAATTCAGCGCAAGCGTGAGCGTGGTCCCTGTATTGCGTGCCGTGGTTTCAGCGGCCCAGCACATCTTGTCCTGCACATCGGAAGGCAATTCGTGGGTGCGCCCGATGTACTGGATTCTCACATTGTTATCCATCATCCGCTGCACATTGCTCTCAAGGTAGCTCCGGAGCAGGCGCATAAGAAAACTGACTTCGGCTTTGGGGCGGCGGAGATTATTTTCCAGCGAAAAAGCATAAAGCGTGAGCCAGGGCAACCCAATCCGCGAAGCCGTTTCCGTAACCAGTTGAACGCTTTTGGCCCCTTGCTGGTGGCCCAGAAAGCGCTTCAGCGAGCGGTGCCCAGCCCAGCGCCCATTGCCGTCCATAATGATCGCCACATGTGCCGGCAGGCTCTCGGGCTTGAGCGTCGCATAGACAGCGCGTTCCTCAGCCGTCAGTTCATGGATGCGCAGCGTACCGGATGGATACAAAGGACCGCCTCTTCAATTCTTCTGGAGCTTCCCGGCTGGCGCCCAGAAAGAATCCGTCGCCGTCCTTTTCTGTTCTGGGATGTCAGTCGACAGGCAGCGAACTCGCTGCCACACTGCAACTTGCTCCCGCGAAAGGAGCCTCGATGCACCACAATCGACCGTAGCACAAGCGCCCACACACCGCAATCACCCGAATGCATCTGTTCCTGCGGGTGCAATTCAAGCCGGCAATTGCCGCCGGTCCATCCAGCAAATCAGAGTAGGAATGGGAGACAGTGCCCCATCCATCGAGCGTTTTTTGGCTCGATGGGTGGGAGCCCGTCGAACTCCATGGCCTCTCTTACGCAGTCCGCCGTCGCCCCATGGCCGCGTCCCGCACCGCGCCATAGAACAAGGTCCGCTGCAGCGAGTCAAGACGCGGAAGCAGCGCGGCAATCTCGGCAACAAACGGGTCCGCAAGCACTGCGCTCACTTCATCGTCGCGGCGGCTGCGCGCATCCCGAACCAACTGGCACACGTCCACCTGAAGAGCCGCTGCCAGCCGCTCCAGCGAACCAAGAGTCGGAATCGCCTTGCCGTTTTCGATCTTGGAAATATACGTCCGTGGCACCTGCATGCGGCCCGCAAGTTGCCGCTGGCTCAAATGGCGAGCCTTGCGGATCTCACGCACCTGGCCTGCAACCTGCAACCCGGCCTCTGCCGTTGACTGAACAACAACGGGGCTGGGAACCAGTTGGGGCAGCGCTGCCACAGGCTCTTCCACGTCCAGAGGCCGCCGGCATTTTCTGCAAAGGGAGTTGGTGGTTCGATATTGCACCAGGCTGCAGAAATCGCAGCGCACGACCTCACGTGTTTCCACACTCACGAGAGTGGTTGCCATAGGTTGTGTGCGGAGCTCCAGAGCAGGCTCTCCGGGGTGCTTTTTAACACCACGACTTGTGCTAGATTCGGGGAAATGAACCATAATTGTCAAGTGCAAACTTAGGGTCAAACCTAAGATTCACCCATCATACCCTGAAAAACCCAAAGAAAGACGAACCAAATTGATCACTCGTGCGAAATATTTGCGTAACGGATCAAAAATAAATGCTGGAATGGAGAACAATCGTGGCCGATAACAATCAACCAGTCCCAAATAACGCCGCTTACGGGCGCCCCCAGGCCTGGCAGTTACTTATGCAATGGACCCAGGGCGAGAGCCTGCGCAAACACGCGTTGACGGTAGAAGCCTGTCTGGCGGCGTGCGGCGAGGCCGAAGCCGGCCGGCTCGGCTTGTCCGCCCCCGAGCGCGCGGCCATGGTGGAACTCTATGCGACGACCGCGCTGCTGCACGACTTTGACTACGAGCGCCACCCTTCGCTTGAGGAGCATCCGTTTGTCGGCGTCCGCGAACTGGAGAGGCTGGGGTGGCCAATCGAGTTGCGCACCGCGATCCTCGGCCACGCACAGTATTCGGGTGTGCCTCGCGTTACTCACCTGGATAAGGCGTTGTTTGCCTGCGACGAACTGGCAGGGTTTCTGACCGCCTGTGCTCTGGTAAAGCCCAGCAAGTCAATCGCCGATGTGGAGGTCGCTGGGGTCAGGAAGAAGATGAAGGACAAAGCCTTCGCGCGCGGAGTGAATCGTGCGGATGTGATCCAGGGAGCGGAACAACTAGGCGTCGACCTCGATGCCCACATTGCGTTCTGCATTGAGGCCATGAAGAAGCGGGCGGGCGAACTGGGGATGTAGTGCGCTTTCCTGCGCTGGCGGCGCAGCGCAACACCCGTGTGCCACAAAAGTGTGAGTGCGCGGCCTTGGCTCCGTGTGCGACCATTTTCTCACTGCTCATCTTACCTTCCCTCCCAACCGGTATAGAGTGTCTACGACAGGATTGTGTCCAAAATGCCCGAAGATAAGAACCCTTTTAATCGGAGGCCTCAGCTGAGCGAAGATCAGGCTGAGTCGCGCGCAGTGCTCCAGTACCCAACAGCGCATTTGGAAAAAGACCCTCCGCCCCGTTTCATCGAGATTTGCTGGCCCCTCGTGGCAGGTCTGATTCTTGCCTTCCTGGCTCCCAGCATTTACAACGACCTGCTCTGGGCGCCGCACTGGGTCATGTGGATCGTCTTTCCGTTTGTTGTGCTCGCCGGCCGGCGCGATCTTGGCCTGAACGACCAACTGACCACCATCCTCCCCCAGGTGATTCTCTATGTCCAGTTCCCCATTGAAGGCGTTCTGGCCTACCTCAGCCTGACCCGTCGTTCCCCGGTCGCAGTTGCTCTGGCTCCCGCAATTTTCTTCCACGCAGCAGGTTGGTTCATCCTCACCCTGCTGGCCATTTATATGAAATAGCGCGGGGGGCAGCGCCACCCCTTTGCAGGATCCTCCGCACCCATCCAAAGTCAGCCCGGCAAGGAGGCTCTCTCTCTGCCTTGACTTGTGCGCCTCCAATGCGTCAAAGTTCCGGCGTACCGCATGGTGGTTGCGAGAGCTCGCTGGCCTTCAACGGTGATCCAAATCACTCGCCCGCCAAGCGACAATTGCGCTACGATAGCTGTTCGGTTCGTATACTGCGGCACCCTGCGGCAGGAGATCCCCATGACACGTTTCAACTACGTTCTGACCCGTTCTGAAAACGGGGTAAAGACTATTACCCTGAATCGGCCGGAAAAACGGAATGCGCTGAGTCCGCAACTGATCGAGGAGCTGACACAAGCCTTGAACGAGGCGGAGACCTGCGACTGCGGTGTTGTCATCCTCACCGGCACCGGGCCTTCCTTCTGTTCCGGTCTTGACATGGAGCACCTGGAGATCATGAATGCCCGCACACCCGCGGAGCATCGTCGCGACTCCGAGAACATGGCCCGCGTGTTGCGCACGCTTTATGACTTCCCCAAACCGATTATCGCGGCGGTAAATGGTCCGGCCATCGCCGGGGGAATGGCTCTCGCAACCATCCCCGACTTTACCCTCGCCGTCCCGGAGGCCAAGTTTGGCTATACCGAGGTGCGGGTTGGTTTCGTGCCGGCCATCGTGGCCTCTTTCCTCATTCGCCAGGTTGGCGAACTGCGCACCCGCGAACTCTTGCTCTCCGGCAAAATCCTGAAGGCGCCAGAAGCGCTCAGTCTCGGTCTTGTCACCCAGATCGTGGAACGCGACGACCTCATCCCGTCGGCCAACGCATTGGCCCAGATGCTCCTCCTCAACAGCCCCCAGGCAATGCAGGCGGTCAAGCGGCTCCTGGCCAAGCACGCCAAGCGCCGGCTGGACGAAGAACTTGAGGATGGCGTGGAGGCCAATGCCCAGCAGCGTGCATCCGAGGACTTCAAGGAAGGCGTCAGCGCATTCCTTGAACACCGCCGTGCCGACTGGCCCAGCATGCACGCCAAGGTCTAGCCGGCTGCGGAGAAACTCGCTCCAGTCGTCATTCATGGCGCTGCTTTGAAAGGGCACGAGTTTACTCGTGCCAGAGAAGGCCAAAAAAATCGCGGGCTTTACTGGATGCGGAAAAACTCATTCGGAGCCGCAAGAAGTGTCAGGGCACGACTTCAGTCGTGCCGCAAATGACCTGGAATCA
>Ga0302278_10000618_pt1 | contig 45099 bp, 29 predicted proteins | sample III_Bog_N3_2_FD_194543 | JGI IMG/M metagenome (GOLD analysis project Ga0302278, IMG submission 194543) | Peat permafrost microbial communities from Stordalen Mire near Abisko, Sweden - III_Bog_N3_2 | ecosystem: Environmental > Terrestrial > Soil > Wetlands > Peat | place: Sweden: Abisko...
CCCATGGTGGGGTTAGCGGCAATCACTGTTGGAGCGGCCAACTGGTTGGTGGTGTCGGCCAGCACCCGGTCGTCGTGCTTGCGGCTCAAGACTCCATAGCCCGCCAGGGCGCATGCCGCGATGAGCGCCAGGGCGACTCCGAAGAGCGCGATGCGAGGCGAGATGGGCTTCTGGTCGGTCGGGGGCTCATGGCCGTGCGCCGGATGGCTGGACGGTTGCGAGGCGGGTTGTTGATTCGGATTGGATGCAGGGGTCATGAATGGGCTACTCCGATAACTGGTCGAATTCGTCGAACGCCTCGGTCAGGGAAGCGCGGTTCTCGGTTTTGCGGCGGCTCTCGAGCCAGCCGTGGATCAGGGAAAAAGATGCGGGCACAAAAAACAATGTGGCCACTGTGGCCAGCAGCAGGCCGCCGATTACGGCGCGGCCAAGGGGCGCATTCTGTTCGCCGCCGTCACCCAGGCCCAGCGCCATGGGCACCATTCCGATGATCATGGCCAGCGCGGTCATCAAGACCGGGCGCAAGCGGACAAAGCCGGCATTCAGCGCGGCCCGGCGCGCATCCCCCACCAGGATTTCCAACTGCTCTCGCGCAAATGTGACCACCAGGATCGAGTTGGAAGTGGCCACGCCCATACACATGATTGCTCCGGTGAGCGCGGGGACGCTGAGCCGTGTGTGAGTGAGAAACAGAAACCAGACGATACCGGCGAGCGCGGCCGGCAGCGCCGCGATAATCAGGAACGGATCGAGCCACGACTGGAAGTTGACCACGATGAGCAGATAGACCAGCAGAATGGAAAACGCAAGGCCCGTCAGCAAGCCGAAATAGGACGCTTTCATGGTCTCGCTTTGGCCGCGCAGAATGAATCGCGAACCTCGCGGCTTCTCGCTCTCATGGCGGGCGATGATTGCCTCCATTGCGCGGGTCACTGAGCCAAGGTCGGTTCCATCCACATTGGCGTAAATATCGAGAACCGGCTGCACATTGTAGTGGCTTACCGTACCCAATTCCGTGCCGGGCTTGATGGCGGCAAGGTTGCCCAGCACATTCACGGGCATAGTAGCGCCCGGCGCGGCGGTGGACTGCGCGCCATTTGGAGCGGCGGCAGCGGCTTGCAGCGAAGCAGCGCTGCCGGTGACGGGCAGGCCTTTAAGATCCTCCATCGTGTCCATGCGGTATTGCGGAGCCTGGATGGCCACGTTGTAGGTTACGCCGCTTTTGGGATCGAGATAGAAATTCGGTGTGGTCTGGAAACTGCCGCTCAGCGCCACCAGCACGCTCTGCGCCACATTCGCCTGTGAGAGGCCAATGGTTTCGGCACGCATGCGGTCCACATTCACCGTCAAATTGGGGTAGTTGAACGGTTGCTGAATGCGCGCATCGGCTGCGCCCGGAACATAGCGGACCTCATTCAGCATCTTCTCCGCCAGCGCGCGGTTTCCATACAGGTCAGGGCCCACGATCTGGATGTCGATGGGAGCGGAGAGGCCGAAGTTGAGAATCTGCGTCACAATGTCCACAGGCAGCACATAAAACGTTACGCTGGGATACTCGCGATTCAGCACCTCGCGCAGCTTTGATACATAGGCCGCAGTGGGATGGTGGTCCTTTGTTAGCTGCACTTGAATATCGGCGTCAGCCGGCCCAATGGGCGCGGAAGTCGAATACGACAGATTCAATCCCGAGTAAGGCAGCCCGATGTTATCCACGATCGAAACCACCTCTTTGGCCGGGATATGCTCGCGGATGGTGGAATCGATGTGGTCGCAAAGCAGGGCCGTCTCCTCGATGCGCGTGCCAGTCCGGGCGCGGACGTGAATCTTGAACTGCCCGGCGTCTACGGAAGGAAAGAAATCCTGCCCGAGCGAGGGCAGCAGAAGGCCGACCGAACCAACCGCAAAAACGCTGAAAAGCAGGAGAAAGAACACAGGGAAATCCACACACAAGGTCAGCATGCGCAGGTATCCGGCGCGCATCTTTGAAAATCCGGACTCAAAGCCAAGCTGAAAACGGACGAAGGGATTGCGGCTGGCCTGCTTCGCTGCGGTCTGCGCATCGTCGTGCTCCTTCAGCAGGTACTTGGCCATGGTGGGCACTACGGTTCGCGACAGCAGGTAACTGGCAAGCATGGCAAATACCACCGCCTCGGCCATGGGCACAAACAGGTAGCGAGCCACGCCGCTGAGCAGGAACATGGGGACAAAGACGATGCAGATGGCGAGGGTGGAGACCAGCGCGGGAGTGGCGATTTGCGCCGCGCCGTCCAGGATGGCCTGCTCGATTTCCTTGCCCGATTCCAGATTGCGGTTGATGTTCTCGATCTCCACCGTCGCATCGTCCACCAGGATGCCGACGGCCAGCGCCAGCCCGCCCAGCGTCATGATGTTGATGGTCTCGTGAAGCATGTAGAGCATGGTCAGCGAACACAGAATCGAGAGCGGAATCGAGACCGCAATAATCACGGTGGAGCGAAAGCTGCCCAGGAAGACCAGGATCATGATGGCCGTGAGACAGGCGGCGATGATCGCTTCCCGGATGACCCCGTCGATGGCGCTGCGCACAAAAATCGACTGGTCGGAGAGCGCGTTGATCTGCAACTCGGGGGGCAACTGGCCCTTGATGTTCACCAGCACGGTCTGCACGCCCTTGATGATGTCCAGCGTGGATGCCGAGCCGGTCTTCATGATGCTCATCAGGACGCCGCGGCTGCCATTGACGCGCACGATGTTGGTCTGCGGGGGACTGCCGTCGCGGACGTGGGCCACATCGCGGATGTAGATCATTGCGCCGTTGACCGATTTGATGGGCAGGTTGTTCAGATCGTCGATTACCGCGGGCGCGGAGTTGGTCTCCACCGCATATTCGAAGCGGTCGATCTTCATGGTGCCGGAGGGCGCGATGAGGTTTTGCGCGTTGAAGGCGTTCACCACATCCACCGGCGAAAGGCCCTTGGCCTGTAGGGCATGAAGATCCAGATCAACCTGGATCTGACGCTGTCTGCCTCCGTAGGGAAACGGAGTTTGCGCTCCCTCAATGGTGGCCAATTGCGTACGGATGTTGTTCGAGCCAATGTCGTTCAACTGCTGTTCGTTCAGGCCCTTCCCGGAGAGCCCCAACTGCAGCACCGGAACGCTGGAGGCGTTGTATTGAATGATGAAGGGCGGCGTAGTGCCCGGCGGCAACTGGCGCAGTTGCACCTGGCTAATGGCCGTAACCTGGGCCACGGCGCTGCCGATGTTCACATGCGGCTGAAAGAATATCTTGATGATCGCAATGCCGTTGAGCGACTGCGACTCGATGTGCTCAATGTCGTTGACGGTGGTGGTCATGCCCCGTTCGCTGTTGAACACGATGCGGGTGGACATCTCCTGCGCGGAGAGGCCGGAATACTGCCACACCACCGTCACTACGGGAATATCGATGTTGGGAAATATATCCGTCGGCATCGACACGATGCTGAAGACGCCGAGAATCAAGATCAGGAACGCAAAGACGGCGAAGGTGTAAGGCCGCCGCAGCGCAAGCCGGACAATCCACATCATAAGGCGGGTACTCGCTCCTGAGCCGGGGTGTTCTTAAGGACGCCGACCGTTGCCGGGTTGTGCGCCACCATGGGGAAGAGAGAACTGGTAAGCGGGTACCCCGATCCGGTTCCCACCGGCTCACCGGGTTTCGCGGCAAAACGACTTGAGTCGTCCAATGCCGATACGACAATCAGATGAAACTACTATGGTATCCGAACTTTCCGGATGAAGGCATGAAGGCGAAAAAACGGACCACACTCCATAGCTTTATGGACGCCCATGGGGGCGGAAAGGACGCAATTTCCCCAAGTCCGGCATCCCGCGATATGAGCTTGGCTGCGTTGCCACAAAGCAACCTTCCGGCCCCCTGCCGCATCCCGGGGCCTGGTTCTTCGCGCCAGCGAGAAGAAAAAGTCGCAAGCATGAGATGCGGAGTTTCTTCATTGCGAATCGCGGTTGCGCGCCGTCACATCGCCCGTAACGGCTCGTTCGAATACAATGATCGCGTCATGAATGCCGTGAGCCAATAGGCATTGGCCATAGTTGAAAGCCCACACCCTGACCACGCATGGCGGACGAAACCTTTGCCTAAACTGCTGCGTCCCTAAAAACGACCGCCTGTAGTTTGATTCTTGCTTTCTGGGCAAAATGTTGCCCCGGCGGGAGTCCACACAATTGAAACGACTGGAATCGAAATCATGTCCATAGAAAGTACTCCGGAGTCGCATCTGTCCCCGCTCAGCGCATCTCACCAGCCGCCCTCCAGTAAAGGAAACTGGATTCGCATTGTTGTCTATCTGGTGCTGGCGGGTGCTCTGGGCTCCATCGTCTGGAAGATCTTTCAGAACCAGAAGCAGAGCGCGGCAACCAGCGCGAGTCAGGCGGCGGCGTTGTATAGCCGTCCTGTGCCCGTGCAGGTGGCCCAGGCGGAGCAGCGGCCGATGCCTGTGTTCCTGACCGCACTGGGCACGGTGACTCCATACATGAGCGTGACGGTGAAGGCGCGGGTGAACGGCGAACTGGAGCCGGTGAAGTTTACCGAAGGACAGGAAGTCAAGCAGGGTGAGACCATCCTGCTTATCGATCCCAAACCCTACAAGGCGGCGCTGGACCAGGCCAAGGGCACGCTGAAGCACGATGAAGCGCTGCTGAAAAATGCCCAGGCGGAGTTTGCGCGGTACAAGGCGCTCTACGATGCGGGGGTCACATCGAAGGAAACCCTGGATGCCGACGAGGCCAGTCAAGGCCAGTACATGGGCGCAATCGAGGCCGACAAGGCGGCCATCGAAACCGCCCAGTTGCAGCTTGACTGGTGTTCCATCCAATCGCCCATCGATGGGCGAATCGGGCTGCGGTTGGTGGACCCCGGCAATATCATCACCGCCAACACCACCAACCTGGTCATCATCAATCAGTTCCAGCCCATAGCGGTGTACTTTACGCTGCCTGAGAACGAATTGCCGCAGGTGCTGCGCAAGCTGGCCACGGACAGACGTCTGCCTGTGGATGCCTACGACCGCGGCGACGTGCAGAAACTGGCCGGCGGAACCTTGATGACCGCGGACAACCAGATTGACACCACAACCGGAACCGATAAGCTGAAGGCTGTTTTCGACAACATGGACAATGCGCTATTTCCCAACCAGTTCGTCAACATTCACCTGGTGATGGAAGACCGGCCGAACGCGCTGGTGGTGCCTTCGGTTGCCATTCAAACCGGTATGCAGGGCGCGTATGTGTGGGTGATCGACGGGGTCGACTCAAAGGGCAACGGAACTGCCCGGATTCAGCCCGTGAAGGTGGCGCTGGCCGAGGGACAAGTGACTATCCTGGACAGCGGGATTCAGCCGGGCCAGGGCGTGGTAGTGGACGGCGCGGACCGGCTCCGCCCCGGCCAGGCTGTAACGGCGACCATGGCTCCGCGCCGCTCCGATCAGACCGATGGTCCATTTGCCGGGCCGCAGCCCGCCGTTCAGGCGGCAGCCGGCAAGCCGAACCACGAGCAGGATAAGAGGGTACGGCAGTGAGCCTGAGTCCTTCCCGGCCTTTTATTCTGCGCCCGGTAGCCACCTCGCTGCTGATGGCGGCCATCCTGCTGGCAGGCTTTGTGGGCTACCAGCAGTTGCCGGTCTCAGCCCTGCCCGAAGTTGACTATCCCATCATCCAGGTGCTCACGTTTTATCCCGGCGGCGGGCCGGAGGTGATGGCCTCGTCCGTGACCGCGCCCCTCGAGCGCCAGTTCGGCCAGATGCCGGGATTGAAACAAATGACGTCGGTCAGCAGCGGCGGCGGTTCGGTCATTACACTTGAGTTCAACCTCGACGAAAACATCGACGTGGCCGAGCAGGAGGTCCAGGCGGCCATCAATGGGGCCAACAGCTTCTTGCCCACCGATCTGCCCAATCCTCCCATCTACAGCAAGGTCAACCCCGCCGACGCGCCGGTAATGACCCTCGCGCTCTACTCCGACTCGCTGCCCCTCGACAAGATTGAGGATGCGGCCGACACCAACCTGGCGCAGAAAATCTCCCAGGTCACCGGCGTGGGACTGGTTTCGATCGCCGGCGGACAAAAGCCGTCCGTGCGCATCCAGGCCAACCCGGCCCAGTTAGCCGCTTACAACCTGAGCCTTGAAGACCTGCGCACCGCGGTCTCGGCGGCCAACGTTGACCAGGCCAAGGGCACGCTGAATGGCTCGCGCCAGTCCTACACCATCAACGCCAACGACCAGTTGCTTTCAAGCGAAGATTACAAGCCGGTCATCGTGGCCTATCGCAACGGTGCCGCGGTGCGCGCCTCTGACGTGGCAACGGTCGTGGACGCCGCCGAAAACTCGCAGCAGGCCGCATGGATGGACCGCCAGCCCGCGGTCATCGTGAACATCCAGCGCCAGCCCGGCGCAAACATCATCGCCGTGGTCGACCGCATCCAGAAGCTGCTGCCGCAGTTGCGGGCAAGCCTGCCGGCCACCGTGCAGGTAAAGGTGCTCACCGACCGCACCAACACCATTCGCGCCTCGGTAAGAGATGTGGAATACGAGCTGATGCTCACCATCGCGCTGGTGGTAATGGTGATCTTTCTTTTCCTGCGCAACCTGGCGGCAACGGTTATTCCCTCGGTGGCCGTGCCGCTTTCCATTGTGGGCACATTCGGCGTCATGTACCTGCTGGGCTATAGCCTGAACAATCTCACGCTGATGGCGCTCACCATTTCCACCGGCTTTGTGGTGGACGATGCCATTGTGATGATCGAGAACATTTCGCGCTTCATTGAAGAAGGCATGAGCCCCATGCGCGCCGCGCTCAAGGGCAGCGAACAAATCGGCTTCACGATTATGTCGCTTACTGTTTCCCTTATTGCGGTACTCATTCCGCTGCTGTTCATGAGCGACGTGGTCGGGCGGCTGTTCCGCGAGTTCGCCGTCACGCTGGCCGTCACCATTCTTGTCTCCGCGGTGGTTTCGCTTACGCTTACGCCCATGATGTGCTCCCGCATTCTCAAGCACAAGTCAGCTTCGAATCAGACCCGCTTTTACCATTGGTCTGAGAAAGTCTTCAATTCTGTTATCGCCGCGTATGGGCGCAGCATCCAGGTTGTCTTGCGCTATCGCTTTACCATGCTGGTGGTCACCATCGCCACGCTGGCAGCCACCATTCTGCTGTTTATCGTGGTGCCCAAGGGCTTCTTTCCCGTGCAGGATACCGGCGTGATTCTAGGCATCAGCGAGGCTCCGCAGACCGTCAGCTTCGCCAGCATGGCTGAGCGCCAGAAGAAGCTTGTGGACATCCTGCTCGAAGACCCCGCGGTGGATAACGTCTCATCCTTCATCGGCGTGGACGGAACCAACACCACGCTGAACTCGGGCCGCATCCAGATCAACCTCAAGCCGCTGGAGCAGCGCAAACTCTCTGCCACAGACGTGATTCGCCGCATGCAGCCAAAGCTGGAAGGCGTGGAGGGAATTCAGCTCTTTCTTCAACCGCTCCAGGATCTTACGGTTGAAGATCGCGTGAGCCGGACCGAATTTCAATATTCGCTCGAAGATCCGGACCAGGTGGAACTCGCGAAATATACCCGCCTCATGGTGGCGGAGTTGAGCAGGGAAGACGTGGTCACCGACGTTGCCAGCGATTTGCAGGACCAGGGACTGGGCGCAAAGCTGGTCATCGACCGCGACACCGCCGCACGCCTGGGCATTGCCATGGCCGATGTGGACAACACGCTCTACGACGCCTTTGGACAGCGCCAGGTTTCCACCATCTTTACCCAGCTCAACCAATACCATGTGGTGATGGAAGTGGGAAAAGACTTCCAAAGCGACCCTGGCACGCTGAGCAATCTCTACGTCAAATCGGGCAACGGCACACAGGTTCCGCTCAGCATGATCGCGCACTGGGAGCAATCGCGCGCGCAACTGGCCATCGGGCATCAGGGGCAGTTTCCTTCCACCGTGGTCAGCTTCAACCTTGCGCCGGGCAAGTCGCTGGGCGACGCTGTGAACGCGGTCAATCGCATCGAGCAGCGCATCCAAATGCCGGCTGCCATCAATGCCAGTTTCCAGGGAACGGCTGCGGCCTTCCAGACCTCGCTGGCCAACGAGCCGCTGCTGATTCTTGCCGCGCTGGTTACCGTGTACATCGTACTCGGCGTACTATACGAGAGCTACATTCATCCCATCACCATCATCTCGTCGCTGCCTTCGGCCGGCGTCGGCGCAATACTGGCACTGTTGGTTACACACAGCGAATTCAGCGTGATCGCGCTCATCGGCATCATCCTGCTTATAGGCATTGTGCAGAAGAACGCAATTATGATGATCGATTTTGCTTTGCAGGCCGAGCGCAACGAGGGCAAGACCGCCGAAGACGCCATATTCCAGGCTTGTTTGTTGCGCTTCCGCCCCATCATGATGACCACCATGGCGGCACTGCTGGGCGGCCTGCCGCTGGCTCTGGGTGGCGGGGTGGGCGCGGAACTGCGCAAGCCATTGGGCATCACCATCGTTGGCGGGCTGCTGGTGTCGCAGTTGCTCACCCTCTACACCACACCGGTCATCTATCTCTACTTCGACAAGCTGGCGCAGCGCATGAAGCCGCGGGCGATTCGAGAGACCGCCTATGAACACCAACCGGTCACCGCGGACTAGGAGCCAGGAACAATGCATCTATCCGCACCCTTCATTCAGCGCCCGGTAGCCACTTCGCTGCTTAGCGTGGCCCTGCTGCTGGCGGGTTCGGTGGCTTACTCCATTCTGCCGGTAGCATCGCTGCCCGATGTGGACTTCCCGGTCATCGGCTCCAGCGCAAATCTGCCCGGCGCAAGTCCCGAGACCATGGCGTCTTCCGTTGCTACGCCGCTGGAACGCCAGTTCGGCCGCATCGCGGGCGTCAACCAGATGACCTCGTCCAGTTCGCTGGGCTCGTCTTCGGTGACTTTGCAATTCGACATTAGTCGCAACATCGACGCCGCGGCCCGCGATGTGCAGGCGGCCATCAACGCGGCGCGCAGTCAACTGCCCGCCGATTTGCCGCAGAATCCAAATTACCGCAAGGCCAACCCGGCTGAAGCGCCGATCCTGATTCTCACCCTCACCTCGGATGTGGTGCCCAAACCGCAAATCTACGACATGGCCGATTCCATCCTGGCGCAGAAAATCTCTCAAATCCAGGGAGTCGGCCAGTGCTTTGTAGGTGGCAGTGCGCAGCCGGCGGTCCGAGTTGAGTTGAATCCCATGCAACTGGGCAGCAACGGAGTCGGCCTTGAGGCGGTTCGCCTTGCGCTGGCCAGCGCCAACGCTAACCGCCCCAAAGGCGGCTTTCAGGACACTGCTCACCGCTGGCAAATTGACGACAACGACCAGATATTCAAGGCCAGCGAATATGCGCCCATCATCGCCGGCTATAACCATCAAACCGGCGCTCCAGTGCGCATCTCCGATCTGGGCACGGTGTCGGACGGCGTCTCCGACATTCACACCGCCGGCGTATCCGGCATCAATCCGGCCCATGGCCCACCCGGCAAGCTGAAAGACGCGATCCTGATCATCGTCTTCAAGATTCCGGGCGCGAATGTCATCGACACTGTGGACAGGGTGATGGCCCAGTTGCCGCGTCTTCAGGCCGCTATTCCGCCCACCATCAAGCTCGATGTGGCTGTCGACCGAACCACGACCATCCGCGCCAGCGTGCACGACGTGGAATTATCGCTGATTATCAGCGTGCTATTGGTGGTGCTGGTCGTCTTCCTCTTCCTGCGCGAGGTGTGGGCCACCATCATTCCGTCCATTGCCGTGCCGCTGTCGCTGGTGGGCACCTTCGGCGTTATGTACCTGCTCGGCTACACCATCGACAACCTCTCGCTGATGGCGCTCACCATCTCCACCGGATTTGTGGTGGACGACGCTATCGTGGTGATTGAAAACATCACGCGCTATCTGGAAATGGGACTCAGCCCCTTCGATGCGGCCATGAAGGGGTCAAAGGAAATTGGCTTCACAGTGCTTTCCATGAGCACATCGCTCATTGCCGTCTTCATTCCCATTCTGCTCATGGGCGGCATTGTGGGCAAGCTCTTTCGTGAGTTCGCGGTCACCCTCAGCGTGGCCATCGCCGTTTCGCTGCTGGTGTCGCTCACCACAACGCCCATGCTCTGCGCCCGGTTTCTCAAGCAGCGCGACGAAAGCCGCCATGGGCCTATTTACCGTGCCAGCGAACGCGCGTTTGAATGGCTTCACTACGAATACAATCGGGGACTGCGCTGGGTGTTGCGCCACCAGACGCTTATGCTCGGTGTAACCATCGGCACGGCCTTTCTAAACATCTATCTCTTCAAGATTGTGCCCAAAGGCTTTTTCCCGCAGCAGGATACCGGCAGGCTGGGTGGTCGAACCCTCGCCGCGCAGGACATTAGCTTCGATGCCATGAGCGCGAAGCAACGGAACCTGGCGCAGATGGTGATGGACGACCCGGCCGTTCAGTCGGTCACTGCCTTTGTGGGCGGCAATGGCCCTGGCGGGGGAAGTTCCAACATTGGCAACATGTTCATTGCGCTGAAGCCGCTGAACCAGCGCCCCTACCGCGTTGTTCCCGACGATTGGATCAATCGCCTGCGAATCGCGCTCCATATAAGCCCCGATCACGTCACCGCCGACGATGTTGTGAACAGGCTTCGCAGCCGGCTCACAAGCGTCCCTGGCGCAATTCTGTTTCTGCAGGCGCAGCAGGACATCCAGATCGGCGGACGCGGCGCAGCGGCGCAATACCAGTACACGCTTTCCGACGAGAACCTGAACGAGTTGAACTCGTGGGCGCCACGTTTCGAAGCGCGCGCCCGGGCCATGCACGAGTTGCGCGATGTATCCACCGACCAGCAGAATCGGGGACTGGCGGCCACGCTGGTTATCGATCGTGACACCGCCTCGCGGCTTGGCATTACTGCGGCGGCAATCGACAACGTGCTCTACGATGCTTTCGGCCAGCGCGAAGTTTCCACCATGTACACGGCGCTGAACCAGTACTTTGTGGTGATGGAGGTCGACCCGAAATACCAGCTCAGCCCCGACTCGCTGAACGGGATTTACATCAAGGCTAGCAATGTTGTGGGAGCTGCAAGTGCGGTCCCGAACACGGGCACGGCGGTGGCAGCTGCGGTTCCGGTGGCTCCCGCGGCTTCCGGGACTCTCGCGGTCCTAGCGTCTAGCGCGACAGTCCCCGCCGTTACGTCATCCACGGCCGGAGCCGCAGGTGCTGCCGCAACCGCCGGCTCCGCGGCGCCGACTCCCTCGGCAGGCGGCGCCATGGTGCCGCTTTCGGCGATTGCCCATTTTGAGCCGCAGCGGACTGCGCTCCAGGTGAACCACCAGGGCCAGTATCCCGCAGTTACGCTCACCTTTAACCTTGCGCCAAACGTGGCTCTGGGCGACGCCGTTACCGCTCTGGAAAAAGCGGAGCGCGAGATGAACATGCCCCCATCGATTCATCCCACATTCCAGGGAACCACGCAGGCCTTCCAGGACTCCCTCCGAAACGAACCCTGGCTGATACTAGCCGCGCTGGTGGCCGTTTACATCGTGCTCGGCATTTTGTACGAGAGCCTCATCCATCCGCTGACCATCCTGTCCACGCTGCCTCCAGCGGGCGTGGGCGCTATTCTCGCGCTGCTGCTCACGGGAACCGACCTCAGCATCATCGCCCTCATCGGCATCATTCTGCTCATCGGCATCGTGAAAAAGAACGCCATCATGATGATCGACTTCGCTTTGCAGGCCGAGCGCGACCAGGGCCTGCCGCCGGTCGACGCCATTTATCAGGCGTGCCTGCTCCGTTTCCGTCCCATCATGATGACCACCATGGCGGCGCTGTTCGGCGGCTTGCCGCTGGCCATCGGCATGGGCGTAGGCTCGGAGTTGCGCAAGCCACTGGGCATCACCATCGTTGGCGGACTCATCGTGTCGCAGATGCTAACGCTCTTCACCACGCCTGTGGTCTATCTCTTCTTCGACCGCCTGCAATGGAGATTCATGAAGCTCCGGCGAATAGGCTCCGAGCTGGAAGAAGCGCCGGGGGATTAACGAGGAAGAAGCAAAGACGGGTATACAAGGTATACATTGGGGGTGCATCCATGGCTACGAGCATGGTTCATATTCGGGTAAACGGGGAAGTAAAAGAACAGGCTTCGGCGGCGCTGGCAGCTATGGGCCTTACTGTTTCCGACGCGGTTCGAATTCTTCTCACTCGCATTGCCGCGGAGAAGGCGATGCCATTTGAGGTGCGGGTTCCCAACAGCGAGACACTGGCGGCAATTGAAGCCGGTGAGCGCGGCAAAGTGACGCGAGCCGACAGCGTTTCCGCTATGATGGCGGTCCTGAATGCGGACGATTGAATGGACGTCAGCCTTCAAGCGCGACTATAAACTGGCTCTGGCAACACCCCGGCACAAGGATATTGAGACGCTGTTGTCGACAATCGCGGGTCTGCTTGCGGAAGATAAGCCTCTCCCTGAAAAGCATCGCGATCACGGCTTGAGCGGCAATTGAAAAGGCCACCGCGAATGCCATCTGAAATCCGATTTGCTGCTCATCTACAAACTTCCAGACAGCAAAACGGTGCGTTTTGCGCGCATGGGTTCTCACAGCGAGTTGTTTGTGAAATAGAAAGTCCTTATAGCTGAAGAATGGGAGGCAGGCCATGTCAAGAAAAGAGGTCGTGCTACTGGTGAGCCGAGCATTGGCGATAATCCAGTTCGTTACTGCGCTGCTAGATACAGCTCATCTACCTGAATGGCTTGTGTCACTCCACCATCACGAGAGCCTAATTGCAGCTGCTGGAATTTCGGACGCAGACGTGTACTGGCGGAGCTACGATCAAGTGGCTATTGCCTTCTTATTGGCTCGCATTGCAAGCCTGTTGGTTCTGACACTCGTCTTTTGGAATTGCGCGCCTTGGTTTGAACGTCTCCTCTTACCAAAGCGTGAAACCAAGGATGATCTAGCGGGAGCCAACCGCACTGTGCCCAGCTAACGGCTAAAGGCTAGCAGCTAGAAACTGCTCTTTATTACCCCGCAAACGCCTCTTCCTCCACCTTGGCCTGCTCAATCAGCTGCACCGGATAGTAAGCGTTACGCGTGTACTGCTTCACCATGCGGTTGGTGTTGAAGTACGATCCGTTGAACGCCAGAGTGGTGCGCATCAGCCGTGCCCAATTCTCCGGCGCCTCAAGATACAGCGGAACCACCGCCTTCTCCAGCTTGCTGTAGAGCGAGTTGGCTTCATCCTCATCGTTGGCGCCGTCCTCGATAGCCCAACCGGTCACGCCTTCAATGCAGCCCTCGATCCACCACCCGTCCAAAATCGACAAGCTCGGCACGCCGTTCAGCGCCGCCTTCATCCCGCTTGTGCCTGAGGCCTCGTACGGCCGCTTTGGCGTGTTCATCCAAACATCCACTCCCGCGGTAAGCAGCGCGCCCAGCTCCCAGTCATAGTTTTCCAGGTAAACAATGCGCAGCGCCCCCTCCGAGAACCGGTGGGCATCCGCCACGACCTGCTGAATCAGCGCCTTCCCCGGCTCGTCCTGCGGATGCGCCTTGCCGGCATAAAGAATCTGCAATCCGCCAGCAGCCCTGGCAACTTCAACCAGCCGCTCCGGATCGTTAAACAGCAACGTCGCCCGCTTATAAGTGGCAACCCGCCGCGCAAAGCCCAGCGTCAGCACCTTTGGATCCAGAATCAGCCCGGTCCGCGACCCAACTTCGGCCAGCAACTGCTCTTTGGCGCGGGTGTGGGCTTTCAGAATCTCCCTCTCCGGCAGGTCGATCGCGTTACGCAAGTAAAGATTGTCGCGCCGCCACGAAGAAAAATTCGCGTCCAGCATCTTTTGCACCGGTTCTGATACCCACGTCGGCGAGTGAACCCCGTTCGTGATCGAGTCGATGGCAAACTCCGGAAACATTCCCCGTGACACTTTTGCATGTTGCATGGCCACTCCGTTGGCATATCGCGAGAACCTCAGCGCCAGCAGCGTCATGTTCAACATGCCATCGCGAAAACATCCCAGCCTTTCAAGCCGCGCCGTCCTGTCGCCGCCCAGAATGCGAATCGTCTGCTCCGTGGTAAACCGGTCATGCCCAGCCGGCACCGGAGTATGTGTGGTGAACACGCACTTCTGGCGAACCAGGTTCAGGTCGCTCTCGGTCGGCACGCCCAGCGGTCCCCCGCCCTGCTGGCTCTCAATCAGCGCCAGTGTCAGCAGCGCCGCATGGCCCTCGTTCATGTGGTACACGTTTACTCTGTGGCCCAGCGCGTTGGCCATCCGCGCGCCACCCATGCCCAGCACAATTTCCTGTTGCAGCCGATAGTTGGTGTCGCCGCCATACAGGTGGTCGGTCAGCCCGCGATCCCATCCGGAATTCCCATCCACATCGGTATCCAGCAGATAGATCGGCACAACATGCCCGTAGCGGCCCACCAAATCGTAGCGCCACGCGCGCACCGTCACCGTCCGGCTTTCCACTGAAACCGTAACCCGCGCCGCCTCCTCGGTGCAGAAATCCGCGGGGTTCCACGGTTGAACCTCCTCCGTCTGCACGCCCTTGCCGTCCAGGTGCTGCTCGAAATATCCCTTGCGATGCAGCAGCGTAAAGGCCACCAGCGGCACACCCAGGTCGGCGGCACTGCGCATCGTGTCTCCCGCCAGAACCCCCAGCCCGCCGGAATACGTGGGCATGCCTGGGTTGATTGCGATTTCCATCGAGAAGTAAGCTACGACGCCTGCGGTTGGAAAGGATTCGTACGAGAAGGGCCTGGTAGAAGCTTGCGGCATGGCTGGCGTGTCTCCGTGTCGATTCGGCAAGCAAAACGACAATCTGGGCAAATTTTTAAGACGCAAGCCGGGAACCTGAAAATCCTTTCCGGCTTTTATCGAGTAGATATCGTGATTTTATCAAGCGAGGTCCTGAAAATCCCTTGCACCTTCGTGTGATTCCCAATCGAGAGTGTGCACCTGCCGTTACCAAATGGCCTCAAAGGATGATAAGGCAAGCTTAGCCGCCACTCCAAATGCGGCGATCAGACCGTAGCTTTGTGTCGGTCGCCCCGGCCTTCGCCGACCCGTGAAGCGATGAAACTGGCGTCGACCAGTGCAACCCGCTTACTCGCTAACTCGATCCGCAGGCGAAGCGGGCCCTAACTTCCCAAATCAATTCCCAAAATTCCCACCGCCCCTCCGTTCAAATTCTTCCAACGCAGACCCAATCTAAACCCTGTTTCTTTTCATGGCGCGACCGGGGCATCGGGGCACTCTTCTCGGCCGAGGGGCGGAAGCCCATAGCCGTGAGTTGCCAGCTAGAAGTGCTTGCCCTCAGCTCTCAGTCCCCAGCCTCATCACCGTTTTCCCCGATGCCATTCCGCCAACGCCATTACGGCGGTCACAGTTTTCACCAACCCATAAGGATCGGATTTCGGAAGTCGCTTCTGCTTGGCCGTCTCGTCTTTTTTCCTCTCCCGTTCCAACGCCTCCGCCATGTCCTCAAGCGTCCCATTCTCCGGAACCACCGCGTACACCAGCTCACAGCCAATCGCCTCCGCCGCCACGCGCAGTTTCCTCAGCGTAATCGTGTCCCGTACCTCCGCCATCTCCAGCCGGTAAATCTCCGACTGCCCCACCTTCATGCGCCGCGCAACCTCGCCCACACGCATTCTCAGCGCCTGCCGCACTCCCCGCAGCCATCCCCAACTTCGACCGTCGGCCCCTCTTGCTCTTGAACACCCGTAGGTCCTCATCCAGATCCCGCCGCGCTCTCTGCCGCAACTCATTCCGCATCTGTTTGTCGCTTTTTCGTCCTACCGTTGCTCCGCATGCCAGTTCAAGAGTCCGCCTATAACCCCACATTCCAGCCCACTTCGCTGCCATGCATACAAAAAGCGCCGTTTTTGCGCCATAAGCGCCTTTATTGCACCAATAATCGCTTAAAAGCGCCAAAAAGACGCTGTTCAGTCCCCTTTTTCTTGATTCTGCGCGTTCTACCTCTAATAACATGCAAAGCAATTTGCCATTCGCTCCTTGCACTCCTGAAGCGTTTCGCGGGCAACTCAACATAAACCTCGAAAGCCAGTCCACACTCCACGACAGCCTTTCCGCGCCCACCGCGGCTCCTAATCCCGGCTCCCTGATCCCAGTTTCCTAGTCCCTCAGTCACTACCCCCATCCCCCGGACTATGATTCAATAGAAAGCAATGGCAACTCCCAAAAGATCGACAGTGCTTGGGCGCGCGATTGCGGCCAGCCGCAAGGCGCGCGAGTATGCCATGGTCGTTCGCGCCCTAGCCTCCACCTCGCACCCGGTGCTGGCGCAGATTATCCCGGCCCGCTTCTGTAACCTGAGCTGCGGCTACTGCAACGAGTTCGACAAAGTCTCAGAGCCCGTGCCTCTGGAAGAAATGTACCGCCGCATCGACCACCTCGGCCGCCTCGGCACGGCCATGATCGGCATCTCAGGCGGTGAGCCGCTCACCCACCCGCATCTCGACAACATCATCCGCCGGATGAGAAGAACAGGCGCCATCGCCGGCATGATCACCAACGGTTACCTGCTGAATGTTGAGCGGATTGAACGGCTTAACCGCGCCGGCCTCGATCACATGCAGATTAGTATCGACAATGTGGTCCCCGACGAAGTGTCGAAAAAGAGCCTCAAGGTACTGGACAAGAAGCTGCAGATGCTTGCCGACCACGCCGAGTTCCACGTGAACATCAACTCGGTAGTCGGCGGCGGATTCAAGAATCCCAACGACGCGCTGGTGATTGGAAAGCGCGCCCTGGAGCTGGGCTTTGAGTCCACCATCGGAATTATCCACGACGGCAGCGGCCAACTGAAGCCGCTGAATCAGGATGAAAGCAGGGTCTACTTCGAAATGAGCCACCGGAAGAAGACCAACTACGCCCAGTTCGACAAGTTTCAGGCGGCGATTGTCCAGGGCCTGCCCAACGACTGGCGGTGCCGCGCCGGCTCACGGTACCTATATATTTGCGAAGACGGCCTCGTCCACTATTGCAGCCAGCAGCGAGGCTACCCCGGCGTACCCATCGCCGAATACACAACGGCGGATGTGAAGCGGGAATTTCTCACGGCGAAAAGCTGCGCTCCCAACTGCACCGTGGGTTGCGTTCATAGAATCAGCTATATAGACCACTGGCGGGCTCCGCAGACCAATACGATTTCGCCGGGGCCGGTATCCCAGGGAGGGAATGCCGCGGATGTGCTGGTGAACATACAGACCGGGGATTAAGGGCGAATCGCCTGGCGAAGGTCTTCAGAACAGCATTGGCACCCTCGTGTTAGAGTGGGGAATCCACGGAGGATAGGGCGGAATGGCGACTGGGATACAGATCCCGGGGAACGGTGAGACGATTGACCTGCAGCAACAGGTGGCGCGTCTGCAGGCCCTGCTTGAGGCCTCGAGGCAGGTTCATTCCACTATCAACGAGGAAGCAGTGCTGGAACAGGTGCTGCGAATTGTGGTGCGAGAGCTTGAGATGGCTGGGGCGGCGTTTCCGGGGACTGGGCTTGCTTACGGTGACCCGATTATTCCGGACGAGAGCGGGGCAGCCGGCGTTGGAGGCCTGGATCACTCCCAAATAGCCGGCTCCCAAATGGCTGGCAATCCGTTGTACTTCTATCCATTGAACGACCGCGCAGGCACGCGTATGACGGAGCTTGCGGTGGCGGCGCCGGATGGACGGGAACTGACCATCTACGAAGCGGACTTTATTGAGGGGCTGGCGCTGCAGGCGTCGGTAGCTCTGGAAAATGCGCGAAACCACAAGCGGAATGTGGAGTTCGCAAGGGTACAGCAGGACCTCGACGCCGCACGCTTAATTCAGAGGTCGCTTTTGCCGCAGGAGTTGCCGGAAATTGACGGTTACTCGGTGGGGTTTCGATCGGTTACCTGTTATGAGGTTGGCGGGGATTATCTGGATATTGTGGAGCAGCCTGACGGGAGCCTGCTGATTGCAGTGGCGGATGTGGCGGGCAAGGGACTGGCTTCCGCGATTATGGCTACCAGTTTCCGATCTGCTTTTCGGGCGATGGCGGCCAGTGGCATGCCGCTTGACGAGCTTGCTACCCGGATGAACCAGCATCACTGGCAAGAGGGTGATGAGGCGCGCCGCAGGTACGTGACGGCGATATTCCTCCGCTTATATCCGGAGTTAGGCGAGGTAGAGGTAGTAAACGCGGGGCACAACCCGGGGTTCCTTGTAGAGCCTGGCGCCATGCCGCACGAGTTTCAGGCCACGGGAACGCCCCTGGGACTTTTACCGGGGATGCGCTATACAAGCGAGCGGCACGGGTTTGCGCCGGGGACGAGGCTGCTTTTCTATACCGATGGGCTGACAGAAGTTTTCAGGGGGGATGAGGAATTTGGTCCCGAAAGGCTACTAGATCAATTTTCGAAGTGCCCCGAGGAGAAGGCCAATGGTATTCTCGATGCATTGTGGACAAGCCTCGTGGAGTTCTCTGAAGGGGGCCCGCAGTCGGACGACATGACCGCACTGGCACTTTGCCGGTGGAGGAGTAACCCGGAGATGCCGGCATGAGCGAGATAAAGACCACCACTGTGGAGGTGCGGCTACCGTCTCGGATGGGATTCGAGAAGGTTGCTATGAGCACGGCCTCGGCAGTGGCCAAGCTGATGGGTTTTCCCGAGGACCGGGTCGAGGATCTTAAGACCGCAGTGGCGGAGGCGTGCATCAACGCAATCGAGCACGGGAACCGGTTGAACGAAAAACTCTCTGTAGGTGTGGTGCTTTCGGCTGGTGTGGATTCACTTGAAGTAAAGGTGATCGACGACGGCAAAGGGATGAGCAAGAAACAAGCCAAGCCGGACATCGACCGCAAGATGCACGGCGAGGAAGATCCGCGCGGGATGGGAATGTTCCTGATCCAGGCGCTGGTGGACGAGGCGGAGTGGGTGGCTGGCTCGGAAGGCAGGGCGAGTTATGTCCGGCTGGTGATACGGTTGGATAAGGATGCATGAGCGGGCCACGGCAGCGGCCCAAACCGAATAAAGAAAACGGAGAGAATCGATCGTGCAGAGTGAAACCAAATCGCGAGTTGACCAGCTAACATCCCCGGCGGGGCATGCGGTGACCGTACTGCGCTTTGAGGGCGACATTGCCAGCACCTCGAAAGAAGCTGTTTTGGGGGCATATCAGGCGTTACCGAAAGGCACAATCAAACAGGTATTATTGGACTTCACCAAAGTGGATTACATCAATTCCAGCGGGATCGCCCTGGTGATCCAACTGCTGATGGAAGCCGCGAACGCCGGCCAGAAAGTGTATGCCTTTGGTCTGTCGGCGCACTTTACCAAGGTGTTCACCATGGTGGGAATAACCAAGTACGCGGGGCTGTTTCCGGGGCAGACCGAGGCTCTGGCGGCGCTGTAAGGGGACTTCAATTCCCGAGAACTTGGGGTGCGGCGCGATGATCGCTGCACAAGCAGCCCCTGCGGGCTCGTTTTGGGCTGGACAAGGCAATAATGCATTTCAATTTCGATTTCACGACCGCGCAGGTTCTGTGGACGCTTACGTTTGCGGCGCTGTTGGTGCTCCTCGTGGTATTGCTGGGGCGCGACCGGGTGCGGCTTTTTCCGTGGTTCACGGCGAGTATTTCGCTGGTAACGCTGCGCATGTTGATAGGCAGACTGCTTTATGGGCGGATTGCGCCAATCCAGATCAGCACCGTTTTCATCATACTGAGCGTATTGGGGTTGCTAATTGGACTGCTGGTTTTGGCGGAAGTGGCGAGGCGTACCTTCGGTGGCCTACAGCGCTCATTGTGGATTGTGAACACCATCGGAATGGTGACCGTCGCTTGCGGCGTGCTTGCGGCCTGGGGACCTTGGCCGGCATGGAAAACGCTGACGGCGGATTCGCAACTGGCAACGCTTCGGCTGGTAGATCTAGTGGCGCAAAAGGGCAATCTGCTCGTGGAGTTGCTGGCTGTGGAATTGGGACTGGTGGTGGCGATATTTGGAAGTCGCTTCAAGGCCGGGTGGCGCAGCCAAGCGCAGCAAATTGCGATTGGGCTTTCGACAGCGGCGATTTCGGAAATGATTGTGCTGGAAGCCTGGCAGTTGATTGCAACCAGGACCACCCCCCACAGCCAGGCGGACGTCAATCGGCTCGTGGACCTGGGAGCCAGGCTGGTGAACGGCAATAAGGTTGTGTACCTGGCCGTGCTGGTGTGGTGGATTATCTGGTTCTGGATGGACGAGCAGGGGACGGGTGGAGTTGGGGAAGTCTTGATCGTGGATGCCGTCCCAGCCGATGCGGAGGCTGATTTTGCCGAGCCAGTTCAGGGTGGGGAGCAATCTGCAGCGGAATAGCGGCTTTTCGAGTTAAATGTGGCAGCTTGCCTGGCCGCGCTTTTCCAAGTAGCGCTGGTGGTATTCCTCAGCCCGCCAGAAGGTCTGGGCCGGCTCAACTTTGGTAACAATGCGTTTGGGTTTGAAGCGCCCATCGGCGGTGAGCTGCTCTATCTTTGCGCGTGCCTGGACTTCCTGCTCGGGCGAGTGAAAGAAGATGGCGGAACGATATTGCGTGCCCCAATCCGGGCCCTGGCGGTTTAAGGTGGTGGGGTCGTGAAGCGAAAAAAATGCGTCGAGGAGTTGCTCGAATGAAACCTCCGAGGGGTCGAAGTCGAGTTCAACGACCTCGGCATGGCCGGTGGAATTGGCGCAGACATCTCTGTAGCTGGGCTGGTCCAGTTGCCCGCCTTCATATCCAACTGCGGTTGCAGTGACCCCGTGTATGGCGGCAAAAGCCGCCTCGACACCCCAGAAACAGCCGGCTCCGAATGTTGCCTTTTCCTGGCTCATGTCTGTTGAGATGCGCGAGGGCTGCGTTGGGAAACAGTTTTTGACGGAAATGAGCGGGAGCGCCCATTGTCATCCACATTTTTGAGAGGACTCTTTGCGGCGTGCGCGGTTAGACTGGGAACACTCTGTACGCCCTTCAGCGAGATACTTCCGTTTTCGCCGCATCTCCTGTTCCCTAGGGGTAGCCTGTGCTCAGAATGCGACTACCGGGATCCAGTACAGCGGACTAAAAGGCGTAAGCACGCCAGGTTGATGGTATTCGTTTTGCGGCAACCGGACCGGCGCTGTAAACTGCGGGCAAGACAAGGCAAAAAGAATGAAGTTCGATTTTGGATTTTCGGCAGTTGAAGTACTCTGGTGGTTGACGCTGGCAGAGCTGACGGTCCTGCTGCTCATCCTGTTCTGGCGAGTGCGTCAACGCAATTTTCCCTGGTTCATGGCGAGCCTTTTCCTGGTTGGACTCCGCTCGGTGCTTAACAGATTGGCGCACGACCTGCCTTCGGTCACTATGAACGCGGTCTCCATTGCGGTGGACAACCTGGCGGCGCTGACCGCTCTGCTGGTGTTGGTGGAACTGGCGCGGCGGGTATTCGCAGGCGTGAAGCGCAGAACCTGGATTCTGTGGACACTTGCTATGGTGGCTGTGGCTGGAGGCGCAATCACCATTTGGGGACCGTGGCCCAAGGCCGATACTCTCAGCGCGGATTCAACCACGGCAGTGTTGCGACTGCTGGAACTGGTGGCGCAGAAGGCGGCACTGCTGGTGAACATGCTGACGATCGAGCTGTGTTTGCTGGTGTTCTACTTTGGACGCCGCTTCGATGCCGGCTGGCATAGTTACAAACAACGGCTCGCCATCGGGCTCTCAACGTCGTCATTGGGACAGTTGGTTGTGCTGGGATTATGGCAATTGATGGCGATAACAGCTGCGCCGAAGGATTTGACCGATTACCTGCACTTCCAGGACATCGGCAGAAGGCTGGTGGACGCCAACATGGTCGTGTACTTGATCGTGCTGCTTTGGTGGATGTTCACGCTGGGCAAGACACGGGGGCGCAAGATCTGGAAGAATCGCGATCAGTCGGTTTGGAGCGACAAGGCGCCGTCGGGGGGGGCTCGGCGGCGAAGTACTTTCTAGAGCGGCGGCGACGGGTTTTCTGTATTTTGTTTCGCTGCTTCCGCGTGGCTGCGATGGTCAAAGACGCCAAGGTTTATGCGGCGGTCAGGTCGTCAGGTTGTAGATCAGCCCATATGGGTCCTTCAAATAGATTCTGGGGAATTGCGGCTCGTCCTTTACGATTTCGCAGCCGGATTCCACCAGGCGCTGTGTTGCTTCGGAGACGTTGGCGACGGTCACTTCAAGGACCGGGCCGAGGGCTGGGCCGCGCTCGATAAACAGGTTGATGTTGGGGCCGTGAAGGCTGATCATTTCCGGAACCTCCCCGGTAATTTCAAAGCCAAGGCGGGTAACGTAGAAGGCCGCCGCGGCTTTGGGGTCGGGCGCCTGGATGAGAATGTCTGTGCCGAAGGTGTTTGGCATTTGCGCTCCTTGTGCGAACTCCGGTGGAGTGTCAGGCGATGACTGCAGTCAAATGGAGAACCAGTTCTCCCAGGTCCTGATCTCCCTCGATGTTAACTTGTGCTCGGGCCGCATTCTGGTCGATGCCCCTGGTAAAGAGACGCCACGCCAGCGATTGCGGTATGGTGACGCGAGATGCGATGACGCTGGGCGGGATCTTCACCATAGCCCATGCTTTTGGCCCTTTGGACACCCACCACTGTCCGCCGCAATCGCCGGCAACCTCTACTTGAATGGTGGTTCCGGTTGAGGCTTCGACATCACGGAACAGATGCGGCTGTCCGCGGAGAAAACAATCGAGCACGGGGTGGTAGAGTTCGGGAGTCATCAGGCCCGGGCGGTAACTAGCCAGGCGAATTTGCTGCTGGTGATGCCAGCGCTCGGTCAGCTCGCGAGCGGTGTCGAACCAGTTGAGCGATGTCTCATCGCCGGCCCAGCTCACATTGAAAGTGGCGGGAGCGAAGGGATCGAGCGACTCGTGGAAATCCGTGTTCTGGGCGCAGGCCAGCTTCATCAGGTCGATCAGCAAAGCGGAACTGAGGCGGCGGTAGACGGCGACTCCTTCGCGATTGAGGCGATTGACAAGGTCGATGAGGTCTTGCGGCGAGCGGATATCGATGGATTCGACGAAGCGGGAGTCGCGCACCAGGGAGAGCTTTCGCAGCGGCGTATCGAGCAGATGCGCGGCAACATCGCGAACCTTCCACAGCGGCGCAATGGTCTGAAGATCCCATTCGGCGGGGGTCAGGGAGCCGAGGAGATCGATGAGCGCTTCATCGACTTTGCGCAGCAGGGGAGCGCACAGGATGGGGTCGAGGCTATTGGATTCATCCGCCATTTCAGATTGTCAGAATAGCAAGACAATGTGAATCGCAAGCTGGCGGCGGAGATATTCCGCCGCAGCTAGGGTGTGACAGGTTCTACGGCCGCTTCTTGCCGAACGATCCGGGCCGCTTGCCGCCGAGACGCGGGCCACTCTTCGATGGGGGTCTGAACTTGCCGCTGGCGCCTGGCTTGCCCGGCCCGCCGAAGCTTGGCTTGGGCTTCCAGCCGGGCTTTCCACCCGGCCGCTGGGCTGGACCTGAATCCGTGCGAGGCGGACGCGGAGCAAGCGAGCCTTCGCCTTCTCGTCGGAAAGAACGCTTGGCGGGACCGGCTGATCTTGAATCAAACGATCGATTCGGTGCGCCGCCAGAGGGACGGCCGCCGGGTTTCCACCCCGTCGACGAAGACCTGTCCGCTGAGCCTCCGGGCTTGCTGCTGGGACGCGGGCCGCCTGCGCGAGGTTTGCCGCTGCTGGTGGTGAAGGGGCGGGCCAGGCTTCTTTGCGGGCCGCCTTCCGAACGGAACGCCGGACGCGACGAGCTTGGACGTCCCGCACCGGTGCGGCCAGGGCCTGAACGAGATGAGCTGGGACGATCCGAGTAGGGACGCGATGGGCTGGGGCGGTTGAAGGAGGGGCGATCTGCCCCTGTGATCTCTTCAATATGAAGATTTGGCGGCCTGACTGGGCCGAAATCTTCGTCCCGTTCGGGTGCTTCGCGTCGGGGAGCGGACGGACGGTCAGCGGGCGGACGCTTGTAGGGTGGGCGCTCTTGAGCATCGGGCTTTTTCCAGCCGGGTTTGGGTGGGAACGTGCGGCCGGGGGCAGGCTTGCCGGCGTAGGGGCGGGGCGTTGCCGGCCTGTCTGAGAAGGATTTAGCCGCCGGCGGCTTAGCTTCAATGGGCCGGCTTGCAGGAGGCCTGCCTCCGAAGCTTCGGCCTGCGGCAGGGGCTTTATCATAACGTTTGACGCCGTAGGGTTGCGATCCGAAGGGCTTTTCGAGGAAAGGCTTGCCCGCGGAAGGCTTGGCGCCAAAGGGGCGGGTTCCGCTGTTCGAGTCCGCGGCAAAGCGCGCGGGCGGCCGGGTGGGGCGATCGTCTCGCTTCCATGCGGGGCGAGCGGATGGGCTGGCGGCGGGCCGGTCGCTGTCGCTTCGCTGCTCAAAAGACCGCTTGGGGCGGTAGTCCTTGGGGCCTGGGGCTGGGCGCTCTTCAAAAGACTTGTTTGCAAATGGCTTCTTTCCGAAGGGCTTTGCGGTACGCGGATCGGTTGATCGGGGAACGATGGTTGGCAACTGGCCGGCGTCGGCGGCGTTGCGGCGGCGAACCTCTTTGGACTTTGGTGTGCGGAGCGTTCCGTCTGCCGCCTTGCGAAGGAGTTCCAGCTCCCGGGCGTCGAGTTCACGGAGGTTGCCCGGCTCCTGATCGAGGATGAGCGGGCCATAGCCGACACGCCGAATCTTCTCGACGAAGTGGCCGATTTCCTCGAACATTTTGCGCAATTCGCGGTTGCGGCCTTCAATCAAAACAACTTCGTACCAGGGATTGTCTCCCTGGCGCACCTGGCGGATGCGGGCCGGCGAGGTGCGGACACGGTCGGAGCCGGGCTTGCCGCGCTCGATGGCGACGCCTGCGCGAAGTATGTCGAGTTCCGCCTCGCTGGGAACGCCGGCGACCTTGACCAGGTAGGTTTTTTCCACGCCGGCGGCGGCGCGGGTAAGGCGGTTGGCGAGTTCGCCGTCGTTGGTTACCAGCAGCAGGCCTTCGCTCATATAGTCGAGGCGGCCAACGGGGTAAAGGCGCTCCCGCATTTTCTCAAAGAACTGCATCACCGTGGGGCGGCCCTCGGGATCCTTGACGGTGGTGACGAATCCGCGGGGCTTGTTGAGGACGAAGTAGCGCAGCCGCTCGGCACCCTGCAGCAGTTTGCCGTCCACGCGTATGTGGTCGCGGGCGGCGTCCGCCTTGGTGCCTCGCTCGGTCACTACTTTTCCGTTCACCTGAACGCGGCCCTGCTCGATAAGCTCCTCGGCCTTGCGGCGGCTGGCTACGCCGGCCTGGGCAAGGATTTTCTGGAGGCGATCGAGCTTGGCGGGCGGACGAGGTTTGGGATTGAACTCGGGCTCGGATTCGTCCTCCAACTTGCCTTCGGACTCCGATTCGGATTCCAGTTCATCTTCCAGTTCATCTTCCAGCTCGGATTCCAGTTCGGATTCGTCCTCCAATTCATCTTCGAGTTCACCGTCTCCCAGACCGTCGATGGATGAACCTTCGGCTTCCAACCAGGACTCGGCTTCGTCTTCGGCGGCTGCAATCTCTGGATCAGGCGCGAGATCAAGCGCAGTTCTGCCTTCGCCGCTGGTTTCGTCGCCGATTGGGTCCAGAATTTCGGGCAGAACCTCTGCCGCCGGCTCAATGACTTCACGGACGGGCTTACTGTCGTTCCTGGCCTTCGCGGCTTTTTTCGGCGCTGCCTTTTTCGCTGCGGCCTTCTTCGCGGTGGTCTTCTTTGGTGCTGTCTCTTTCGGCATGGGGGGATATCTCAGTTTCTGCCTGCTCAGTTGCGGGAGGCGCAGCAGGCGCTGCCTCTGCGGGGGTTAGAGATTCGTGGCTGGCCGCCGTCACGGCGGTCTCGGGGGTTACAGGTGAGGTGCGGGAGAGTTCGTTACCTGAGTCTTTTTCGGCGGATTCGTCGAGGGCAGATGAGTCCGATTCGAGATTGAGGTTCAGGTCTGGACTTGCGGTGGTTTCCAGGTCCGGACCTTCTTGAGCGGAGGGTTCGGGTTCGTCGAGTTCGATGGCGGCCATTTTCTCAAACTCCTCCATCGACGGAAGTTCGGATACGTCTTTGAGCCCGAAGCGGAGGAGGAATTCGCGGGTGGTTTTGTACAGGATGGGGCGGCCGATAACCGGCTTGCGCCCGGCGGTGGCGATCAGCTTGCGGGCGAGCAGCGAACCGAAGACTCCGGAGGAATCGACCCCGCGAATCTCATTCACTTCAGGCGCGGTCACGGGCTGCTTGTAGGCGACGACGGCCAGTGTTTCAAGAGCGGGCAGCGAAAGCTTGAGCACCGGCTTGAGGCTCTTGACGAAGGAGCGGACCGCGTCGTGGCACTCGGGTTTGGTGGCCATGCGGAAGCCGCCGGCGATCTCGCGAATCTCGACGCCGCGATCGTCGGAGGCATAGTCCGCGATGAGCTCGTCGAGGAGCTGCCGAAGAATGGCGCGCACCTCGCGGTCGCGCAAACGTGCCAGGCGTTTGGCTTCGAGTTCGGCGTCAGCGGAGGGGGAGGCGGACGGAGAGGTCTCGGCATCCGCTGCCGGAGTGCTTTCCAGGCTTCCCTCGAGGAGCGAATTGAACACAGGCTCGGCTTCGGAACCAGCGGATTCGGGTTGCGCGTCGGTGGTGGCTGCGGCAGGGGCGAGGTCCAGGTAGCCTATTTCAGCGGAAATCAACGAAGGCGGCTCGGCGGCTTCCGCTTCGGGAGCCTCGATCTGAGGAGTTTGGGTCGCCTTCCATTCGAGGGCGTCGGGGGCAAACAGGGCGGCGAGCTGGGCCAGCGTGACCGGCTCCTCCGCGGCGTAGATGACAGCTTCCAGCTTGGATTTAAGACTCATTCTGCAATAGGTACCTCAAGTATGGTACCGGAAAGACAGCAGCCATGCGTGCCGATTGGAGACGATGAGGCAGGTCGAAGGAAGGAAAAAGGGCGTCCGGGGAGTTCCGGACGCCCTGAAATGCCAGATTGAAAGCAGTTTAGCTTGCGGCGAACTGGCGGAAGAGCCAGAAAAGGCTGCCGGAGAGCAGCGCCGCGGCAGGAAGGGTAAACACCCAGGCAGCCGCGATGTTGCGAATGGTGGACCACTGCAGACCGCTGCGGTTTGCCGCCATCGTGCCCGCCACGCCTGAACTGAGCACATGCGTGGTCGAGACCGGCATACCCCCGTAATCGGCGGCGAAGATGGTGGCCATCGCGACCAGTTCGGCTGTGGCGCCCTGCGCATAGGTCAGGTGTTCCTTGCCGATTTTTTCGCCGACAGTTACCACGATGCGCTTCCAGCCGACCATAGTGCCCATGCCGAGCGCCAGTGCTACGGCGACCTTGACCCAGGTGGGAATGAACTTGGTAGCCTTGTCCACCTTGCTCTTATAGTTGGTCAGGGCTGTGTTCTCTTCAGCGGAAAAGGCAGGATTTTTGTTCTTCTGCATCATCCGGATGGCTTCGCTGGCCACGTACATGTCGTTGCGGACGTTCGCCTGATCTTTCGACGGGACCTGCTTGAATTCCTTGTAGAGGACAACCTCATGGTTCAGGTCTTCGACCAGTTCCCGCAGCGCCAGAACTGTGTCCGGCTGCAACTGCTTGGTGCGGATGTAGTCGGTCACTTCGGCGCGGGCGTCGGCGCCAAGGATTCCGCTCTTGTCGACGTGGCGATCGAGAATGTGGCCGGCCTGTTCAGAGGCGGCAATGAAGGCCTGAATATCGTTGCCGGTTACGGCGTGGTTGAGCGCGTAGGCGGTGGGGACCGTGCCAATGAGGATGAGCATGATGAGACCCATGCCCTTCTGGCCGTCGTTGGAGCCGTGGAAGAAGCTGACCCCGGTGCAGGTGAGCACCAGCAGGGCGCGGATGGGCCACGGTGGAGGCATGTTGTCCTTGGGCGCTTCGTAGAGGGCCGGGTACTTGATCGTCGCCTTGGAGAGCAGGAACAAGAGGGCCGCCGCTGTGAAGCCCACCAGCGGGGAGACCAGCAGCACCTTGAAGACCTTGGTGACCTGTTCGACATCGATGCCGGATGTGCCGTTATGTCCGGCCATCAGTTGGTTGGCAAGCCCCACGCCGATGATGGAACCAATCATGGTGTGGGAACTGGACGCGGGCAGGCCGAACCACCAGGTACTCAGGTTCCAGATGATGGCGGCGATGAGCAGCGCGAAGACCATGGCGAAGCCGGCTCCGGAACTGACCTGCAGGATGAGCTCGACGGGGAGCAGCGTGATGACGGTAAAAGCCACCAAACCGGAGGAGGTGAGGACACCGAAGAGGTTCCACATCCCCGACCAGACAACCGCGATGTTCGGCTCCAGCGAGTGGGTATAGATGACCGTGGCCACGGCATTGGCGGTATCGTGGAAACCGTTGACGAACTCGAAGCCGAGAGCAATCAACAACGCGACAATCAACAGCGCATAGGGCCAGACGCTGCCAACGGTCACGCCGCTGAAGTCCCTGACGATTTGAGAGCCGATGAATCCGAGGCCGATCGCCAGCGCGACCAGAACCACACCTCCGCTGATCCTGGCGTGGGATTTCTTCATTTTTTTGTCGAGTAACGCGGCGGCGGAAGGACGTTCTGAAAGGGTTGTCGCCAAATCGGACATGCTGATTGCTCCAAACTCTGGGATGGATTTCACGTCCAGTCGTGCTGGGGGCCGCAACTACCAGACTCTGCAATGGATAAACGAAGCGTGTGAATGGGAAATGAATTGTAGGGTGAAAAATCAAACAAATTGGCCGCTCGCGGCTTTTGTGGGATCGGGAACGTAGTTAAAATGCGCGTCTTGCCGGGCGGCGAAATTTCAACCGATTGCGTCGCCTGGCGAGGTTTCCAGGGCTCGCTTTCCCCCATTGCGCATTTGTTCCTCTATTGGAGATACTGTTCGCTGTGCGGAAAGGGATGAAAATGAAACCTACTGGCAGGCGTGACTTTCTCAAACAGACAGGGTGGATGGGATCAGTCGCGATGATGGCGGGGCTTGGGCAGGGAGCGATGGCTTTGGGTGCGGAGCGAGGCCGAGTAATCGAAGACGCGGTACGGCCTGAGCAGCCGGAAGAGTCGCCGAAGGACCACATCAAGTTTGCAGTATGCGGCGTGAGCCATGACCACATTTACGGCATGATCGGGGCAGTTCAGCGCGGCGGCGGAGAGTTGGTGTCGGCCTGGGTCGGCGAGCCGGACAAGCTTGCAAATTTCACGAAACGATTTCCCGACGTGAAAGTTGTAAAAACGCAGGACGAAATTCTCGACGACCCATCCGTGCAACTGGTTCTTAGCTCGCAAATTGCCAGTGAACGCGCTCCGCTTGGCGTGCGGGCGATGAAGAACGGCAAGGACTTTTTAGCGGACAAGCCCGGGATTACTACGCTGGAGCAACTTGCCGAGGTGCGCAAGACAATCGCGGAGACCAAGCGGATCTACGGGATCATGTATAGCGAGCGGCTGGAGGTGAAGGCCGCGGTGTACGCCGGAGTGCTCGTCCAGCAAGGTGCAATCGGCAAGGTGATCCAGACGATCAACATTGCGCCCCACCAGATCGTGCAAGGGCATGGAGACGCAGGCGGCGGGACGGGGCGGCCGGAGTGGTTCTGGAACCCCGAACAGTACGGTGGAATTCTTTGCGATATCGGATCGCATCAGGTTGACCAGTTTCTTTACTACACAGGATCGAAACAGGCCGAGGTTGTGGAGTCGCAAATCGCCAATGTTCGCCATCCGAATCGTCCGCGGTTTCAGGATTTTGGCGATATGGTGCTGCGGGGCGACCGCGGTCTGGGTTATGTGCGGCTCGACTGGTTTACGCCCGACGGTTTGGGGACATGGGGAGATGGCCGGCTGTTCATTCTCGGCACCAACGGTTACATTGAGGTCCGCAAGTATACAAACGTCGCGGTCAGCCGCCTGGGGAATAATCTGTTCCTGGTTGACAACAAAGAGGCGCGATACATCGATTGCAACAACATGCCCCTGCCGTTTGGGCAGCAGTTCGTTTCCGACATCGTGAACAGGACGCATGTTGCGCAGGACCAGGAGCAGTGCCTGCTTGCGGCAGAACTGGTTATCAAGGCGCAGAAGTGTGCCAAGGTCGTAACTCTGAAGGAATAGCGACGAATGGAGGGGCCATGAATGGCGCAGTTACGGGTGCTGTATCGCGGCGCGGGTTCTTGAAGACCGGCTTGGGAGCGGCGGCAGTGGCCGGATTCCCAACGATTTTGCCTTCGACGGTATTGGGCCAGTATGCGCCCAGCAAGCGCATCAACGTTGGCGCCATCGGTGTGGGCCGCATTTCCCGAGTGCACGATATGCCGTCGATCTTGCAGTACGACCGCGCAAGGATCATGGCTGTCTGCGACCTGGACGCAAACCGCGTCGAAGACGGAAAGAAGTTTGTCAACGACTTTTATGCCGCCAAATCTGGCAAGCCCTACGACGGTGTAACCGGCTATGCGAATTTTCACGACCTGCTGGCCAACAAAGATATCGACGCCGTGGTGGTGAGTACGCCGGACCATTGGCATGCGCTGATTGGCGTGGCCGCGGTGCGGGCGGGCAAGGATGTCTACCTGCAGAAGCCCGCCTCCCTCACCATCGCGGAGGGGCGTGCGCTGAGCAATGCTGTTCAGGCCTCCGGACGGATTCTGCAGATTGGCAGCCAGCAGCGCTCGACCGTGCAGTTTCGATATGCCGCGGAACTGGTTCGAAACGGACGCATCGGCGACATCCAGCGTGTTGAGGTTGGCTTGCCGGGCGACCCAGCCGGAGGCGACAAATCGCCCATGCCGGTGCCTGAGACTTTCAACTATGAAATGTGGCTAGGCGAGACGCCCGATGTGTACTACACGGTGGACCGCGTCCATCCGCAAAAGGGATATGGCCGGCCGGGGTGGCTGCGTTGCAGGCAGTTTGGCGCTGGCATGATCACCGGCTGGGGAGCGCACCACGTCGATAGCGCGCACTGGGGCATGAATACGGAGTACACCGGCCCGATCGAAGTGTGGGGCAACGCGGAGTTTCCGGATCATGGACTATGGGACGTGCATGGAACGTTCAAGACCGAAGCGCTGTACGCCAACGGAACACAAATGACTGTCAGCGGCGATTATCCCAACGGCATCAAGTTCTACGGGACAAAGGGCTGGATCTTCGTTTCTCGCGGCAACGAGCAGGTAACAAAAAGCGACACGGTGGCGAAGCTGAGCGATGCGACCGCGCTGGCGTCAAGCGACCCAGCGATCATCAAGTCGGTAATCGGACCGGACGAAATCCACCTATACGAGAGCAAAGAGCAGCACGGCAACTGGCTGGATTGCATCATTACCCGAAATGCTCCCATATCGCCGGCGGAACTGGGTCACCGGGCATGCTCAACCTGCCTCGTCCACGATATGGCGATGGTATTGAAGCGCAAGCTCTATTGGGATCCGACCCTGGAGCGTTTTAAGAACGACGATGAAGCGAATAGTATGTTGTCGCGCCCACAACGCGCGCCGTACTTGCTTGCGTAAGGGCGCAAACTGTGGCTGTAGTTCTCCGCGGCGTACTTCGCTTGCGATTCCGGCAATCAGCGGTTCGGCGGAACGACGTAAAAGAGAATGGCAAAGTAATGGGCCACGCTTCCAGCCAGAACGAAGAGATGCCACGTTGCGTGGAAGTAGCGTAAGCGATCCAGAGCAAAGAAAACGACGCCGAAAGTGTAAGCCAGTCCTCCTGCGCCCAGCCAGGCGATTCCATGCCAGCCGATGGCATGGAGCAGCGGGCGGGCCGCAAAGACGATAAACCAGCCCTGAAACAGGTAGACCAACGCCGAAGCCACGGCAAGGCGGCCGACAGCGAGACTCTTGAAGATGACCCCGGCGACCGCCAGTGTCCACTCAACGCCGAACAGCGCCCAGCCCACTGGTCCACGCAAAGAGATCAGCGTAAAGGGAGTGTACGTGCCCGCGATAAGCAGGTAGATTGCCGAGTGATCGAGCACCTGGAAAACATGCCGCGCCCCGGAGCGCACCAGCGAGTGATAGAGCGTGGAGCAAAGGTAGACAAGTATCAGCGTCGTGGAGAAGACGGAGCAGCTGACGATCAGCCAGGGAGTTCCATGCGAGGATGCAGCAATAAGATAGATCGCCCCGGCAATGGCAAGAACCGCTCCGATTCCGTGCGTGATTGCGTTGGCAAGAATGTCGCCGAGTTTGGCTTCGGGCTGCACAGATTGATGATAGTCCGCTCTCACGCTATGATGAGCCAACCTATATGAACCGGGAAGAAGTTACAGAACAGGATCTGATTTTCTTGCGCCGCGCGATCGACTTGGCGCGCGAGGCCCGCAGCGACGGACGCCATCCATTCGGCTCACTGATCGTGAACGAGCGGGGCGAGACGATTGTGGAAGCTCGTAATAATGCGGTGCGGCCCAAAGGGGATCCTACGCAACATGCGGAGACGCTGGCCTGCGGAGAGGCGGCCCGGTTGCTGCCTGAATCGGAGCTGGCCAGGTGTACTCTCTACACCAGCACGGAACCGTGCGCCATGTGCGCCGGAGCAATCTATTGGACGGGGATTGGCCGCGTTGTGTTCGCACTGTCTGAGAGAGGCTTGTTGAATTACACCGGCAGCGACAAAGAAAACCCGACACTCGACTTACCCTGTCGCGAGGTCTTCGCACGCGGACAGAAACCGATTGTAGTAGCCGGGCCATTTCTGGAAAAAGAGGCAGGCAAGGTGCATGAAGGATTCTGGCTACCGCATAAGTGAGATTGCGGCTAAGCCCGGGCTTCCGAACTGGCTTGTATTGTGGGAAGGCGGAGCGCGGTAGCTATAAGGGCCGCAACCAGAAACGCGCCTGAAGTGATCAAGAGCGCGGAACTTAGTCCGGCAGTTTGCGAAAGGCTTCCGATGAGATAGGGCGCGGCGGCGCTTGTTACACGGCCAATGTTATATACAAAACCCATGGCAGTGCCGCGCAGGGAAGTGGGAAAGAGTTCGCTGGCAATGACGCTAAAGCCGCTGAAATAGCCGGTTCCGAAAAAGCCTACAAATGGGCCAATCGCGAGCAGTGCTCCCGGTTGGCGCACGAATGCAAATGCGGGCACCAGCAACGCGGCAATCAGAAGAAAACCGATGTATGTATATTTTCGGCTGAAGCGGTCGGCTATATATCCGAAAGCGATGTAGCCCACAAAGGCGCCGGCCTGCATCGCGATGGTCCATCCCGAGGTCTGGACGATGCTAAGCCCGCGCCCGCCTTCGGCTTCGGGCATGGAAAGAAAACGGGGCACCCATGTGAACAGTCCCCACCAGGCAAACAGCGCGGCGGCATTCATGGTAGCGCAGATCAGCGTTGCGCGGCCCAGCGCGCCCTGAAACAGCCTGCTCACAGGAATCCTCCGCGTGGAGCGCTCCTGTTTCCAGGCTTGCGGCTCGTGCAATCCGCGTCTTAACCAAAGCGCGATGGCCGCCGGGACAATGCCGGCGAAGAACACGGCGCGCCATCCGAAATGAGGCATAACCAGCGCCACCACGGCAGCACCCAGCGCGTAGCCCACGGCCCACGAGCTTTGCACCAGGGCAAGAGCTTTGCCACGGTTAAGCGGACCCCAGGTTTCGGCAACCAGGGCCGCTCCCGAAGCCCACTCCCCACCCATGCCCAGCCCCAGTAGAATTCGGCACACCATCAGTTGCCATGCCGAGTGCGTCAGCCCGCACATGGCGGTCGAGACCGAGTACACCAGGATGCTCCAGGTGAGTGCGCGCGCGCGTCCAAACCGGTCGGCAAACCAACCGAAGCTCAACCCGCCAATTGCGGCGGAGACCAGAGTAGCCGACACCATAGCTCCGCCGATGGCCGCGGAGAGAAGCATTTCGCGCTGCACCTCGCCGAGTACCAGCGCGTAGAGCATCACGTCCATGCTGTCGAGCATCCAGCCCAGCGAGGCGGCCAGCAGCGCGCGCTTCTGCTCCGCCGAGGCACTAGTGAGCCAACCGATCGCGCCGTCCAAGAGAGTTCCTTCCGCTCCAGAGTATTCAGGATACGGCGGAATGGCCAGCCAGGATAGAAAGCATTCCATCCTGCAGCTGGAAATTGAAAGGGGACGGGGGAGAGCGAACGACGTACGAAATGCTGGAGCACTTCTCGACAAGGAATTCCTTGCCCAGGTTCCATCCAAAAGCGGAAATGGCCTCCGAACTCATATCGGAAGCCGTTTAGAATCGCTAGTTTATTTGGTTGCGGGGGCTGGATTTGAACCAGCGACCTTTGGGTTATGAGTTCTTAAATGTAGCAATATCATAGAGTTAGCAGGCATGGTTGGGTGTCACAAGTAGTCGATAGCAATTTTCAGGATCTTGGAAGAGTTTCACGGATGGGTTGAACGTGGGTTAAAACCAAGGAACGAAAACAATCCGTGAATTCGTCCAAGATCCAACCTTCTTCAACCTTTAATTGGGCACCAGCTGTTCGCAACGGCAAGAGCGGTTGACCCACTCATAACCGGCTTGGCGGTCACCTGATCAGGCGCAGCGTAGCAGCAGAGACAATAACCCATTAACCTCCTGATCCACCGCAGTGGAGTGCGGTAATCATGAGAAAAACGTCTACGAATAAGGCAAAGGGCAAGAAGAACCGACCCAAAACCAAGCTCGGCATACCGGATCTGGCACACTCGAAAGCCGCAGTCCTCCGGAGCCTCGGTTCTCCCGACTCGCAGCGCGGATATCGTAGCGGATTTCCGGATTTATCGTCTTTGAAAGTTCCCGATGTCTGAACCAGTTTTATTCTGTCAGATGCACATTTTCCCCTTGGCAGATTGATCCTTGAAGGCCGTAACCGATTGCATTTACCAGTGGTATGCTCTTTAGCATGCCACTGGGTAGTATCGTTTTCGTGCACGGGACTGGGGTGCGCCTCAGGTCGTACAAATCGACGTTTGATAAGGTTGCGGAAATTGCCGCCGCCAATGGCATCAAACAGGCTTTCGTCGAATGTGCTTGGGGTGACCCGCTCGGCGTTGAATTTGAGGGACTCAGTTTGCCCGACGAACCCGATGCGAAACAACGGGCCGCTTTCCAAGAGGACTTCGCACGCTGGAACTGGCTCTTCGACGATCCCCTCTTCGAACTCGACAAGTTCACCATCCGCGATACCTCTCAGGTCGACAAGCCCGTGCCGCGCCCAGGCGTCAAGCCCCCCTGGCTGCAACTTTGGGAACAGATCGAGGCCTACCGGCCAAGCCAAGAACTCACGCTTCTCCTTGAGCGCGGCGGCCTCAAGGACCTATGGCCCCAAGCTTGGCTCGAAATCGTCGAAGGCTCCGGCGTCCCCAAGGCCGCCTTCGAAGCCTCGGCCCACGAATTGCCCGATGCCTGCCGCGCTCTCGCGCGCGCTCTCGTTGCTCAAGTGCACCTGCTGGCCGCTGCCGCAGAGTGTCCCGGCCCCGGCCGCACCCTCCGAAACGCTTTAGTCGACCGTCTTATGGATGATTGGAAGCAGAAAGTTTACGGTCTCGGCGCATTCCTCGCTGGACTCTTCAAACGCGCCGCAACAAGCATCGTCCGCCATCACCGCGCCGGCATGAGCGCTGGAGCCGCGCTCCCCGTTGGCGATATTCTCCTCTATCAAGTGCACGCCGAGACGATTCACCATTTCATCCGGTCGAAAATCGTGGAGGCCGAACCTCCGGTTACGCTCGTCGCCCATAGCCTCGGTGGTATCGCATGTGTCGATCTCTTGGCCCTGCCAAACCCGCCCAAAGTCGCGTTTCTTGTAACGGCCGGATCGCAAGCTCCGCTACTTTATGAGATGGGCGCGCTCCTGAGTCGCAAGCCTCCCGAAGGTCTGCCCAAGGGGTTTCCGCCTTGGCTGAACATCTTTGATCGCGATGACTTTCTGAGCTACGTAGCGCGCCGCCTCTTCACGGATGTCGAGGATTTTGAATTCCAGTCCGGCCAGCCTTTCCCGGACTCCCACAGCGCATATTTCGGGGATGAGAATATTTGGAAGAAAATAGGGAGCTTCACCCGTCAATGAACTACGCACTCATCGTCGGAATCGAAAAATACGATCAGCTCGACTGGGACACGGCGGGACCTTGCGCTAATGCCCTCGCAGTCGCCGAATGGCTCATTTCCAGCGGAGTCGTCGAAAGTACCAACATCTCCCTCTTCCTCGACGCCATCGATGATTACGACCAGCGCATCCGACGCCTCAGCGCCCAAGGTATCGCAATTCAAAGATCTGCGACATGGACTGTTATCGAAGACTTCTGTTTCAAACAACTCCCGGCGGGCCGTCCTCCCGACTCGCGCTTGTTCATCTATTGGTCTGGTCACGGCTACGCCGAAAACAGCACAGGGCAGCGCTACTTCATCTGCCGCGATTACACTCACAGCGCACTTCACACCCGCGTCTTCAACGCTTCACTGTTTCTCCGCCATCTCCGCTCGCCCGAATTCCAGAAGTTCTCAGAGACTCTCCTCCTAGCCGACGCTTGCGGCGCAAAACAAAACGTGAAGCTCAGCAATCCGCGCGGCGGCCCCGACAATGTCGACCCACGCACACAGTTGGCCTACTTCGCCACACCCGAAGGACAGTGGGCGCATGGCGAGGAAGGCCGCGGCGCATTCACGGAGATCGTCCTCGCCGCTCTCAGACGTGTAGACCCTTGGCAGGATCTCAATAAGTTCCAAACCACGCTCGATGAGGAATTGAGCAATGCGGGCCACGCAATCTTTCGCGTCGTCTGTTCAGATGGCACTCAAGACCTCGCGGACCGTCTCATCGGCCCCGCGAAGCGCGAATCGGGCACAGACGAACTCGTCGAACTGCTCCGCTCAAAGCCCGTCGACATGAGCCGCTACCAGTTCCACTTCGCGCGTACCGTCACTAACCTCGGTAATCCGCGGCTAAATGAGGCCCAGGGCCTTACCGGAATGCTTGAACACCTCGCCGCCCTCCGCGACCCACACGGCCTTATCGAGTTCCTTATCCGTCTTACTCGAGAGAAGGAGCTCAAACAGCCCATCGAAAACTGGCTCGCCGCGAACGCCACGCACCAGGCGTGCGATATCGCCACCATCCGCGACGAAATCGATGAGGAGAACCAAGCCCACATCTTGATCCTCGATCTCGAAAACAGTCCCGATGGCGACATCTCAGCCTTCGAGCCACACTTGCGGACGCAGAATCTCGAGCCTGTCCTCGACCCGCGACTCGCCCGCCAAGACGTGAAGGACTGGGACGATTTCAGCCGGCGCTTGCTCGATCTGCTCAATCAGCTAGGGTCGGATTCCGTCAGTCAAATCTGGTTCCTCGCCAATCCACCATTGTTCGATCGGGCGTTTCATCTCATACCCGCGCCAGACGGTAGCCCTCTCGGCGACAAGTTCGTAGTTTTCATCCGCCACCGCGAGCGAATACTCTCCGCGAAAAGGCACATTCGTGAACCATGGCAGCAATACGCCGCCGCTCTTCGTGCATCCGAACCCGCTGACCTGCCAATCATTCCGTTGCCCAGCACCGACAGCAGAGGATTGATCGGAACGCTTCGCGGCGTCTGCTACTTCAACATGCTCATACCGCTCGCGTGTCATGGGGTCCCCTGCAGCGTTAATGAAAAGGCCCTGATGCTCAAACTGCTGCGTCTCGGCATCCCATATATGTGCTGGGTGCACCTCCCAGCCCCCGTCGATTGGGCGGAACTCGAAGCCTTTCTCTCCAAGAACTGCCTTAGTGCCCTCCATGCACTCGATCACTTTCCCGACAAGTTCACACAGTACCGCATAGGCTCAATCCCCTACGCCGCACAAGCTACGCTATTATGGGATGATCCGCAAATGAACCCCTTCTGACTATGCAAACCGAACCCAATACGAAGGACTGGAAGATCTTTCAAGGTGATGGATCGCAGCACGGTGGATTGTTGCACCTGCCAGATCCGCCGCCTTGGCGCTTCTCGCGAGCCCCGCTGCCGCTCGAGTTGCCCCAGAGTCTCGATATCCATGGGGATGCTCCCCGGGCGGCACCATTCCTGCCTAGCCGGCCGATGATCCTCGCCGTAAATACCGCGCTTTATCTCCGCCGCCCGCTCCTGATCACAGGCAAGCCCGGCACCGGCAAATCGACCTTGATTTACAAGGTTGCGCACGAGCTGAAGCTCGGCCCCGTGATTCGCTGGCCCATCTCGTCGCGCTCGACCGTTCGTGGTGGCATTTACGAGTACGACGCCGTCGGCCGCCTCCAAGCCGGTAGGAACACAGAGCCACCCGTCGAGCAATACCTCAAACTGGGCCCTCTCGGGACTGCACTCATGGCCAAAACCTGGCCGCACCCGCTCTTGATCGACGAGATCGACAAATCCGATCTCGACTTCGCTAACGACCTGCTCAACGTTATTGAAGAAGGCGAATACGAAATTCCCGAACTTCGCCGCCTCGGTATTCAGAATCCCGTCGTCACCGACTACTTTGGCAACAAGGTTGTTATCCCTGATGGCCGTATACAAAGCGGGCAGTTCCCCTTCGTCATCATGACATCCAATGCCGAACGCGAATTCCCGCCGCCCTTTCTGCGCCGATGCATTCGTCTCAAGATCGATCCGCCCCAGCGTGCTGATCTCGAAAGGATCATTAACTCGCACCTCAAGCACTACGCAGGCGTGATGAACACCACTGAAATTGGCGGGCTGCTCGGGACCTTTGAGACCAAGCTAAGCGAAAACCAAGACATCTCCACAGACCAGCTCTTGAACGCAGTCTTCCTCACCGTCGCCATGTGCGACTCCGAACGCTCCTTCGACGACCAGGAAATCGCCGACCTTCGCGAGACGCTCCTCAAACAATTGAGCGGACCCGGTGCGTGACACTCGACCGTTTCATTGCCGCCTTCGAGGTTCTCAGCGCTGAGCTTCACGTCGAGAACCTCCTTGACGCGATCTGGCTAGCCCAACTCGACCGCAAGCTCATCCTGGGCGAGACGGCTATCGGCGCGCCCGTCGCCGTTCCGAATAGCGCGGAAACCAAACTCACTGAAGACGGACGCAAGCCTGATTCCGAAATCACGGACGTGACGGAGCCGGAACGAGTCGAACAGAATTCTGCGTCCGAGTTGTCTGAGATGACCCCCGTCTATGCGCCCGGCGCCGCCGAGCCCGCCTCCTCGACGATCAAAGCTTCAAGCGTCGCCATCCCTGCTGGGCATGCGCTTCCCGGCCGCCTCCACTTTACTCGCGCCATGCGCCCGTTTTCACGGAAATGGCCCTCCCGCCCCGAATCCGAACTCGACGAGGAGCGCACTGTCGAAGTTACAGCTGACCTCGGCTTGGACCTCTATCCCATCTTTCGCCCCGTTCAGGAGCATTGGTTCGATGTCGACGTCGTGCTCGAAGACGACCCAGCCGTGCTCGTCTGGCAGGATACCCTCCGCGACTTCTGTCAGTTGCTCCGCGATACCGGAGCTTTCCGCGACGTCCGCCGATGGCGCTTGCACCTCGAGGGCAAGCAACCCATGCTCGAATCGTTGCCCGGTGGTGGCCGCAGCAGCGTGCGCGTGCTGAACGGCATCGGCATTCGCCGGCTCGTCTTCTTTGCTACCCATGGCTCATCACCGCACTGGAACGACGGTGTTTACGCCGGAATCCTTGGCGGGTGGCGGACAGAATCATCTATCGTTGTGCTCCAGATGCAGCCCCGCCACCGTTGGAAGCGCAGCGCCCTCGGCGAAGCTCAAGGCACCGCGTTCGCGCTCGAACCCGGCGTGCCCACCTCTGCGCTCCGCGTACAAGCCTACTGGTGGAGCCTTGCCGCCACAGAGGAGGAAGGCACGCTCGTGTCCGTTCCGGTCGTCCCTCTTGCGCCCAGCGCAATCTCCGAGTGGGCCCAAATGCAGATGGCTCGTGGCCGCCGCTGCCCAGCCATCTTCCTGGACAAAGACTCGTCAGATAATGGCGTGACCTCCCTGCTCCGTTCCGGGCCCACTGGATCGGCTACTCGCCTTCTAAAACTGCTCGGTGAGTCCTCGCCTGAGGCCTATCGTCTCGCCATTTATCTGGCCTCAGGTCCATTCACCATACCTGTCGCCCGCCTCGTGCAAGAGGCCATGTTCGCGGCTGCCGCAGACCAGGCGCATCTCGCGGACGTGCTGCTCTGCGGCTGCGTCGCACCGCGCGTTGGGCAGGAATCCGAAGCAGATCCTAATCGCATCTACTACGAGTTCACACCGGAAGCACGAAGCATCCTGCTTCGCTCGCTTCACGAAGCCGACGCCCAACAGATTACGCAATCGCTTCAGGACTTCGTTTCGCGATATATCGAACAAATCTACGGACGGGTCATTACATTCAAAGCGCTTGTGCCCGACGAGAACGGCAATTATGAGCTGCCCGATTGGGCCCAGCCTTTCGCTAAGCTGGGCGTATCGCTGCTGGGCTTGCCTGCACACGGAAAGAGCGTTCGGCAGCTGGTTCAAGACTTCCGCTCGGCGAATGTCCCGGCGGTCGTCGGCGAAGCTGCTCGCTTTGCCCGCACTGGCGCGAAGCCGCGCCAAAATCTCGCACGCGAACTTGTGTCCGCGGGTCTCGCGCGCCGAATTCCAACCGGCATCGAGTGGCTACCGGGAGTCGAGACGCTACTCAAAGAAATCCCACCACTCACTGGCGCAAGTATCTTGTGGGTCGATGACCACCCTGAGAATATCTTGACCGCCGCCCGCCGCATTCGCGAAGCCGGCGCAGCTATCCACGAAGTACTAAGCACAGGGTCCGCCATCGAGGTCCTGAAGAATGCCGCCTTCGACGTCATCATTACCGATATGACTCGCGGCGTGCAAACAACCGAAGGCCTTGATCTCATAATCCAGCTAAAAGTGCAGGCCATACAAGCGCCAGTAATCATCTACACGGGCAAGTTCGCAGAGACCGGTCAGGATGCGGCTCGTATGGTAGGAGCTTTCGGTTGTACGAATGATGCCGATGCGCTCTTTGGCCTTATCATTGAAGCACTCACCCCAGGAACCGAGCGCGATACCGGCACGCTGGATTATCAGCCCGAAGCATCCGAAGCGATTCTTCGAGCCCCGGGCGATCGTCACACGACCTTCGTCAACCTGCTCTGGGTGATCAAGGCATACTGCAACTCCGCCGTTAACCAGTTATTTGTCCTTCAATACGGCGAACTTGTGGTCGTCGCGGATGTCATCGATGCAGACAAGCGCAGGTACGTCGTAGCCAGTTGGGAAGGCATCATCGGCCGCGCCGCCAGAGAACGGCGGCCAGTCTGGGTCAATGATGTCCTAGTCGATGCCGACTACATCGCTGCCGAACCGTCCAGTCGCTCCGAATGCGTTATCCCGCTGCTTTCCGATGGCGAAGTCCTCGGCGTGCTAAACGTCGAATTTACGCGAGCCAACGCATTGACCCAACAACAAGTCGATTGGCTCGTCAAGTTTTCTCAGCCACTCGCCGCCGCGATCGCGGTCGCCCGTCGCCCGCGCATGCTGTTCGTGGGTCGTGACCAGCACCTATCTCGCCGCATCGTCACCGACCTTGGCCGGCAAGGTATTCAAGTCGAGGGACTTTCATCCCCCGACGAAAGTCTCAGCCCTTTCACGCCAGTGCTGCTGCCAATTTCCCCTGCGTCTGTCGAACGCGTTCGCGTCGCCACCACTTGGCTGCGCGCCTCCTGGCTTATCCCACTACTGCTCGAAGATATTCCCTTACCGCAAGCGTTGTCGGCGTTCGTGCCGTTTGACTTCACCCGGGATTACGACGCTGTTTTCCCCGAATTGGCTAAGACTCTGTTGCTCGGCGGGGCTCGAGCGGGATCGGTCGCCGAAGCGCTGCCAAACAAAGTGGAGCAGACCCCGAAACCAGCCGACATTACCATCGAGGTCCCTTTCGCAACCAACCGCCGCGAGCAAAGCGACGGCGGCTACGGCGCAGATCGTGGTGAACTGAGCTACGGTGTATGCACTGTAAACGTCCCGCCTGTGCACCGATTAGGGCAACTTGAGCAACGCTCCATCTTACGTCTCGAGTTCCGGGACAACCCCGAGAAGCACTTCATGCTGGTCGGTCTGCGCCGTACGCCAGATCTTTCACAGAACGACGATCGCGTTCTCATCTTTATCCACGATTGGAACATGACGTTAGAAGGTGCGGTGTTGCGCTTCGCCCAAATCGTCTACGATCTCGCTGCCGATGTGACTCCGATACTCTTCAGTTGGCCAAGCCAGGGCCAGGTGACTGGCTACGTTGCAGATCTCCAGAGCGCCGATGCAAGCGCCCAGCAACTGTCTAGGGTCCTGGCGAGCTTCACCCGTTCTCGTTCACTTGCGCTCTGGGCGCATGGCGCAGGCTGCCGTGCTCTTCTGGGTGCACTACGAGATTCTGCAGTCACCGCCGACCACATCTTGTTTACCATGCCCGATGCCGACGAAGCCTGGTTCCGCGAGAACATGCGCGTAGCGCAAGCCACGCGCGCACGGGTCACCGTCTACACTGATCCGAACGCCAACGAACTCGGCGTTGCTCGATCACCACGCTCCAGCGCCGCGAGGTCCACTCGCCCCATTCCCGGCGCAGATTTGATTGTCACGAACGGCGTTGCCTTATTCGACATCGCGCAACTCCTCAAATTCAACGCACCACCTGAGATGCGCTCGGGGCTAAGGGCCGTGCGCTCTGAATCGGGAATTCGTTGGGAACTCTCAGATTTTTCATATTCGCAGGGCGAGCCACAGCTAGAATCCCCCTCAGCAACCGTCTTTATTGCGTCGACGACCGCAGACCTCGCCGAGCATCGAGAAATTGCCGTCGAGGCGGTGCAAGCGGCAGGCTGCACAGCCATAACATACGAACCGTGGAGCGACGGCCCGACACTCACCACATCTTTCGCCAGACTCGAACAGGCTGACGCAGTCATCGTCATAGTTGGCAACCGCATTGGCCGGATCCCGGAAGACCAGCCCTCAGGAGAGCAGAAGAGCCTCACTTGGTTGGAATGCGAAGAAGCTGCGCGACTCGGAAAGAGAGTATTCACCTTTATCGGCGATGAAGCTCGGCTAGAGAGTACCGAAGGGGGCAGCGGATTTCTATCTTGGCTTCGCAATCACGTAATCTTCTCCACCTTCGCCGGGCCGGAAGACTTACGCGACAAGCTGAACAAGGCCCTTTGGGGCTGGCATAGAAGCGAGAAGCAATCGCGCTACCAAGAGGAAATTGGCGCCCCGGGAGCGACTCGCCCTAGCCAGCAGATCGTCGGAACCGCAACCGCAGCTCCCTCGCGATTCATTCTCCTGGCCGGCTCACGTCGTTCTTCGCCCCTTGCGCGGGTTCGCCGACAGACGGAGTGGGCTGCCGAGGCTGTCGCCAAAGAGATCGCACGGGCAGGCTTCGGCTTGGTCTGCGGCACGCAGCGGGGCTCCGATCAGATCGCGATCGCCGCCTTCACTGCCGAAATGACAGCGCGTCAACTCGACACTGCAGATGCGTTACGGATTGTAACTTTCACCGATGATCTTAATGGCGCAACCCTACCTGAAGGGACAGCCATTCAATACTCGAATGATCAGGTCACCGATTCTTTGGCCCATGCAGATGCAGTTGTCCTACTCGGCGGAAATCAGTGGGTTCGTCAAGTCGCAGTCTCCGCCTCGCGTGTGGGGAAGCGTGTGTTTCCGATTCCTGGAACAGGTGAAGCTGCCGCGGAGCTCTTTAAGGAACAAGTGAGTAATGGTATAGCACATCGCGACTTGCCATGGTCCCGAAAGATCGAGCGAAAGGAGGACGCCGAAGCGGTTGCTACGGCGTTACTCAAAGAGTTAACAAGCTCTCGAGGAAACTCGGACGAGGAATGGATCACAAACGCGATCCAGATGGGGGAAGAGGCTTTGGAACAGGAGAATCCGAAGCTCGCTATAGACATACTTCGTGAGCGGCCGGATCTCTGGGGCACTAATCGGCTGTCGCTGATCATAAGAGCCGCAGTAAGTGCTGCGTTTCGCGAAGCAGTGAAGGCTTCATTCCACGAGTATGCGCAGCAATACGAGGAAATCCGCAGAACGCAGCAAGGGGGGGCCTCCAGAACCGCGCGAATGAATGCTTTGATTACAGAATCGATCAATGCGGCGCGGTCCGTGTCCTTCGTTCGAGAGTTCGCCCAGCAACTGGTCGAGGAAAACCATGAGGGCACCAGAATAATTGGAATCGCTGTAGCCCGAGCCAGACCATATCCAGAGCACGTCGAGCTGGCCACGAAGATCATATACAGTTCTCTCAGTCCATTCGAACAGTTCCACGCGCTCCTGCTGGCGCGTGCCGTGGTTGATCGCGCCAGTCCGAAGCAGCACGAGGCGCTCCGCAGCGCCTTGCTGAAACAAGCAGGGACACCGATCCATCAATCAGATCGATCTCGCGCCGACATTCAAGAGGAATTATTGAATAAAATCGATAAAGAAAAGCCCGCTCCTCGCGGTGTGCCAGCATTGAGCGACTATCCACTTGTGACAATCGCGCCACCTATGATGGTGTCTTACAACGACGACCTGCATGAACATCATGGTGAGTTTGTGATTACCCGGGGCCAACATCAATTGAAACTGCCGGCGGAGTTCCGCATTGGGCGCTATCCGGTTACCAATCAACTGTTCTCACGTTTCGTGAACGACCACGGTTATGAAAACGACCGATACTGGCGTGAGAATTCGAGGCAGAATTTGAGGAGAGACTTACTCACTAAAGACGGACGAACCCTCGGTCCCGCCACATGGGAATCGAGCGGCGCGTATGCCGCCGGCTGCCGGAACCATCCTGTCTCGGGTATAAACTACCTCGAAGCCGAAGCGTTTGTACGGTGGCTGCAAATTAGGTATCCCGAGTCTGGATGGGACTGGTGCATTCCCTCTGAGGACATGTGGGAGCTGACGGCCAGATCGCCTGAAGGATATCGCTACCCATGGGGCCACGAGTTTCAGACTGGCTTCTGCAATTCCGCCGAGGCCGGTATTGGCAGACCAGGTGATGTCACACAGTT
>Ga0302278_10000619_pt1 | contig 45082 bp, 42 predicted proteins | sample III_Bog_N3_2_FD_194543 | JGI IMG/M metagenome (GOLD analysis project Ga0302278, IMG submission 194543) | Peat permafrost microbial communities from Stordalen Mire near Abisko, Sweden - III_Bog_N3_2 | ecosystem: Environmental > Terrestrial > Soil > Wetlands > Peat | place: Sweden: Abisko...
GACGCGGGAGCTTCCGGACCGCGGTATTTACCCTCGACAGCGTTTGTCGTTTCTGCCGCACGAATCGCGGGGCTATGCAATGACTGCAACGATGCCACGCTGGAAACATTGGCCTCGAGCGGGGAAGGCGGAGGCGTGTCGGCATGAACAGGGTCGTTGGTTGCGATGTTTTCTTTTGTGCTTGCTGGGACGTTGGCAGCTCGGTTCGCCGTAGTGTTCGGAGCTGCTACGGTGTTTAGAGTTAAGCCGTCAGTGCTCGGTAAGCCAACTTTAAAATCTTCCGCCACCGTCGCTGCGCTTCTGGTGTCTCGCGTCGGCGCAACTTGAGTTGGCGCGCTCAAGATTGGCGCAAGAAGGGTCGGCGCACCTAGGACGGGCGTTTCTATTGTGAGGATCGCAGGCTGCGGCTGACGGCTGGCAGCGGAAAACGTTCGAGCGATGTCGAAGAACCCCGGATCGGCCGGATCTCCCGAGTAGGCAGGAGGTGCGTCGCTTGGGGCTGGAACCGCCAAGTTATCCGGGTTGCCCGGCACTCCGGTTGTCGGCGAATGCGTAACCTCGATTTCGGGATCTGTGGCGGCATCCAGTGCCCGCGGTGGGGACGTGGGTAAAACAGTTGCGAAGAAGTCGGAATATGTTCCCCGAACATTTGCCCCAGACGGCATACGCGTGGGCGGCGTTGAGGTCATTACAACTTGTGTCGGCACCGCGCCGTGCGGTTGCGCCGAAACCTGAGGCAAGGGGTTCGCGGTCTCGGTGATTTTGAGGTTGGAAGCAGACGGTTCTCCCGGCTGCAATTCATCGATTGCAGTTGGATATGCGTGCATTGGAGGTCCCGCTGCACTGCTGAAATTGTCGGAAGTAAGCTTCCCTGAAGTGATACTTGCAGGGGCGGGCTCGGAGACTTGTCCAGCGGCCGGCGTAAGCCGGCCCCCCGAACTCACCGCCGTCCTCGGAGCGACTACGAACCCTGACTGAGTCGAAGGCGGACTCTGCTCTGTCTCCGAAGCGCTGGTCGGTTGAGCCGCGACGTCTTTGCCACGAGAAACCTGCTCCGGGATGATAGTCGTACTCGTCATCGAGGCACTTCCAGTTCTTTGCTCATCTTTTGTGGCAAGCGACAGCAATGCGGTTTGCCCGCAACCCGGCCCTTCGGTGGTGCTCGATCCAGCATTCTGTGAAGCTGCCACCATCGCGAGCCGCGCCGGGGATAGTTGCAACGGAGCCACATTCATCGCCGCTACATTCGGAAGGATTGGACTCGGGAGTGTTGCTGGCAGAGCGACTGCGCCGCTTGACAACGGCGCCTCTTGAAGAGTTTTTCCAGTCCCGTCCGCAGTCGTATCTTTCTTGGCGGCGACCTTTGGACTTAGCCGCGGCGGAGTCGCGAGGGCCAGATGCCCATTTGTCGGGTTGACCATTTCGCCAACCAAGCTCGGCATGGTGAAGATGTTGGTACTGCTTTTCGAAGGGTCAGCAGAGATATCTTCCGAATCGACCTGCATCCTAATTTGCGCGTTCAAGAGCGTGTTCGGAGCCAGGCTGGCCTTTGTACTCACAACGATCTGACCGGGTGATTGCGACGGCTCGGCGATGGACATAATGGACATAGACGAGGCGAGAGTGTCTCCAAAGCTCGGAAGCGCCGACAACCCGCACTGCGCGCTCGGAGGAGCCGCTATCGTCGCCGCCGGAATCAACATCGTATCCACCCGCATCGGAGTACCGCGAGATCAAATTGCATTCCGTGAACCATCCTCGCGCCGCAGTCCTCTCCGCTCGAACCGCGCATCGTGACCTCGCCGTTTCAAACAGTTAACGACCGTCTTTGATAACGAAAGGGAAGTTCTCGCGGCAGAAAAAATGGAAGGCGGCAACGGTTGCCGGATGCCCCGGCAAATTCAGCAGCATATCTTGGGGATGCAAACTACGCCATCGCTTGGCGGCCTAATGGCGATGGTGCCAGTGCTGTAACAAATACATCTCGTCCAATTGCTGTTGCTCCCGGCGGGATTGCTCCTTGTCATATACGATGCGCTGTTGGGCGCGCAGAGTCTCCAACACCTCGCGCTCGCGATAGGCCAGATGATAAGCGGCCAGCGCTATCTGACGGGCAAGTTCGAGCTCGCGGATCTTGATCCTGAGTTCCTCAGCAAAGCGCACCATGTTTTCGCGCACGGCCGCAGCGAATTGCAGCTCGGCTGAGGTACAACCCGCAGTCAGGCCAGCGGCACTCGATTCGGCCGACGCGGCCACGCAGCGTTCGAGTTGCGCCAGGCTCTCCCGGGCGCGCCCCACACGAAGATTCGCCTCTTGCAGTTCGAGCGTACGCTGCCGTTCGATACTTTGCCGTAACCGGAGCAGCGGAGCGAGAGCGAAGCGGAAGGCCATGGATTCAGCAGTTCATCGAATCGCGATTATGGTTCGAGAAGAGATGGTTCGACAAGAGATGGTTCGACAAGAAATAACACGCGCTTCATGATCGGAGTATGACGGCGGCATGCGACGACCTGGCACGGCAGAGCGGGTCACGGCCGATTCCGTACACAACGTTTCGCATTTCACGCCGGCAGCGCCATCAGTCGGGTCAACGAATCTTTCATGGCAGCGACTTCTGTCGAGGTCTGCATCAGAAACTGCCGCAGCGCGGGCATGAGCGCAATCGCCCGATCCAGATCGGGATCGCTGCCCTTCTGGTATGCCCCGATGCGAATCAGTTCCTCGGATGCCTTATAGGTGGCGAACAAACGACGCACAGCATTCGTCTTCGCGAGATGCTCGGGAGAGATGACTGCCGGCATGATGCGGCTGATACTGTCGAGCACTGAAATTGGGGGATAATGACTTTGCGCCGCTAGTTTGCGATCGAGCATCACGTGTCCATCGAGCAACGCGCGTACGGCATCGACTAAAGGATCGTTTTGGTCGTCGCCTTCCATCAGCACGGTATAGAAGCCAGTAATCGTGCCCGAGCCGAAGGATCCCGCCCGCTCCAGGAGCCGAGCGAGCATGGTAAATACCGAGGGCGTGTAACCTTTGGCCGTGGGAGGTTCTCCGGCCGCCAGCCCAATCTCGCGTTGCGCCATAGCGAGACGTGTCAGCGAGTCCACGACCAGCAACACATGCTTCCCGCGCGCGCAGAAATATTCCGCGATCGTCGTCGCCGCCAGGCCCGCTCGAATCCGCAACAGCGGGTCCTGATCGGAGGTGGAAACAATCACCACGGAACGCCGCCTGCCTTCTTCGCCGAGCGACTCCAACAGTTCGCCCACCTCTCGCCCGCGCTCTCCAATCAGCCCCAAAACCGTCAAGTCGGCATTTGTGTTCCGAGCCATCATTCCGATCAACGTACTTTTTCCCACGCCGCTGCCGCCAAAGATTCCAACGCGCTGTCCTCGGCCGCAAGTCAGGAAAGCGTCGATGGCGCGAATGCCGCATCCTAACGGATCGCGGATCGAAGTGCGTTCCAAGGCCAGCGGAGCTTCCCGATCCAAGGCGAAACGCTCGCGGCATGCCGGAGCCGGCCTACCATCGATCGGGGTCCCCGCCCCATCTAAAACACGACCCAGCAACTGTTCGCTGAGTCGCAGCGACGGTCGCCTTCCCCAGACCACAACCTGGTCCCCGTAGCGTATGCCCGTCGGACGGCGCAACGCCATCGAGAGCACAATATGCCCGCGAAATCCGACAATCTCTCCCGGCCAGCTTTGCCCGCGCGAATCGATGATCTCGCAGGCCTCTCCCACGGTGCAGAAGGGCCCTTCGGATTCGACCAGTTGTCCCACAACCTGCACCACCCGCCCACGCCAGCGCAGCGCCGACGAGTTTTCCAGATGCGAGAAATATGCGGCAAGAACCGGGGCCGACATTCAATGAGTCTCCGCTACACCGCTCGGCCGTTCCGCCAGAAGGTCGAGCAATCCGGTTTCGATCTCTTTCAACTGCGTTTCCAGTCCCACTTCGGTCGAGCCCATCGAGGTCACGATCCGGCATTCTCCGGCGGCGATGCCGGCGTCTTCGTGGACCTCCGGCGCTGGCGCGTCGTCCGCCTGGCAGGCAAAGTAATGCCGCCAGTCCGTCGCCTCCCGGGGATGGACGCGCACCTCGATTTTGGTGCCGATATCGAGTTTTTCGAGAGTGACGCGAACGATTCCTGCCAACGCCTGGGGATCGATTTGCACTTCGCGATGCAAAATCTTCCGCGCGATGGCCAAGGCCAGTGCGACGACCTCGCCTTCGATCCGCCGATAATAGTTTTTTCGTTCCTCGCTGAACTCGTGCACTGCCCGGCCAATCGCCTGGTGATGCTTGGCCAGCGCTGCATCCAGCTCTGCGCGGAATTGCAACTGCGCCGCCTGCCGTCCACGCTCGAAGGCTTCCGCCTGCTGCCGCTCGATACGCCCCTCCGTGCTCAGCTCGCTACCGCATTCAGCAGGATTCGTTGGGCCTCCTGGGGCGACGGGGCTCACTGTTCCACTAGACACTCCCGCCTCCGCGTAGGCGAAGGGCCGCGCTTCCGGAAGCGGTTGCCGTTGCGGAGCGCTAGACGACATATTCCTCCTGCGACTCCGCACTCAGCACCAGTTTCCCCTCCGCTTCGAGACGACGCGCCACTTCCACAATTTCTCGTTGCGCCTGATTTACGTCCTTGGCGCGGACCGCCCCCAGCACTTCCATATCTTCTTTCAACATATCAACCGCCCGCGACGACATCGATTTGAAAATCAGGTTTTTGAGTTCTTCCGTCGCTCCCCGCAGCGACAAGGCCAATGCCTTTTTGTCCAACTGCCCCAGCAACTCCCGTACACCTGCTTCGGGCACTCCAAGCAAATCTTCGAAAGTGAACATCAGATTACGAATACCCAGCGCCATCTTGGGATCGTCTTTCTCAATCAGTTCCAGAATGCTCTTACTTTTGATGGGCTCCAGTTGGTTCAAAAGATCGGCCGCACCCTTAAATCCCGCGTAGGCGCGCCGGCTTTGTTCGCCGATTGATTCCAGTTGCTTATTCAGCGCCAGCGCCACTTTCTTCGCGACATCGGGAGAAAACTGGCGCAACTGTGCCAGACGCTTCACAGTTTCCGCCCGCACCTCTTCCGGCAGGCGCATGAGCAATGCGGAAGCCTGCCGGGCGTTTAGATGGGCCAGGATCAGTGCGATGGTTTGCGGATGCTCGACTTCCAGAAACTTTGCCAGTTGCTGGGGATCAGCCTCCTGCAAGCTTTCCAGATGAACCGCATTCTCTTCCATGGAACTCCGTACCTGGTCCAGCAAGCGGTTCGCGCCCGCCTCGCCAAAAGCCTTAATCAGGAGCTTCTGTGCGTATTCGGGGCCGCCTTCCGTCAGATAACTGTGCGTGAGCGTCAGTTGGTGATATTCCTCCAGCACCGACATGCCGATTTCCGGCTTGAAGTGCTCCAGTTCCGCGATCCGCCGGGTCAGACGCTGTACATCGAGTTCGGGTAGATTGCGATAGATGGTGCTGGCCGCCTCCTCGCCCAGCAACACCATCAGCATCGCCGCCTTCTGCAGTCCCGGATTCGAGACGGGTGTGGCCATCGGACTTGTTACTGCTTCCCTTTCTTAGCGCGTATCAATTTCTTAGCGCACATGATCAATCGCCATTTCCTCGGCGGGTGGCCCTGCCATTACTTCGGCTTGCCGTCCCGGATCCAGGTCTGCACCAGCTGGCTCGACGCTGCCGGTTCCGCTTTGATCTTTTCGCCGATCTCCTTCTTCAACAATCCGGCGCGCTGCGCCTGCTCGCTGCCGCGTGGCAGTTCGGCTGCATTCGATCCGGCTCCCGCAAGCGCCGGCGTCAGACTGCCAGGAATCTGCCGGAAGGCTGCCATCGCCTGCTTCTTTACCGGACGCAGCACCAGCGCATACACCACCAAAAACAAGGCCGTGATTCCGACGTAGCGTAGGACGCCCAGCCACGGCAGCAGCAACAGACGCCATCGATCCAGCTTGCCCGGCAGCGACGGAACTTCCACCGGGGCGCTCTGGAACGACAAATTCTCTACCGCCAGCAGATCGCCGCGCTGATCGTCGACACCAATCGCGGCGCGCGCGAGTTTCTCGATGGCCGTCATCTCTTCGGGAGTACGCTTGCGGCGTACCGTCGAAGTCTTGCCATTTTCCGGTTTGCTGTCGGAAGCGTCATCGATCAGCACCGATGCCGTAATGCGCCGCACCCGGCCCGCGGGATTTGTCACATGCCGTATATTCTTGCTGACCGCGAAGGTTGAGCTGTCGGATTTTGAACTCTGATTGTCCAGCATCGCGGCCATCGGAGGAACTGCGGTCGCGGCGCCTGGAACATTGCTGGCCACGCCGGGAACCCCCGCCGGATTGGCTCCGCCCGCCAACTCTTCCGAATGCTGCTGCGCGATCGTCGCCGCCGTCTTCGGGTCGTAGACCTCCGAAGATTCTTCGCTGCTGCTCAAGTCATAATCGACGTGGACACTCGCCCGTACGTGTTCGAGACCGACGACCGGCTCAATGGCATGCACGGCCGCCGCCGCCAGTTCATCGTCCGAATCGAACGAGGCCCGCCCGGATGGGCCGCGGCGCGCCAGAAACGGGGTTGCCGTCTCCGCATCGACGACCGTGACATTTTCGGCCTGCAGGCCATCGACCGCGCTCGCCACCAGTTGCGGGATGGCTTGCTGGGCCTCGCGTGACAGGGTTCCTCCACGTGTTTTCACAATCACCGCAGCCTTGGCAATGTGTTCCTGTTCGCTGAACAGCGATTCGCGCGGCAACACCAGGTGCACGCGCACTGCCTCGACTTCCGCCAGGGTCTGCAACGTGCGCTCCAATTCGCCTTCGAGCGCGCGCTGGTAATTCACTTTTTCGCTGAAGTCGGAGCCGGCCCAGTTTGGGGTATCAAACAATTCGAAGCCGAGGCGCGCGTTGCGCGGGAGCCCCTGTGCCGCCGTCTCCAGACGCGCCGCATCCAGCTTTTCGGACGGTACCAACAGGCTTCCACCATCGGGGGAGATTTCATAGGGAATATTTTTCGCCGCCAGCTTTGCGCCCATGGATTGCGCATCTTGTACCTTCAATCCCGAATAGAGGACGACATTCCTGCCTCCGCCAAGCAAGGCGACGAACAGCCACAGGATCAACCCCACCGCGATTGCCCCCCCGGCAATCAGCGCCTTCTGCCGCAGGCTCAAGCCGCGCAGAAACTCCTGAATCTGGTCGAAGGTTTTATTCAAGAAGAGATGCTCCTAGGGCGATGAAAATGCGGAGCTTCAAAACTGCATGCTCGAAATCTGCTGGTACGCCTGCACGATCTTGTTCCGCACCTGCATCATCAGCTGAAACGACAGGTCGGCTTTTTCGACGGCAATCATCGCACTGTGCAGGTCGGCGCCTTTGCCATTGAGCAATTGCGCCACCTGGTTTGCGGCCTCGCCTTGCGTGCCCTCGACCTGGTTCATGGACTGTTGCAGCGTTTCTACAAACTTGCCACCCTCTTCATTGCTCGAGGAGATGGTTCCGAGGTCGCCCCCAACGTCAGAGGGCAGAATACGCAGCGAAGAAATTGAATCGATCATCCCAAGCCTCCTTGTTCCAGGTCGGCAGCAACTGGTTGAGTTTTGCGGGCCGCGGACAACACACCCGCTAACGCAACAGATCCAACGACTGGGAAATCATGTTCTTCGTCGCCTGTACCGCCGAGGCGTTCAGTTCATAGGCTCGCACCGCGCCGAGAAGATCCGTCATTTCTTCGATGGGATCCACCTGCGGATAGGCTACATACCCCTGGGGGTTCGCATCGGGATGCCCTGGCTCAAAGCGCAAAACCGGAGGCCGCTGATCGTTCACGACGGCCGCGACGCGTACCGCTGATGCGCTTTCGGGATGCGGTCCGGCGAGCGCCAAAGAAAAGCGCGGAGCGCGTTGCGACTGAAACACCACCAACTGGCGCCGATACGGACCGCCGGCCGCCGTGCGCGTGGTCTGCGCATTCGCCATGTTGCTCGCGACTACCTCGGCCCGTTGCCGCTCCGCTCCCAACGCCGAGCCACTCAGTTCCAGCATTCCGAAAAGATTCATGCGCTTGTTCCTCCTCCGCTAATGGCGCTCGATAGCCGGTGAAACTCCAACTTTAAAATCTGCACCGCAACCTGGAAACGGAGCTGGTTTTGTGCCAGCAAGAGGGATTCGCGCTCCACGGAAACATTGTTTCCGTCAGGGCGCTCCAAGAGTCCGGGGATTTCGTGCGCGACGGGACTAAATGCCGCTTCTTCGCCGGTCCCGTTCGCCATCGCCTGCTCGATCTCACCGGCAAAAGGGCGGACATCCTTCGTCCTGAACCCCGGGGTATCCACGTTCGCGAGGTTCGTCGCGATGATCTGATGTCGAAAGGCGCTCTCGTCCAGTACCCGCTCCAGCCCGCGCATGAGCGGAGTTTCGATCATGGACATGGTTGCTCCTTGTTCCCGTTTCCGGGGTTGCCATTCGTAATACCGTGGCGATAATCGTCTCTGGGGGGAAGGCCAAATTCGCGGACCTTGTTGCGCACCGTGCGCAGGCTTACCCCGAGTAACGCGGCGGCGCGCGCGCGGTTGCCTCCCGTGGATTCGAGGGTCATGGCAAAAAGTTGGCGCTCCATCTCTCCGAGCGACAATCCGGGCTGCCACCGCGTCAACTTCGACTCCGTGGAGTTTGCTCCCGGCACGCCGGCGTCGGCCACGGGGCTTCCGCTTCGAGCTACTTCATTCCGACTCTTCCCGTGCGCAAAAGCCTCCATGCCGATTTCGCCGCCCGGGGACAGCGCCACCGCCCGCCGCACAAAATTCGCCAACTCCCGGACGTTCCCCGGCCAGGCTTGCTCTTGCATGCGCGCGAGCAATGCCGGAGACAAACGCACGTTCGTTCCCGCAGCCGCCGGAGTTGCCTGATTTCCCGACGCAGCATACAGGGCGGTAAAATGTTCCGCTAACTCCGTGATGTCGCCGGGGCGTTCGCGCAGCGGCGGCAAAGAAAGGGGAATCACGTTGAGGCGGTAATAAAGGTCGGCGCGAAAGCGGCCCTCGCCGACCGCCACTTCGAGAGGCCGGTTGGTGGTGGCAATCACCCGAATATCGACATGCACCGTCTGATTCGATCCCAAGCGGTCGAACTCGCGCTCTTGCAGGGCGCGCAGCAATTTCGGTTGCAGCAGCAGAGGCATCTCTCCGACTTCGTCCAGCAATAGTGTTCCTCCGTTTGCCATCTCAAACTTGCCCGGACGCGCGCCAACCGCACCCGTAAAGGCGCCGCGGGCATGCCCAAACAACTCGCTTTCGAGCAAGGCATCAGGAAAAGCCGTGCAGTTCAGCGCCACAAAAGGTCCCGGCTTGCGGCGGCTTAGCCGGTGAATCAACCGCGCAACCAGTTCCTTGCCCGTCCCGCTTTCCGCTTCGATCAAAATGTCGGCGTCGGTCGCTGCCGCCTGGCGGGCTCGATCGAGAGCCTGCTCCCATGAACGGGAGTGGCCGATCAGAGACTCTGTATCTTTGCCCGCATCTGCAGCGCGACGCAGCACCTGTTCGACGGCGTGCTCGAGCTTCTCGAAGCAGACCGGCTTCACCAAGTAATCGCAGGCCCCCTTGCGCATGGCTTCGACCGCGTCGGGCACGCAACCATAGGCCGTCAATAAAATGACTGCCGTGCGCGTGGAAGCCATCTGCACCTCGCGCATCAGCTCAAAGCCGTCCCGGCCCGGCATACGCACATCGGTGATGACGAGCGAATGCGCCCCTGCGCGAAATTTCTGCAAGGCTTCGGTGCCATTCACAGCCACATCGACCAGCCATCCGAGACGTTGGAAGCGCGCTTCGAGAGCCGCGCGCATTCCGGCATCGTCATCCGCAATCAACAAGCGCTTCATCGCTCACCTCGGATTTCAACCGCATTTGTTTTGGACAAAGTGCATTCGCCTGCGGCTACTGCCATCAGGGTTTTCGCCCCCTCGCCTTGCCGGACATGTCGAGGCAAACGCAGGCGGAAGGTAGCTCCGTGACCGGCGCGGCTCTCCACTTCAATCGATCCGCCATGCTGTTCCACAATGCGGCGGCAGACCGCCAGTCCCAGCCCCGAACTTCCGGGATGGGTGCTGAATCCCGCTTCAAAGATTCGCGGCAGATCTTCGGCAACAATGCCGGGCCCCGTGTCCCGCACAACAATCTCGACACCGTCTACCCTCTCTTCGACGCTATCTCGCGCGCCATCCCTGCTTGAATTCGTCAGGCTCCCTCCCTCTGTTCCGCGGATACTGAGCCAGCCCCCGCCCGGCATGAAGCGAAATGCGTTGAGGGCCAGATTCAGTAATACCTGCTCCAACCGATGCCGGTCAGCCGGAATCACAACTCCATTGAGGTCGTTGATGATCTGCATTTCGACCCGCGCCTGTTTCGCCAGCGGCAACAGGAAATCGTAGGCCCAGTCCAGCAGTTGGCCGGCGTCGGTCTCGGCAAACTCCGGTTGTGGCGTGTTGTACAGGTGCAGAACGTTGTTGACAGTCGCCGAAAGGGTGCGCAATCCGGCCTGTACATGCTCGATCCAACGCCGGCTCTCGCCTTCGAGATTGGCTTCGGCCAACAGACCCGCGAAAAGTTCGAGGCTGCCTAGCGGGTTGCGAATTTCGTGCGCCAGCAGCGCCGACATCTCAACCAAAGCCTGTTGCCGCCGCAGATGCTCGCGATCCTGTTCCATTTTCTTTGCTTCGCTGACATCGCGAAGGATGAATACCGAAGTCGCCCCCGCCTCCCGGTTCTGTTCCAGCCACGCGTGGCCAATGGCGACCCATCCTGTCCGGATCGGGTCCAAATCCGAGAGCGGCCATTCCACTTCTTCACCCGTCGCTCGCGCTCGTTGCAATGCCTCGGACAGCCGGTCTGGCAAGGCCGCCGCGGACTGGAAGCTCGTGCCCAGTAAGCGCACGGCTTCGGGATTGAGGGTTGAGATCCGGTCCCCTGCTTCAATCACCAGAACGCCGCACGGCAGGCCTTCGAGAATTCTTCGCAGCCGTTCACGAATGCGATGGTTCTCTTCCAAACTTGACGCCAAATCCCGATTCGTCACTTCGAGTTCGTGGCGCAAGTGCGACACCTGCCCTTGCAGCTGACCGTAGGTGCGCTCGAGTGATCCCGCCGCCTCCGTGAATGAGGCGAAGGCCCGGGCCAATGGATGCTCCGGATCAAACGCTGCATCACGGGGCACCGGAAAATTAGTGGACATACACAATCTCCTGCAACAGCAATACCAGCGCGGCATAAATTGCCTTACAACCCTCTTATGCCTCATCCAACGGGATATGCCTCGTCGTCTCGCTACTGCGAACTTGGGAAACTGCTCTCCGCCAGCCACAGATGTTTCGTCCCAATCAATCCGCAGTTTTCGGACAAAATCAGCGCGCGTTCCATCACGTTCTGCAGTTCCCGTATATTCCCGGGCCAACTCTGGGCCTTCAGCATATGCAGGGCGGGGACGGAGAGTTGCGGCACCCGGCCTCCGGCTGCGAATTTTCCAAGAAAGTGGATGCAGAGCTCACCGATATCTTCCACACGCTCCCGGAGCGCCGGAATCTCAATCGGGAAACCGCACAAGCGGTAATACAAGTCTTCACGAAATTTCCCTTCGCGCACCAGCGACAACAAATGCGCATTCGTTGCCGAGATTACGCGCGCATCGACGCGCACCAGTTCGGAACTGCCGAGACGCTGCAACTCTTTTTGCTCGAGAAAACGCAGCAGCTTCGGCTGCAGGCTTAACGGCATCTCCCCGATCTCGTCGAGAAAGAGTGTTCCTCCCTGCGCCGTTTGTATTCTTCCGGCGTACGATTGCATCGCTCCGGTGAACGCCCCGCGCGCGTATCCGAAGAGTTCCGCCTCCAGCATGGTCTCGGGGATTGCGGCACAGTTGACCACCGCGAAGGCGCGCCCAGAGCGCGGGCTCAGGTCGTGGATGCCGCGCGCCACCACTTCCTTGCCGCAGCCCGTCGGTCCCATAATCAATACCGTCGTGTTGCGCGGCGCGAGCAGCCGAGCCAACCGGTAGACGGGTTGCATGGCTCGGGAGGTGCCAATCATTCCCGGAAGGGGAAGCGACAGACAGGCATCCGTCGCGCGAGATTTTTCCGCCGCGTCGTCCGTTGCGGGATTCCGCCGGAACGCGATTTCTGCAGCTGAATACAGTTCACTGCCCAAACTCAACCTGCCGTCAGCCCGATCAAGGTCCGCACAAGAATCCAGCAGCGGATACATCTCTGGCGGCGAACCGGCGTGTGCTTCGCTTAGGTTCGGCTCACAATCTCGTTCTGCATCCAGCAACACAACTTCGATTTCAGGAAAGCGCCGCCGCACCGTTTCGCTCAGTTCCTCGGCATCCAGATCGGGCAAGCGGCGGTCGAGAAACAGCACCTGCCAGCCCCCATTTTCCAGATGAACGAGCGCCTCCGCCCCTCCACTTGCCTGCTCGAAACGGCGTAACGGAGAACTCAAACTATCGAGCACCCGCTGTCTCACCGCTGTACTGGGACTGGCCACGAGAATGTGGTTGGCATAGTTCGGTTGAATCGGGTAAGTCGTCATAACCCCAATTTGAATCCGATTCAATTAGAACGAGATTAGATAAAGATTAGAAGATTCTAGGAAAGGGGAACCACGGTGTAGCAGGGTGGGCAAGTTCTGCTTTACATCGAGTCAAAGTTGGTGGTGGCGGCATTTTTTGCATGGTGCTCGTTGCAGTGGAAGAGGCGGCTTTCCCCTTTCGATGCCCTCTACAAGCTATTTTTCCTCAAATACCAGTTCGCCATTCTCTACTTTGATGTCTTTCACATTATTCGGCAGTTTGAGTTGCTCGCGCTGCTCCGTCAGTTTCTTCTGCAATACCTCATTCACGAGTGAAGCCGGCACGGGAAGGTCGCCGATCTTTACCTCGGTGGCGTCGAATGTCGCATAACCATCTTTCGAGCCGAGATGTCCGCCGAGCGTGAGGTAAACATCCTTACCCGCAATCTGCGTCAAGAATTGACCGCGAACCATGTCCCCATCCATCGATACCTGGTAGTCCTTTATATTCGGAACCGCGCCCGGAAACTCCATGCCGGGACTCGGCGCCGAAGTACTCGATGAAACGGTCGAAGAGGGAACAGTGGGAGGCGCTCCATTCGCGGAACCATTGCCAGTCGCCGGATTTCCAGCCGCTGCCGCGGGCATCAATCCGGCAGCCTGCGCCAGCGCAGCCGACAATTCCCCTGAATTAAGCCGAACTTCGCTCGGCCCTTCCCCTGGCGCCTTTGGCTGGGCCAGTTGATTCACTTTGTCCTGAAAGGACTGCGCGTTCGCGGCCGCTGCAACCGGCGCTTGCGGGAGAGCAACCGACGCCGGCCGCTTCAGAACAAGCACGAGCGTGAGAATCGAAATCGCCAGGGTTGCGAAACTTAGGACCCGCTGCAGCGTCACGTAGTAGCCTCCGCCAAATCTATCTCTTGTATCGTACGCGCGGCGCACTAAGGCGTTCAGATGACGAAGGTTCTAGCTGACTACGTTTACTACAGAGTACTGGTTACCCGGTTACCGGTAGCTGCCTGCAGACCGGATCTTCACTCGACGATGCCGAGCACATCCCCCGGATTTACGGCCGCTCCGACCGTCGCCGATATCTTTTTGACGATTCCTTTTTTTGGCGACTTAATTTCATTTTGCATCTTCATCGCCTCAACCACGACGAGACCCTGCCCGGCCAGTACCTCGGAACCTTCTTCGACGAGCACGCGCACAATCCGGCCCGGCATCGGTGCCACAATTTTCTTTGGCCCCTTGTCGTTGGCGGCCGCATGGAGACGCGAGCGCAACGATCGCGGATCCCGTAACTCCACCGCGAACCGGCTACTTCCCACCCACATGTGCAGATCGGTCGCGGTCTTCTCGCGTTTGACCTCGTAACTTCGGCCGTTCACGAGCAGCGACAGAACGTCTCGCCGCGGAATGAGCGCGTCGATCTCAACTGTTTGTCCATCCAGACGACACTGCCAACCGCCCGAGGCGGTTGCTTCCAGCTCGAGCCGATGCGTTTTGCCTGCGACGATTACTTCGTAGATCATAAGAACCCGAAAGCCAGCGAGCAATTCTGCAGCAATGCTTTCAGCGCTCGAAACTTCAAAGAACAAAGATCAAAGTTCAGCGCAGCGTTTCTGAACGCCCTGCCTGTTTCCAACGCGATTCCGGAGCCAATCCCGAATTCGTTCCACTCGCGCTTCCGCTCTGGCCCGGCAACAGGGTTGGATCGAGCACCGCAAACATTCCCGCAGCAATTGCGGCAATCGCCTCCAGCACCTTGATCTCTTCCTCAGGCGCGGCCGAAGTAACGGAAGGATTCGCCTTCGCCAGCATACGGTCCAGAAATCCCGTGTCCACTCTTGCGGCTTGAAAATCTGTGTCCCCGAGGATGCGCTGAAAGAGAGAAATATTTGTCTTAATGCCGGCCACGAAGTATTCGTAGAGAGCGCGTCGCAGTCGCATGATTGCCTGTTCGCGATCAGTCCCGAAGCCAATCAACTTGGCCAACAACGGGTCGTAATCCACCGGAACCATCCAGCCTTCGTACATTCCGCTGTCCCGGCGAATCCCCGGTCCCGACGGTTGCAGCAAGACGGTAATTTTCCCTGGGCTTGGAAAGTAATTGTTGTCGGGATCCTCTGCATAAATGCGACACTCAATCGCATGCCCTCGAACCTTCACATCCGACTGCGCGTAAGGCAACTTTTCGCCCGCCGCTATGCGCAATTGCAGATGCACAAGGTCAAATCCAGTCGTCAACTCGGTCACTGGATGCTCTACCTGGAGCCGCGTATTCATCTCCAGAAAATAAAAATTCTTTTGTGGATCGACCAGGAATTCAACCGTTCCTGCATTCGTGTAGGCGGCGGCCTGCGCGACTTTTACCGCGACTTCTCCCATGCGTCGCCGCATGTCCGGATCAACCATGGGCGACGGCGCCTCTTCCAGAACTTTCTGATGACGGCGTTGGATTGAGCACTCGCGCTCGCCCAGCCAAACTGTATTCCCATGCTCGTCCGCGAGTACCTGCATTTCGATGTGGCGGGGATTGAGGATCGCTTTCTCGATATAAACTTCGCTGTCGCCGAAAGAACGCTGCGCTTCGCTGCGCGCAGATTCCAACGCCGAGCGAAGTTCCTGGCGGCTGGCGACCAAGCGCATCCCTTTGCCTCCGCCTCCCGCCGACGCCTTCAGCATGATGGGATAACCAATGCGCTCCGCAACCTCCTCGCCCTCCTCCCAGGAAATAAGGCCGCGCGAGGTTCCCGGAACAAATGGAACGCCGGCCTTTTCCATCTGTTGCCGCGCACTCGTCTTCGACCCCATGAGTCTCATAGAGTGCGGAGTTGGTCCGATGAACTTGATCCCCGCATCGGCGCAGCCCTGCGCAAAGTTCGCGTTCTCCGAAAGAAATCCGTATCCGGGATGGATCGCTTCCGCGCCTGAGCGTTTCGCTGCATCCAGAATTTTGTCGACTCGCAAGTAGGATTCTGCCGCTGGGGCTGGACCGATGAGATACGCTTCATCGGATTTGCGTACGTGGAGAGCCCCGCGATCGACATCCGAATAAACCGCAACCGTCGCAATGCCCATTTCGCGGCAGGCGCGAATAATGCGCACCGCAATTTCTCCGCGATTTGCGATCAGAACCTTCTTAAACATTGCCTTCCAGACTACAACCAGGCGCGCCTGCCGCAGCCTGCTTTTCGCCGCACTGATTTTACCTGTCGCGTACACAATCCGTATGCCGGAAATTACCGAGCAGTGTGATGCGGTGCCGGCATGGCTCTCGGAACCAAAGAAGCTCCATAAATACAAAAAGCCCCACGCTTGGAGCGTGAGGCCCTAGGTCTGGGGAAGAGAATGTCTACTGCTTTTGATCCATGACAATGCCACCCGCTCCAGGCTGTTTCTCGGCCTTGGCTTTTTTCGTCGCCATGGTCTTGTCAACCCACTCGTCCGCCGTCTTTAAATCGGCGGAACGCGCTCCCGGATCATCGCATTCGATGTCAGCCTTTTCCCGGTACATCAGGTTCATGTAGGCCATCGCGTCGTCGTAGTCGGGACGAAGTTGCAGCGCCTTGTTCAGGTTGTCGATGCCCTCCTGAACGTTGGCTGTGTTGTTCTCTTTCATTGCGGCGCAAACTTTCTTGTCTTTGGCCGGGAGGGAATCATCTGGCTTCATGCCCAGCTTCGCCCGTTCTTCCTGCCGCGGGACATAGGTTTGCGTCCAATCGATCACGGCCACCGAGTAGTACGGCTCAGGATCATTCGGATCGACTTCAGAAGCTTTCTTGTAATATTCCTTCGCTAACGGAAACTTCTTCATCTGCAGATACAAGTACGCGATGCCTTTTATGCTGTTGACGTTCTTGGGATCCACCTGCAGCACTTGCTTGTAGGAATCGATCGCCTGCTCGGCAAACTTATTATTTTCCGGTGTGTCCGCACCCGGAATATATTGCTGGGCATACGCCGTAGCAAGATAGAGACGAGCGTTCACCAAGGTGGGATCGAGCGCGACCGCTTGCTGGAAGTGATCGATGGCCTGCTCGAATTTGGAGTTCTTGTAAGCCTGCACACCTTTGTTGAGATGGTCTCGCGCCTGAAGCTTACTGCAGGCCGTGCTCGACAGCAGCATCAGCGCAGCGGCGAACACCACCAGGAGCCTTTGCGTAGTTTTCATTGCTTTATGAATCTCCCTTTGCAGCGGAGTATTAGAAAGAACCCGAGGTGAAACGGCCATTCAACCGCTAATCAGAACTTGAAGCGAAGTAAGGTTCAGGAATCGGATCATCGGTTTTCAGGTCGCGGTTTTCAGGTCGCCCGGTGACCCGATCATCTGAACACAAGATTCTATCCGCCCGCTTCGATTTTCGCTGTGATCAATCCCACTTTATCCACACCCGCAGAGTGTGCGATATCGATCACATTGGCGACATCCGCAAAGGGCACGTTGTCGTCGCCCTTCACGAACATCACTTTCTCCGCGCGCGTTTTGAAAATATCTTCCAGGCGGCCCTGCAGAGTTTCCCAGGTAGCCTCATCCTGATTGATCTTGAGTCCCGGAGGGTTGCCCGCGCCATGATCGATCAACTGCACTACGATGGTTCGATCCGGGGTGGGCGGCGGTTGCTTCTGATTCGGTGGCGGCGGCTGCGGCACCAACGCATCTAGCCCTTTGGGCGTCAGCGGCGTGATCACCATGAAAATAATCAGCAGCACCAGCAACACGTCAATCAGCGGCGTAACGTTCATGTTCGCGCTTTGGCCCCCTTTGGGGCCGACTGCCATACCCATAATCGATCTCCTGTATCGCTACTACTGCAAATCCTGGTTGTGCATTGTTTGCCAGCTCGGGATGCAAGCTGTACTCATTTTCATTATCATTGTCCGATCATTGTCCGCCACTCGGCGCAGCAGCAACCGGTGGTGGAGTGAACGAACCGCTCTTCTTCTGCTCTGTTAGAAGTCCCAACTGGTCGACACCCGCCGCGCGAACGTCGTCCACCACAGCAACCACCCAGCCGTATTTTGCCCGGGCATCTGCTTTTAGGAAGACCCGCTTATCGGTGCGGTTGGCCAACTTATCTTTAACCTTCTGGGTCAAATCGTCAGGATTGACAGCATCCGTACCGAGAAAAACGTGATCATCGCGCGTCACGGCCACTTGGATCGCGTCTTCCTTATCGGCATCGTGCATGTCTTCGGGATTGTTGACCGCTGCCATGTCTACTTGCTTGCCGTGTTGCAACATGGGCGTGACCACCATGAAAATAATCAGCAGCACCAGCATCACGTCCACCATGGGCGTGACGTTGATGTCAGAGCTGACATTCGCCGCTTCATTTCGCTTTGCTAATCCCATTGAATTCCGTCTCCTGCGAACGCAATTGCAAGGCGCCGCACATTCCACCAAATCGCGCCATCGCCCGCATCCCCCTTCGCTGTACTTGCCTGCGGAGCGCCGGGCGTTTCCGCCCGGCCGCCACAACTTCAGCAATTCATGGGTTTGCGAATAGCGAGCACTTCAAGTCTCAGGCCAAAGACCGTGAGACAGGCTTTTTTACGAACGGCGCATGCTGCGGCGCTTGAGGAAGTAATCGATCAATTCGCTTGACGAGTTGTCCATCTCTACGTCAAACGCTTCCACGCGGCCAGTCAAATAGTTGAACATCATGACCGCCGGGATCGCCACGAACAAGCCGACTGCGGTGGTCACGAGCGCTTCGGAAATACCACCGGCGACTGCTGCCAGTCCGGTTGCTTTTTCCTTCGCGATACCGTTAAAAGCGTTCAGAATGCCGACCACCGTTCCGAACAGTCCCACGAAGGGAGCCGTCGAACCAATCGTCGCCAGTCCGCCCAAACCACGCTTCAATTCCGCGTGCACGATGGCTTCCGTACGCTCCAGGGCGCGCTTTGAAGCTTCAATCGTCTCGCCGGGGATCTCGCCAGGGCTATCCTGATGGGCTTTGAATTCCATCAAGCCAGCGGTGACGACCTTCGCCAAGTGGCTCTTTTTGTTGCGCTCGGCGACTTTGATCGCCTCGTCAATCTTGCCCTCGCGCAACGCGCCGGCGACGGCCGGAGCGAATGAGCGTGACTGATTGCGAGCCGCATTGAAAGCCATCCAGCGATCAATCATCACGCCGATGGACCATCCTGACATGATGAACAGAATAATGACCACGGCTTTCGCGAGAATGCCCATCTGCTTCCAGAGCGAAATCGGGTCCCAGCCGACCGAGCCCTGATCTTGCAAGAGCCAGGCGGCGAAAAGATGGAAATTACACATTGCGACTGCTGCTAGATTCACTACCATGAGTTGCTTCTCCTCGTGAGAACTGTCTCTAAACTTTGCTTCTTGAAACTCGGCTTAAGCTTTTACTTCGTAGAACCTTGCTTCTTAGTCGGTATTAGACACCGGCACTAGAGCGTTCCCGCTCCCCTAGTCCAGCAACCGGGCTTATTAGCCCAGTGGTCTGATACCGTTTGATGCAAAGAAATCAAAAGCGTGCAGGGTTGCCCTCGGCTGCACAACTGCCCAGGCTCCCGTCTTTGAACAAGGTAGGACGGGGAGGGCCCTAAAACACTACTACAGATTGAAAATCTCAGAAGCCTCAACCACCGAACTACGCTGCCTGTTAGCGCCAGACCGGAAACCGGCAAAGGGCCGGCTCCATAAACGCTATCCTCCGGACAGACTGAAGTTCACCACTACCTGGGTTTCCACGGCCACCGGCTCGCCATTCAGCAGGTATGGCTTATAGCGCCACTGCTTCACAGCTTCAATCGCCGCCGGAGCTAGCATGGGATGCCCACTGATCAGTTGCAGATTCTGAATCGTTCCGTCTTTGCTGATCTCGGCCTGTAGCACCACCGAACCCTGAATACGAGCCTGCTTCGCCAGTTGCGGATAATTCGGCGTAACTTTACGGATCAAAAGCCCAGTCGCGACGCCAGTCGATACCCGAACTCTCTGCGGCGCCGCAATTTTCGGAACCGCTACTGGAGTCGAGTTCACAATGCCGCCGATCACGCCACCAGCTGACCCTCCGGGGATGCCGCCTGGTACTCCGCCCGGCACGCCAGCACCCAAATCTGGCGGAGCGTCATCTTCTTTAATCATCTGAACTTTGTCTGGAATCTTCGTAGGCGCGCGTAACTGGCCATTGACCACTTCGCTCACCATCTTCACCACTTTCACCGGGGCAGCCGCTGGGGGCGGTGGGGGCGGAGGCGGCGGTGGGGGCGCCACCAGAAACGTCATAAGCTGCGTTTTCGGGAGAGCGTCAGTATAGATCAGCGGGATCAGGATCAGAACTCCGACCAGCGCGAACTGCCCGAAGAAAGACAAAATGGTGGTGCTTAACCGCCGCTTGGCCCTGAACCTGTTACCTGATTCGATGAGGCTGTCTTCAAACATAGTCTTCTCCTACACTGGACCTTAAGACAATTTAGACACCGACCGCATCCTCTTTGCTCCCGATCTTCCTGCGTTTTCTACTGTAAAAACCCTGCCTCTTTGGACAGGTACCAGATTCTACGCCAGATGGCCCGAATCAGACCCTGACTTTTTCTTTGGGCTGCGTCGGCAAATTCCCGCCAGCGCGCAGCGGCATGGCGATCGGCGGCTTGCCCCGCTCTCCGCGCCATTCCTGATAGGCCACCAGAATCGGGGCGGCAATCGCAATCGAAGAGTACGTCCCGATCAGAATCCCGATGACCAGCGCCAGGCTAAAGTTATGCAACACCTCGCCGCCGAAAAGAAACAGAGCAAGCACGGTAAGGAAAGTCAGGCCCGCTGTCAAGATAGTTCGGCTCAAAGTTTGATTAATACTTTTATTGACGATGTCCGAAAGCCTGTCCCGCCGCAGCAATTTGATGTTCTCGCGTATACGGTCGAAGACCACGATGGTGTCATTATTCGAGTACCCGATCAGGGTCAAAATCGCGGCAATCACCGTCAGCGAGATCTCCCGGTTGAGCAGCGAGAAAGCCCCCACCGTGATCAGCGTATCGTGGAACACCGTCACCACAGCCGCGACCCCATAGATCCATTCAAACCGCAGCGCGAGGTAGACCAGCATCCCGCCCAGCGAATATAGGGTTGCCCACATCGCCTGGTTGCGCAGTTGATGCCCAACTTGCGGACCCACAATCTCAACATTGCGTACGCCGAAGTCCGAAACGAAGAAGCTATCCTGTAGCGATGCCACGACCGCGGGATCGGCCGCACCCTTTAGGTCATCGATCGATGTCAGAACGCCGCCCTTGACCTTGTCTCGATAATCCACGATCGCCTGTGCAATCGCCATATACCGAGGATTTGCGTCCGACTCGCCGCTGAGGCGCAGCGGATCTTTTTCCAGCAGGTATTTGCCCACTGTGATGGAACTGGCGTTGTTCAGATCCTGCTTGCCGGCAACGGCATTGCTTTGCAGCGCCTGTATGATCTTCAGTTTGCCATTGTCCAGCGCCTGCTCGCTCGTCTCCTGAATATCAAGCCCGATCAGCACCTCGTTATTCGCCACGGGACCGTAGCGCTGCACCCTCGCGTTTTTCAGCCCCGCACGCTCTGCTTCCGCGCTGATGGCAGCCGTATCAGGTGTGTGCGAGTACTTCACGTAAACGAGAGTGCCGCCGCGGAAGTCGACGCCTAGCGGAATCCCGTGCCAGAACGCGATGGAGAGCACTCCGGCCACGCTGAAAATCAAAGAGAAGACGAGAAAATACCACTTCTTCCCGAGGAAATCGATGTTTGTATTCTTAAAAAATTCCACGTTGCTTACGATCCCTTCGAATCCGTCGTTCGCTGTTCGTCGTTAGCTGATCGCTGATCGCTGCGCAAACAACCTTGCGACAGGCGAATCGCAAACGACGAGCAGCGGATCTTAGATACTCAACGCCTCGCCGCGCTGCTTCCGGCTCAGCACCCAATCAAAGATTACTCGTGATACAAAGACCGCCGTGAACAAGTTCGCCGCCAGACCAAAAACCAGGGTCGTCGCGAATCCCTTCACTGGGCCCGTTCCAAACAGAAAGAGAATTGCCGCCGAAACAATCGTCGTGACGTGCGTATCGACAATCGTAATCCAGGCGTGGCTGAATCCCTGCTCAACGGCCGACGGTGGAGTCTTGCCATTCCTCAACTCTTCCCGTATGCGCTCGAAAATCAGCACGTTCGAATCCACACCCATACCAACCGTGAGGATTACGCCCGCGATTCCCGGCAACGTCAGCACGGCACCAAAGTAGCCCATGAATCCGAGCAGAATGACCAGGTTCAGGATCAGCGCGATATCCGCGTTCACTCCCGCCCAGCGGTAGTACACCAACATGAAGATGAGGACGGCCAACATGCCGTAAACGGCCGCCTGAACGCCCGAGCGAATGGAATCCGCACCGAGAGACGGACCCACCGTCCGCTCTTCCAGATACTTGATCCCCGCCGGAAGCGCGCCCGACCGCAACGTCATCGACAGGTCATGCGTTTCCTGATCAGTAAACCGTCCGTTAATAATGCCAGTGTCTCGGATGGCTTCCTTAATCGTCGCCACTTCCTGCACTTGGTTATCGAGAATGACCGCTAGAGACTCGCCGACGTGGGCTGAGGTAAATGAGTAAAACTTCTGCCCACCCTCGCCGGTAAGAATGAAGCGAACCGCGGGCTGGCCGTTTTCGTCTGTCGTCGGCTCCGCTGTCCGAAGATCGCGCCCCGTAACCGCCGACGCACGCGAAATCAAATACCATTGCTCGCCCGTGTCGCTGTTTCGCGACCCAATACTCTTTCCCCGCATCAAAACCGCGTCGGGAGGCAACACTCCACCCTTGTCCTGCAAGGCCGCTTCCTGGCTGGGATAGGGCCCACCCAGCGATTGCTTGATTTCCAGCATCGCCGTCGACTGCATGATTTCCTTCACGCGCGCCGGATCATCCACGCCCGGCAATTGCACAAGAATCTGATACTGTCCCAGCCCATGTTCCTGGATGACTGGCTCACTCACGCCCAGTTGGTCAATCCGGTTCCGGATGGTCTCAATCGCCTGGGTTACCGCCCGATCCTTCAGATCTTTCAAACTCTGCGGCTTCATTGCGACGGTAAAAGAATTCTCGACGCCCGAAGAAACGTCATACTCCGGCAGTCTGTCGGCAACAATGCTCTTGAAATCGCTGCTCTGGTCAGGAGTGATACCCTTCACTACGATCGCTTCGGGGTGATTGACGGGATCGGACTTCACGATATCGGCGTAGTTGATTTTGCGCGCCCGCATGTCCGTCTTCAGCCGCGCAATCGCGTTATCTGAATCCACATTCACGGCATCGTTCACTTGCACCTGCAAAATCAAGTGCGTTCCGCCGCGCAGATCAAGCCCCAGATGAATGCGGTCGGTGATGGACGCAACCAGGCCTTTGCCCGACCAATCCTTCGGAACGCCAAAAATTCCGAACAGAAAGACGAGCAGAATCCCGAAGATCAGTACCAACTTCCAACTAAGATTCTTATTCATGAAAACCCGTAGCTAGTAGTTCGTCGTTCGGCGTTCGCCAAACCGGCCTCGGATAGACGGGTTTTGCGAACGACCAATGACGAACGACCAACGACTACTTTCCTTCCTCTGCCGAAGTCACCGAGACAACCGATGCGCGGCTGATTTCAAGCTTCAGATTGTCGGGCGGCACGCGCACCACCAGCGCGTCGTCCTTGAGATTCACGATCGTCCCGCGCAGCCCGCCGCTGGTGACAACCTTGTCTCCGTTCTTCAATTCGCCCAGCATCGCCTGCCACTTTTTCTGCTTCCGTTGCTGCGGCAGAATCAACAAAAAATAAAAGATTGCGAAAATAAACAGCAGCGGAGCCAGCCCAAGCAGACTGGTGCCACCCGGTAGCTGCAACCAAAACGCCAATCCTCCGTGCATTGCGCTGAACAAGCCAAACACTATGATCTCTCCCGCCAAGTCACTCGTTTGTCACGAAATGTGAACTCAACCACGCGCCCAAACCGAGTCCACCGGAAGCGCTTTTTTAACGCCCGCCAGTCTAAACTCGGCACAAGTTTGCTTCTTTGACCGCTGACTCTTCGCTCGAATCCAAATCCATGGAACGTGACTTGCGGGAATTTTTTCTTCCTTGGCCGGAGGATCCTACTTGGTGCAGGCTAGAACCGCGGCGATGCCACGCTCCAGATTTGACCGGAACGGCTCAGAAAAAACAGACATTCTTCCCAAGTTGAATAGAATGCCGGACGGCTAGCTAGGTGTCAAGGCGGGTACGCCGATTTACCTCAGATTTTACATCGGAAACCGCACTAACTCTCGCGTCCCGCCCGTATCCACCGCCGCACTGTCCGCATGGTCGCAAGATAGTAGTGCAAATTGTGGACCGTGTTCAGCACCTGCGCCAGCAGTTCGTTCGCCGCATAAAGATGACGCAAATACGCGCGCGAATAACGCGCACACACGCGGCAATCGCAAGCCGGATCTAAAGCGGCTTCATCCTGGGCATAGCGCGCCTGCTTGATCGAGATCTTTCCCTCGGACGTGAACAGCAGCCCGTGCCGCGCTGCCCGCGTGGGGAGCACGCAATCCATCATGTCCACCCCCGATTGCGCATACTGCGCAATCTCCTCTGGAGTCCCCACCCCCATCAAATACCGCGGCTTCTCCGTTGGCAGATGTTCCAGCGTCGATAAGACGACCTCCCGCGTCAGATCTCGCGGTTCGCCGACACTCAGCCCACCGATCGCATATCCCGGAAACCCAATCTCGATCGTCCGCAAAGCCGATTCCCGACGCAACTCCCGATCCATCCCGCCCTGCACGATCCCAAACAAAGCCTGTGTCGCGCCCTCCCCACCTATGTCATCCTGAGCGGAGCGGAGCGCGTCGCGAAGCGATGCGGTCTGCGCAGTCGAAGGAACCCTACCTTCGCCCGACGGTCGACGCGCTCCCCACGGTCTCTCCTCCTTATGCGCCTCGAAATACCTCTTGCACCGTTCCGCCCACCGCAGCGTCATCTCCATCGAGGCCCGCGCCCGCGCCGCGTCCGCCGGGTACTCCGCGCACTCGTCAAACGCCATGATGATGTCGGCGCCGAGCCCAATCTGTATCTCCATCGCCTTCTCAGGACTGAGTAAGTGAGAAGACCCGTCCAGGTGCGACCGAAATGCCACCCCTTCCTCGCTAACTTTGCGGAGTTCGGTGAGACTGAAAACCTGGAACCCGCCTGAATCGGTAAGAATCGCCCGGTCCCAAGCCATGAACCGGTGCAGGCCGCCCAACTTGCGCACCGTCTCTACGCCCGGCCGCAAATAAAGATGGTAGGTATTGCTCAACAGAATCTGGACGCCCAGTTCCTCGAGCACATCCTGCGGAACACCCTTGACCGAAGCCAGCGTCCCCACCGGCATAAATACCGGCGTCTCGACCTCTCCATGAGGAGTGATGAGCTTGCCAGCCCGGGCCGAGCCGCGAGTAGCTTCAATTTGAAGTTGAACAGACACGCACCACGGATTCTAAAGCACCTTGCCCACCTGGGACCGGACGACGACCAATTTCGCTCTCAAGCAGCGCACGAATTCGTAGAAAGCAGCGACGGGACGCGCGCCGAGACTCGGAACAAAAGGGGTTCGCGTGCATTAATTTTTCATGAAATTCAGTCCCGTCCGATTGAACTATCTCCGGAGCCGCATTAATCTGCCATCCCTATGAGTAAAGAGGATCTCGACCAACTGCGTCTGGACTACAAGAAAGCTGTAGATGAATGGATCGACGCGATTCGCGCCGAGGAGGCGCTAGCCACTCCCGACCACTCCATGACCGCGATGGAGCAATGGGATGCCGCCCACTTCAAAGAACACGACGCCCACGAGAAAGCTACTGAAGCCCGCGAGGCCTACAAGGATGCCCTGCGCAAGGTGAATTACGGCATCTAGCATGACGTTTTTCCGTCTCTGATATTGTTCGTCGCGCTCCAGGAACCTGAGAGCTTCGTGGAACATGAGGTTCTTCGCTACGCTCAGGACAACCTTCTCTTCGTCCCAATCTATCAATCGCTATTAAGATAGAAATACTTGTCGAATCTCGACCCGATACCCGGTGTTCCTGCAAGCCCAGTCCCCTCCGGCGTTCGCGCCATCGCCGCCATCTTCGCGCTCTGCGCGCTTTATCTGGGAGTCATCGGTGCAACCAAACTAATCAGCCCCAACACCATCTCGCTGTCTGCCGGAGCGCCACTCCTCTTCGGCCTTGAACTCGCCGGTCCCTATATGTTCCTGCTCGCGGCGATAGTCTTCGTGGGAGTCGCGTGGGGTCTTCTGAAACTGAATAACCCCGTCCGCCACGCAGCCACTCTGATCGCAATCACCGGCATCGTAATGCTAGTTCCGACCGTCTCTGCCGCTACTGTAATGGTCCAACCGAAGCCGCTGGCAGTCGGCGGCCTCGGAATCATCATCCGAGTCATCGTGGCCTGGAACCTATCCCGCGAAGAAGTAGCCGATGCATTCAAACGAAACAAGCCCACGTAGCGGCGGATGCATTCGTCCGCCCGCAACCCGTTTTTTTGCCGCCGAGCTTTTTGCCGACCGTGGCCCCTTATTTCTTCGCCCCCGCCGCCACCACGCGCTCACTGACCTTGAAAGTCATCTTTCCCGACTTCCCCTCCGCATCGACGATCACATGATCCCCATGGAGCACCTCGCCATCCAGAATCTTCATGGCCAGCGGATCCTGCACTAACTTCTGAATCGCTCGCTTCAACGGCCGCGCCCCAAAATTCGGATCATATCCCTCGGTAAACAGCGCCTCTTTGGCCGCATCCGTCAATTCTAAAGAAATCTTCCGATCCGCCAACAACCGGCGCAAGTCCTCCAGCCGCAGCTCTACGATCTTGACCAGCTGTTCTTTGCCGAGCGGACGGAAAATCACAATGTCGTCCACGCGGTTGAGAAACTCCGGCTTGAAGTGCCCATGCAGCGCACCCAGCACCTGCTTCGACGCTTCTTCAAAAGCCGCTTCCGACCGGATGTTCTCCGATTGCAAGTACGCTGAGCCCAAATTCGAAGTCATGATGATCACTGTGTTCTTGAAATCAACCTTGCGCCCTTTGCCGTCGGTGAGCCGCCCATCATCCATGATTTGGAGCAGAATGTTAAACACATCCGGATGCGCCTTCTCAATCTCATCAAACAGCACCACCGCATACGGATGCCGTCTCACCGCCTCTGTAAGCTGTCCGCCCTCGTCATACCCCACGTATCCCGGAGGCGCGCCGATCAGGCGCGACACGGCATGCTTTTCCATGTATTCGGACATATCGATCCGAATCATCGCCCGCTCGTCATCAAAGAGAAATTCAGCGAGCGCTCGCGCCAACTCCGTCTTTCCCACGCCCGTCGGACCAAGAAAAATAAACGACCCAATCGGGCGCTTAGGATCGCTCAGCCCCGCCCGTGATCGCCGGATCGCATTCGCCACTCGCTCCAGGGCCTCATCTTGTCCAATCACGCGATGCCGCAGCCGGTCTTCCATGTTGATCAGTTTCTTAACTTCGCCCTCCAACATCTTCGATACCGGAATCCCCGTCCACTTCGAAACGATTCCCGCGACATCTTCTTCGTCAACTTCTTCTTTCAACATGCGGCGTCCGGCCTTGTTATCGATCTGCGAAGTAACTTTCTTCAACTCCTCTTCCGTTTGCCGGATCAGCCCGTAGCGAATCTGCGCTACCCGCTCCAAATTTCCCTTACGCTCCTCGGCCGCTTCTTCAACTCTGAGCTGCTCCAATTTCTCCTTCAGCGCGCGAGCCTGCGCGATCACATCTTTCTCTTGCTTCCAGCGCGCCTTCAGCGCGTTCGACTGTTCGCGAATCCCCGCCAACTCCTTCTCCACCAGGGCCAAGCGCTCTTTGGAATTCGCGTCATCCTCTTTCTTCAAAGCCTGCTTCTCAATCTCCAGTTGCGTCGCCCGGCGCTCTAGCTGATCGATCTCGGTCGGCATGGAATCAATCTGGATGCGGAGCGAAGATGCCGCCTCGTCAATCAGATCAATTGCCTTGTCCGGCAAGAATCGGTCCGAAATGTAACGATGCGACAACGTGGCCGCTGCCACAATCGCAGAATCCTTGATGCGGACCCCGTGATGCACCTCGTACTTTTCTTTCAATCCGCGGAGAATCGCGATCGTGTCCTCAACATTCGGCTCGCCCACAAAGACAATCTGGAAGCGGCGTTCCAAGGCCGCATCCTTCTCGATGTATTTGCGATACTCGTTGAGCGTGGTCGCGCCAATCGCGCGCAGCTCTCCTCGAGCCAGGGCCGGCTTCAACATATTCGAAGCGTCGATCGACCCTTCCGCCGCGCCCGCCCCAATCAGTGTGTGCAATTCGTCAATGAAGAGGATGATCTTCCCTTCAGAGTCTTCAATCTCTTTGAGCACGGCCTTTAGTCGGTCTTCAAACTCGCCACGATATTTGGCGCCCGCCAGCATCGCTCCCAGATCGAGCGACACCACGCGCTTGTTCTTCAGCGCCTCCGGCACATCGCCCGAAACGATGCGCTGCGCCAGGCCTTCCACAATGGCCGTCTTCCCGACGCCCGGCTCGCCAATCAACACGGGATTATTCTTCGTCCGCCGCGACAAAACCTGCACCACGCGCCGCACTTCTTCATCGCGCCCAATTACCGGATCCAGTTTCCCTCGCCGCGCCAGTTCGTTCAGGTCGCGAGCGTAGCGCTCCAGCGCCTGGTATTTTGCCTCCGGATTCTGATCCGTAATCCGCTGCGATCCTCGCACCGCCGTCAATGCCCGCAGAATAGCATCGTGCGTCGCCCCATACCGCGCCAACAACTCTTGCGCCGGATCCCGTTTCAAATCCGTTAATCCGAGCAGGATGTGCTCCGTCGACACGTATTCGTCTTTGAATGTGTCGGCCTCTTTAAAAGACTTCTCCAGAAGCTGATTGACCGACGATGACATCGAAGGCTGTTGCGCCCCAGAACTTCCCGAAACCTTGGGCAGCTTCTCAATCTCTTTGTAAACATCGCTCAGCACCGCCTGCGGACCAATGCCGATCTTCTCCAGCACCGGCACGACGATGCCTTCCTTGTCCTCAACCAGCGCTGCCAGCAGATGCAGCGGCATCAGCTCCGAATTGCCGTGTTCGGAGGCCAACTCATTCGCGCGCTGGACGGCTTCTTGCGCCTTAACGGTAAATTTGTCCCAACGGATCGCCATTTTCCTCACCCTGAATTACTCTTTAGCCGCAGTCTTGCCAGCTGCTCTCTTGCCCACTTTTCTAACGTGTCATCGTGAGCGCAGCGAAGGATCCCTATGTCCGGCACACATTTTCGGCCGAATAGGCATCCCACGCTGAGATTGGGATGACAGATTCTTTCATCTCTCAAATGAAACGGGAGGCGCTTAAGTTCTCGCCTCCCGCTGAGTTTACATCTTGACGGGGCCGAGCCCCGCCACGACACGAGCCTAGCTTAGGCTGCTTTAGTTACGCCCTTCGGCTCTTTGCCCTCGAGCGTCTTTTCGCCGCCCGAGCTGCCGACGTTTACCTTAATCTGCTTCGGCTTCGCTTCCTGCTTTTTCGCCAGCTTGATCTTCAGCACGCCTTTGTCATAGTCAGCCTGCACGCTTTCCTGGTCGACCGTGTTCGGAAGCGTGAAGGTGCGCGTGAAGCTGCCATATTGCCGCTCCACCCGGCGATAGTTCTCTTCTTTCTCTTCCTGTTCGAACTTGCGCTCGCCATGCACCGTCAGCGTGTTGTTCTCGATCCGGACATCGATATCTTTCTCATCAATTCCCGGAACCTCGATCTTCAAAGTGACGCTGTGCTCGTCTTCATAAACGTCAACCGGCGGAGCAAACGAACTCGTCGTCAGGGCCTCGTCCTGGCCATCTGCGCGAGAGTCGCGGAGCAGCCGGTTCATACGGTCCTGCAAGGTTACAAATTCACGAAATGGATCGAAACGCGTAATCAAAGTCATAACTTGGGTTTCTCCTACACTTGAAATTCAGTCGAGAGCATCAGCTCTCCAATTACTGATTAGTGTAGCCACATCATAAAACATGAGTGTATCGTTGTCAAGTATTGTATCTTTATTATTTTCAATCGCTTACACTCAATATCATGCATTTAAGGTAGTTCGTTTCCGCCACATTCAGCAGAATTGGATGATCTTTCGCCGCTCCTCTGTTCTCCACGATTCGCAACGATTTGTGCGCGTCCTGCGCTGCATCCGCCACCACTTTTAAGAAATCCGCACCGCTAACATGGAACGAACACGAACAGGTCACTAGGATTCCTCCCGGACGCAGCATCTTTATCGCCCTCAGGTTCAGCTCTTTGTATCCACGCAGCGCCTTATCCAAGTCCCGCTTCGTCTTGGCGAAGGCGGGAGGATCGAGCACAACCGTGTCGTAGCGCCGGTTCGCCGCCGCGTAATCCCGCAACAGATCGAACGCATTCGCTTCCACCCAATCCACTTCGCGGCCGTTTAGCGCGGCATTCTTGTCCGCCATCTCCAGCGCCGGACGCGAACTGTCCACTCCCGTCACCCCTGAACACTTGGCCGCCACGTGCAGGGCAAACGCTCCTTGATAGCAGAAAGCGTCCAGCGCTTCCCCGTGCGCGTAACGCGCAGCGGCCGCATAATTCTCCCGCTGATCGAGAAATGCGCCAGTCTTTTGCCCCTCCAACCCGTCGTACAGAAACCGGACACCATTCATCCCGACCTCTGTCGCACTTTTTTCCCCCCACAAAAGCCCCGACGCCCGCGGAGGCAACTGTTCCAAATCCCGAATGCGTACTTCCACCCGCTCCACAATTCCCGCTGGACCCAACTCGTCGCGCAACGTCTTCACGATCGCTGCCCTGACCGGCTCCGCGTCCATGGCTTGTGTAAGAATCTGGATCGATAAAACATCGTTATAGCGATCGACAATCAGCCCCGGCAGGAAATCCGCTTCGCTGAACACAATGCGATAGGCATTGGTGTCCGCGACCAGATCTTTGCGGTAGGAAATGGCAGCGCGGATCCGCTCCGCGATCAAAGCGGGCAAATCGTCGACCGACCCGTGCGAAATCATGCGGATCGCGATTTGCGAAGAAGAAGAATACAGAGCGGTCCCGAGAAATTTCCCGCGCGCGTCCTGCACACGGACCGAAGCCCCGGGAGGAATATCCTCCGCGCCAACAATGTCCGAGCGATAAACCCAGGGATGTCGCGCCAGCAACCGCTCAGCGCCTCGAATTGAAAGCTTTACAGACGGCTCCGCTTGTTTAGCCGAGCCGACAGGTTTTCTAGACATGGATAGATGTTATCGCTTCGGCAGGGAACCAGTGGCGAAAGCAAGTGTGGTGGCAAGGTTCTGTCTCTCTGAAACGGGGCAAAGCCTCGTCACCGCACAATCATGTCAGGCTCGAATCACTAAGCCATCGAATCTCTTTTTCCGGAGCTCGGTAGCACTGCCCAAGCCAGCCGTAACCGCCCCCGTCATCACCTTCTGCCACGCCGTCTGGAACTCCTGCATCTCCGCTCCCGTCCCGATTGTTACGCGAGTATAGGTCGGCATCGAAGGCCAAATCCGCCCGATATAGACATTCTGCTTGGCCATCGCATCAATCGCCGGTTTCGCGGGACGCTTCGTATCCAGCATAAAGAAATTCGCTTCCGACTGAATATACGAATAGCCGTTCCGATCCAGCCACGCAAAAACTTCCCCGCGCACGCGAGCGTTGATCAGCTTCCGCTCCGGGACGAGTTGCGTATCCTTCAAACTCGCGGATGCCGCTGCCAGCGCCGTGATCGGCATCGCATTCCATCCCGCGTAGTTCTCGATCTTCTCCAACAAGTCGGGACGCCCAAACGCCGCTCCGCAGCGCAGCCCTGCCATCCCGTAAATTTTCGAAAATGTGCGCAGCAGAATCACATCCTTGCCCGCCTTCACCAGATCCATCGCTGAAGGTGCATCACAAAAATGGATATACGCCTCATCGATCAGCGCGACCGATCCTGCCGGTTTGTGTTCCACCAGGTATTCGATATCCGAATGACTCGTCAGCGTTCCCGTGGGATTATTTGGACTGCACACGTAAAAGACGCCACCCTCGGGAGCCGCGTCCACCATCGCCTTCACATCGTGCGCATATGTTTTCGTCAGCGGCACCTTCACCGTTCGCGCGCCCAGCGCATCCGCCGCAAACATGCCCGCCTCATATCCCGGATCCGCCGTAACATAGCAACGCCGCGACGAAGTAAACGCCGCCACCGTGTGATGCAACGGCTCGCTTGATCCGGGGTAAACACGCACCTGATCGACCTTCAAGCCTTCCTGATCCGCCAGCGTCTTCACCAAATCGTCCGTCAGCCAATCGTTATAGCGGCCGCCCTGCGCCACCATCGCGGTCGCTGCCTCGCGCGCCCCGGCACTTGGTCCCAGTGGATTTTCATTGGCATCGATTCGAATCGCATCCTTCGCCATCGACGCGTGATGCACTCGAGCGTTCGCCAGTATCGGCTCGGTCACAATTCGCAACGCCATTGCGGCGGATGCGGCCGCTGAAAAACCTAGAAATGACCGGCGCGATGCGGACGCCAAACTGCATTCGCTTTTTATTAGGTTCGCCATCAAGCACCTCTAGCGCGTCATCTTATCCCAGAACCCACCCCAGCCCTTCGCAAATATCCAAATCGGGCGGCCCTTCCACCGACTCTCGTTCCCCGCGTCCATTGGGTTTAGCGCGCCGAACGTTAAGCGCCCAACTCTAAACGCCAATCGCCAACAGGGAAATGCCCGCTCTTTTGTGTTACCCTTCGACCTCGAATTCTTTGCCAACAGAACAACCGTCGGCGAAGCTTCGATTCCCCGTTTTCCCAGGAGGCCCCAGTGAAGCGCCCATTCGTCGCATTGCTAGCTCTAACCTGTATCGCATTCGCCGTCGCAGTAATCCTTCCTTCCACCAAACCGGTTCAAGCTGGCGGCCCATCCAAGGAGCCGTTGGCCGACGCCGACCTCAGCAAAGCCGAAACCTATTGCGTCAAGCACGGCGGTGAAGTCGACGTCCGTGAGCCGTATTACAACACGAACGACAACGAGCCCAACTGGTTCCAATTGTCCGGGGCCCGGCAGTTCTGCAAATTTACGCTGAAGAAAGATGGATCGCGCATTCACGTCGAACTCTCAACGCTCTACACCGAGCACCCCACGCTGGCCGCACTCGCCTACTACTCTGAGACGCCGCTTGGCAGCGGCTGTAACGGCAATCCCGCATCCTGCTATTGTTCGCAACTCGGTGGCAGCGATCTCTTCGGAGGGATCAACCCAAACGGGGGCGGATGGGTACAGAAGTCGGATCCCATCGACACCGTCCTCGAAGCCTGCATCTTCCCCGACATGTCGACGATCGATTCGTGGGGATTGGCGTATCATTCCGCGGGAATTATTCGCGGCAAAGATCTGTCCAAGGTCCTGCGTTATCCCAACCCGTACGGAACAAAGTAGGGTTATATATCCGACCCGGGAGGGCCCGCACGTTCGCGGGTTTTGCGAATGTGCGGGATTCTACAATGCGACATTGCTGGACTTGCGCCCGCCAGCCCATTCCACATGCGTCGCCGAATCGTCGCCAGCTGAGTTGTCTTCTAGTTTGAAAGTAATTGCTTGACGGAGGCGGCGTCATCGTTGAGATCCCGGCTCATCTGCGCCGCTTTGGATTCCGCCGCCCGCGCCGCTTCCGACTCTCTGGCGCTCCACAAGACCTCCGCCAGCAGAAGATAACCGACCGAAGAGGGTTCCAACTCTACCGATATCTGATAATCGTGTATCGCCCCCGGGATGTCGCCCGTTCTCTGCGCCACCAGCCCCAATCCGCGATATCCCGCCCAATTTGACGGCTGTAGTCGCAGCACCGCTTCGAAGTCCTGCTTCGCGGAGTCATACTGGCGGAGCGAATAGTGCGCGTATCCCCGGTTGACCCGCGCATTCACCAGCAGCGATGGGACTTTGGTGAACTGCAGAACTCTTCCATACCCCTCGATCGCCGCCGGATAGTTGCCCATCATCTGCAGATACGTCGCAAGATTCAGTGTGGCCATGGCATCGTCCGGACGAATCGACAACGCCCGCTCAAAATGCGGCATCGCCTCTTGTAATCGGCCCACCGAGATCAGTGCAGCCGCCAGATTATCTTCCGCCGTGTAATTCGCTGTGGTGATCGCGAGGGTGTGAGTCCAGAGCCTGATGTTGTCGCTCCAGAAACTCACCTGGCGATGCAGTCCAATCCCCAGCGCCAAAAGGACGACTGCCGCGCTTGCCGCCGCCAGCACGCGGGGGAGATGCCAATTTGCGCACAACTCCGCAGCGCCCCAACAAACGATCACGAAAATGCCCAGCAGCGGGATGTACGCATAACGATCTGCCATCGCATGCACGCTGATTTGCACGAGGCCAATCATCGGTACCAGCGTTCCCAGAAACCAGAACCACCCCACAAAAAAGACGCGCCGTCGGCGAAATGTCACTGCCAGAATCGTGATCCCCACCAGCGCGAACGCGGCGAGTACTACGGTCAACCCGCTGATCGCGACGCCCGGATGCGGGTAAACCAATGCCAGATTCGCCGGCCAGAAGGTGTTCCCCAGATACTTCACATACGAAAGAACAGCATTGCCCAAACGCGCCCACAGAGGTAGCTGCGATTGCGTAGCGTCTGCCTCGACTTTGATTGTGATCAGCGCACTCACCGCGGATAAAGCAAACCAGGGAATCTTCTCGACCACCAACTTCCAGAATGCCGGCGCGTGAAAAGTTTGCTGCGCATGAGAATAAGAGGGTGCCCCGTCCAAGCTCTGCTTAGGCGGGTCTTCAGCGTCGCAAGCTAGTCCCACCCGCCGCAACGGCCAATAATCCAACAAGAGCAGCGCAAACGGAAATGTAATCACCTGCGCTTTCGACATCAGACTGAGAGCGTAAGCAACCGTCACCCACAAATATCGCCCCACTCCCGGACGCCGCGCGTACCATCCATAAGCGCCCAGTGCGACCAGGAAAAACAACATGCTGAGCACATCTTTGCGCTCGGAAATCCAAGCCACCGACTCCACGTTGATGGGATGCAAAGCGAAAAGCGCGGCTACTCCCCAGCTGCGCCAGACAAATCCGGTAGCGTTTTCCAGAAGCAAGAAAATAAGAAGTGCGTTGGCCGCATGCAAAAGCAGATTCACCGTGTGCGGCCCCTCCGGCCCGAAACCGAAGAGCTCGCAATCCAAGGCATGCGACAACCAGGTCACTGGATGCCAATCTGCAGTCTCCGACGTTCGAAAGGCCCAGAAGAATGTCTGCCAGGTCAAGCCCGACCGCACCTGCGGATTCTCCGTAACGTGCAACGCGTCGTCGTAGTTAAGAAAGGGCGCCCGCGTCACCGGACTGTAAAGCGCAATCGTCGCGAGCAGGAGCAGCAAACTCAGAATGAATCTGAGTTTCCCCGGGGATTGAAAAACACCCAGTTCGGGGTTTACGGTTTTGGCGCTCCGCTCTGATAATTCGACCGTCATTCGTCTCAGAAGTATGCCCTTGCGTCGACCGTAGCATGACCGCAGCGCCACTTCCGACTACGAAATGCTCTTTAGTAATCCTCGGTAATCGGCGTTAATCGTCGTGGATACTTAGCTACGACGTTGGGTCGACGACAGAGCCCATGAAGAGGATGTTGCCGCTGGCTTGGTCGCGAATGACAAACAGAAACGGACGGTCCACAATCATCTCAAATGTAGGCTCGGGAGGCTCACGGCGCGCGGCCATGCCTCCCATCAAAGTCGCCGTGGCCGCGGCCGCTTCTGTCCCTTCCTCATTCACTTCAGCCACAGCGTGATGCAGGACGTTATCAATCCATATCGGAGGTGGGCCGCTTCGAATTCCCGCGAACTCAGCTCGTTTCGGATCGAACGCCCGCGCCATGCCAAGGCCGGCGAGAGCATCCCGCAACCGGGCCTGATAGTTCATCTTGAAGCGTGGCAAATGCAACCACCCGCCCATCAAGACAAACTGTTTCATCCAATTTCCCCATTCCGCGGCGCTCAGCATCGCCTGAAATTTCGTCAGGCTGGATTTCGCGGCAGGAAGAAATACGTACATCGCGACGCGCGATCCCTGATAGGGCAATGCCACTGCCTGAAAGTCACTGGTCGCGAAATACGGGACCTTCCCTCCTTTCAGCATCCGTGGCAGAGTCTTCTGTATCCCCGATCCGGTCGTAAAGATTTGATCTTTGGTCAAACTCTTGTGAAATGGTTGCTGCCAGCGCCCTTTGAAGTAGATGGCATTGAGCGCGACCAACAATGTAAGGGGATCCAGACAATCGACCATGTGCGGAATCTTACCTGCGGTCTTCTCGCTTACCCATGCGTTGATCTGGGCGGCTGCGCTGGCGGCAGCGAAGTCGACCTCCCGCACTTCCGCGCCATACTCTTCATGAATTCGCGCGCTGAACGCTGGATCCACAGGAATGCTCTTGTTGCACCACAACGAATTCGCAATCAGCAGTTCGACGTCAACATTGCCCTGCAGAATCGACCGCAACCGCGCGACCACGGTCGCCACACCCGCGGTATCCAAGCCAGATAGCTGGAGCCCGCTCGCCATCTCGCTGCGGGTTTCCCCGGTCGCGCCCTCATAGACCATGGCCAGAGACAGCATCACGCTGCACGGGGAAAAGAAGATGCTTGACGAGGAATTTTGCCGCGCGAGTTCGCGGAACAACCTGAAGGCAAAACTTATTTCTGGAGGAGAATTGGAATCATCTGGAATTGCCGCCCCTTCATCGTTGCCTGCGAAAGGCCATCGCATCCCATCGACTCCTGCGACAATGCGCTTGCGGAGTCCTCAGCCTGCACTACGCAAGGAAGAAAAAACCTATCGCGCCGCCGTGTGTTCCGCCTGAGGGGCGGAGTGCTCCTTGGGAGCGGCCCGGCGTTCGCGCCGAATCGCCAGCAAATCTTTCTGCAGCAGATCGAGCGCATTCGAAGGAATCTCCGTTCCCCATTCGTCCATCTCTTTTTCGTCCCAATGCCCATTCAGTCGAAGCGCCGATTCCGTGAGATCCTCGGGAAACGCCTGCCGATAATTCCCTTCCCGCTGTAATACTTCACCGAACTGGCGGCCCGTGTGCAATTCATAAATCCGCCGCGTCGAGTTCCCACCGCTATTCGTGAACGCCAGCAGCACTTCGCCTTCTTCGGCAAAATCCGGTCGATAGAACCAAGCCTGTGGAGCATCCGCCTTCGGCCGCGCACGCTTCCGGCCCGTCACCGTCACTACTTCCTGCTCCGGCTTCACTTCATTTGCCGGATTGAAGTAATAAACACGCGAACACGATTCGCAGACCATGACCTTCTCGCCGTTCCGCACTTCGTTATAGGTCTGCGGACGCAGCATTACTTGGCAGCCCATGCACTTCTGTTCGCGAACTTCCGCCAACCCGGTCCCGCGGAATTTCGCGACCCGCTCATATTGCCGAAGCACATCTTCCGAAATTCCGTGCCGCAAGCCATCCCGCTTTGCATTCCACTCGGATAGCTTTTTCTGATCTTCTGCCGTCACGCGGCGCGCTTCTTCTTTCTCTCTCTCGATCTCCGCGGTCTCTGCCTTCAGCAGCGCTTCGGCCGCCTTCACTTCCTTATCGCGCGCGTCGACGTTGACCATCACCTCGAGAATCCGGTCCTCATTCATACGGACCTCAGACTCCGCGAACTGGATCTCATTCATGATCGCTTTATATTGTTCGTTGGTTTTTACGTCGAGGGATTGGTCGCGGTATTTCGAGATCTTGCCTTGCAGGTCTTTGATGTTGGCTTCGAATTTCTTGCGGTTGGCCTCGTCGCCCTTTGCCGCGGCTCGTGCTTTTTCCAGGTGTGCCTTGGTTCCGGCCAGCTTTTGTTCAATCACAGCCACACGTTTCGGCAGCGCTGCCACTTCTTCCTGCAGTTTGCGGATCTCTTTATCCGCTACCTGCAGTTCCAGTAGTTTTTCTATGTCAGGAAGCATCGGCCCCAGCATTCACAATATCGATTCTAGCACGTGCATCCCGCAGTTCCGTCAGAGTCTTTGGCGGACTGCGACGACGGACTGCGATCGATCGATGCCTGGCTTTCCAGAAAGCGCCAGCCCCTACCACACGCGGAAGAAGCCGAGCATTTCTCACCACATTCCCGTTTCGCCGGCAGTCAAAGCGCGTCCCGCACTGTTTTGTCTCGGAAGAAGCTATAATCCTCCCTTTGTGCGCATCCTTCTTCTAAGCGACATTCACAGTAATCTTGAGGCGCTCGACTCTTGTCTGGCTGCCGCTCCCGCCTACGACCTCGTCGTCAATCTCGGCGATTCCGTCGGATACGGCGGCAATCCTAACGAGGTCATCGCCAAGGCGCAATCTTTGGGACACGTTTTTGTACGCGGCAATCACGATAAAGCCGTCGGCGGCCTGATGAATCTCGAGGAATTTAATCCCGTGGCCGGCCTTGCCACGCTCTGGACCCGCGACCAGCTCACCCCTAAGAATTTGGATTGGCTGCGCTCGCTGCCACAAGGGCCGGTTCAGCTGAGCGAACTTCCCGGCATCCAATTCGTGCACGGATCTGCGCTCGACGAAGATGAATACATGGTAAGCGCACGCGACGCCATCGAGCCGCTCATCACCAATCCGGTTCCGATCACATTCTTTGGCCACACCCACTTGCAGGGAGGCTTCGTACTCTCGGGCGAGATCAGCGAAGCCTATCGCCCCGGATATCGCACCGTCGGCCAGCCCGAATCTTCCGATTGGCCGCTGCGCAAGGACCGGCGCTACCTTATTAATCCGGGGTCGGTCGGTCAGCCACGCGATGGCGATTGGCGCGCCGCCTTTGCCGTGTTTGATTCCGAAGCTTGGATCGTTACCTTCTATCGAGTCCCCTACAACCTGCGAGTAGCGCAAGAAAAAATTCTTGCCGCGAATTTACCGCAGCGGCTGGCTACGCGACTCGCCACAGGAAGATAAGTTCGACTTCGACCAATCGTCTTCGGCCCGTTGTAAACTGGCGACTATGCCCGTTCGATCGCGAACCCACCCATCCGCTTCCGCCAATCTATTTGCTGCTCCGAAATCCGCTCCAGCGGCGCATACGGCACACGTCGATGGAGGCGCGCGCGGCAATCCTGGACCGTCCGGCTATGGCGTCGCGATTCAGGATGCTGCTGGAAATTCTGTCGCCGAACTGAGTGAATATCTGGGGCACCACACCAACAATTATGCCGAGTATCAGGGATTGCTCGCCGCGCTTCGCTATGCCGCCGAAAAACAGATCAGGGCGCTCAAAGTAATTAGCGATTCAGAATTGATGGTCCGGCAGATGAAAGGGATCTACAAGGTGCGTCATCCGGAACTGCGCAAGCTCTACGATCAAGCCCAGCAGATGGTGCGGGGCCTCGAGTATTTCGAAATCCGTCACGCCCTTCGCGAACACAATCAAACGGCCGACCGCCTGGCGAATGAAGCGATGGATCGTAAAAAATGAGTTGTCCGACAAATTTATTCGGCCGCGGAGTGATCATGCACAATCTTCCATCCCTCCGTAAACTGGCGGAAGACCAGGGTAAACAAACCGTGCGGCGTCTTGCCGTCTGACATCGTGAGATGAAATTCCCCGCGAACAAAAGCCGCGTTCGACCCCAGCATTTCAATGCGCAAGTTCGAAAACTCAAGCTTGCCCATTTCGTGCCCTGCAGACTGATAGTTTTTCTTGTAGCGATCCAGCGCCGCCTGCCAGCCGTTCGATTCGTGGCCTCCCGAAAAAAACGTCAGTTCGGGAGAGTTCCAATATCCCGCCATGAAACCTTCGAGATCCTGCCGATTCCACGCCGCCTGCTGATCTTCCATCACTTTGCGAATCGCCGCTTTCGCATCGGCTTCGGAATTCTCGCCCGCGCTAGCGGTAACCGCCGCAGCAAGTACACCGATCAGCAAAAAGACAATTCTCATGGCGTCTCCAATTCGCGTAACGCCAAATCATAACTTGTTTGGAATTTTCAGCAGGAAAAATTCTGAAGCCTTCGTTAGAAGAAAACCACGAGACCATGCGCGCAAAACCATGTGAAAGCGAGTGCTTTCACAGAATGCGGAACAACGGGCCGCTGAAAGCTCCTCTACGCGCGGCCCTTCTTCGCCGCTGTTGCTACGGCGGCCTTTACCTTGACCGTTTCCCAGGGACGCTTCGGGCGATCCACCTTCGGTTGGTCGCGGTCCTTGACCCGATCGTACTGGTACGACTCGCTCACGGTTCCGAGCGACTCGTTATAGAGACTCGGCAAGCCCAGGCCTTCTTTCAGTTCTTCGGAGAACTGTTGCAACGCCTTCAAGTGGTCGGCCGTCGCTGGCACTTCCGTTTTCGTCGTCTTCAAGAACTGCTGATATCCCTTATTGACCAGCTTCGAGATTTCGCTGCCAATCATGTATCCCGGATAGGCAAAAATCTTCACGCCGCCGTCATCCGTTTTCTGGATCGCCGCCGAGCAGTTGTACTTCTTCAGGAACACGCGCGTTTGCGCGCCCGGAGCTTCAATCAAGTCGAAGCCGTGATCCTTGAACCAGGCCACCGCGTCTTCGTAGGTGCGTTGCTCAACCTTCGCTGTCATTCTTGAACTCAATTCCTTTTTATTACTGCATCAAGTATTGCTGCGTTGGTTAGATGCGGTTACCGCAGTTTCGATGGAACCAAAGCGCCGCGTGCCGAATCTAAGGGTGCAGCGATACAGTAACGCTAGTATAGATATACCTTTTTATGATTGCGGGCACATTACTCTAGTCATACAAACATATACGGATTATGACGCCAGCAGGTTCCAGTTCCGCGCCATCGCGTTCTTCGTCCCCGGCAAACGACGTGTCCGGCCTGCGCGGAGAGGCTGTGCTTGCCCAGATCGGCAACACGCCGCTACTAGCGCTTGACGCCCTGACCGTCAATTTTCCCCACGCAAAACTTTTGGGCAAGGCCGAATGGCACAATCCCGGAGGCTCCGTCAAAGACCGCGCCGCCGCGAACATCGTTGCTACGGCACGCCGCTCCGGCAAACTGACTCCCGGCAAAATTCTGCTTGATTCCACCAGCGGCAACACCGGAATCGCTTACGCCATGCTCGGCGCCGCCCTGGGATTCCCCGTCACTCTGTGCGTGCCTGAAAACGTTTCTCCCGAGCGAAAACGCATTCTACAGGCATACGGCGCAAATATCATCTATACCGATCCTGCGGAAGGCTCGGACGGCGCCATCAAAATCGCGCGCCAGTTCGCCGAACGCCATGCCGACCTCTACTTTTACGCGGACCAATATTCCAACGATGCCAACTGGCGCGCCCACTACCAGACCACCGCCAACGAGATCTGGCAGCAGACCGAAGGGCGCATCACTCACTTCGTCGCCATGCTCGGCACCACCGGAACCTTCGTCGGAACCACGCGCCGCTTGAAAGAATTAAATCCAAAAATTCGCTGCATCTCGCTGCAACCCGATTCCGCCTTCCACGGCATTGAAGGCGCAAAGCACTTGCCCTCGGCCATCGTTCCGCGTATTTACGATCCGTCGCTCGCCGACGAAAACATCGAAATCGTCACCGAAGATGCGCACGCCATGGCGCGCCGCCTGGCCCGCGAACAGGGCCTGTTAGTCGGAGTTTCCGCAGCCGCGGCCGTCGTCGGCTGCCTTCAGGTAGCCGGGCGCACCGGCATCGATGAGCGTGCGAACATCGTCACGATCCTTTGCGATTCCGGCGAAAAATATCTAACCGAAAAATTCTGGCATGAAGGCTAAAGTCAAGACTGAACCCACTCTCGCTGTCATCCCGAGCAGCGCGAGCGGTCCCCACTCACCAAGAGTGTATGCCGGATTAAGGGTTCCCTCGCTCTGCTCGGGATGACAATGGTAGGAAATGGTTCTGAGCCGCTGATGCTGAAGCTTTCCCAATCCGACTACGCTGCCCTTCGCCAGCACGGCGAAGAAACCTATCCCTACGAATGCTGCGGCGTCCTGCTCGGGCATTTCGCCGACGATGGCGCCAAGACCGTCACCCACGTCGTCCGCTGCGGAAACACCCGCGAAGATTCGCCGCACAACCGTTACAACATTGATCCCCGTGAACTGATTCGCATCCAGCGCGAAGGCCGCGAGCGCGGCGAAGATATCGTTGGCTTCTACCATTCGCATCCCGACCATCCCGCAAAATGGTCGACGACCGACCTCGCGGAGGCCCACTGGTTTGGCTGCTCCTACGTCATCACCAGCGTAGAAAAAGGGAAGGCCGTCTTGACCAATTCGTTCGAGTTGACTGGCTCGGACGAGAGTGAGAAACAACTCGTGAACGAGTCGACCGTTCTGGCCTGACGATTTCCGCTTGCATCTTCGCCCGGAACCATAGCATCTTTATCTATATGCCGCAGATCCAGATTCCCTCGCCGCTTCGCCAGTATTCGGGGAAGCAAGCGTCCGTCGACGTTCCCGGCTCCACTGTTGGAGAAGCCTTAATCAACCTCGTATCCCAGCATCCCGACCTCAAGCGCCATCTCTACAACGACGATGGCAAACTGCGCGCCTTCGTGAACGTCTATGTCAACGACGAAGACATGCGCTATCTGCAGAAAGAAGCTACCGCGCTCAAAGAAGGAGACACAATTTCCATCGTCCCTTCCATCGCCGGCGGCCGTTGTTAACTCCCTCCGCCGCGCGGCTGATTTACAATTTCGAATTACGTCCAAGAGGATCGAATGCCCACGCTATCGGAAGCTAAAACAGAAGTGAAAGACAACGGCGCGCCCGCCACCCTAAGCAACGACGAGATCCTGCGCTACTCGCGCCATCTCATCATGCCCGAGGTAGGCATGGAAGGGCAGCAAAAGCTTAAAGCCGCGAAGGTTCTCTGCATTGGAGCAGGCGGCCTCGGTTCGCCCCTCGCGCTCTACCTCACCGCTGCGGGAGTGGGCACGCTCGGTATCGTCGACTTCGACATCGTCGATTACACCAACCTGCAGCGCCAGATCATTCACACCACCGCCGATGTGGGACGCAAGAAATTGGATTCAGCCGCCGACAAACTCAAGGCCATCAATCCATTCTTGAATTTACGAACTTTCGATACAAGACTCACCAGCGCCAACGCCCTCGAACTCTTCCGGGAGTTCGATATCGTCGCCGATGGAACCGACAATTTCCCGACGCGCTACCTGGTCAACGACGCCTGTGTCTTGACTGGAAAGCCCAATGTATACGGGTCGATTTTTCGCTTTGAAGGTCAAGCCAGCGTCTTTGCCACTGAGGACGGTCCCTGCTATCGCTGCCTCTATCCCGAACCGCCGCCGCCCGGCCTGGTGCCATCGTGCGCCGAAGGTGGAGTGCTCGGCATTCTTCCCGGCCTGGTTGGCGTCATCCAGGCGACTGAGACCATCAAGCTGATTCTCGGGCAGGGCGATCCGCTGATTGGACGGCTGCTGCTGGTCGACGCGCTGGGCATGAAATTCCGCGAATTGAAACTACGGAAAAATCCCGATTGCCCCGTTTGCGGCACTCATCGTACTATCTCAAAGCTCATCGACTACGAAGAGTTCTGCGGAATTCGCGGTCAGGAACCGCCCGTGTACGGAGGCCCGTTGTCGGAAATATCAGTAGAAGACTTGAAGAAGAAATTGGACGCTAAGGCTGATGTGTTTATCCTCGACGTCCGCGAGCCGCACGAATATCAGATTTGCAACCTTGGCGGGTATCTTATTCCGCTCGGCGATCTGCCGAAGCGCATTGGCGAACTCGACTCCAGCCGCGAAATCGTAGCCCACTGCAAAATGGGAGGACGCAGCGCCAAAGCCGTTGCCTTCCTCAAACAAGCTGGCTTCACGAAGGTCCAAAACCTAACCGGTGGAATCACCGCCTGGGCGGAACGAATTGATCCAACCATGCCGAAGTACTGAGAGCGGGAGAGCAGTTGTCAGTTGTCAGTTGTCAGTTTTCAGTTTTAGAGTTCTAGGGAGCGCTTGATGCGCTCCTTCTTTATTGCATAGCGCATAACTAACTCCCACCTTGATCGCGTCAAATTCAATTTAACAAACACAATAAACATGAATCGCGCGATTGCTCTGGTTGACAACTGTTACCGGGAGTAGATAATGGGGAGTTCCTTCGAATAGTTCGTGCTGGAGTGGAAGCCCCGATTTCTGCTCGCCCAGCTTATGCACGGAAGTAATGGGCTCCCCGAATATCAGACAGCGTAATCGTGACAATTGGAGGTCTTGTGCAAAAGGGCTACTCTTTGTTGATGGTCGTGTTACTTCTGAGCCAATGCTTAGTTGGCCAAACGAGTGACAGTCAAGCGCCTACCAATCCTCAGCAACTAGCGACCACTGCAGCTTCGCCGCAACAGCCGGTCGATAGTTCGAACTTTACCTCAGCCAAAGGATTTGTATTGGAAGACGGCACTCCAGTCAAGTTGCGCATCAATCGCACGATTTCGTCCGGTGACTCCAAGCAAGGAGATACCGTCGACTTTGAGGTCCTACAAGACATCAGCGTAAACGGCACGTTAGTCATTCAAAAAGGCGGTATTGCCTATGCCACCGTTACAGAGGCCCAGGCGAAGCGCCGTATGGGGCGGGCGGGAAAATTGGACATCAATATTGACTACGTCAAAATGCTGACCGGCGATAAAGCGGCATTACGAGCCGTAAAAGAAGTGCAAGGCGGAAGTCACACCGTCGGGATGACGGCCGGCATTGTTGCCACAAGTCTGGTTTTCTTTCCTGCCGCACCTTTCTTTCTGTTCATGCACGGCAAAGACATCTCGATTCCCAAAGGGACTGAAATTACGGCGTACACAAATGGGGACTTAAAGCTTGATCTCGCCAAGTTTCAGCCTGCGGCTCAGCCAGCAAATCTAAGCGCCAGCAATCGCGATCAGAACGCTCCTTCTACTTCGGCCAAACTGCAAATCGACTCGACTCCGCCGGGTGCAGACATTGAGGTGGATGGAAACTTTGTTGGCAACACCCCGTCCGAAGTTCAGTTGGCCGAAGGCGATCACACAGTAACTGTTCACAAGACCGGATTTAAGAGCTGGGAACGTAAAATGAAAACGAGTGCGGGGAGTAATGTACATGTCAGCGCCGAGCTCGAGAAGGCCGACAGTACAGCCACAACCGGTCAAAGTCAGTAGTTTCAAAGACAAAGGCGGGGAGCATCCACGCTCCCCGCTGTTACCCAATAACTCAGTTACTTACTCGTGTTGGCACTCATTTCCGATCCACTCAAAGCCAGAGCGTATTTCTTGCCTGCAAAACGCACTTCAGAAACAGTCACCTTGCCGCTCGCGTGGTCGAGCACCGAAGAATCATACTGCGATGCCTCGTCGAGGCTCACCACCTTTGCCGGAGCCTTGGCTACTTCTTTCTTGCCCTTCATGAAGCTGACTTCGACGCTCGGTCCAGCGCCTTCCCACCGCACCTG
>Ga0302278_10000624_pt1 | contig 44925 bp, 35 predicted proteins | sample III_Bog_N3_2_FD_194543 | JGI IMG/M metagenome (GOLD analysis project Ga0302278, IMG submission 194543) | Peat permafrost microbial communities from Stordalen Mire near Abisko, Sweden - III_Bog_N3_2 | ecosystem: Environmental > Terrestrial > Soil > Wetlands > Peat | place: Sweden: Abisko...
ACTTGATCCACAACCCGGCGGTGCTCCTGGCGGGCGTGGCCTGCCTCATAAAGGATTTGATGGGCCTCGCGCGTGGTCAGCCGCTCATCCCACAGGTGAATGGGCAGCCCGGTCAATTCGCCCAGTTCGGCGGCAAAGGCCTGGGTCTTGGCGGCTTGCGGGCTTACATCGCCTGACAAATGCACAGGGTTGCCCACCACGATGCCGGCCACCGCAAATCGCCGCGCCAGCCGCGCCAGGGAGCGCAGGTCTTCCCGCTGGTTGTGACGCCTCTCCAGGGTCAGCACCGGCTGTGCCGTCAGGCCCAGCTCATCGGACACTGCCACCCCAATGCGCCGGTTGCCGACGTCGAGGCCGAGATAACGAGGCTGTGGGGCAGATTCCAGAACTCGACTCCTGACTACCAGCTTAGCGCCCCGTTGCGAAACGGTTCGGTCCTCTCATCGCAAGACCGCTAGATCCAAACACTCCGGCTAAGACCGCTTCAGTTGAACCCGTCGCCAGCCTCAACTTCTGGTGGTAGGGCAGTTTCCGAATGGACCACACACTCGGAGCTGTTTCAAATATGCGATGCCCTATTTCGCCAAGCTAACAGGATTACTCCAGCTGAGCGTCGGGTCGTGAGCGTCCTGCATCGGTCGTTTGGCATTGGGAATAAACCCCAGTCGAAAAGCGATTGGCCTTCTCGCTTTCGGGTCTGCCCACATTTCAAGGTATTCTTTACGAACCTCGCCGGGTTGGAGCGAAATATTCGTCGGGTAATTCTTCAACGCCTCCTGACTCGTCCCCACGTCCTTGCTGTTTGTCACCCACGACCATGCTGGGTTTAGCCAGACTGTAATCGTCTTCGGCGTGGCACTCGTGTTTTTTACTGTCACCTCCACATAGAATCGCCAATCCTGCTGATAGAAGCGCGTATTCAGAGAAGCCTGATCGACCTTGGCAGTAGTCTCGAAGTCAGGCGTTTGCGCATTCGATCCATGTGCAATAGTTGAAAGCGCAGAAAGGCTTACGAAAGCGGAAAGAACAACCCAATGCATAGTCATCCTGGTTCACCCATTTGGATAATCTCACTTTGTCACATCCGTGGACATTTGTCCTTGATGTGGTTCCGGTTGGATGACCGGCAGCCCGGAAACTGCGCCGCTACCCATCCTCATCTTTGCTCGCCGTTTCCATCGGAATCTTTCCGTTCCTGCCAGAATCAAAGGAAAGCGGTTCACCAGCCCCAAGGAGCTTCCCCCCATGACCCTATCCGTGAGTGAATTGAACGAATTGAAACAGGCTCCCGCTGTCGAGGGCGTGCTGCCTGTCATCCTCAGTCGATGGAGCCCGCGTTCTTTTTCCGCCCGCGACGTCAGCCCCGCCGACTTGGCCAAGGTCTTTGAAGCGGCTCGCTGGGCTCCTTCCTCCAGCAATGAACAGCCGTGGCGATTCATTGTCGGCGTTCGCGACTCAAGCACGCATAGCAAAATAGCCTCGGTGCTTGTCTCCTTTAACCAGGTCTGGGCGCCCCACGCGCCGGTTTTGATTCTTGGTGTCGCCAAGACCACCTTCACCCATAAAGGCGGGCCCAACGCGTATGCGCTTCACGACCTGGGCGCGTCTGCCGCTCTGCTTGTCCTTCAGGCTCATGCCCTCGGCCTTTGCGCGCATCAGATGGCCGGCTTCGATCACGAAGCAGCCCGCCGGGTTCTCGAAATCCCAGAGGATTATGCCCTTGGCTCCGTCACTGCTCTTGGCTATCAAGGCGAGCCCGCGGCTTTGACCAATGAGCGCCTGCTCGCCCAAGAGGTCGCGCCGCGCACACGTAAACCTTTGACGGATTTGGTCTTTGCCTCCTGGGGAACACCGGCCGAGCTAGGCTGACTAATCCCCTCCTTCCGCCTCCGCGTTACAGTGGATGCTGGAGGATGTTCCCTTGACCCGCAAGCAGCCCCGCAGAAAGATTCGCCGGCCGGCGGCTGCCTTCCGGCGAAAGCGTCTTGGCTGGCGTGGCAGAGTGATTCTTTCAGCCACGGCGGTGGTTCTGGCTCTGCCGTCCTGGGGAATCCTTGCCCGGCATTTTGCGCCGACTTCGAATAACTCGCTCACCCGGTTTGACGCCATCATTGTCCTGGGAACTCCCGCCGACGCCGACGGCAACCCGACCCCTTCGCAATTGGCCCGCGTCACCGAGGCAGTGCATGAATACCAGCTTGGCGTCGCCCCGCGCCTGATTCTTACCGGGGCCGCGGCCCACAACCAATTCGTCGAGGCCCGCGTGATGGCTCGAGCCGCGGAGGCGCAGGGTATTCCCTCGTCCTCGATCTTCGTGGAACCTCAGGCGATGGATACCATCCAGAACGCCTGCTACTCGGTGCGGATCATGAAAGCCCACGGCTGGCATTCGGCGGAGGTCATTTCCAGCGCCGCTCACGAGCCCCGCGCAGGCCTCATCTTTAGCCGCCTGGCGCTCCAGTGGCGCACGCACGCGGCACCATCCCTGTCGAGGGATTCAGGGGTTGAAGCGACTGTGGCTGCGACGATCGAGACTCTGAAGACAGTTCGCTACCTCCTTTGGACCCGCCAGACGGAACGCTGTGACCCGTGACTCTTGGGTTTTGCAGCCGGTTCCAGATTGTCTCCCCCCAGCGCAGTCCTGTAAGCTGACTAGTGATGCGTCTCTACGTCAGTTTTTCCGCCCCTCTACTAGCTGTAGCCGTCCTGGCCCTCTGTGCTGGAACTCGCACCCAGGCTCAGGTTACTGCTGCTGCCACGACCACCGGCAACGGCACCTACATTGCCAGCGACCCGCTTGCCAATGTGCGCTATGACAACCGCTTCGATGTCTCGCTCGGTATGGCCTACCAGCATATGAAGGCTGGCCCTACGCTGCTTGAGGGGTCAAATCTTGGCGGACTCGATCTTTCCGCCTCCTATTGGTTCAGCAAGCACTGGGCGATTCAGGGTTCAGGTCGCGGCTTTGCCGGCACAAGCGGCGCTGCGCCCAACGATCTGAGCATCAAAGGGCCGTTCGTCAGCGAGTACTTCTTTACTGCGGGTCCTGAGTGGCTAGGACCGCACAACAAGCACGGCGCGATTCTGGCGCACCTTCTGGTCGGCGGAGCCTATGGGAAGTTCGAGCAGGATCTGCGCGGAAATCCTCCGTCGGCGGTCGATTTTTACAACGACCAGATCGCTCCGGCGGCGATCATCGGCGGCCATTTCGACCTGAACCGCTCGCCCCGCTGGGTATTTCGCGTGACGCCCGACGCGGTTTTGACCCGCTATAGCATCAACTACGGGCCAAAAACCACTTCAAACGACGTCAACTTCGCAATTTCGGTCGGCGTCCAGTACAAGTTCAAGACGAAGCGGTAGAGAGCCTCTCCCGTTGCGTTGGAGCATAGCCCGCTTCGGCCGGCCGGACTTCAGATTCCACCCACCAGGCAGCGCAGGAGGGGAATTCGGCGTCTTAATCTGGCATGGCCTTCATGGAACGACCGGCTTGAGCAATGCCAGCTTTGGGGCATTTGCGTCAGTTCAATGCTCGGGCTGCCAGATTCATCCGATTGTGGTATTCTCCACCGTTCGGTGATGCCTCAAGGGAAAGTGTCGCCTGAGAAGATGCAGTACCGGATTGCGGCATTCCCTTGGGTCTGGCGCACTCCCGGCAGAAAGTGCAACCAAGGCAGGGTGGAACGGATATGAAAGACACACTTGGAGTATTGCTTGCGGGCGGAGCGGGTGAACGTCTCTTTCCCCTGACGCGGGATCGCGCCAAACCAGCCGTGCCCTTTGGCGGGCACTACCGCATCATCGACATTACCCTCTCCAACTGCATCAACTCCGGCCTGCGCAGGGTCTTCATCATGACCCAGTACAAGGCTCTGTCGCTCAACCGGCACATCCGCGAGGGCTGGACCGGAATCGTGGCCCAGGAGCTGGGCGAATTCTTCGAGCTGATGCCGCCCATGCAGCGTACCGGCGCAAACTGGTATATGGGCACCGCCGACGCGGTTTACCAGAACATCTATTCCATTGGCAGTGAACAGCCCAAGTACATGATCATTCTCTCCGGCGACCATATCTATAAGATGGATTACAGCCGAATGTTGGCGCAGCACAAGGAGACCAGGGCCGAGATCACGCTTGCCACTCTGCCGATCTCGCCGGACGAGGTGAAGCAATTCGGCGTGGTCGAGGTCGCCAAAAGCGGAGAAGTGCTCGGCTTCCAGGAGAAGCCAGCCTCAACCTCATTCCGGTCTCCCTTCAATCCCAACGCCGTGGATGCCTCCATGGGCGTCTACATCTTCAACACCGAGGTGCTGCTGAAGGCTCTTATCGCCGATGCCGAGGATCCTCTCTCGAAGCACGATTTCGGACACAACATTTTGCCTAACCTGCTGGGCAAAAAGAAGATGATGGCCTACGCCTTTGTGGATGAGAACAAGCAGCAGGCGCTCTATTGGCGTGATGTAGGCACGCTCGATGCATATTACGACGCCAATTTGGACCTCTGCTCCGTTTCCCCAACCTTCAACTTGTACGACAAGAGCTGGCCCATCCGTACCCGTGTGCGGCAGTATCCGCCAGCCAAGTTTGTGTTCGGCGAGCCGGGCCGCTCCGGCATGGCGGTCAACTCGGTGATTACCGCCGGCGTCATCATCTCCGGCGCCTCGGTTTCAAACTCCGTGCTCTCGCAGGATGTTCGCGTAAATTCTTACTCGAATGTGGACGCCAGCATCATCTTTTCGCATGTGAACATCGGCCGTCACTGCCGCATCCGCCGCGCCATCATCGATCGCGACGTGCATATTCCCGAAGGCACGGTCATTGGGTACGACCCGGTCGAGGACAAGCGCCGTTACTTTGTCACGCCCTCGGGCCTTACGATCGTCACCCGCGAGGCCTCGCTCTTCGAGAACCCCGTCGAGCCGGAGTTCCTCGAGCGGTATTAGAGCGCAACCAGGGGCGCCGACGGTTCCGGGTGGCGGAATGCCTCCGCGTGGCTTTCCAACTCAGGATCCCAATGCTTTGGCTGGTAGATGCAGCAGGGCTCCTGTGCCAGCGGGTCGCCGGTGACGGCGTAGGCGCGGGCGCGAGAGCCACCGCAGATCTCCTTGTATTCACAGGCCCCGCACTTGCCTTCAAGCAGTTTTGTATCGCGCAACGACTTGAAGATAGGCGCGTTGCGGTAGATATCGCTCAGCGGCGTCTGCTTTACGTTCCCGGCGTGGATGGGCAGGAATCCGCTGGGATAGACGTTGCCGACGTGGGAGACAAACAGGAAGCCCTTGCCGTCGTTCACGCGGCGCGTGGCCCAGCTTGCGGTGCGGGTTTGGGCGTCGCTGGTGGGCGTGCCGGGTTCATATGCGCCCATGGCGGCGGCGACCTTCGCGCTGCCCGGATGCCCGTGCCCGCTTCCGTGGCCGATGCGCCGCTCTTCCAGATTGTGCTGCAAGAGGTAGCGCCGGTAGTGCATCGCCTCTGTGGTCTTGATCTGGAAGTTCACGCGGTGGCTCAGCTCATAGATCTTGCCGAAGACCTGCTCGAACTCTTCGCCGCTGAGCAGATCACCCAACTGGCCGCGCCCCACGGGAACCAGGAAGAAGACGTTCCACATGACGATGGCCAGCTTCTCGAACAATGCGCATAAATCGTCGAGATCGTGCGCGTTATGGCGGCTGATGGTGGTATGAACCTGGATGGGAATGCCGGCTTCGTTGGCCCATTCAATGGCCTGGATGGTGCGCGCCCATGCGCCGGGCAGGCCCCGGAAAGCGTCGTGAATCTCGGGCGAGGAACCGTCGAGCGAGATGCCCAGCCGCACCAGGCCTGCCTCTTTCAGCTTGAAGATGGCATCGCGGGTGAGCAGCGGGGTGGCGCTGGGCGTGAGCGCTACCTGCACTCCTTTGTCGGCGGCGTATCGGATCAGCTCGAATACATCTTTGCGCTTCATCGGGTCGCCGCCCGTGAAGACGAAGATGGGCACGCCCATCTCGGCGATCTGGTCGATCAGCGCCTTGCCCTCGGCGTTGGTCAGCTCGTCGGGGTGGGCAATGGGCTGCGCGGCGGCGCGGCAGTGCTTGCACGCCAGGTCGCAGGATTGCGTAACCTCCCAGATAGCCAGAAACGGCGTCTCGTCAAAATTCAATGCGCCACGAGCGGGAATGTTGTGCATCGGTTGCATAAGGCCTCCAGCGGAATCGCGGCCGGCTGGCCCCGAAACGGGTCCAGCGCTGGGGATGGAGCGAATTACCAACTCAAGAAACCCGAAACTCTGCCGATAAGGTGCTCTTTACTGTTGGGGAAAGCCACTTTGATAGATGCCAGCAGAGCCCCATGAATTGGAAAACCGCTCTTGAACGCTACGATTCCATTCCAGAAGAGCAGCCGCGAGGCAGAGCGGGCTGTGATATGGATCACTTTATCTCGCTCAATCGGCTGCCCCGCATTGGCCCAATGGACAAATCGGCGAAAAGGGACCACAATTCCGTCCATACGGATCGACGAATGTCCTGAAACCTGCATCTGTATCGATAGCGAGATTGATAACGAGTTGGTTTTCGGTGCGCTGGAGACTGCACTCTATGCCTCTCCGGCGTCGCTCTGTGTCACGCCCAACCGTGCCATCGGGCACTGCGATCCGACGGCTAGCCTACTAACATTAATAGCCGCACCAACAGGAGGTTCCCATGGCAGCCGTCGTCAGGTCGGGTTGGAGCAAACCCTCCACCATTCTCTTCGCCGCGGAGATTCCCGCCAACCAAAAGGCATTCGCCTTCGCCCTGGCGCAAGCTGTCGAGTTCGGCGCCAAGCTCATTGTTTTTCATGCCTATGACACGCTGGTCGTTACCACATCGGATGCCTCGGGCATCAGCTACTACGATTACGCCGCCGCTGCACACGCCGAAATGCAGAATCTTGAACCCCTGGCCCAGCGGGTGCGCGAGGCTGGCGTCCAGTGTGAGGTTGTCGTCCGTCAGGGATTGCCTGCCGACAAGATACTCACCTTCCTGCGCGAACGCGAGATTGACCGCGTAGTCATGGGCACTCATTCTCCAGGCCCCATTGGCAAGCTGCTGGTGGGTTCGGTGGCTGAGGCCGTCTTGCGCGCCGCCAAAGTTCCCGTCTATGTCGTCGGCCCCGAAGTGGTCGACGGCGCGTATCGCAACTTTGCTACGCGGGCCATCCTTTGCGCAGTCAGCCTTCAAGAGGCCAGTTCCGTGGTGGTAGGCTTTGCGGCGGAACTTGCGGCCCAACACGACGCGCGCCTGATCCTGCAGCATGTGATTCGTCCGCAGGAGCGGGCCGAAGTTCTTGCTCGCCGCTCCCTCGACGAGATTGAGAACGAACTTCTGAAGCTCGTTCCAGATGAGCTGAGCGACAGGATTGCCGTACAGGCCATCGTCGTTCCCGGCGATCCAACCGAGGAGTTGCTCTACCAGTGCAGGGCCCAGCAGGCCGATTTGATGGTGCTGGGCGCGCAGGGCGCATCGGCATTCGCCGCAGTCACGCGCTTCGGTGTGGTTTACAAGGTGCTGGCCCACTCGCACTGCCCGGTGATGACGCTGTCGCCGGCGATGCTGGTCGAGTGCGGCGTCAAGGCAACCAGGCCCCGTCCGTCAGATGCCTATCTGGCGGGAGTTTTTTAGCGGCTGGTCCGAAGCTTGAGCTTATGGAAGGGCGGTATCGGCCCCTCCGCAATCGAAGCAATGGGCGTGGAACCTTGAACGGGTTGCACGCCCCTTTTTTGGCCGACGGCTGCAAATGACCCCGAGCACGGTGTCAGATGTCCTTGAACTCCTCATCCAACGCTACGATGCCGGAACATTCTGTTCCGCGTCACCGTACCCTGTGTTAGAAACGCAAAACTAATAAGGGGATTTGGTTGGATGATGGTTACATTTGAACAGCCGAAGCCTCGACAAGCGACTCAGCTTGCTTTGTGCGGCCTCGTTGCTGCCGTCGTTCTTCCGTTGCTGCCGATCGGCCGATGGATAGCACCCGGCGATTCGATTCCTGCTTTGCTGAGCCGCGAAGCAATCTGGTGGCTTTACGCGACGGCGGTTTTGCTCTGGCTGGGCCTTGTCGAGCAGCTCCCCATCAGTTCGATCGGCCTTCGCCGCCCAACATGGAAATCGCTGGTGTTTGCTGTGTTGGGAGCGGTAGCGCTCGTGTTTGTGTTTGCGATCCACTTCGGGGTGATCGTCCGGATATTCCACCTGGACGCGGCTGCCGCCATGGAGCAGCAACGGATCATCCTGAGCCGCCCTTACTGGTACCGCGTGATCCTGGTTCTGCGGGCGGCAGTGGTCGAGGAAATTCTGTTCCGCGGGTACATCATTGAAAAGGTCAGGCAACTGACTGGCAGCGGGTCGCTGGCAATCGCTCTCTCGGTGCTCGCATTCACCTGTGCCCACTTTGCGGGATGGGGGCTCGTGCATCTCATTCCTGTCTTCTGCTCTGCCATTATCCTCGCACTCCTATACGTCTGGCGGCGCGATCTGCCGTCCAATATGCTTGCCCACTTCCTGACGGATGGGGCAGGTTTTCTCTTGCGCTGAGCGCGCATTTGCGCAGCGAGTCCTATGGCTTGGCCGCTCTCTCAGGCTGCTCCGCCCTTGGCGCAATCTCGGCAGGGCACGGCTTGCCGCCGCAAAGGGCGTCGGTAATCCCCTGGCCCTCGGCGACGGTGTAGATGCGGTCCACTGCGGGCAGCTTGATGGTCTCTTTCGCGCCGGAAGGCCAATGAATCTCGGCCGTTCCCGCATCCGTGGCGTCGCCGAGGCCAAAGTGGACACGCATGTCGTTGGATGAGAGATAGCTGCCGCCGCTCAGTACATCGTCGCGCATGCGCATTCCATTCGCATTCAAATAGACAGTTGCTCCGACCGCGTCGCGCGGGCTTTTCGGCCCGCCGATGAGCTTGATTTCAGCCCAGTGGTGGTGGTCCGGATTCACATTGCGAAGCAGCACCGGGACGCCGTCCATGTTGTTGATGATTACGTCGATCTTGCCGTCGTTGAAGATGTCGCCAAAGGCTGCGCCGCGCCCGACACTCACCACCGCCAGGCCAGTTCCCTCAACCGCGGGCATCAGGTCGAATTTGCCATTCTTCAAATTGTGGTAAAGAAGCGGCCGCTCGGCGTAGCTGGTGCCCCACGATGGATGCTGATCCACTTCCGGGTACACGTGCCCGTTCACAATGAGCAGGTCTTTCCATCCGTCGTTGTCGTAGTCGAGAAATCCATCGGCAAACTTGACAAACGGTATTGAGGATGTGGCCACACCGGCCTGATAGCTTACGTCGGTGAAGTTTCCCGCTCCATCGTTTTGGAACAGGAGCACGTAGTCATCGCCAAAGGTGGTGCTCACCAGGCCGAGGTGGCCGTTGTTCTCGTAGTCTCCGGCCGCCAGGCCCATATTGGCGGCCTCACGGCCATCCTTGTTGAGCGCAAATCCGCTTTCGTAACTCGCATCCTCGAAGGTTCCATCTCCTTTGTTCATGTAGAGATAGTTCGGCGTCGAATCGTTGGCTACCAGCAAATCCGGCTTCCCATCGTTGTTCACGTCAACAAAAAGCGCTCCGAGGCCGTAGTACCCGTTGGGATCGTCGACTCCGAGCTTTTTGCTCACGTCTGTAAACGTTCCATCGCCATTGTTGTGGAAGAGATGATCTTGTTCGCCCTTCAGGCCGCGCGGGCCGCACATCACGGTCACGCCGCGATATTGGCAGTGCGCGGAACCGGCCCCCCCCGACCCGGAAATCGGCGGGTTGGCAATGTCGATGCGCGCATAGCCGGCGACAAACAGGTCTAACCGGCCATCGCCGTCGTAGTCGCCAAAGGTCGCGCCCGTAGACCAGGTTCCAACCTGCACCTTTGCATTCTCTCCGGCATCGGTAAAGGTTCCGTCGTGGTTGTTGCGGTAGAGACGGTTCTTTCCGTTGTTTGTCACGTAGAGGTCTGGCCAGCCGTCATTGTCGTAGTCGCCAACCGCGCATCCGTAGCCCCAGCGGTCGTTGGCAACCCCGGCCTTGTCCGTCACCTCGGTGAAGCTCCCATCGTGATTGTTGTGGAAGAGCGCGGCGTGCGGCGGAGTGGCTTTGCCATCCAGGGCATCGTAGGTCGAGCCGTTCACGAGATAGATGTCGAGCCAGCCGTCGTTGTCATAGTCCAGCAGACAGACGCCGGGGCCTTTGGCCTCGAGGATGAGGCGCTTGGCCGGTGTGCCCGCCGTGTGATGCCAGCCTGCAAGGCCGGCTGCCTGGGCGATGTCCATGAAGACGATGGGGCCGGTCTTGACAAATCCACCCGCAGTTATGGGACGGTGCTGGCTATCGAACTCGGCCTTCTGCGGACCGGCATTGGCCATTCCGCTTTGCGAGGACGGCATTCCGCCCTGCTGGCCGGATTGCGGCGCTGGTTGAGCCCAGGCCGAAACTGAAGCAAAGAGCGTCAAAACGGCGACACTGACAAAGAGCTTGGACCTCTGCTGCAAAGGGGAATCCTCCAAAGCTTGAAGTGTATCGCATGGACGCGGCCGCCCTTAGACGCCGCTTCTGCTCCTTATGCGACATGCACGGCACTCGTTGTGTCCCATTTGATACTGCGGCCCGGCCCGGCGTCATGAGCAACTGAGAATCAGGAGCGTGAAACAACATGGACAAGGACAGAGTGAAGGGTACGATCAACGAGGTGGTGGGAAGCGCCAAGCGGCAAATCGGCAACTTGACCGGCGACACCAGGACCCAGGTCGAAGGCGCTGTTCAACAGGTAAAGGGCAAGGTTCAAAATGCCTGGGGCAAGACGAAGGATGCAGCCCGCGATGTCCAGGCCAACGTCAAAGCATCGAACGCAGCCGACGAAGCTGCTGCGCGCGAAATCCCGAAAGTCGTAGTCGTAGAGAGGCGCGATCTGATCTAGCCCACACTCGACTCAAATCGGCGGAGGGCATAGTGCGGAGGTCCCCTCCCAGCCAGTGGGCACTGATCACTGGCTTCTTGAGTAGTGGGGCGGTTTCCGAGTTGGCGTTCAATCCACCAGGAACCGTTCCGCGCAGCACGAGCTGGCGTTCGGGAAACCCATGCGGAGGGAGGCGTTTGGTACTAATCACACGTTGTCAAGATTCTCCGTAATACATCATGTTCGTGATGACTTTCACTCCAAGCTTGTTTACTTTCACTTGCATCGTAAGGTATTGGCCTGAATAATAGCGGCGTGACCGAGGTGCTCACCGATGCATCGAGTGGAAGTTCCCGGCTTCGGTCGAGTGACCGTCAATTCGGAAGTTGCACCACCACCCTATTTTCAAATTTCAGTCTAGTCTTTGCAGAAATGGAATCGGTGGCGCATTATGGAGGTGGAAAGATATTTCCCAATCCCCTGGAGGTTCCTCGTGAAACGTGTTTTGGCAGTTTTGCTCGCGGTTTCTGCGCTCACCGCAATTGCGGCTCGGGCGACCGATTCAACCAAGATCGACGGCTGGATATCCGATTCGATGTGCGGCGCCAAGCACGCCGGCTCGGGCGCGGCCTGCGTGAAGAAATGCATCGAAGGCGGCATGGCCCCGGTGTTTGTGGACGAGGCCAAGAAAGCGGTCTGGACCATCGACAATCCCGAAGCGGTGAAGGGCTTCTATGGCGACCACGTGACCGTGACCGCTACCGCCGATGCGGACAAGAAAAGCGTCCATATCGATACCATCGCGGAAGCGAAGTAGGGCTATCACCGGAGTTGAGGGGAGATTCGGCTCTCTGGCAAACCTGGGCGCCGAGTGTTTCTGTCTGGGTTACGCAGCCGACGTACATTATGCGGGCTCAGTTGCAAGTTCCGCGCCTGCCGGCAGACCTGCCCGGTACTCCTCGGAGAGTTCGCGTGCCTCGGAGCGTCGCCATGGCAGCGCGCCCGCAACCGCCATCACTACAATGGCAGGGGCAATCGGCTGGCGATAGTCCATCAACGGATGCGTGATGTAGTACGTCAGTGGGAAGATGGCCGCCAGCACCAGATAAGGCAATGCGGAGTCGCGGCTACGACGCCATAGCCGGCGTATACCGCGCAACATCAGCAGCGTCACAGAACCGACGTAAAGCACATTGAACGGTTCGTAAGGTTGTTCCCGCAACTCCTCTGCCGAGAAGCTCCAGAAGCCGGTCCAGTAATAGAGCATGCGCCGCAGCGTCTTGCGAACAGCAAAGCCTGGGTGTTGGGTCAGGTATTCGATGGCCAGTGTGCGTTTTTCCGCAAGAAAGGCCGGCTCGCCCATGGAGAGCCACTTGCGCATCTCCGCAGGATTGCTGGACGGATGCGCAAAGCTCGGATCCAGGGAAGAATCGCCCCCATTGTCGTCGTAGAACTCGAGCCAGAAGTTGTCGCGGACCGGGCAAAGAATGCCAAGGACCCGGTAGTTTCGCACTGTCCAGGGGGTGAGGACGGCGAGTGCGGCTAAAGCGGTGATCGCGCCATTCACCATCCAGCGCCCTCCTGACTGATGCGCCTTATAGAGCGCCAGCGCCAAAAGGAACGGCAACGTGGAAAGTACCGCCGGGTTCGAAAGCGCGGTGAGACCGAAAAGCGCGCCCCAGCCCAGCCACGCCCAATGGCTCTCCGCCCTGTGGATTCGCTGTGCAATGCAAAAGCAGGTTGTAAAGAGCAGCCCGGTGAGCGAGTATTCCCAGACCCGACCCGCGGAGAAATAGATGGCAAAAGGGTAGAAAGCCCAGACCCAGGCCGCAGCCTTTGCGCCGCGGCTTCCCAGCGAGAATTTCGCGCTGAAATAGACCGGAATGCATGTCAGCGCCGAAAAAAGGCTATTGATCGAGAGGATCACGGATCCTGAGGTGAGCGTGTATATGCCAAAAACTCTGAAGACGAGCGAAAGCAGCGTGGGATAGAGCGGAGGCTGCATCGCTGTGGGCCCGCTCCATGGCCAGTACGGCGAACTGTATCCATGGCCGCTGGCCAGCGCTCGCGCGATCCATCCCATCTCCCAGCCAAATTGCTCGTAGAACTTGTCTGCGTCAGGCAAATCCCGGTAAGTGAAGCAGACCACGATCAAACGTGTGGCGAACGCCACCAGGATGATCGAGGGGAGCAGCCGGCGCGAGAGATCCTTTTGTACCGATTGCGCAGGTGGGGCAGTGAGAGTCGCCAAGGTTCTGTCTCAATCTGGGAGTCGTCGTGCCGCCGCTATTTCTGGGCTTCAACCCGGTTAGACGCGGGGAATGGCCATCGGGATTACGAGGGCGCGACGCGGCGGGCAAGCGAAACGCGAAATGCCTGCTGGGAATGGCCGCCATTCAACCTGAATCGCTGTTTTTGACCCGTTGGATGCGCCCAAATCCTCAAAATTGCCTTCTTCGGATTCGCGTCGTGTGGGCTCTCGGCGAGCTAGGCCGGCTGCGGGGCGCCGCGATTTCGGATGCGGGCGATATGCCGGCCGGCGTCACTCTATAGCATTTTCGTCAATAGTGTAAACCGGAGTTTTATTGGCATCCCACCCATTCCGCGGAAAAACGCGGAATGGATGGGGCACGGAAGTCTATAGCAAAAGCAAAAAATGCTCTGGCTAACTCTCCAGTTTTTTGATATAGAGCCAGAGCCCAACCAGCATCATCGCAATGGCGATGAAGCATATGCCTAGCCCGATACGGCGATGGTTGCGCTCGACCATTGCGTCCTGGCCGGCTTTCAGATTGGCTGAGGCGATCTTCATCCCAGTTTGCACATCCTGATTTACCAGCGCCGCCTGGAAGCTGTGGATGGTAACGCGGGCTTTGGTCAGCGAATCCACCGCCTGATCCTGCGCCAGGCGAGCCTCGCTCACCTCCATGCCGGCAGACTCGGCGAGACGCAGAGACTGGTCGGCGTTCTTGATGGCTCCGTCCAACTGTGTTAGGTTGCCCAGGATCTCCGCCCTTGCCCGATCGCAATGGTCGCCCGGCGCATGGCACCTCATGCAGACGCCGCCGGGGCCAGTGCCCAGCATCGCGTCGGACGGCATGTGAATGCCATGATTGCTGTGGCAGACGACGCAGCCGGGAAGGCCCTTGTCCTGAAAGGCCTTGAAGTGCGTGCTCTTTCCGTACATCTGTGCCTGGAAGGCGTGGCAGTTGGCGCAGACGTTCTGCACTTTGTCCACTCCCGGCGGCGCAGCGCCGTGGTTGCCGTGACAGGTGGTGCAGGTGGGCGCGCTCAGATCGCCGCGCACCACCATTGCGTCGTGATGAACGCTGGTGTTGTACTTGGCAAACTGATCGGTCGGAATGCCGTACTGCTTCATATAAGCCGCGTCGGAGTGGCAGCGCGAACAGGTCTGGGCCACGTTGACGGGGTTCACTGTCGAGCGGGGATCGCTGGGCGGCCTGAGATCGTGAACGCTATGACAATCGGTGCAAACGGCAACCTTGTCGTCGCCAGCGGCAAGCCGCTTGCCGTGCATACTGGTGTGGTACTGGTCCAACTGGTCGGTGCGCAGGCTGGGGTTAAACGAGCGCATATAAGCCGGATTCGAATGGCAGCTTCCGCACAACTGAGGAATCTGCTTGCGGTCGATCTTGCCCTTCCAGCCAGCCTTCTTGCTCATTGCCTGGTCGGGATCGTAGCTGCTCGCGTCGCCTCCGTGGCAACTCGTGCAGGTCAGCCCTTTTTGCGAGTGAATGTCCTGGCTGAACTTCTCCTGGGTGACTTCAAGGCGACCGGGCTGGGCGGAATGACAATCCAGGCAGGAGTTCACGTCCTGCCCATAAGCCAGGCACGCGGCAAGCGCGAGGAACCCGGCCAGACCCGCCGCACGGGCTGCGATCAACCGCCGAAAGTTACTTTGCAAGATAGCCATAGACACTCATACCTACCACGTAAACCAGTGCAAAGATGGAAAGCCCGGTGATCCACGCTTTGCCGCGCCCGGCTTTGTCGTTGTCAAAGAAAGGCAGCAGCAGCCACAGCAGGCCTGCCAGGCTGCAACCGAGGATTCCGAGCACTTCGCCATCCACAAACCAGACCTTGGAAGGGATGAGCTTGAGGGTCTGGAACATGAAGAGGAAGTACCACTCCGGCTTGATGCCCGCCGGGGCTGAGACAAAGGGATCGGCCTTGGTGCTCAGGTTCCAGGGAAAGAAGGCCGCCAGCGCGCCCAGTACGCCCATGGCCACATACCAGGCCATCAATTCGCGCAGCATGAAGTTGGGAAAGAACTTCATCTCCCGGCGCGCGGAGGGATTCTCGATCCATTCCTCTTCAATTTTCGGCGGTACACTCATGCCCTGGCGCTGCACAAAAAACAAATGCATCGCGATCAGCACGGTAACCAGTCCGGGAAGCACGGCGACATGGAAGCCGAAGAACCGGGTCAGTGTGGCTCCGGTTACCTCCGGCCCGCCGCGCAGAAAGATCATCATGGCCTTGCCGACGATGGGGACCTGCCCAGCCATCTCGGTGCCCACCTTGGTGGCGAAGAAGGCCAGCGTATTCCAGGGCAGCAGATAGCCGCTGAAGCCGAAGCCCATCACCAAAAACAGCAGCAGCATGCCGCTGACCCAGGTCAGTTCCCGGGGTTTGCGATAGGCCTTGAGAAAGAGCACGCTGAACATGTGCACAAAGGCCGTGAAGATCATCAGATTGGCTGCCCAGGCATGGATGGAGCGGATCAGCCAGCCAAACTGCACCCTGGTCATGATGTACTGCACGCTCTCGTAGGCCTCGTTGGCGCCCGGCCGGTAATAGAGCAGCAGCAGGATTCCCGTCAGCACCTGAATGATGAACAAAAAGAGAGTGACGCCGCCAAAGAAATACCAGTAAGAAAAGCGATGCGTGGGAACGGTCTTGTGCTTGAACGGGGCGATCAACCCTTCCAAATCAAGCCGTTCATCCAGCCAGCGAACCAGAGAAGCAAGCACGGTCAGGCCTCCCGCTTCCGGCTGACGACAATTTCGTCGCCGCGCTCGTGAACATCGAAAACCGTCAGCGGCCGCGGCGGTGGACCGGAGACGTTGCGGCCATTCAGATCGTAGATGCCGTTGTGGCAGGCACACCAGATCTCGCGCATGTCGGGGCGATACTGCACTGTGCAGCCCAGGTGCGTGCAGGTGGCGGAGAGCGCGCGATAGCTGCCGTCGCTTTCCAGAATCAACAGGCCGGGATGGCTGCCGAAGCGGAATATCTTGCCGGAGTTCGGCTTCAGGTCGCCCAGTTTGGCAGCAACCACCTCGTCGCCGCCCAGATCGACCACTGCGGGAGGGACAAAATAGCGCATCACGGGATAGAGGAAAGAAGCCAGCGAGGCGAGGATGCCGCCGCCGAGGAAGATCTCAATGGCGCGGCGGCGCGAGGTCCCGGGCTGGGGATTCTGGTCAGCGCACATGGTCCGACCCCCCTGCCGCAGATGCCAGTGTGAAGACTTTGAACCTGTTGTCACTCGTACTCAAAAGCCGCGACCTCCCGCAGTCGTCAGTAAAGCACAACTCCCGCGTGAGTGTTTTCATCTTTGAAACACTCCGCGGGCGCATCGTGAGACTACCCTAGGGACTCTCTTGCGTAATGGTCTGTGATGAGGATCACATAATCCAGGAATGAATAGCTGCAAACCAGCTTCCTTAAGGGAGAACCGGAGCCAACCGAACCCGAAGAAGGCCTAGCGAAAACAAAGACGGACGCGCCAAGCAGCACGTCCGCCGATGAGACTGAGAGGGGGCTTTTGCAGAGGCAGGAGGATCGCAGTCCATTCTCCACGAACTTGCCAAAAACACGCTCGATTCGCTTTGTTGCTTTGCCGTTTTACCTTACTTCTGTAGTGTGCGGACATAGGCAATGACCGACTTGATTTGGTCTTCGCTCAACTTGGCGCCTATGGAAGCCGGCATCTTGCCCTTGCCATTCTTGACGGCCGCGATCAGTTGAGCGTCCGGGGCTTTGACGATCGACGGGTCTTTGAAGGACGCAGCCTTCATGTTCTTGCCCGCAGGAGTGTTGCCGAGGCCGTCTGCGCCGTGGCACATGGCACACTTCGCTTTGTAGGTATCCGCCCCGGCGTTTTGCGCAAATGCCGGAGTCGCAAGGGATGCAGCAATGCAAAAGACTGCAACATGTTTGAGATTCAATTTCACTGAACAGCTCCTTCATGCCGGGATTTCCATTTCTTCTCCCGGCTCCGCGCCAGTATACCCCCGGAGACCTTCATCGGGCTGTTCTTGTCTTTCGATTCCCGTTGGCGGGTCAAGCAGCGGCTAACCAGCCCGCTCTTTTCAATCAACGCACTTTGAGGACAATAATGGTTTCGTCGTCGAAGCGATCCTGAGCGCCTTGAAACATCGCAACGTCGCCGAGGATGGCGTCGGCGATCTCCTGCGCGGGCAGATCCCGGCAAGAGCAGAGAAGCGCCGCCAGGCGATCCTGACCGTACATTTCGCCGACCTCGTTCTCAGCGTCCAGAATCCCGTCCGATACGAAGACGATGTCGTCGCCGGGCTGCGCGGCCAGGCTGACCTCCTCATACACGACGTCAGGGAAGAGGCCAAGAGGAAATCCTTCAGCACGGACCGTGAGCGACTCTCCGGAACGGCAAAGGATGGGCTGCACCGCGCCCGAGTTGGCCACCTGGAGGGTTTGGGTTTCGTCGTTCCAGAGAGCGAAGAGCATGGTGACATATTGCGACTCGAGCTTGCGCTCCTGAAGGGAGTCGTTGAGCAGAGCCAGCATCTGAGCCGGTTCGGGCTGTTGCACGGCGGCGGAGCGCATAATGCCGCTGACGAGGGCGGCGAAGAGGGCGGCTGGGGCCGCCTTTCCGCTGACGTCACCCAGAACAATGGCGGTGCGGTTGGGGCCATAGTCAAGAAAGTCGTAGAGGTCGCCGCCGATGGCGCGGGCTGGCAGGAAACGCACGGCCATCTCAGCGTGGGGATGCTCGGGAGGGACAGTCGGCAGCAGACGAAGCTGGACCTCGCGCGCCATGGCGATGTCGCGTTCAAGCTGCGCCTCCTGTCGGCGGACCGCTTGGTAAAGGCGTGCGTTTTCAATCGAGATCGCAATCTGGGCGGCAAGGGTGGTCAGAATGCGGACGTGGTCGTCGTGGAAGAAGGCCGGGCGGGTGTGTTCCAGGTCGAGCACGCCTATGATACGGCCTTTGTAAAAGAGAGGCACAATCAGCTCGGAGCGGGTCTCGGCGTTCATGGGAATGTAGCGCGGATCGTTGCGGACATCGGGAACGTTGATGGGTCGCCACTCGCGCACGGCTGCTCCGACCAGGCCGCTACTGGTAGAAAAGCGGCGGAGAGGCGAATGGGCATGGCCGAAGCGCCATCCGTATCGAGTAATCAGGCTCTCGCCCTTCTCGTCGAGGAGCATGATGGAGAACATCTGGTAGTCGATGAGGCGACGGAGGAGTTGACCGACGCGTTCCAATAGGGGGTCGAGATCGAGGATCGACGCCAGCTCCACAGCGATTTCATTCAGCACTTCAAGGGTTTGCGCCTGGCGGGATACGCGGGCGTAAAGCCGCGCGTTCTCAATGGCCTGGGCGATGCGCGAGGCGGTGAGCGTGAGCAGGTGGAGATGCTCGGTGCTGAAGTAGCCGGCTTGCTCGCTTTCTATGTCCATGACGCCGATTAGGCGGTTCTTGGCGACAAGGGGGACTGCCAGCTCGGAGCGGACCTCTGGATTGACGGAGATGTAGTGCTCGAATTTCGAAACGTCGTTGACCAGGATGGGCTGGCGGGTAAGAGCAACCTGTCCCACGATGCCCTTGCCAAGCGGCAAACGGACGCGCTGGCCCTCGGCGTTATGGCCGATCTGAAAGCGTACGCGGAGTTCATGGGTCCGGTCGTTCAACAGGAAGATGGCGAAGATGCGGTAATGAATGACGGCGCGAACAAGCTGGGAGGTGCGGTTGAGCAGGGTTTCGAGATCCAGGGTGGTATTGAGGGCGTCAGCCAGCTCAATCAAGTAGGCGACGTCTGCCGGGTCTACCCGTGCATTGATGGGGTTGCGACCGACCGCCGGGTCGGCGGGGCGGTAATCCCCTTCGAGATCGGATGGTTCGGGCGCAGATGGGGGAATGGATGGCATAGGCGTTAGATACGAGGATAACGGATTGGGGGAACAGCGGGCACCGAATGGTTTACAAACGGTGGCGAGCCGGTTAAGAGGCGATCCTGGATTGTGCTACCCTCGCAGTAAGCAAACGGCCGAATACGCCAAATCTCTGACTGGCAGCCAGACGATTGTCAACGCTGGAAATCGCCGATTTGGGCCGGAATGCGATCCTTCGCTTGAGGCTGAACCAATACTGTGCCCGAATTCGGTGTCGAAGTCTTGTCGAAGGAAGAGGCCTCCAGCGCCTTGAAGCCGCACCGATGGCCGGCGGAACGGGTCGCCTTTCTGCTTGTCCTGGTTGTGACCGGAGCGATCCTGCTGGGCATGATTCTCTCCATCCTGAAGCTGAACAACGGTACCTTCATCTATTCGATGGACGATCCGTATATCGCTCTCGCGCTAAGCGACCAGATCAGCCATGGAAATTACGGAATCAATGCAAGCCTGCACGCGGCGCCCGCCTCTTCAATCCTGTTTCCGTTCCTGCTGGCAGCGGCGGCCGGTTCGTCTTTCCATCCCTGTTTACCGCTGATCATCAATTGCCTGGCGCTGTTTGCGACGCTCGCTTTCCTCTGGCGGCTTTTTGCGCATCTGGGCCTTGCCGAAAATACATTTGGGGTTGTTGCACTGGGGGCCGGCTTGCTGCTGCTGGCCATCTGCCTGAATCTCATCGGCGTCGTCTTCACGGGGCTTGAACACAGCTTGCACATCGCGGAGGTGGCTGCCTGCGTTTACGGGATTGCACTTTTCCTTGACACGCGCAAGATGCCGCCATGGCTTCCGGCGGTCATTGTTCTGGGGCCTCTTTTGCGGTATGAGGGGTTGGCGTTGAGTCTTGGAGCGCTGGTGGTGCTCGCCCTCAGGGGACGCTGGCGGACAGCAGCAACCGCATTCGCTTTTATCGTGCTTTTCCTCGGCGGGTTTTCAGTATTTCTAGTGAAGCTTGGACTGCCTCTGCTGCCGAGTTCCATTCTCAGCAAATCCGACTTTGCGGCCAAAGGCATGGGCGGCGCGGGCATGGGTGTCTTATTCTCGTTTGGCATGAATGCATGGAAGATGGCACACAACCCTGCCGGATTTGCCATGCTGGTTATCGGCGTGGCCGCTGCCGTCGTATGCATTCGCGAGCTTCCGGCCAAACCCTGGCGCTGGACAGCGCAAGGCCTGATGGCGCTGCTGCTGGTGTGCATGATTGGCGGACACGCCGCCGCCGGCCAATTTGGGTGGCTCGACCGGTATGAAGACTATGCCTTGCTGGGCACGGCAGCGATCGGTATTTGTCTGTCGCGGAAGGCGATCCGCAACGCGCTGTCGAATAAGAAGAGACGCCTTCTCTATACCTGCGCAGCAGCCGCCGCGCTTGCGGCGATTTGCTCGCGCTATATTGCATCGACGTGGCTGGTTCCGTTCTATGCCAACAATATCTATGAGCAGCAGTTCCAAATGCACCGCTTCGTCAACGACTTCTACCGCGCCCCAGTAGCGGTGAACGATCTGGGCCTTGTTTCTTACCATAATCCCAACTTCGTGCTCGACCTGGGCGGCCTGGCCAGCGAACCAGCGCGCAAACTCAGATTTGGCGACTCGGATGCCGAGGATTATCGAGCCTTCGTGGACGGGAGCAAAGTCCACCTTGTCATCATTTACGACGAGTGGTTCGAAGATCAGATTCCCGGCAGTTGGGTTAAAGTCGCAAGCATGGATCTATCCAGGGAACGTGTTTCATCCGCCGAGAAAGAAGTCCAGTTCTACGCCACCGATGTTCCCAGGGCGAGCATATTGCGGCCAGAACTCCAGTCTTTCTCAAGGAGTCTGCCGCCGGGTGTAAAGCTGACAATCTACAGTCCCGATGCCGAAACCGCGCATGACAGGCCCTGACTTGTGACCCTGGACAGTTCCCCCATGCCGGTACTGCCGGCATGACTGCCCCGTCGTTGATATCCACGCTTCAGCCATGCAGCGATCACGGCTATGGTCAGTTTGAATCGCTGCCGCAAATCGACTTTTCTTTGACTCCCGGCCCCGATTCGGGTATTCTGGAATCCTTGCGCGGTGTTGCGCCTGGGGTCTGTGTGCAGGGGCCCCCAGCGACAGGTCTTCGTCGATGGGGTGATATGTCTTCACTCGGACTCGGCTGGTGGATTGCCCATAGGGGTCCGCTGGAGCAGGCCACCGGCTGTTGGGCGCGATTTCATTTGACGCGTGTCCAGCAAGGCCAGAGCCCTTCCGGGGCCAGCCCCCGCAGTTCTCACCCGAACAGATTTGTTTGGACGTGGGTAGAAATTGGGCCCGTGCGCGTTTGGCATGGGCAAATTCGCCTATTTTGGCGAGAGTTTGGCTGGAAATGGCTGCACGGCGGGCCGGGGCAGGCTGGTTTTCTGAGAGGGTAGGAGAGAAATGGGCACCTTTGTTCCGAGCGGGAAAGATATCCCCCGCAAATGGTTTGTGGTGGATGCCAGCGGTCAGACGCTGGGGCGGCTGGCGACCAAGGCTGCCAGTGTGCTGAGCGGCAAGTTGAATCCCCAGTACGTGCCGTACATCGATATGGGCGATCACGTGATCGTCATCAACGCGGAAAAGGTGCGCCTGACCGGCCTGAAGGCCGAGAGCAAGCTTTATCGCCGCTACACCGGTTTCCCCGGCGGGTTGCGCGAAGAATCGTTCGTTCGCCTGCTGAACCGCAAGCCGGAGGCGATTCTGGAGCAGGCCATCAAGGGCATGCTTCCCAAGAGCAAGATGGGCCGCCAGATGGCTACCAAGCTGAAGGTTTATCGCGGCGACAAGCATCCCCACCAGGCTCAGGAGCCGGTGGCTTTGGAAGTGGCGTAGAAGCAGGGAAAAGGGAATAGGGAACAGGGTTTTGGCTGGACACTCTAAGAGTGTTTGGCGGAGAGAGCGGAGAATGGCAGATCTGGTTCAGTATTACGGGACGGGACGGCGCAAGACGGCGATCGCCCGCGTATTTCTGCGTCCCGGAACAGGCGAGTGGAAGGTCAACGGCAAGGCATTCGATGTGTACTTCGTGACCGAGCAGCAGCGTGTGGCGGCAAAGCGCACACTGGCGCTGGTGGAAATGTCCGGCACCTTCGACGTGGTGACCACGGTGAAGAGCGGCGGCGTGGCCGCGCAGGCGGATGCGGTCAAGCTGGGCATAGCCCGGGCGCTGCTCGAGTTCAATCCGGAGCTGCGCAAAGTGCTCAAGGCCGAAGGCCTGCTGACCCGTGACTCGCGCATGAAGGAGCGCAAGAAATACGGTCAGAAGGGCGCTCGCGCACGGTTCCAGTTCAGCAAGCGCTAACGCGCTTGCAGGGTTCAGAGATCAGGGATCAGTTGAAGCATTGGTGCTTTTCTGACCCCTGATCCCTCGGTATTAAATCTCCCGCGCAAGCGGGATCAATCCGGGCCAAGGTTGGACTTGTCCGGATGCAATTCAATAAGGAGGCCCATTGGCCACGATCACAATGAAGGAGCTGCTCGAAGCGGGTGTTCACTTCGGGCATCAGACCAAGCGCTGGAATCCGAAGATGAAGGAATACATCTTTGGCGAGCGCAACGGGATCTACATCATCGACTTGCAGAAGACGCTGAAACTGTTCAAGGAAGCGTCGAAGTTCGTCACCGAGCTGTGCGCGGGAGGCAAGACGATTCTCTTCGTCGGCACCAAGCGCCAGGCGCAGGATGCCGTGGCTGAAGAGGCCACGCGCGCGGGGATGCCGTACATCAACCAGCGTTGGCTGGGCGGTCTGCTCACAAACTGGGTGACGGTGCAGAAGTCGGTGAAGCGCCTTCAGGAATTGGATGAGATGGCGACCGATGGGCGCTACGAACTGCTGACCAAGAAGGAAGTCATCAAGCTGGAGCGGGAGCGGAAGCACCTGCAAGCGAATCTGGCCGGCATCAAGGCGATGAAGCGGCTGCCGGACGCGCTGTTTATTGTCGACTCGAACAACGAGGCGATTGCCGTGAAGGAAGCCCGCAAGCTGGGGATTCCGGTGGTGGCGGTGGTGGATACCAACTGCGACCCGACGGTGGTGGATTATGTGATTCCGGGCAACGACGACGCGTTGCGCGCCATCCGGCTGTTCACCTCAAAGATCGCCGATTCGGCGGCTGAGGGCGTGAACCTGGTGGGCGACAAGGCGTTTGCCGACGAGGAACCGGTTGCGGCAATCGAGGCTTCGGCCGCGGAACCAGCGCTGGCCGAGGAAGTGGACCTGGAAGCGGCGCTGGGCGGCGGGATTCGCAAGGCACCGGCGGCGGTTGCGGCTCTGCTGGAAGAAGCCGAAGCGGCGGGCGGCGTTTAATCTTTCTGTCGCACGCTTGTGCGCATAATGAGAGAAGCGTGGCCGCCGAGGTAGAGCGCCACGCTTTTCTTTTGCCTTACGATTGCCGGTCAAGAAAACTCCGGGCGCCCCAATTCTCGCAAACAAGACTTGGGTGAGTGCCAGGAAGACTTAGAAATCAGGAAAAGAGAGATGACTACAGTGAGCGAAAAGATTGATGCCAAGTTGGTAAAGGAACTTCGCGAGAAGTCCGGCGCGCCCATGGGCGACTGCCTGAAGGCTTTGCAAGAGACCCATGGAGACATCGAGGGCGCGTTTGTGGTGCTGCGCAAGCGCGGCATGGCATCGGCGCAAAAGAAAGCGTCGCGCACCACCAACGAGGGCGCCGTGGGGACCTATATCCATGCCGGCGGCAAGATCGGCGTGCTGGTCGAGATCAACTGCGAGAGCGACTTTGTGGCCCGCACCGAGGACTTCCAGGAGCTGATGAAAGACATCGCAATGCACATCGCGGCCAGCGATCCACGCTATGTAAGAGCCGAAGATGTGACCGCCGAAGACCTCGAACGCGAGAAGGAGATCTTCCGCGCGCAGGCTGCCGCCACCGGCAAGCCCGCTCCGGTGATCGAGCGGATCGTGGAAGGCAAGATGGCCAAGTTTTACGAGGAAGTCTGCCTGCTCGATCAGCCCTTCATCAAGGATCAGGCTGTCAGCATCAAGGAACTGATCGCCGTCAAGGTTGGCAAGCTGGGCGAGAACATTACGGTGCGGCGCTTTGCGCGCTTCAAGGTCGGCGCATCCGAATGGACCGTGGCCACCACGAAGCCCGTTGAAGCGGCTGCGGAGTAGCTGCGGCTGTAATCTGAACCAGGAAAGGCCCAGGGCGCAGGCTCTGGGCCTTTCTTTTTAGGCTTTGAGGAGACAGCGGCCTATTGAATGAGGCTAATTGACCGTCATGGATGGCTGGCAATTCTCCAGGTTGCCTCTTAAAAGAGAAAGAATCTTCCATCTTAGCCTGCAAAACTTTGCGCTTTCTTCTGAATCTTCGAATGCAAGATGTTTGTTTTCAATCTCTTGAAATGGAGTCGGAATTGCATAAATCACAGGAAGCGTACCTAGGGAACATTCCGTGCCCCTCGGGTGTGTTTCTTTCCGAAAACGTGTCGGCTAGGTCGTTTCCCCGTTGTGTTGCGAGTAGACTTCTCCGTTGAGTTCGCCATTCCCCCAAGGAGGTTTCAATGCGTCATAGACTTGTGTACTGCCTGTTGGCAGCCATTGCCGGTTCTCCCGTTGCATACGCCGATATCACCATCGACTTTTCCACCCCGGTCAACACAGTGAGCTTTTACAGCTCGGAGCCGGACAACCTGACTGCGAATACGAATGGCAGTAGCCCCTTGCATCTGACCGTCAACTCGGGCTATACGCTTGGAGCAGTAACGCCGTTTGCCGACACAAATGTCACAGCAGTGGACTTTTCGGGTACTCCCGACGAATACGTCCTCGACGACTTCACGTACTCGGTGGGCAGTAACACATACGTGCTGAACTTCGATGATCCCGCGTTGGTCCAGGGCGATTCCGTGGGAAGCTTCTATGCCGGCTGGGCGGGCGGACCAACATTCAGCCCGGATGCGATTATCCTGACGGCTCCCGACTACAACGTCTCCGGATTCCCGTACGAAAGCTCCCCAAGCGTGATCGACGAAGGGACTCCTGGCCCATCCCCAACTGCAACGCCAGAGCCTGGTTCCTTCCTCCTTCTAGGCAGCGGGTTGGTCGGGTTGGCAGGCGTGGTGCGCCGGAAGATCGGTCTGAGCGCTTAAGGTCGCTTTACAAGACTCAGAGAGTTGGTTGTTGCAAACGGCCCAGGGCGCAAGCTCTGGGCATTTTGCATGTGTGATCGGAAATGCATTCCGGTCCCTGGCGGCAACAATGAGCGGCCAAGAGCAATTCCCATCGCGCGAATTCGGCGCCACTCCTTCGATATCGAGCGAAAAGACCGATCATGAAGGCGCGGAAACTAACCCTTTAGTGGCATTGTGACCGCATTCCCCGTGCGATAAAAACCTCATAGGCACATTCCCCTGTGTGCAAGGGCTTCCTGGCATATCTGTAGAGAGGTCATAACGCATTGAAACCCGCTTGACGGATTGTCGAGCAATGATCGCTCTTTCATTACAGTCGCTCTGCAATGGGAAGAATTCTGATCGCACGACCCTGTTTTGAGTGCAAAGGCCATCGGAAAAGGAGACTAAGCAATGAAGTCTTTGAGAATTCTTGTAGCAGCCGGCTTCGCCTTGGCAGGCCTCGCCATTTCCACCTCAGCGAAGGCAAGCACGATAGAGAGTGTCTATTGGACGCTGGCGAACGGCGCAGTGTTCAGCGGGACACTGACCTTCTCGAGCGCGAGCCTCACTACTCTCACAGCGGTCGATGCCACTTTGACCGACTACGATTTTGGAACAAAGGGCTTCGTTGGCTCGGGAAGCGAATTGATGGACACTGTCGTGATCTCAGGCCTCGGCGGGCCCACCGGAAAAAGCTACGAAGTCTCCGACGGAAACACATCCCACCTTCTCAAGGAGAACTTCTTTAGTTTTGACCTGAATATCAGCAATCCCAATGACGTGATTCTTGTTGTTGGCAACGACATTCTGGGGATTCCACATACCGGGGCGGACGCGTCATTGGATACCGGCGCAAACTCGCAAAAGGGCCAGGCAAGCGAGCCGAGCGGATCGCCCGCCTTTACCCCGGAACCAAGTTCATTCCTGTTGCTCGGCAGCGGCCTCGTAGGATTGGCCGGCCTGGTTCGCAGGAAGATCGGTCTGAGCGCGTAACAACTCCAAGTTAGCGCACAGTGCGTTTCTCGGGCCCAGGGCGCAAAGCCCTGGGCTTTTTTTCTGGAGGAAGGTGCGCCGGGACGCGCCAATTCAATCGGTTTTCTCCTTTTCGCCTCCATGCAGCCTGCTGTTTGATTTTGCGTGACACACTTTGCGTCGGTTTGACGCCATCTCTGGTAGTGGGTCTCGCTGCCCATCCGGGAAGATTCTGTTTTCTCGGTAAGCCCTGGCGAAAGCCCATGTTTCCCCATCCTGTCGCAGTGGCGTCCATTTAGCCATTGCGTATGCAGTTCACTTCCTCGCAGCCCTCTGAAACCTTGGACGTTACGGTCGTATACGTCCTCAAACAAACCGAAGAATGACCCGACGCCAACGATCGAGATCGTACGGTTGGCCTGTGCGACTTCCTATTTGCGACGTTGGCAATAGGATGAGTGCTCGATTCGCATAGCGTCTTTGTAAAACGTCAAGACGGTCTTTTCAAGAAGGCCCAGGGCGCAAACCCTGGGCCTTTTTGTCCCAATAATTGGTACGATCAATCATCGGGTCGCATTTCCATTGCAGAAGGAAGTTTAATGAATCAACGTTATCCGTGGTTTCGTTCCCTGCTTCTTGCGGGTTTGCTTGGCAGCGCGGTTGCTTTCAATGCATCTTCCCAGGCGAAGGTGATCATTCCGGAGACTCCTGCGGGGAAGCAGTTGAGCGGATTTCTGACTACGCTCAATAGCGGTCAGCGTGCGACCATGCGGGATTTCTTTTCAAAGAATCTGATTGCGCCGAACGACAATCCAGCCTTCTATGACAATATGGCGGACGACCATGTCGCGCTCTTCAAATCGACCGGCGGTCTTGAGCTTAGGAAGATCGCCAAAGACGCGCCGGCAGCGATCACAGCGCTGGTGCAGGCGAAATCCACGGGAATCTGGTCGGAGCTGGAGATCTATCTGAAGGCGGCACCGCCCGACTACGTGCAGCCTGTGGAACCGTATCAGATTGTCGGATTGGGGTTGCACACGACGGAAGCGCCGGTTGAGTTCCTTTCGTCTCGCAAGCTGACGAACGCCCAAATCATAGCCAGAACGGATGCGTTGATGAAGACCCTTGTGGCGGGGGATGCATTTTCCGGCACCGTGCAAATCTGGAAGGGTAATGTGCCTCTCTACGCAAAGGGATTCGGACTGGCGCACAAGTCTCCCGACATTCCCAACGGTGTGGACACGAAATTCAACCTTGCATCCATTACCAAGATGTTCACTGCGGTCGCGGTCGCGCAACTGGTGGAATCGGGAAAGCTATCCTATTCGGACACGGTTGGAACGATTCTTCCCGACTATCCCAACAAGGACGTGGCTCAATCGGTAACGATCGGCCAACTGCTCTCGCATACATCCGGAATGATCGGCGGACGCGAGCTTGCGATGAAGTTTCCCAATCCTTCCAGTGCACTGACGATTGATGAACGCCTGAAGGATTTTGAGAATGAGCCGCTCAAATCTCCTCCCGGACAGCAATATGGGTACAGCAACGCGGGGTTCATTCTCTTGGGCAAGATTATCGAGAAAGCCTCCGGCCAGAGCTACTACGATTACGTTGACGAGCACGTTTTCAATCCGGCGGGGATGACACATTCGGCGTTTCTGCTCAAAACCCCGTTGCCAACGGATGCCGCCACCGGGTACATGGATGGGGCGAACGGGCAGCGCGTCGACAACACTGCGGCTCTCGACCTGAAAGGCACGCCGGATGGAGGCGCCTATTCAACCGGTGGAGACATGGCAAGGTTCCATCAGGCTTTGACGAGCGGCAAGCTGGTAAATGACAAGTCGTTGCACACCCTCTGGAGCGGCGTTACAGACAACGGCAAGGAAGAGTACGGTTATGGAGCGCGGATTGTGGAATATAACGGGGTGCGCATTGTCGGGCATGGAGGAGGCTGGCAAGGCATCACCAACGAGTTCGATATGTATCCCGGCACTGGCGTTACCGTGGTTGTCTTGTCGAACTACGACGACGATCCCACCGGCATTGCAGACAAAATGCGGGAGTGGCTGACGCAGGGTGTGGTTCCCGCGAAGGCGCGGGAAGACAGCACTCCGCCTGAAGTGAAAGTTAGAGCGGAGCTGTCTTCGACGCAGCTGAGGGTGGGTGAGTTGGTCACAATCCACATTACGGTTGATAACACTGGTGGAGACCTGCGCGCGGGGCTTGTCAATCTCGACATCAAGGCAAGCGACGGCGGCAAGGCAGGCCAGCGGATTGCGATGGACCGGCGAATTCGGCATAGTGAAACGCAGAATTACGTCTATACCTGGACGCCTACAAGTTCCGGAGAGTACACATTCGACGTCGGGGTCTTTGGGCAAGGCTGGCGGCCAACCTATCGACTTGATTCCTCGGCTGCGCGCCTTACGGTCGTGCCGTGTGTGCCTGGGCGCATCAGCGGAGCAAGAGCCCAGGCGACCCATTCCGGGCCTACTTGAGGCAGTTTAGCCAGTGAGACCGGGTTGATTCCTGTATGCGATACTCGAAAAGGCATGTACAAACGCATTGTTTTGAAGCTATCGGGTGAGGCATTGGCGGGGCCGCGCGGCTTTGGCCTGGATGCCGATAAGGTGTCGGAGATAACCGGCGAGCTTGCCGAACTCCACGCTCTGGGCGTGGAGGTTGGCGTGGTGGTGGGCGGAGGCAACTTCTTTAGAGGCGTTGCCGAACAAGCCAAGCAGATGGACCGGGTGAGCGCCGACAACATGGGCATGCTTTCGACGGTCATCAATGCCATCGCTCTGCAAGACGCTTTGGAGCAGCGCGGCGTGCAATGCCGGGTGATGAGCGCCGTCTTCATGAATCAAGTGGCGGAGCCGTATATTCGCCGCCGGGCCGTGCGCCACCTGGAAAAGGGCCGGGTCGTGATCTTCGCGGCCGGCATCGGCAACCCCTTCTTTTCCACCGATACAGCAGCCAGCCTGCGGGCCATGGAGATCAAGGCCGATGTTCTGTTGAAGGGCACCAAGGTCGATGGAGTCTATAACGCCGACCCGGTTCTCTTCAAGGACGCGGTAAAGTACGACGAGATCACCTACATGGAGATCCTGCGCCAGGGATTGAAGGTGATGGACCTGACCGCCGTGAGCCTGTGCAAGGACAATAGCCTGCCGATGATCATCTTCAATATGAATCAGCCAGGGAATATCCGGCGAGTGGTGCTGGGTGAAAAGGTCGGATCGCTGGTAACGGCGTAGGAACTGGCTTCGGCGATCAGCGGCGGGCCGGGCGCTGGCGGGAAAGTGCTCTGGCCTGCGGGTCTCTCCTCGCCACGATATTGTTCAAATCCCGGCATTTCCGCTGCACCAACCGCTGCCCGGAGACATCTAACAACGAGTGGAGATTCGCAAGCCAGCACGGCTGAACGCATTGACGGGCTTGCGCTGCTTCGCGGCCATCAACATCGTCTTTTTCCATTTCTCCAATCCACAGATTTTTGGCTGGTTCGCCCCTGTCGTCAACGCCGGTTTCGCGTCGGTGAGCTTCTTCATCCTGTTGTCAGGGTTTGTGCTGGCCTATAACTACGCCGGCAAGGCCCGGTCAGGGGAATTGGACAATGGGCGCTTTTGGGAAGCGCGGTTTACGCGGCTCTATCCCATCTACTTTCTAAGCCTTCTCCTGGCCTGGAAGATGGTCAGAACCGAGTATGGCGCGCACACCCACGCCATGTTCTGGACCGGCATGGCCCTGACGCCAATCCTGCTGCAAGGCTGGGTTCCGCAGGTCGCCACCTTCCTGAATACGCCAGCCTGGACCATGTCGGCCGAGTCGGCCTATTACGTCTTGTTTCCCTGGCTGGCGCGGTGGAAGCGGCCGGAGAGGGCGACGCCCCACATGTGGAAGATGGCTGGGGTGTGGTGCCTGGGCATGGTGCCCGGCCTGCTCTACATCGTGCTCAATCCAGACGGCATCGCGCATCCCGACCGCTGGAGCTGGGGACCATGGCTTCAGGTGCCCAAGTACACGCCGCTGCCGCACCTGGCAAGCTTTGTCTTCGGTGTCATGCTGGCCAGCCTCGATGAGCTCATAGGCCGCACCAGCCGCCTGCGCCTGATTCTGGGCGTCTTCGGTTTCGCGGCCACCTTCGGGATTCTGGCGCTCGGCCCAATGGTGCCCTACGCCATCATTCACGACGGCCTGCTGATGCCTCTGTTCGGCTGCATCATCCTCGGCTTGGCCGGGAGCAACCAACTGGCGAATGCGCTGAGCTGGCGTCCGTTAGTATTTGTAGGCGAGAGCAGCTACTGCCTTTACCTGCTCCACTTCAACCTGTGGACGCTGCTGCACGACAGCCGCATCCTCAATCGGCTTGGTCTGGCCCGCTTCGATCCATGGATCAGCTACGTGATCCTGATTGCGCTTGCGCTCCTGGCGCTGCATCTGGTGGAGAAGCCCGCGCAGCGGCAACTGCGAGCGTGGATGCATCTTTGGAAATGACAAGCGCTATTGGCTGGGCTTGACCTGAGTTCATTCCTCGGCAAACGCCACAAAGCTGTGCGGCGCCACTTCGATGTGGAACTCGGTCCTCTGGTCGGCAGGCGCGCCGCGCCGGATTGCCGCTGGCTTGCCCTCCACTGTAGCTCCGGTGGCCAGATTGCGCAGCATCAAAGCCGTGCCCAGCGTTGACACCGTCACCTGCGTGGGCGCATCCAGATAAGACTCCACAACAAACGTGTTGTTGTCGTAGGCAAACAGGCTTACCTTGCCCGGCGCGTCGATCTGGACCGGGAAGCCGCGCAGCAGATATTGCCTGATCTGCGTCAGAACCACCTGAGGCAGCGAATAGAGATCGTTTGCATTCTCCGGGATCGTCAGCACATACAAAATCCCCTTGGAGTAGCGGTCCATGATCAGCAGCGGCGCGCCGCGGCCGTTGGCTGTGCCGCGCACAATGGGCCATGCATCGTTGGTCTGGAAGGCGATCTCGGGAACCAGAACCTCTGGCGTCGTCCCCAGGTTCGCGCCGCTTCCTGCGCCGTACCCACCCCAGTACTCCTGCACCTTGAGAATGTTGCCGGTGGCATGAATATCGGCGATCTGGTCGAGACCCTGGCCTTGAAGCGCCCGCAGAAGGCCCGATGTAATGACGACATTGCCTCCCTGCTCAAGATGCGCCTTGACCTTGCCCACAACCTCCGGATCGAACTTGGCGGACGCCGTGAGCAGGATCGTCTTGGCATCGGAGGGGAATTCCGGATGCAGATCGATGGGGATTCCGATCATACCCAGATAGTTGTGGAGGAAGTCCTCGCCCGTAGATTGATAGGGCTTGTAACTGGCCAGGCCGACGGGGGTGCCGAGCTTGCCCACCACGGCATTCACCTTGGAGAGGGAATAGCCGGCTGCGGTGGCAAAGTTGACGGGGGCCGGCGCGGCTGAATCCTGGCGCCACTTCTCCAGCCCGGCAGCGTTGAAGGTGGTGTCAAGGGCGCTCCAGGCCTTGCGGTCTCCCAAGTCAGGCGGCCTGAGCAGATCGCTGTATTGAAAAAGCATGATCTCCGGAGCTTTGGCCAGCATCGTGTCCCATAACTGCTCGGCGTAGCGATCGAGATAGCGAATGCTATAGGTGTCTACCCAGCCTCCGCCGTTGCCGCGCGGCGAGATGTTATCGAAGTAGCGGACGATCTGATAACTCTCATATTGCTGCAAGTGCTGATCGGTATTGACCGGGTCCCGGGTTTCGGTGCCGGTATAGATGCCGTCGAAGATCTTCGGCTCCTGGTCAAGGTCGTAGCCATTGGCCTGAAAGTGCTCATACCAGTTGGGAAACTTGATGACGATCTTCACCTTGGGATTGACGGCTCGCGCCGGGCCGATGACCAGGTCGCGCGAAACCTCGTCCATGAGACGAACTCGGAAGGCGCTCCAACTGGTGCTGCCCTTGGCCGCAATGTCGGAGTCGCGCTTGGTGTTGTTGAAAAAGAAGTCGTCGAGAATGATCTCGTCGAAGTGGCGTGCCGTGACCTCGGCGACATGTTTCACGTAGTCACGCTGCTTTGGGTCCGTGTACGAAAACGAGATAAACTGGCCCGATTGAACCTCGTTGGCGGTGAAGCCGGCCGTATCTCCGCCCGCCGCGTAGGCGATGCCCCCGGCAACCTGGACGCCACGCGCGGTAAAGAATGCCTTCACGCTCTCGAGCAGGGTTTCGTCGGCAAGAACGCCGCTGCGGTAACTCTCGATGTAGACCTTGTCCACCTTGACCTGGCTGCTGATTTCCTCCCAGGATTTCTGCAGATATGCGGGGTCCTTCATGCGCTCGACGACGCCAACGGGAATGTACACGGCAACGCGGAAGTGTTCGTGCGCCGGTGGCGCAGCGGCGGCCATCGAGAAAAAGGCTGGGGCAAGAACAAAAAGCATCAGCAATTTGGTGCGTACGAGCACGTTATCTCCTTGATGACCGCTCCCAAAATCGATCTTGGGGAGCAGACGCCCGCAGAGTCATCTTCCTGGGCGAAGCTCCAGTATATGCGCTCGAATTCCTCTGGCAAATCGTTTGCGCGGCAAGTCAGCGGCGGCGGCGCCAGAGGACGATTTTAGAACTTTTCTGTTCTGCCCCGAGGTTTTCCAGCCGAACGCGCCGCTCGGGCCTGAGCTGGTAGAGGAGTAGTCTCCGGTTTGCCGGTAACACGACCGGAACCTCCGATTTCCTGACAATGGGTCTTGTTTACACGACGCATCGAGCCATGCTACCTTTCCCCATGCGAAAAGCCTCGTTGCTGCGCTCGCTCTGTTGCCGGATATTCATGCTTTTCCTGGCGGGAGCCTCCGTTGGCCTTTTGACGGGTGAAGCGCAGAGTTTACCGGCCTCCCAGGGTTCTTCGGGGGCTGCGATGCCGAATGATCCAAAAGAGCTTTTGCGCTCGGCTACCAAAATCAATGGCCTAAGCGGCCTCAACGTGAAACCATGGCACCTGAAAGCCAGCTACCAGATCTTTGATCAGGATGGCAATCCAAAAGGCCGAGGAACGTATGAGGAGCTTTGGGTCAGTCAAACAAGGTTCAAGAGAAGCTTCTCCGGCGATGGCTTTACGCAAACCAGGTATGGAACGGAAAATGGAACTGTGCAAACGGGGGATTCAATTCAGGCACCGTGGCAACTTGATACATTGCGCTACGATTTAGTAACTCCACTGCCACGGGAAGACCACCTCGACGCTTGGGATTTTGCGGACCTGCCTGCCGTGCCAGGCCAAATCTCCCGGTGCGTCTCGATGAGTGGGCCGCTGCGCGTGACCATCAGCGCTTCTGGGGCTTCTACTACTTCGGAAAAGGGGATATTGGGAGTGTTCTGCTTCGCTGCGGAGAGACCTCTGCTCGAAACCCGCGAGCAAGGAACTACCGCAACGACCACCTTCAACAACCCTGCGACGCTGGAAGGGCGATGGCTTCCCCGCGATCTGGAGATGAAGGTGAAAGGGCAGGTGGTTCTCAGCGCGCATCTCGAAGTGTTTGAGACGATCGAGACGGTGCATGAGGCAGACTTTGCACCACCTGCCGAGGCAACCACCCCTCCGATGATACTGGTCGGGACTCGTCATCCGCCGGGCCAGGTACAGGTGTCCGGCGGGGTGGCTGCTGCGATGCTCATCACTAAAGTCAACCCCACTTATCCGCCCATTGCTCACGCTGCGCGGGTGCAAGGGACCGTTGTCTTGCAGGCCGTGGTGGGAAAGGGAGGGCAAGTTAGCGAACTTCGTATCCTCAGCGGGCCTCCCATGCTGCAACAAGCTGCCCTGGACGCCGTGAAGCAATGGGTCTATAGACCGTACCTGCTGAACGGCTCGCCGGTTGAGGTGATGACGACCGTGAATGTGGTGTTTCAGATTCCAGATCTGCCTGCCAAGCCCTAAGATAAAAAACTGTGAGCGAGGCTGGTATTCGACGGAATTCTGAGCGTCCCGGTCGTATCGTCGGCTATCCGGAAGTTACCCCCGAACTCGAACGGCGATGAGTTTAAAAGCAACCGAAGATTTCGACAGTAGGTTATTGAAACAAATGCGCTTCGCGTCTTGGTCGCCCTCAGTAGATTGGAACGCCGGGAAGCCGTTGAGCCGAAACTCGGGGGGAGCAGATGGATTGGAGACAAGAAGGCCCAGCCGAGTGGCTGGACCTTTTGCAAGCGAATGCGCTTTCCGTTACGGGGTTGTCAACTGGAGAGCATGGTTGCCGTTAGGAACCGAAACGATGGCTGCGGGGCCAGCGCCAGTGGGGTACGGCGTGGCCTGAGTGGGGCTCATTGCGCCCGTATCCGTATTCAAGCGGAATCCGGATACCGAGTCACCCAGATGGTTCGCGGTATAGACGAAGCGGGCCAGCGCCGCATCGACAACAATGGCGACCGGCTGCGTGTCAGTGGAATTGGAAGCGCTGCCGGTGGTATTGATTGACCCCGAGGGAGTTCCTGTGGCGAGGTCGATGACGTAAGCCCCTACCGTGGAGTCAAGCATATTGGCAACGTAGATGTACTTGCCGCGCGGATCGATGGTGATGGCTGAGGGCTCGTTGCCTGTCTTGAAAGGGCCGTTGATGAGGAAATCGAGGACGCCGCCAGACTGAATTGTATAGCCGATCAACTGGTTTGAAGCGAAGTCGGTGGCATAGAGAAAGCGGCTTGTGGGATCGGCGGCAACGGCCGACGGCTTGACGCCTGCTTTGTATGGGCTTCCCGCAATGGGCGTCAGCGCGCCGCCCGAGCCGACGGAGAAACCGAAGATCCAGCCGGGGTTGGCGGTGCTGTTGGTGGTTCCGCCAGGATTGTAGGCCGACTTGTCATAGGCCGTTACATAGACGGCATTATTGTTGGCCAGGACGGTCACCGCAGTCGGAACGATTGTATCGCCTGCATAGCCGGGCACAATCAGGGCCGTTTGCGCCGCTGCGGTTCCCATTGCACCTGATGTCAGCGGATATGCGGTGAGTGTAGCGGAAGTGGTTCCGGAGGCTGCATACAGATAAGTGATGGCAGAATTGACAGCGATGGAAACGGGCGCGGTGCTGGGGGTGACCGTGTCTTTCTGGGTCAGAACGCCATTGCCGTTGAGCGCGAAGTGAACCACGTTTCCGTTTCCGTTTCCGGTCCCCTGGTTGGCGACGTAGAGGTTCGCAAAGTCGGAGGATGCCGCCATTGAGACTGGATTGGATCCACCGGAAGGCACGGCCGGCTGTCCGATGCGCAAAGCGCCAGACTCGGAGTCCGCATCGTAAGTCTGCACTTGTCCTGCGCTGTTGCTGCCCGAGCCGGAGGAATTGGCCACAAAGACGTAGTCGATGGTGACGATCTGGCAGGCCGTCAAGAGTGTGGCCACTGCAAGGCCGATCATAGAGACCAGAAAAAGCTGGCTCAATTTGCTGAACTTCATGCGCTTCCTTCGTGGTGGGCCATCAAGTTCAAGCCCAGAAAAACTCGTTTAGGTTGCCCCGCATTCATTGTAAAAGCCCGTTACGGGGTGTTGCTACTGTGGCCTCACGGTTCCTCACGGCTGCGGGGAACCATGTGAAATTGCGGCCACGGCCGTCGGCTGCGCGTTGGCCGTGTAGGGAGAATTCTGCGAATTGACGAGTGTGCCGGCCGTGGGACTCAACTCAAAGCCTGAAAGTGTTCCAGAGACCGTGTTGCCGAGATAGTTGACGGTGTAAAGGAAGTGGTTCGTCGAGGGATCGATGCCGATGGCAACTGGCTGTAAACCTGTGGCATAGGAGCCGAGGCGCGTGAGCGCGCCGCTGCTCATCGAATAGGCGGTCACCGTCGAGTCAAGGGAATTGGCGACGTAAAGGTAAGCGTACTTGGGATCGGGATCGACGGCGATGCCCGAAGGCTGGCTGCCCGACGGAAACGGGCTGCCCGTCAGCGGTGTCAGTCCACCGGACTGGATCGAATAGCCAAGAACGTCGCCGCTCGTTGAGTCGGTCACGTAAACGTAAGTGCTAGACGGATCGCTGGCGATAGCCGATGGGTGAATCCCGGCAACCCAGGGCGATCCTTTCAAGGCAGTCAGCGTAGGGATCGTCTGGTACGGAGCGGGGTTGCTCGGACAGCTTAGCGTGCCAATGCTGAAGCCGAAGACGAGGCCGGTGTTGGCAGTCGTGTCGTATGCGGAGATAAAGAGGTTGGAGCCGCTTTTCAGGACATTTAACGCAGTAGGCTGAACAATGTCGTTGGACGCATTTCCAGTCAGGGTCAGCGGTACATAGTCAAGCCCGTTGCACGAGTTGATCGGCGTATTCGGCTGGGGCGCTTCGCTGGGCGGCGTGGTCGTGTTCGCGGTAATGGGATACACAGCAACAGAACCTGAACACGGCGCTGCGGTGGAGCACGAAGGGAGCGGCTGGTAGGTATCCAATACGTAGAGGGTCGACCCATTCACAGCGACTGCCATGGGGTAGATTCCAGACGTATTCACTGTGTTCTGCGGATAAAGCTTGCCGTCGTTGCCGATGATGAACTGGACGATCGTATTGTCGTCATGGTTAACCACATAGAGGTTCGTGCTGTCTGACGAGACGGCTTCGGCCACAGGATTGCGTCCGCCCGAAGGGAATGGCGAGGTCGGAATCTGGCGCATGGCACCGGACTCCGAGTTGACCTCGAAGACATCGACCTCGCCGTAGTTGTTCAGCCCCGCAGCCTTGGAACTGGTCACGAAGACAAAATCCACGGTAAGCGTGCCACAGGCGGTCACAAGAGCAGCCGCCATGAGGCTGGCTGCGGAGACCAGCAGCAACTGGCCCGATCTGTTGAACTTCATGCGCATCTTTCGTCAGCGGGCCAAAAACTCAGGCCGGCAAAAATCCGTTTTGGAATCGAACCCCGGACGACCTTTAAAAAGCCGCGTCCGGCGTTCGGCTACGTTTCTTTAAGAATCCCGTTATTCTGAAATCCCATGGCGGAATCTGGTGCCGGAATCCTCGACCGGAATTCGGGGCTGAAGTCTGGAGTGGCAGCCAGCCTGCTGGCTGACGCCCGCCCCAGAGCCAACTGCGCCCCTGGCGGTACTAGTCCGTCCGCCCGTCAACCAGGCACCATGCCGGCGGACCGGCCAGAGCGATGCTGCTCGACACGCGCATATTGTTGAGTACGCCGGAGTTTGGGTCAACCAAGCGACCAGTTACAGTCGAATCGTTGAAGTTGGCCTCGTAAATGAATTGGCTGGAGGGATCTTCGACCAGGCACTGCGGACCGGCGCCCGTGCCGAACGGTTCACCGGCGATGTAGCTGAGCTGGTGGCTGCTCTTGTCGATCACATAGCCAGCCAGGCCGCTCTGGGAGTTGGTAGTGTCTGTGTTGTTCCCCTGGTTGGCTATGTAAAGGAAATTGCCTTTGGATTCCACCAGGAGGTAAATGGGGTTCGAGAGGGTCGGGTCATCCGGAACGATTCCTCCCGTCTGCGCTTGCAGTGCGCCGCCGTTGCCGACAGAGAAGGGAAGAATCTGACTGGGAGAGGTAGTGCTGGTACCGTTGAACGAGCCTGAGATCGGTTCGTTGTCGAGCACATACACGTACCCGGCACCGCTCAAGATGCCCGTGCCTTGCGCGATGTTCAGCGGCTGCGAACTGTTCTGGCTCACGGTCAGTTGCCCATTGGATACGGCGTAGGGGAAGACAGAGTCACCAGTGGCGGGAGTGCCGCTCAGAGTGAGAAAGTATCCGGAAACCTGCACGAAATCGATGGGATTGGCCGGGACCGGAAAGTAAGGAAGCGCCGTGCCATTGACAGCCGAAACCTGAGAATTGACAACCAGTTGCAACCGGCCCGTGGTGGGGTCGATGGAGAAAACGGTAACGTCGCCGCAGGTCTTTGCCGAGGCCCCGAGGGCAAGCGCGCAAGCGGAGTTCGACGGAGCGTCGTGGTCAAGCACGTAAAGGTACGAGCCCCCAGCGTCGGCGAGGATTCGGAAGGGGTTCGCACCCTGGGTGTAAAAGGTTTGCTGCGCCGTGAGGATTCCGTTGCCGCCGACCGCGAATTGGGTGATATTCGAGTTTAGGCAGGGGTTCGCCGTGGTGCAAACGGAGCCCCCTTGCGCGTTGACGCCGCGGTTAAGCACATAAAGGAAGCGGCTGCCCACAAGCAAGACAGCGCGTCCTGGGTTGGCGCCGCCTGAGGAGATCGGCATTCCATTGATGGGCGAGAGCTTGCCCGTATTGTGATCGATCTTGAAACCGCTGATGACACCGTTGCCGGAAGACTGGGCCGTCGCCGTGCCGGTCACATACAAAAAGCCAACTGTATAGCTCTGGACGCAAGACGTAACGCTAAGGACGACGCCAGCAGAGAGGGCGCTCATCACAAGGGCCTTGCCGAATTTCGTAAACTTCATGCGATTCCTTCATCCTGGTCAGGCGTGCGCCGCCAAGTTTGCTAGTTCCACAGCAGAGCTGGGTTGGGACGGGTCCCTTGCAGCATTGTAAAAGGCGAGGGCAGGTTGTGCCTAGTTTCGGCCCGAAAGTGGGCAAAACTAGGCATTTTCCCAAGGTCAAGCCGCCTTGGGGACCATCAATCCGTCACCCAGCAGACTTGAAGCTCTATTCTTGGGTGCGGCTGCGGTTTGGACTCCTGCTTAGCCGAAAACGTCAACGCGCGGGCGCCGGATAGATTGGATGAGATTGCCGGCACGATTTTCACTCGCTCCCGGATACGCGCTGCAACCGCCCTCTTCCCGAGACCCGACAAGCGCGGCGAGAATCGACGGGGCTGAGATGAGCGCCTAAAGGCGATGGCGGGAATCGAGTTTGAAACTGCTGCGCGGGGACTGCGGCGCGTGCTATAGTTCACCCCGTGCCGTTCGCGGCCAGAACGCGATCCCCGGCACGTGGAGGCCGTTCATGCGCATGATCATGCTTGTTCAATTCCCCATTGAACCGTTCAACTCTTTGGTTCGCAACGGAAGCATCGGCGAGAAGATGCACCGGATTCTCGACGTCACCAAACCGGAATCCGCCTATTTCACTGAACGGGAAGGCCATCGCGGCGGCATCTTTGTCGTGAACCTCGATAGCCCTTCCGATGTGGCGCGACTCGCCGAGCCCTGGTTTCTCAGCTTCAACGCCACTGTCGAGTTTCGCGTCGCCATGACGGCAGAAGATCTGGGCCGCGCGGACCTGGGAGCGCTGGGAAAGACCTGGGCGTAGGACTTCTCGATATCGACATGCCTCATGCCGTTCGGGCCAAGGCCGGTCAATGAACCTGGCCAGCGTGGAAGCGAAAGGTGGCGCCCCCACCACCCACGTGGGCGAATGCCGGAGAGATCTCCGGCACTTGCCTTCCGCGCCTACCGGACAACTTCCGCAACAACCTCGATTGACTCATTCCGCGCGGTGCCTGGGATATCGAACGACCCCAGCGTCAACGGCTTGCCGAGCGCGAGGGCCGACGTTCCGTCCAGCACCGCCTGGTGGAACATTGGATCCTGCGGGCCGACACCGGACTTCTCCTCCGCAAGAGCCGATTGCTCGACTTTGGTGCGCAGTCTCAAGCCATCCGCGTACCCGTCCACGGATGCCTCGATGAGCAGCCCCACATCCTGATATTGAACCTGGGTGTTTGCTTTTGTGGTTTCGGAATCGAATGATCCGGTGACAATTGGCACCCGGCTGCCTTCCTTGAAAACCGTTTTCTGTCCCAGAGCTGCGATGAGCACGACACTGTGCGCGCCGGTGCGCTTGCCGCTGTCTGCTTCGGTGATCGTAAAGGTCAGACGATATGTCTTCTTTGGGCGATCAAGGTCCGCGATTATCTTCTGCGCGAGCTGAATGTCGTCGGCAGTGCCGTGCATGGAGATGGCGTTCTGCGATTGGATACTAAACAACCTTGCCCTAGGGAGCATATTGCGCAAGTCGGTCTGAATATCGTTAAGATCATTTTGCTGACTGACGTTGGTGAGGTAAAACGTCTGGTAAACATCCGGGGCGGGTTTCGTTTCTGCAGCCTTGCTGCCCACTGCCTCAATTTGTTGCGCGCTCACTACGGGTGCAAAGAGCACCAGCGCCAGCGTGAGTCCAGCAAGCGTCTTGGCAGCGTTCATCGGCCGCCTTCCACTCTCTTGAAAATTGACTTTCATCTCTCTCCTCTCAACTTTGTTCGCTCGAAGATCGCCCGGCAACTTCCCTCGAATCGCGTCATGGGCTGCTCCATCCAGACAGACGCTCAGCGTAGGCTTCCGCTCGACATTATTCTGGCAATCGGTTCGGCCTGGAAGCAGTCGAGTACCCCGACCGGTGTGCGTGTTGCATGTAAACGGCCGGCAAGCAGGATGACTTCGTGAGTGCTTCAATGGGCAGCCTGCTGGGATATATTGAGTCCGTGGTGGATGAGCCTTTCATTTCCTCTCATTGCGGAGAAACACAGTGAAAAGTTGGCACGTTGTGATGGTCACGGCCTCTTCGGCGCGGCAAGCGGGGTTGTATCGCGATGAGATTGAGCGGCGGCGACTATCAGGGATGTTGCCTGAGGAGACCGAGTTTCTGGTAGTCCCCGATCCGGACGACCGCCGGGTGGGCAGCGGCGGAGCCACGATCAATGCGCTTGCCGTACTAGGCAAGGACCGCGAATGGTGGAGCGGGCATCGGGCGCTGCTGGTGCATTCGGGCGGCGATTCGCGGCGGCTGCCGCAATACTCGCCGGGTGGCAAGCTGTTTGGCGTACTGCCTTCGCGCACCCAGCCGCGAGCCACGACGACGGTCTTCGACGAAACCCTGGCGCTCTCCGCGGCCTGGGCAGAGAGGATTCCCAACGGACTCCTGGTGGCCTCAGGCGACGTAGTGTTGCGGTTCGACGCGAGCCAAGTGAAATGGGACCGGCCAGGCGCGACAGGCGTTGCCATGCGTCTGGATGCGGAAACAGGAAGCCATCACGGCGTCTATGTGGTCGGCGCCGGGGACCAGGTCTACACATTCCTGCAAAAACCAACTCCAGCCGAGGTCAAGGCCGCGGGCGGCGTGTTGGAGGACGGGCGGGTCGCCGTCGATGTTGGATTGCTGCGGTTTGACGCCGATCTGACCGCCGCTCTGGCTGGGCTGGCAGGATTCAGCCCGCTGCCCGCTGTCGATCTTTACGATCAGATCACGCGTGGGCTCACGGGCCAGTGGAAACCCGAGATCGGCGCGGGTCCGATTTGGCAAGAGCTGGCCAAGATTCTGCGCGCACCCGAGCGGCCGGCAGGTTTCCACTGCGCCGTAGTCGAGGGCGAATTCCTCCATGCCGGAACGACGCGGTCGTTTCGCTCCCTCGCGGCCGGGTCCGGTGGAATCCTCGACAGCGTGATTGGCGGCGAATGCAATGCCGGGCACGAAGCCGTGATTCTGGAATGCGATCTCGCGGGACCGGTGTCTGCCAGCCGCGGCGCGATCCTGCATGGATTAACCGGGCTGAGCGGGCCCGTTGAGGTTCCCGAAGACACAGTGGTCCACCAGTTGCCGGTCGAGGTGGCCAGCGGTAACGGCTGGGTGATCCGCGTCTATGGAGTCGAGGACGATCCGAAACAAGCCATCGAGAACGCTACCTGGTTCAACAGGCCTATTCTGGAAACGGTGGAGCGCCTTGGGCTGCGTCGCGAGGAAGTTTGGGAGGCGGGAGAGGCGCCGACGCTTTGGAATGCCGCGCTGTTTCCCGTGACCACGCCCGACGACGCCTGGGCCTGCGCCCGATGGATGATGGGATACGCAAGCGAGTTTGGAGCGATGCGATGGCGTTCGGCGGCGCGCCTGTCTTTGGCCGAGAGTGCTCGCTGCGCCGACGGTAAGGCTCTGGCCGAGGCGCGCAACCGCCGGCTGCAGGGCATCTGGCAGGAGACGGTTGTCGAATTGGCTGAGTCGGACGCGGACTTGCGGCCTCTCTTGGCAAACCTTCCCGGCCTGGTCCCCGCCGCCGCCGCCGGTCGCACGCTTAGAGCCCGCGCGGAGCAGTTGCGCGCGGGCAACGCGCAAGACCTGACCCATGCGGCCAGTCACCTGATGCAGGCTGCGCGATTGCTTGAGCGAGCCGGGATTGAGCAGGAAGCCGCGCTGGCACAGGCTGATGCATTCACTTGTATTCAGGATGCGGTGCGCGAGGGGACTGCCGGCGATCCCGATGCGGCTCCCGCGCTCTGGCGGTTCGATCGCGTTCACGTCTCGGCGCCGCCGCGCATCGATCTGGGCGGAGGCTGGTCCGATACGCCGCCGTTTTGCTTCGACTGGGGCGGCACGGTGCTCAATTGCGCGCTCGAGATTGACGGGACCTATCCGATCGAAACGGAGATCCGGCGCATTCCCGAGCCAGTGATTCGCTGCTACGCTGACGGTCACACCGCGATTGCCGAGTATCGAAGCGCCGAGGAACTGCTTGAACCGTGCGGGCCGGGGAGCGTGTTTTCGATTCCTCGCGCGGCGTTGCGCCTGCATGGGCTGCCGGTGAAGGGTCAGCCGCTGCACGAGACTCTGGCGGAGCTGGGCGGCGGCGTCGAGATCCGCTGCCAGGTACGGTTGCCGATCGGCTCGGGCCTGGGCACCAGCAGCATCCTGGCCGCAACCGTAATTCGGGCGTTGGCCGCAATGTCGGGGCGCGCGCTGGACGATCATGCTTTGTCGCAGGCCGTGATGCAACTGGAGCAGCGCATGACCACGGGCGGCGGCTGGCAAGATCAGGCCGGCGGCATCTTCCCCGGAGCCAAGCTGCTCATCACCGGGCCGGGTTTGCGGCAGCGGATTCGCGTGCAGCCGTTGGCATGGACGGCGCAGCGGCAAGCGGAGTTCTGCCAGCATCTGGTGCTCTACAACACCGGCATTCAGCGGGTGGCGAAAGATCTATTGCGCCAGGTGGTCTCGCGCTATCTGGCGCGCGAAACAGCGACCATCCAGGTGTTGCACAGCATCAAGACGCTGGCCGTGGAGATGTCCTACGCCATGGCCGAAGGCGATTGGAAGCATCTGGGCGAGCTGCTGGACCGGCACTGGCAATTGAATCAGGTGCTCGATCCGCACACCACCAATGCTCCGATCAATGCGATTCTTGACCGGGCTCGACCCTACATCCACGGCGCCAAGCTCGCCGGCGCGGGCGGCGGCGGGTTTCTTATGCTGCTGGCCCGCGATGCGGATGCGGCCACAGCCCTGCGCGCCGCGCTTTCGCTGGAAGCGCCGGAGCAAGGCGCATTTGTGCCTTACCGTATCGCCGAGGAAGGGCTACGCGTTCAGACCGGCCGCGAGGAGCTGTAATTCCGGGGCAGCTGCATCGGGTTGCGTGCCTCACCCTCGCCGCGTTCTTGTTTTTGTGGCAAGGGTGGGATGCAAGCCTCCCCGACATCGACGGGAGAAATGCGCTAGAAGCTCGAAGTCGTCTTGGCGCCTTTGTAAACCACGCTGGCGTCCGCTGTCGGACTTTCGCCGATGCCCGCGCCGTGGTCTTTGCCCACCAGCACCACGCGGAAGGTCCGCTCCGCCAGCATCCCTGGGAAGCTGCCTTCGCGCGCTCCCACCGTCAAAGTCTTCTCCGCATCGTCCCAGTGCAGCGCGATGGTCGCATGGACGCCCTTTTCATAGCGGTAGCTGTCGTTCTCATCTTCATACAGCGTGAAATCCCCATCCGCGCCGGGATAAATCCGCAGCTCGATGGGGTCGGCAGGCTTTTCGGTGGTCCACTCCATTGCCGGCCCCATGGGAACGATCGATCCGGCACGCACAAAGAGCGGCAGCTTGCTCAACGGCGCGTCGGCCTCGATGCGCTTCCCGCCCTCCTGCTTTTCGCCCGTCCAGAAGTCGTACCACGTGGCCTGCGGCAGGTAGACCGTCCGGCTTGTCGCGCCCTGCGTGTACACGGGATTCACCAGAATCGCCGGCCCAAACAGATATTCGTCGCCGGTGTTCTGCGCTTCCACATCGTTGCGCCAATCCATCACCAGCGGGCGCATCAGCGTTCCGTGCTTGCTGGTCACCTGCCACGCTTCCGAGTAGATATACGGCATCAACCGGTAGCGCAGCGTGTCGTAATCCACCAGAATCTTTTGCGCGTCAGGCCCGTAGGACCACAGCTCGTTCTCATCCGGCGTGCGCGTCCCATGCACCCTGAAGATCGGCGAGAATGCTCCGAACTCAAACCACCTGACAAACAACTCGCGGAACTTGGGATCGTTCAGGTTTCCGCCCGAGATGAAGCCGCCAATGTCCGTCGTCCAATAGGGCATTCCCGAGATGGAATAGTTGAGCCCCGCCGGAATCTGCCGCTGAAACGTCAGCCAGTCGCTCATCACATCGCCCGACCAGGCCGTGACGCCATAGCGCTGTGAGCCCGCATACGCAGATCGCGACAAGATGAAAACCCGCTTCTCGTCAGAAGCCGCCCGCTGCCCGTCCGACACTCCGCCCGAGTGAAACAGCGGATAGATATTCGCATACCGCGCTCCCGAGCCCAAAGCTATCTTATTCCAGGTCAGCAGGTTGTCTTCCCGGCCCTCGGTCTCAGGCTCGTCGGTATCCAGCCACCACGCGTCCACGCCCTTTTGAAAGAGCGCCGTATTCGCATTGGCCCAGTACTGCTTGCGCGCCTCCGGGTTTGTGGCGTCATAGAGCGCCTGACCGACCGGGTGGTAGTTGACCGCCTTCATCTTGTCAATGAACCACCCCTTCTTGTCGAACTCGTCATAGACCGCCGTTCCCGGCCTGAAATACGGCCAGATGGAAACCATCAGGTGAAAATGCTCCTC
>Ga0302278_10000627_pt1 | contig 44844 bp, 35 predicted proteins | sample III_Bog_N3_2_FD_194543 | JGI IMG/M metagenome (GOLD analysis project Ga0302278, IMG submission 194543) | Peat permafrost microbial communities from Stordalen Mire near Abisko, Sweden - III_Bog_N3_2 | ecosystem: Environmental > Terrestrial > Soil > Wetlands > Peat | place: Sweden: Abisko...
GTTGCTAATCCTGCTCGGCATCTCAGAGCAAGCGTTTCAGCCGGAAAGCTAGCAAGTTAATTCACGCTATTTCGCCTTCTCGACCTGCGGAATGTAAGGCTGAAGTGACGCAATATCCCCTTTAGTTTCTGTAAGTTTTGCAAACTCTGCAATCCGGGAATCGGTTGCCGAGGGTGGTTGCATATTGGGAGTCTCAAAATACGATTCTCGCATTCCATCCTCCTGATGTCTACACTTGGCTGCCTATCGGATTCAGACAGAGCAGTAGATCGATTATTCGCGGCACAAATCAATTGTTCGATGCTCCGAGTCACCCCACGCCGTCTTTCCTTTGAAATAACACACGAGCCAACGGCTGCATTCCTTGCGTTCGCATATTTTCTACGACGGTATCTACCGTTAGCCGAAAGACATCATCGTAACGCTAATTGTTTAAATCACATAGAAGGGCGCATGGAACCGTGCTAACGTTGCCTACTCCTCTGGCCATAGCTTAATGTGACGATCCGACGATGCTCGAAGTTCACAATACCAACACCGGAGTTGTTCGCATCGGCAACAGCGCGTTTTGGGGTCCGTGCAATCAGATCGCCAAGATCGGCGGGCAAGGAACCGTGGGCTTTAGTGACTGTACGTTCGTGCAGTGGGACAATGCGGGAGACCGCGCCGCTATCCAGGCGTCCTCTGGCAGTCTGCTTGTGCGGGGATGTGAATTCCGTCAGAGAAAGCGGCACATTTTTCTTGGACAATCAGTCAACCGCGCAGTCATTACAGGGAATCTGTTCGAGGGCCCAGCGCAGATAGAGAACGCCTCATCGATGGACGTGCAGATAGGATTAAATGCTGCGTTCCACTAACTCGCGTTTTGCGCCAGCAGCATTGAATCGTCGAAGGAAAGCGGGTGGTCGTCAAAGCTCATTCTCAGCTCCACCTCGGGCAGCGTTGCTGTATCGGGATGAGGGGCGAACAAGAGTCATTGGAGAGCAAGTATGCTGATTGGAATCGCAAGCTGCATCAGCCCTGATCTCTTGGCTGTCCTTCACCGAATGGGACATGGAGACGAGATTGTCTTCGCAGACGCCCACTTCCCGGGCCACACCATCGGGCCACAAGTGCTGCGCGCCGACGGCATCGCTATCCCCCAACTCCTTGATGGAATTCTGCGACTCGTGGAACTGGATTCCTACGCGACTCCGCTGGTTATGATGGATGCGGTCGCCGGCGATACTTTGGACTCATCGGTTGAACGCGACTAAATGCAGGTGATTCGCAAACACGTCCCCGCCGCGCAGGTTCCCGAGCGCATCGACCGTCACGCGTTCTATGAGCGCGCCAGGAAAGCATTTGCAATCGTCATCACGGGAGAAATCCGTAAGTACGGGAATCTGATCTTGAAGAAAGGGGTGACTCCGAGAGAGTGATTGCGTGAGATGCTGCGGTATTTGCTTCAGAGCGCCGCCTTAGCGCTCCTTTCTCGATCTCTGGATTGGCCGACTTGAACATCAGCCGGATGATCGATGTGCGGCACTGCCGCCGACGTCGGCAGCCAATCTCGATTTCCCTGTTCGTGTGGCAGCAAGTTACCCCTTAAAGCGAGCAAGTGAGGCGATGAGGCCGTTGGCCTGTGAGGCAGTGTCCGATGCGCACGTACCCGATCAGGCCGATCTGCTTCTGGCCGGCGATCCCAGCAACTGCAGGCCGGCAACTCAAGCTGACTTTCCGAGGATGGATGCAGCCGGCGGTCGATCCTTGTTTTCGGCCAGACTGCCTGCCTTGGATTTGCCAATGCAGACCTGATTGCGGCCTCTGCGTTTTGCGTCGTAGAGAGCCTCGTCGGCCAGCTCAACCAGATTGACTGGGTGCGTCCCCAACGTTGGAACCATGGTGGCGCAGCCCACAGACACGGTAACAATGCCATGCGGGTTGCCGATATGAGGCAGCTTGCGAGCCCGCATGGATTCGCATAGCGCTCGCCCCACATTGAGTGCGCCGTCGACATCCGTGTGGGGAAGGATGACGGCAAACTCCTCGCCACCGAAGCGTGTCAGCAGGTCACCTGGCCTGGCGACGACGTCCATTGCGGTTTCCGCAATCTGCTTCAGACAAGCATCGCCGCGCAGGTGGCCGTACTCATCGTTGTACGCCTTGAATAGATCGGCGTCGATCATCAATAGCGAGACGGGGCTCTGTTCGCGCAGTGCGCGCCGCCATTCGTGGACCAGCACCTGGTCAAAGCGACGCCGGTTCGCCAGACCGGTCAGCGGGTCAGTCGCAGCCAATGCCTCAACCGCCTTGTAGGCATCCTCGAGCTTTTCCTGGGCAATTCTGCGCTCGGAAATGTCTCGAATGATATTCAAGGTGCCGGAGACGACGCCAGTCCTGGGGTCGCGCAAGGCCTTCAGGCTCGCTTCCACCCACAGGTAAAGCCCATTCGGTTTGCGAATTCTGTATTGGATCATCGCGCCTGCGGCGCCGGCGCGCAGCTCGTTCATTGCTTTGCGAAGCTCAGGCAGCTCTTCGGGATGGATCAGGCCGTCCCCCCCGCCTTGCTCCCTGATTTCCTCCGGACTCCATCCCACCATGCGCTCCATGGCGGGCGAAACAAAACTTGGGTACCCGTCAAGATCCACGAGGAGGATGGCGTCGCGCGAGTTCTCCGTCACCTGCTCATGGAGGGCGGCGATCTTCTGCAGCCGTCGCTCTATGCTGAGCTGGCGCTCCAGAACCACTGAAACCGTATAGAGCATGAACATCCCGGCTGCAATAAAGAACTGCAGCCTCGTGCTTGCAGCGATCTGGCTCACGTGGCTGGCCTGTACCAGGGGGCCATGCCCGTGAAGCGTGTACCAGCCTCCCACTGCGGCCACAAACAGAATCCCGACCGCTGCCGGAGCCAGGCCAAGGGTCAGAAGGACCAGCAGCAGCAGCGGATAGATAAAGGACATAAGGGGCGCTCCGGGCACAGCGAAGGCGAGAACGGTGACCAATCCCAGCAGAGCTGGATAAATCCACTGCCGCCGCCAGTTCATGCGGGCTCTAAAGCGGCTTCGAAGGATGGCTGCGCATGCTGGAGTGGCGACTGCAATGCCCAACGCATCGACGGAGGCCCAGTTGATAAAAGCTTGTATCGGTTCGACATGCCACCGGAGGCACGCAACAAGGGCGAACATACATCCCGATGCCGCCGGCCCCGCCAGCAGTGCGCACAACCCGAACCGGAGAAGGAACGTCTGGTTCGTAAAGTCAGGAAGCTGAGTTGACCGCCTGCGAAGCAGCAACGCGGCAATCGCCACCTCGGCTGTTCCAAACGCTGGACAAAGAAGACTGAAATCCCATGCGTGCGCGATAAGCACGCTGGCGGCCGCCTGGGCTGCGTATCCCGTGGCCAAATAGGCCGGCCATCGCCAACGCGGCGCGAGCAACAGGTAAGCGAGCAAAAGTCCGTTGGTTACCCAGATCAGGTTGGCCCAACCTTCCATCCGGTTGAGCGTGAGAGTAAAGCCAGTCACCAGAAAAACAAAGAGAAAGCACCCCGCAAGGCGCAGACCAGCCCCGTGCTTCCTTAGCCAAAGCACCCAGGATCGACTTCTGACGAATGGAGGCTTCGCGCGCACCTTCACCCCCTCTTCTCCTTATCGGCTGAATTCGCAGGCGCATGAGGGCAACCGAGCGGTTTGCTGCGGAATTTCAGCAGGTGAGCACCCTGCAGAATCTCATTGAAACCGCAAAATGCGTCAGGGCACGACCGGCGTACCCTCTGGATCGGGGTCGCGTGGCGAAAAAGCAAGAAAACCACGTTGGCCTTTATACTACAGTTGTAGATAGAAAACGGGCAGGGGTGAGCCTCGTTTCCGGTAGTGACAGCGCAGCGCGTGGAATTGATGGCGTCTTCGCTATTCGGACCAGTGCAGCAGATGTTCAATGCCGTGCCATCCGCGCCAGAGAAGGTGAGCGAGGAGGGGGCGCAGTTCGGGCACGCTGAGCGGCACCTTCCCAACTGGAGTTTTTTTCTCCCCGTGCGCGCAGAATGGCCAGTACCGCCGCGGCCAGCATGGCGAGTGTGATGTGCCGGTGCCAGCCTTGCCAGTGGCGGACTTCATAGTGGTCCAGTCCGCACTCGCCCTTCGCTGCCTGGAAGCATTGCTCGATCTGCCAGCGCTGCCCAGCTACGCGGACAAGGGACTCCAGCGCGGCTTTCGAGGTGGGCGCATAGAACCAATAGTACGCGTATTCGGGCTCTGGTTCGATGCTGCGCCGAACCAGCAGCCCGTGGCTCCAGCCATCCTCTTCCCAACCCCGGATCGGAGTCCAGTCGTACAGCCGTTCGCCTTTGCTGCCCGAACCTGCTGAAACCCGCTCCCAGGCCAGATTCGGCAAGCTCTGCGCGATTGCATCCACGCGCCGCTGCTGGCGATCCGGCCAGCGCCCGCAGCAACTCCTGCTTCCAACCCGATAGTCGTGTCTCCATACCTCTCGCCGGAGAGTCGTATCCCAGAGCGACTTCAGATTATCACTATCTACAACTGTGGTATTCACAGGCTGCGGAAAACTCGATGGCACGGGAGAAATTGAAGAAAGGCGTGCCGCAGGGGCTAAAGCCCACCTTTATTTTCAGCTATTTGCGGCACAAATGAAGTCATGCCCTGTTACGAAACTCTCCGAATTCTCCGCTTGATTGAGTTTTTCCGCAGCCTGTTGATACTACAGTTGTATTTGCTCCGAAGGGAAGCAAACTGCCAAGGCCCGCGCCTAAAGGCGCAGGAATTTTGAGGCATTTCAGGGCGCCAAAGCGCCTTGCTCCCTCCAGAATCTGCGATCTACAACTGTAGTATTAAGCCGCGCAAACAACCCGCCGCACCGGAATCAGCTTCTCCCGCTTCCGAGTCTGGGCAATCTCATACGCCGCACCCATCCGCATCAGCGTATCCATCTTCAAACCGAACGTCTTCTCGATCCGCAGCGCCATATCCCCCGACAGCCCAGCCTTCCCATTCAGCAAGCTGGACAACGTGAGCCGGGAAACCCCCAGCGCCTCAGCCGCCGCCGTCACCGACAGTCCGTGCGCCTCAACAATTTCAGTCTTGATGAAATCGCCAGGATGGGTAGGATTCTTCGTGGGCACGGTCTTTCTCCATCTTCATCTGCTGTAGCCTGTAGCCTAACACTTGTCAACCCGCTCGGGTGCCCCAGGTCTCGCGTTTGAGACCTGGGATTCCACAACCCACAATCATCCGAGTCAACCCTACTTCCCTCCGCCAGGCGCGGCTTCGCTCCAAGACTCCACCGGTCCCAGCTTCAAATCCGCCAGCCCTTTTTCAATCTTCGCCTTGTCGCCTACCGCGATCACCAGCAAATTCTCCGGATGAATGTACTTCGCCGCGGCCGCCTGGGCATCGGTCGACGTCACGCTCTCAACCTGCGCCGGCAGCTTGGTGTAGTAGTCCAGCGCCAAACCAAACAACCACAGATCGGCCAATTTACCGTTTACACCGGAAGCGCTTTCAAAGTCACCCGGAAGCGAACGAATGATCGAGTCCTTTGACAAACGAAGCTCTGCATCCGTCAGGGGCTTGGTGTGAATGCCGTCCAGCTCTTTGAACAACTGATCGGCGGCAGGCCCAGTCACATCCGTCCGCACCTGTGCTCCGGCAATAAACGGCCCGGTCCCTGGGTAATACCAGAAGAACGAAAACGCTCCGTAGGTATAACCCTTGTCTTCACGCAAATTCTGGTTGATGCGCGACGAAAACAGCCCGCCGAGCATGGTGTTCATCACGTCCACAGCCGGGTAATCCGGCGAGCTCCGCTGCATGCCAACGCCAAACGCCAACAGCGCCGTCTGGGGTGCGCCGGGTTTATCAACAATGAGCACCCTGCGGACCGGAATCGCCGGAGCCGGCGGCGCGCCGACCGGCTGTGCGCTCGAGGCCCACTGACCGAAAGATTCCTCCGCCAGCTTCCGCGCTTCCGCCGGCGTCAGGTCCCCAGTCAACTCAAGGAGGCTGCTTTTCGGCCCATAATGCCGGGAGTAGAAAGCCTCAATCTCGTCGCGCGTGATGGCGTGCAACGAGGCCGCCGTTCCAAGCGCGTCAAACCCGTAAGGATTTGCCGCGCCAAACAGATTCAGTGCTCCGGCGCGCAGCGCAAGCTGGATCGGATTGTCCTGCTGTTGCATCAGCGATGTCAGCCGGCGAGCCCGAATCCGTTCCAAGTCCTCCGCCGGAAATGCAGGGTGCTCGGCCGAATCAGCCAGCAGTTCAAGCCCGCGGCCAACGTGCTTCGACAGCAGGGAAATCCCCAGCCGCGCGCTGTCAGTGTTGCTCGATGAATTCAGGTCGGTCCCCAGCAACGACGCCTGCCTGGCAATCTCTTCAGACGACCTCTTCGCCGTGCCTTCGGTCAGCAATGAAGCCGTAAACCCAGCCAGTCCCGGCCGGTCCGCGGGGTTAGCTTCGCTCCCCGCCAGGGTCAGCAGTTGCACCGAGACAACGGGCAGCTCATGCCGCTCGACAAGATAAACCGTCAACCCATTCGACAACGTGAAAACGCTTGGCTTGGGCAGAACCAGCGGCCGCTGCGGCCCCGGTTTGGGCTGAGTGTTGCGCCAAGCCTGTGCCGCCTCAAACTCCGGCGTGTGCTGCGGATTGAACTTGAAATTGGCATCCGCGTCGTCGGGGCTGCGCGGCACATCGTTCAGCACCTTTTTGCCCGGAACGCCATACACCACGACGCGCCGATCCTTGCCCAGCGTAGCCTGCGCATACTTCTGCGCGCTGGCCGGAGTCACCGCGTCATACCGCGCCAGATCCTTGGGCAGATAGCCCGGATCGCCCGTGTACTGGTTGTAGTAATTCAGCTGGTCGGCCACGCCGCCAAACCCGCCCAGCCGCTGCAACCCTGAGATCAGCTGCGTCTCAACTTTGTTGCGCGCCCATTCCACTTCTTCTGCCGTCGGGCCGGATGCCGAGAAGCCATCGATAATCTTCTCCGCTTCAACCTCGAGTTTCTCGGGCGTCACACCCGGCTTGGCGATCAGCTCGCAGACAAACGTCGACACCAACGCCTTTGACTCGTTGTAGCACTGAACCGATTGCGCAATCTGCTGCTTGTACACCAGCTCCTTGTACATCCTGCTAGACTTTCCCGAACCCAATACCCGCGCGGCAATATCGGCATCCGCATCTCCTGGCGCAAATGCCGGCGCTGAAAGCCACGCCAGAATCACCTTGGGCAGTTGTACCGTGTCCGCCACCACCGTCCGCCGCTCTGCCGTGATGGGCGGCGTTTCAGCCGAGGTAAGCTTAACCGCGGGTCCCTCGGGAATGGGCCCGAAATATTTCTCGATCAGGCCCTTGATTGTCGCCGGATCGTAATCGCCCGCAATGGCCATGGTGGCGTTGTTGGGCGCATAAAACTGGGTAAAGAATTCGCGCAAATCGGCCAGGCGCGCAGCTTCCACATCCGCGTGAGAGCCCATTACATCCGCAAAATACGGATGCGTTTTGGGATACAGCTGGTGATACATCTCTTCATCGACAATGCCGTAGGGACGGCCCTCGATGCTCTGTCTCCGCTCGTTGCGCACCACGTCGCGCTGGTTGGCGAGCTTGGTGCGGTCCAGTCCGTCGAGCAGAAAGCCCATGCGGTCGCTCTCCAGCCACAGAACCGTCTCCAGTTGATTGGCCGGCACAGTTTCAAAATAATTAGTCCGGTCGAAGTCTGTAGTCCCATTCGAATCCGTAGCCCCAGCGCCCTCAAGAATTTTGTCCCGCGCCTTGCCCTCGATATGTTTCGAGCCCTCGAACATCATGTGCTCGAAAAGATGCGCGAATCCCGTCCGCCCGGCGCGTTCCTTCACCGGCCCAACGTGATACCAGATATCCACGGCCACAATCGGCAGCTTGTGATCTTCGTGCAGCAATACCTCAAGGCCGTTGCTGAGCTTGTAGCGCTCATAGCCGATCTCCGGCGCATGCGCGGAGCTTGCCGAGGCCGCGGCCAGCGGCGCAGCATAGCTGGCTGGTATGGAGAGGCTGAGAGAGCAAAGCAAAAACACGCCGTGAACTAATTTCATGACTGAGGTATCTCCTTCGGCTGATTTGGGCGGCTGGTTTGGGCAGCTGGTTCAAAGTCTGTGGCAGTCTGCATGTAGAGCGTTTCAAGAGGAGAAAACGGCGGAATGAGTCTGCGCCCCAAGGATAAATCAGCTCAACGGAAATTAGGCAATCGCATCGAACCGATTCTCCGAAGCAACCAATGCCAGAGAATCCCCCTGCCCAGTGACTTTTGAGTGAATCGCCCGCCGGAAATTGCCTTGTCTGCGACCGGGAGAACAACTTCCCGCAGTAAGCTGGGTTCAAATGGGTAGGGAAGGTTCTTTTCAAATAGATTGAGCCAGCCATCCCCCGGCAGCCATTCCCCAAGGCCACGGCCGTAAAGGAGACGCACAGATGGAACGACTCAGAGGATTGCTAGCCGTTCAACTATGCTTGGCTCTCGCCATGCCCTCCGCTTCCGCATTCGCCCAGGCAGCTCCCTCGTCCACCAGCCAATCCGCAGCGCATTCCAAGACCAGGCAGCCCTATCAAGCCGGCCAGTTGCAGCGCGACCAGCGCATTCTGCACGCGCTGAACCGCTTCACTTTTGGCCCGCGGCCCGGCGATCTGGAAGCCGTCAAGGCGATGGGCCTGGACAAATGGTTTGCCCAGCAGTTGCACCCTGAGACCATCAACCAGTCCGACCTCATTGCGCGGCTCGCGCAGTTCCCTGCAATGCAGGAGAGCACGGAGGAACTGCTCGTCCGCCTGCCCAGCAACGCGATGATCCGCCAGGCGGTGGACGGTAAGGTGCCCATCCCTCAGGGAGGCGCGGTTCATTCCGTCTATGAGAATGAGATCGCTCGCTACGAGATTAAACAGCAGCAGAAAGAAAAGACCAAACAGCAGCAGGCCCTGGTGGCTGCGAACACAGCAATGGCCGGCCAGCCCATGATGGGCGACGCCACGAAAATGACTCCTGATGGCGCCCAATCCGTGCAGACCCAGGCCGAAGCAGGCCAGCCGGGGATGATGGCCGCTGAGAACCCGTCCGAGCAGCCCACCCCCGACGAAGCCCAGGTCGCATACCTACTTTCGCTGCAGCCGCAGCAGCGCTTAGCTCGCCTGGCAACCATGCGCCAGCCGGAATTCGATGCGTTCCGCAAAGCACTCAAGGGCCCGCAGCGCATTGCACTGAATGCCGGCCTCAATCCAGCACAAAAAGAAGTTGTAGCCGCTTTGGAAAATCCCCAGCGCGTAGTCAATGAGGAACTCGCCGCACAGCGCCTCACCCGCGACATCTACTCCAACGCGCAACTTCAGGAAGTCATGACCGACTTCTGGCTCAATCACTTCAACGTCTATCTCCACAAAAACGACGAGACGCCTTATTACCTGGTCAGCTACGAGCGCGACGTAATTCGCCCGCTTGCTCTGGGCAAGTTTGAAAACTTGCTTGAAGCCACAGCGCACAGCCCTGCGATGCTGCTCTATCTGGATAACTCCAGCAGCATGGGTCCCGATTCACCTGCCGCCGAGAGGGCCAAAATAGCAGCGGCGCGCCGTCCGGATGCACAGAAGAAAGCCCCCGAAGGCCTGAACGAAAACTATGCTCGCGAACTGATGGAGTTACACACGCTGGGCGTGAACGGCGGTTATACCCAGGCCGATGTTACCCAGGTTGCGCGCGTGCTCACCGGCTGGACGGTCGATCGTCCACAGCGCGGCGGCGCCTTCAAATTTGACGAGAATCGCCACGAACCGGGGACCAAAAAAGTTCTCGGCAAAAAGATCAAGGAACACGGCGAATTGGAAGGCCGCCAGGTCCTGCATATGCTGGCCACCAATCCCGCCACGGCCCACTTCATCTCCCGCAAACTCGCCATCCGCTTTGTTGGCGATGAGCCTCCGCAGGCTCTCGTCGACCGCATGGCCGGCACATTCCTCTCCAGCGGCGGTGACATCTCCGCGGTACTCAAGACGCTCTTCAAATCCCCGGAATTCTGGTCGACTGAGGCTTATCGCGCCAAGGTCAAAACTCCGCTGGAGTATATCGTATCCGCCGTGCGCGCCAGCAATGCAACCATCGATAACTGGCAACCGCTCATCAACAATCTCCATGACATGGGCATGCCTCTTTATGGCGCCGTGCCGCCAACTGGATACAAATGGGAAGCCGCGGACTGGGTAAGCACCGGCGCATTGGTCAACCGCATGAATTTTGCGCTTAATCTGGCATCAAACAAGCTGCCGGGAATCGCGATAACATGGACCCCGCTGCCCACGCCCACGCAAAGTTATCAAGTCGCCCCGCCCAGCGCAGTGCAAGCGCAGGCTGCCGCGTCAATGCCAGGCCCCATTCCGGCGCCCGATGCCGAGGAGGCGCGCCTGGAAATTCTGCTGGTTGCCGGCGGCCTGAGTATAGCTACACGGAGTGCCGTGCTTGAACAATTTACTTCCCAGAGTCAGTCGCAGAATCAAGTAACAACGAAACCCTTACCAGCCAAGCCCATGAAACCCGGCCAAGCTGCCGCGGCTCTCGAAAAGCAGGACCAGTTACTAGCCGGTCTGTTACTCGGCTCGCCCGAGTTTCAACGCCGATAAGTGCGGCATAAGTCGAACGTAAAGGAAGGCACACATGCAGACCAACCGGAGATTCTTCCTGCGCAATGGCGCGCTCGCCGTGGCCGGAACCGCCGCCATTCCCAGCTTCCTTGTTCGCTCGGTTCTGGCGGATACCCCGCTCGCACCTGGGCGCCGGCTCGTTGTCATCTTCCAGCGCGGCGCCGCCGATGGCCTCAATGTAGTCGTTCCCTATCGCGAGAAGAATTACTACGCAATGCGGCCCGGCATCGCCATCCCGGAAAAACAAGTCCTCGACCTCGACGGCTTTTTCGGCCTTCATCCTTCGTTGTCGCCATTCAAGGGGCTCTATGACCAGGGCCATCTCGCCATTGTTCACGCCGCCGGCTCGCCAGATATGTCGCGCTCCCACTTCGATGCGCAGGACTTCATGGAATCCGGAACTCCAGGCGTCAAGGCCACTGAAGATGGCTGGCTGAACCGCGCTTTGCAGGAAGAAGACCAGCGCCGCCGCCAGCCCCACACTGCATTTCGCGCGCTGGCCCTTGGCTCGCAGGTTCCGCGCACGCTGGCAGGCAAGGTCCCCGCCATTGCGCTTGCCAGCGTCAACAGCTTTGCCGTCGGAGGCCGCGGCCCCAATCCATCGCCGGCCGCAAGTGCATTCCAGGCAATGTATGGCGAAAGCGGCGACAGCATTATGCACGCCACCGGTGAAGAGACATTTGAAGCTGTCAAAATGCTGCGAGACGCCAACCCTGCGCAATACAAGCCCGCCCCCGGCATCGAATATCCCAACAACGACTTCGGCAACAACATGAAACAGATCGCGCAACTACTCAAGTCGAACCTTGGAGTCGAGGCTGCATTCACCGATATGGGCGGATGGGACACGCATCAGAATCAAGGCGGCGTCAACGGCCAGCTCTCCGATCGCCTGCGCGAGTTTTCATCCGCGATCGCAGCCTTCTGGCGCGACATGGGAGACGGCGCGGAAAATGTTACCCTCGTCACCATGTCCGAATTCGGCCGCACCGCGCGCGAAAATGGAACCGGCGGCACCGATCACGGCCACGCGAATGTCATGTTCGTTCTCGGCGGCGCAGTCAAAGGCGGAAAGGTCTACGGCCGCTGGCCTGGCCTGGCTGACGGACAACTCAACGAAGGGCGCGACCTTGCCGTCACTACAGATTTTCGACAGGTGCTCGGCGAAGCGGTCGCGAAGTCTATCGGCGCGCGCAATCTGGAGCTGGTCTTCCCCGGGGCACAGATCCAACAGAACCGCTTTCTTCATTTGATTTAGGAAATTGATCGAGGGGTTCCTGGTTCGCGCTCTCCCACCCTTCCGCAGAATACGCGGAAGGATGGGGCACCCAGCTATTCCGAACGCAACGCCTCCGTCGGATTGACTGAAGCGGCTCTTCGCGCGGGAATATAGCTGGCCATCATCGCTGAGGCCCCAAGCACAACAGCCACGCCAACCAGCGTCCCCGCGTCCCACGCCTGCACACCGAACAGCAGCTTGCCCATCAGCATCGCCGCGCCCACTGATGCCGCGAGCCCGACCACAATGCCGATTCCGATCAACCGTCCAGCCTCTTTGAGGATGAGTCGATAGACCGAGCTTCGCTGCGCACCCAGCGCCATGCGCACTCCAATCTCTCGCGTCCGCTGGCTCACGGAGTAAGCAATCACGCCGTACAGGCCGACTACTCCCAGCACCAGCGCCAACAGCGCAAATCCGCCCAACAAATACGCCGCCGAGCGATGAATATTCGCAGCCTCGGAGTCATCGATCCGATCCTCCATCGTCCTCTGCCAATCGACACTCACGTTGGGATTCAACCCATGAATCATGGACGCCAGAGCCGGCAAAATCGAGCCCGCTTCCTGAGAGGTGCGGAGCACAAGGGAGTAGTAGGAACCAGGGCTTTGATTGAAGGGCTCGTACTCGGCAGGCCATTGCTCCTGATCCAAGCCCGCTTCCTTGAAGTTTTCAACCACGCCGACAATCTGCCGAATCGATGCCGGCTTAAGTTCCGTATCGCCCAACCTCTTTCCAATCGGATCTTCTCCAGGGAAGTACTTCTGCGCAAATACCTGGTTGATGATGATTACCTTGGGGCTATTCGCATCGTCCGCTTCAGTGAAAAATCGCCCGCTCTTGAGCTTGACTTGCAGTGTTCGAAAAAGGCCCACGCTCACCACGCGATTATTCACCTCATTGTGGATGCCGTTATACGGCTTTCCCACAAAGCGCACCCAATCCGTATCGCAGTTACAACTCACCGGGAGCACATCGATCGCCGCTGCCGACTGCACGCCCGGCAAATTGCCAGCCCGCTGCAACAGCGCACGCTCGAATACAATCTGCTGGTCGGCTCCGGGAGCCACACCCTGGGGCAAGTTGACGTTCAACGTGGCCAGATGGTCGGGCCTGAACCCAAGATCCTCGTGCAACAGCCCGTACAAGCTCTTGCTCAGCAACCCCGCCCCAGCCAGCAGCACCAATGCGGTCGCCAGTTCGATCACCACCAGGTTCGCGCCCATCCGTCGCCACGCCATCCCGGCCGAGCTGCGACCACCCTCTGTCAATCCGTCGCGCATGTTTGAAAATCTGAAATGGAAAATCGGAGTGATCGAAAACAGAATCCCCGACATCACCGCAAGGCATCCTGTAAACAACAGCACATGTGCGTTCAACCCGAGCCCGCGCAGAAAAGGCATCCCGTCCATCCAGTCCTTCGAGATCAGCCCGCTCAACCCCTTCATGCCCGCATAAGCAAGTCCAAGCCCACCCAGGCTGCCAGCCGCAACCAGCGTCAGCGCCTCGGTTACAAACTGCAGGCTCAAGCGCGTGCGCGATGCGCCCAGCGCACCGCGCACCGCAATCTCGCGCCGCCGGCTCTCCGCGCGCACCAGCATCAGACTCGAAACATTCACGCAGGCAATCAGCAGCAGCAGGCCCGCGCCCCCCAGAAGCACCAGCAGAATCGGCCGGATATTTCCGACTATCGCATCGGACAACGGAATCACGCTCGCGCTGTTGCCCCGATTCGAGTCTGGATATTGCCGCTCAAGTTGCGCTGCGATCGACTTCATCTGCGCCAGCGCACTCTGGATAGACACGCCGTCCTTGAGTCTCCCAATCGCGTCCAGATCGTGGCAACTGCGCCGCTTCTCGCAATCCGTCGTTGGTTGCAGCGGCATCCAAAACTCTGCAATATCCCGCGGCGCAAATTCAAAGTCTTGCGGCAGCACGCCCACTATGGTGTATGCCACTCCGCTCAAATTCACCGTCTGCCCCACCACATCGCGCCTGCTGCCAAATCGACGTTGCCACACTCCATAGCGCAGCAGCACCACCTGAGCCGCACCCGCCGTATCCTCTCCCGTGCGAAAATCCCGGCCCAGCATCGGCCGAATTCCCAGTGTTCCCAGGAATCCAGCGCTCACCCGCAACCCGTGCACTGGCTCCGTACCGGTGGGCGTATTCAACTCAAAGCGACTCGCGGTGTACACGTTCATCGAACTGAAAACCGTATTCAATCGCTTCCAGTCCTCGAAATCCGCATACGACAAATTGTTCTGCGGAAACAGCTCCGTGCTCTCGTTTACCGCAACCAGTCGTGTCGGATCGGGATACGGCAGCGGCTTGATCAAAGCGGCATCAACGAATGCGAAGATGGCCACGCTGGCGCCAATGCCCAGCGCCAGAATCAGGATCGCTGTCACTGCAAAGCCTGGATTCTTCCGCAGTTGCCGCAATGCATACCTGAGGTCCTGCACCACCGTCTCCACCGTGAATCCCACCACTTCTTGGCTCCTCTCTTTCAACCGCGTCGCATTGCCAAACTGGCGCATCGCTGCGTAGCGGGCGGCTTCCGGCGTCATTCCGCTCGCAATGAATTCACGCTCCGCCTGTTCGCGATGAAAGGCCATCTCTTCCTCCAACTCGGAGCCAAACTGCTTGCGACCAAGAAGAATAGAGAGCTTCCTGACAAAACGGCTTATCGAACTCATCTAAGCCTCCTGCGCATCCTGCAGCACACGGCCGATGGCCGCGATCATCTGTTCAAACTGGGTCAGCTCAACTCCCAGTTGCTTTCGCCCAGCCGCTGTAAGCTTGTAGAAGCGCGCCCGCCGATTGGTATCGGTCATCTTCCACTCCGCCTTTACCCAGCCTTGCAAGAGCAGCCGCTGCAGCGCCGGATAGAGCGAGCCTTCTTCCACCGTCAGCACGTCGTCAGAGAGTCGTTTGATCGATAGAGCAATCCCGTAGCCGTGCAGCGGCGCACGCGTCAGTGTCTTCAGAATCAGCATGTCGAGAGTTCCAGGCAAAAGATCGGGTTTCTTGGCCATGAATCAATATATAGATTATCTATGGGTAGAGAGTCAATGGGGAAGCTGCCGCGACCAGTTACTTTTTGTTCGGTCAATAAAGTTGGCTGCTCACTTTTCGGAAAGCAGCCATTTTATTCCCTATTCCCTATTCCCTATTCCCCATTCCCTGTTTTTCAGTGCTTGGCGTACATCTCCATCACTTCCTTGCGCAGTTCCGCGCGGCTTGATTCGCGCGTATAGAACATGTGGCCGCCGGGGAATTCCCGCACCGCAACGCGCGACGGATCGCCCATCACCGGAATCTGATCCGCGGTGAGCACCGAGCCCATGAACGGGCAGGAGAGATCGTTCCATCCATGCACGATCAGCACGCGCAATTTCGGATCGGCCGCAATGGCCTCGCGCAAGTCCGGCACTGCGCCGCGGCGCAGATCGTTTCCGCTGCGATCCCACTGACGGTTTACATCGAAGGAGAGCGCGTTATAGCGCGCGTCCACCTTCCAACCCACTGTCCGTGTGACAAAGTCCACCATCGCCGTTGTCAGCGGCGCAATGATGCTGGCCAATATTGGATCGTTGGCGCGCTGCTCCGGTGAAAACGGAAAAGGGTCGAACGACGTGACATTGGAGTCGTACACCGACCCCAGCTTTCCCTGTTCGCGAAACACCTCGCGGAGGTAAGCGCCCGTCTCCAGCCGCCCTCCGGAGTATTTCACAAACGCCGGATCGAGCCCAGACAGCTCTGTCACGTGCTGAATCATCTTCTGAGTCGCATCCTGATCCGAACGCCCTTTCAGCAATGTGGTCGCGTATTCTCCGCGCGTGTAAGCAATCACGTCGGCCATGGCCGGCGCAGTCAGCTTGTTTTCGCGCTCCAGGTGAGCCGCGGTAATCGAAGGCAGCGTCATCATCCACGGCACGGGCGAAAGGTCGCCTCCATCCTCGATGGACGGATTCAGATAGGGCGACACCAGCACCACCCCGTTCATCGCCACACCGAGTTGCGATTGCAAATAGTGCGTAATGCGCGGCCCGCGATACCCGCCATAGCTTTCACCAACGAAATACTTCTTCGAGTTGAGCCTGCTGTTCTTTACCAGCCAGTCGTAGATGACGCGCGAGAGATATTCGATGTCCGGCGTGGTCGAGTAGAACAGTTTCTTGGCGTCAGCCTCCGGCACGCTTGCCCGGCTGAACCCGGTTCCCACAGGGTCAATGAATACCAGGTCAGTGAAGTCCAGCCAGGTTCCCTGGTTGTCAGAAAGCACGGTCGGATCGGAGGGGCTATCGCCGTCATTGCCTGCCTGCAAGTGCTTCGGCCCGATGGCGCCAAAGTTCAGATAGACAGACGCCGCGCCCGGTCCGCCATTCATCGCAAACGTCACCGGGCGATTCTCACCTTCAACCGTATATGCCGTCACAACCACTTGTCCGGCAGTCTTTCCATCGCCGTCGCGCACGGGGAATGCGCCAACAGTCACCGTATAGTGCAGCGCCTTGCCGCCCAGTTCGATGGACTGCTGCGTATGGGCTTCGGCGGGCAGCGGAGGCAGCGATCCCTTATCGGCGCCTTTGTCAGCCGCGGCCTTGTCGCCACCAGCCTGCGCATCGCCAGCGGCAGGCTTATCGCCCCCGGCTGGCGGTTTACCTGCCTGCGCCCACGCGGGCGCGGCGAAGATTCCAAGACAACAAATCGTGCACACGGCAAGCGCCATGCGCCGGAAAGCTGGTTCAACCCTCGGAAATGTCATGTCGATACGATACATCCTGCCATCAAGCCGCTGGCAGTCCCCCCGCCGCATGATTTAACCTCAAACACGGTATGAAACTTGCATATGCATTTGTTCTTTCAGCTCTGACCGCGGCGCTTGCCGGTGGAGCGGCGGCACAACAGTCCACGCCTGCCCAGCCCGCCTCCGCGCCGGACCTGCCTGATGCGCCACAGGCCACGGCGGCAGCGGCGATCCATCCGAACGGACCCACCGTGGTCATGGATACCTCCATGGGCCGCATTACCTGCCAGTTCTACGAAAAGCAGGCGCCCAAGGCAGTCGCCAACTTCATCGGCCTGGCCGAGGGCACCATCGACTGGACCGATCCCAACACCAAAAAGAAGCAGCACCACAAGCCCTTCTACGACGGAACTGTATTCCATCGCGTGATTCCGGAATTCATGATTCAGGGTGGCGACCCCACGGGCACCGGTATGGGCGATCCCGGCTTTGCTTTTGACGACGAGATCGACCCGAACCTGAACTTCGACAAGCCGGGCAAACTGGCCATGGCCAACTCCGGCCCCAATACCAACGGAAGCCAGTTCTTTGTTACCGAGCAGGCCTACGACTCGCTCAATCAGCACTACACTCTTTTCGGCCAGTGCGACGATTCCAGCGTTCTGGTGGTACAAACCATCGCCCGCGTTCAACGCGATTCGAGCGACAAGCCGCTTGCTCCGGTAGTGCTGAAGAAGGTCACCATCGTCCGCGAAGGGCAGCCCATACCACCGCCGCCGGCAGTCGCTACGCCAGCAACACCGACAGTCCACTCGGCGATGCCCACTTCACCCAAACAGTAAACGAAAGCCGGGCGTCCCCTGTCTCGATGCCGAGACCTGGGACGCCACAAAAACACAGGAGTTTTGCATGTCACTAGCAGCAGGTACCTACGCCGTCTTCTCCACCACCGAAGGCAAGATCACCGTCCGTCTCTTTGAGGCCGAAGCGCCCATCACCGTCAAGAACTTCATCGAACTGGCCGAAGGCCAAAAGGAGTGGACACATCCCACCACACGCGCCAAGTCAAAAGACAAGCTCTTCGACGGAACCATCTTCCATCGCGTCATCCCCGACTTCATGATCCAGGGCGGCGATCCGACCGGCACGGGTATGGGCGGCCCAGGGTATCGCTTCCAGGATGAGACCAAAGGCTCCGTTCACAAGTTCGACAAGGCCGGCAAGCTGGCCATGGCGAATTCCGGACCCAATACCAACGGCTGTCAGATCTTCATCACCGTCGCGCCAACACCCCATCTCACCGGCAACCACACCATCTTCGGTGAAGTGGTGGAAGGCCAGGACATCGCCACCAAAATCTCGAAGGTCCCGCGCAATGGGCAGGACAAACCACACAAGCCAGTGGTGCTTGAATCGGTCACCATCGAACGCGTCGCTTAACTCCACTCCACAGGTACAATCGCCGAACCCCCAACTCAGGTTGGGGGTTCGTTGCAATCGGACCCTGGTAGTATCATTCCTCATCGGACAAACCGGTGCTCGCCGGCCAAGGAATACCGCGCTCCCTACCCGAGCCGCACCGCTTGCGCTCCCAGGTACTTTTCCAAATTCAAATGGAGTCAATTCGCATGCTTGCCTCTGCTGCCTTGCGTCGTATGGCCATTCTCTCAACCTTCTTCGTTCTAGCTTCCGCCCCATCCGCTCTCATCGCCGCAGAAACCCCTGAACTGCACCGCGGCTACTACTCTGACCCAGCACTCCATGGGGACACCGTTCTGTTTACCTCCGAGGGGGACTTGTGGTCGGTCGGCATTCATGGAGGCCAGGCGCACAGGCTCACATCCGGCGCTGGCCGGGAGCAGAAGGCCACCATCTCGCCCGACGGAAAGACCGTCGCGTTCCAGGCAACCTACGAGGGCCCCTCCGAGGTCTACACCATTCCCATCGACGGCGGGCTGCCGCAGCGCCGCACCTGGGACGGCAACTCCGAGCCTGAGGGTTGGGCGCCCGACGGCCGCTTGCTTGTCGCCACCGAGCGCTACTCCACGCTGCCCAGCGTCCAGCTTGTCCTCATCGACGCGCATGGTGGACGCGAGCTCGTGCCCCTTGCGCAAGCCGCTCAAGCTGCCTACTCCTCCGATGGCCACACGCTCTTCTTTACCCGGTGGTTCCGGCAATGGAGTGAGACCAAGCGCTACAAAGGCGGATGGGCTGAAAACATCTGGAGCTTCGACGGCACCAATGAAGCCGTGCCTCTGACCGCGGACTTTACCGGCACATCCACAAATCCCATGTTCTGGAATGGCCGAGTATATTTCCTCTCCGACCGTGACGGCGTCATGAACGTCTTCTCCATGGACCCGCAAGGCCACGGCGTCAAGCAGGAAAGCCATCAGCACATTTTCGATGTTCAAGCTGCATCGCTCTCCGACGGCCACATCGTCTATGCTTCCGGCTCCGACCTTTGGCTGCTCGATTTGAATACGGGCCACGACGAGCTGATTCCCATCACCCTCATCTCTGATTTCGACCAGATGCGCGAACACTGGGTCAAAAAGCCGCTCGATTATCTGACCTCCGTACACATTGCGCCCGATGGCTCCGGTGCCGTGTTCACTGCGCGCGGCGAGGTCTTTACGCTTCCGGCGAAGACCGGCAGAATTGTCAAAGTAGCCGGCGACTCCGCCGTTCGCTTCCGCGAGGCACGCTTCATGCCCGATGGCAAAAGCATCGTCGCCCTCTCAAGCGAGAGCGGAGAAACTGAATTCTGGAAATTGGCTGCCAACGGCGAGGGCGCGCCTGAACAGTGGACACACGACGCCAAAGTCCTGCGCTGGGAGGGCGTTCCTTCGCCCGACGGCCATTGGCTTGCGCATCGCGACAAGGACCAGCAGCTTTGGATCTACGACATCAAAGCCAAGACCGATAAGCGCATTGCGCAATCAATGAACGGTGACTTCGATAACCTGAGTTGGTCGGTCGACAGTCATTGGCTGGCCTACGTCGAAACGGCCGACAATCAGTTTTCGCAAATCAAATTGCTCAATGTAGATTCGGGCGCCACCCAAACCATAACTTCCGACCGCTACAACAGTTCCAATCCCATTTGGAGTTCCGACGGAAAATGGCTCTACTTCCTCTCCGATCGCAACTTGAAAACCACCATCGGCGGTCCCTGGGGACCGCGTTCGCCTCAACCGCATTTCGATCGCGCCGTGAAGGTCTACGAGCTCGCTCTCGCTCCCGGTCTTCGTTCGCCCTTCCTGCCTCCCGATGAACTCCATCCCGATTCTCAAGCGAAGAAGGATGAGGATAAGAAAGCGGAAGACAAAGAGAAGGATGCCAAAGCAGTTGCAGCAGGCAAAAAACCAGCGGATGCCGACAAATCCGCGGACAAAAAAGATGAGAAGAAAGATGAAGATAAGGACAAGGACAAGAAGCCTGCTGAAGTGAAGATCGACTTCACCGATCTGGCCTCGCGTCTATCCGAAGTTCCCACGCCTCCGGGCAACTACGACGATCTACAGGCCACCGAAAAGCGCTTGTGCTGGATTAACGCAAGTGACGATCAAGGAGAGCATCTCGCCCTGCAGTGCCTCGACATTGCCAACAAGGGCGACGAGGTAGACACTGTTCTCTCCGACGTAAAGGGCTTTGAGATTTCCCTCGACCGCAAAAAGCTCATGGTCACCAAAGCCGACGATTTCTACATCCTCGATTCCGACGTAAAGGCCGCCGCTCTTGGCGACCCCAAGGCGCTTCCCAAAGCAGCCATCAATCTCTCGCATTGGACCTTCACCACAACTCCGAGAGACGAGTTTCGCGGGCTCTTTCTGGATGCGTGGCGGCTGGAGCGCGATTACTTCTACGACCGCAACATGCACGGTGTCGATTGGAACGCCGCGCGCGACCGCTATCTGCCTCTCGTTGACCGCGTCGCCAATCGCGATGAGTTGAACAACGTGATCGCGCAAATGGTCAGCGAGTTATCCGCGCTCCACACCTTCGTACAAGGCGGCGATGCCCGCAAGCCTTCCGATCAGATCGATACAGGCACCCTGGGCGCGGTTCTCCGCCGCGATGAAAAGGCCGGCGGCTATGTTGTGCAGCACATTTATCTCCATGACCCCGACTTGCCCAATCTGGCGCCACCGCTGGCCCGTCCCGAATCTCTCGTCAAAGAAGGCGAAGTTATTCTGAGGATCGACGGGCAGAGCTTGCTCAGTGTATCCGATGAGCGCTCCCTGCTTCGCGGCAAGGCCGGCCAACAGGTAATGCTGCACGTCAAGCCCGCAACCGGCGAAGCGCGCGACGTGCTCGTTAAGCCCATCGGCGATCGCGACGACGGCCACATGCGCTATGCGGAGTGGGAGTACTCGCGCCGCCAGCAGGTTGACTCAGGCTCGTCGGGACAGATTGGGTACGTCCATCTGCAAGCCATGGGCTCCGGCGACATTGAGCAGTGGGCTCGCGAGTATTACCCCGTCTTCAATCGCCAGGGACTTATCATCGACGTGCGCCATAACCACGGCGGTAACATCGACTCATGGCTGCTCGGCGATCTGCTGCGCCAGGCATGGTTCTATTGGCAATCGCGCATCGGCAATCCGTATTGGAATATGCAGTACGCCTTCCGCGGACACATCGTCGTCCTTTGCGATCAGGAGACCGCCTCCGATGGCGAAGCATTCACCGAAGGCTTCAAGCATTTCCAGATGGGCAAAGTCATCGGAACCCGAACCTGGGGCGGCGAAATCTGGCTCTCGGGAAGCAATGTTCAGGCCGACAATGGCGTTGCCACGGCTGCGGAGTTTGGCGTCTATGGCCCCGATGGCAAGTGGCTCATTGAAGGCCATGGCGTCGACCCGGACATAATCGTCGACAATCTGCCTCACGCTACATTCGCCGGGAGCGATGCTCAACTCCAGGCCGCAATCGACCTTCTCAAGCAGCAGATCAAAGACGATCCGCGCCCAGTACCGCCCCATCCGCCTTACCCCGACAAATCCTTCAAGTATCAACCTTGAAGCTCAAACCCCTGCTCGGCGATAATTACCGCGCCGGGCGCTTCGCGGCGCCGCACAGACGGACAGCCTTGATCAAAGGTTGCAAGTTCTTTCAATTAAAAAACTTTACTTGTACGCAAAACAGAGATTGGGCTGTACAATCTCCACGAGGAGACCCATGGCCGGAGATATTCAACTTACGTGCAGCGATTGCGGGCAGGACTTCACCTTCACCGCTGCTGATCAGGCGTTCTTTCAGGAACGTGGTTATTCGACCCCAAAGCGTTGCAAGAATTGCCGTCAGGCAAAGAAAAACGACCAGGGGGGGTCCGGCTACCGTTCGGCTCCGGCACAGGGAACACCTGTCATTTGCTCGGGTTGCGGACAGCCTACAACAGTGCCTTTTGAACCTCGTGGCGACCGCCCGGTGTTTTGCCGGGACTGCTACCAGGCTCGCAAAGGCAGTGGCGGTGGTGGCGGCGGCAGTTCGCGCGGCCGCGGCCGTTACTAAGTTTTTCGAATCCGAAGCCCTCATCGAGCCTAAGGTTCGTGCATTGCAAGGTAAGCTCAGGCAAAGCTCTCGGGAGAGTGACCGGGTCCTGCGCGCCGCTGGTTTCTCGGGTGCGTGGCTCTCTTTCAATCTTTCGCACGTTAAAATTGCGTTATGAACGCCTCAACAGGGCAGCCACCCATAAAGCGGCTGCCCTTTATGCTGTCCCGGTTCGCGTTTCAGTTCACTTGAGGAAGCTATGGCAGGATTCCCGGCTTCAATATCTTCATGGGCATCTACCGTGCAGCCCGATAAACTGGCGCTTCATCCAACACCCAACCCCAGAGGACTCATCCTAGTATCATGCCCGCTCAACTCTCCTTAACCGGATTTGCCTGGAAGAATCTGTGGCGAAGACGCCTCCGGACCCTGCTCACGCTCTGCGGGATTGGCATGGCCATTGGCGCGTTTGTCGCCCTGGTTGGCTTCTCCCGCTCTTTTGAAACCGAGTGGCTGCGTCTTTATTCCTCCAGTGGCACCGACATTGCCGTCGTCGACAAGAATTTCATGAACTCCTCCGTGGATCAGGGCGTGGTCGCGAAGGTTCGCGGAGTCTCCATCGTCGAACAAGCCGAGCCGATGATCTTCAACATCATGGACCTCACGCCTGAGGTCAACGCAATCGTCTTTGGCTGGCTCGATGACACCTATGAGTTCAACTCGCTGACTTTCACCTCAGGCAGCCGCTTTCGCAATGGAAAGCCGGAAGTCATCATTGGAGACACCCTGGCCCGCAATCTGAATAAGAAGGTCGGCGACTCCCTGGTGATGCAAGGCTCGACTTTTTCCGTGGCCGGGATCTTCCATGGCGGGACAGCTTTGGAAGCCGGCGCGGTGATTTTGCCGCTCGACCAGATGCAGCTGCTCTCCAGTATGCAAGGAAAGGTCTCCGGGGTCCATGTGCGCCTTCGCCCCATTCCTGCCGGCGAGACACAGGAACACTACTTCAAACGCGCTCAGGCCGCGATTGAGGCGGTTGTGCCAGGTTTGAATGCCCAGCTTGCCACCGATCGGGCCAGCAACAACCAGTTCGTCGATCTGGCGCACGCGGTGGCCTGGGGAACATCGGCCATCGCATTGATTGTGGGGATTCTGGGCATCGCCAACACCATGGCCATGTCCGTGTTCGAGCGCACGCGCGAGATCGGCATTCTACGCGCCATCGGCTGGAAGTCCTGGCTTGTCATGTTGTTGATCGAGACGGAAGCAACCGGGCTTGGCTTCGCCGGCGGTATCATCGGCATCGGTGCAGGATGGGCGGGGCTACGCCTGCTGTCTGTGCTCCCCAAGACCAACATCTTCGTCTCTACGTCCCTGACGCCGCTCCATCTTCTCCAGGCCGTGGCAATTTCTGTTCTCTCCGGCATCATCGCGGGAGCCTACCCGGCCTGGCGTGGCGCGCACCTGTCTCCGGTGGAGGCCCTCCGCCATGACTGACGCTCAAACGCATCCCCAGTTGGAAGTCCGCAGCCTGCGCAAAAGCTACGACGATGGCCGCATCGAGGCCCTGCGCGGTGTCGATCTCTCGATTGGAGCCGGAGACTACGTCGCCATCAGCGGCGCCAGCGGCAGCGGCAAATCGACTTTGCTCCACCTGCTTGGAGGCCTGGACGTACCCACCAGCGGCCAGGTGTTCTTTAAAGGGCAGACACTCGCCGCAAGCGATCTCGACGATTACCGTGCGCGCCAGATCGGCTTTATCTTCCAGGCCTTTTACCTGCTGCCAACCCTGAGCGCCATCGAAAACGTCCAGGTTCCCATGCTCGCCTTGGGACTGCACGCGCAGAACCGTGCGCAGCGTGCGGAGGCCTTGCTGGTCGAATTGGGGCTCGCGCACCGGCTGAACCAGTATCCCAACGAATTGTCTGCCGGAGAACGTCAGCGCGTGGCCATCGCCCGCTCCCTGGCCAACGATCCATCGATCCTGATGGCGGACGAGCCCACGGGAAATCTCGATAGCGTGAACTCAGCGCGTATTATTGAGATACTCACCGGCATTCAGAAGAAGCGCGGAATGACGCTCATCATCGTGACCCACGAGAACGATATCGCCAACGCCGCTCCCCGTCACATTCGCATCCGCGACGGGAGAATTGAGCCTTGAGACTCTCCCTCGCAACTCTGGGTTTTGCGCTTTTGACGTCTATCCCCGCCGCCCTTGCCGCCGGCCCTCAGGCCCGTGACGCGGAGCCGCTTCTCGCCGGTCCGCGGCAAGCTGTGCAGCAGGCGGATTATCGTTTATCCGGGCACCTGGCCCGCGTGGATGCAAGCGGAACACGCACCAGTTACGACGTTTCCATCAAGGCTCATTGGTTTTCCGGCGGGTTGAAGATTCTGCTGGAAGTGACTGCCCCGGCCGATGCCCGCGCCCACATTCTCCTGGAGATGCGCCCCAATGGCCAGAACTCCATCCGTATTGCTCATCCGGGAGACCAGGCTGGGGCGATAATCCCATTCGACAAATGGACGGATGGTCCGCTTGGCGCCGGTTTCAGCTACGAGGACTTGCTGGAGCAGCATTACTTCTGGCCCGGCCAGGTGGCGCTGGAACCGGAGAAGCGCGGGGCCCGCAACTGCGATGTCTTGAAGAGCACCCCGGGGCCGGCCGACAAGACCCACTACACTGAGGTTCGCACCTGGCTTGACCACACCATCGCCTTCCCCGTATATGTTGAAAAAACCACCAAGGGAAGCGGAATCGTGAAAGAATTTACCTACTACGACCTGCGCCACGATGGGGGAATCTGGTCAGCAACCCAGATTGAGGAAAAAACACGTGGCCAGGCAGGCTCCACGTTCCTTATCATCAATCGTGGCAGCCCAAAAGCAAATTTGACCCTCGGGGATTTTAGCCCGGAACGCATCACTCATTTTTGAACGCTTTACCCATTTCTTACCAGATCACCGGTTTCCAGGATTGCCTCTATGTATATTGTTCTCTCGATCGTGGCGCTGGCTGCAATCGTCGTCGGCGCTGGATTTCTTTATCAAGTGGTCGGCTCCCATCGTGACCGCCTACGTTTTGCCTCCCCAGGACGCTGGGTTGAGATCGGCCGCGGACATAAACTCTATATGCTCGAGAAGGGCGCCGGTGGTCCTACCGTGCTGTTTGAAGCCGGCATCGCCGCTACTAACCTCAACTGGTGCCACATCCAGGAAACAGTTGCCCGCTTTACCCACACCATGTCTTACGACCGTGGCGGACTTGGCTGGAGCGGCCCAAGCCTCACCGCGCGCACCCCCGCCAACTGCGCTTCAGAATTGCACGACCTGCTGGAGCGGGCCGGCATCAAGCCGCCTTACATCCTGGTGGGCCACTCCTTCGGCGGACTCGTTATGCGGCGTTACGCGCTCAGCTATCCGGAAGATGTATCCGGGGTGGTTTTGGTTGACCCCATGCGCTGCGAAGAGTGGCCGCCCATGAACCCCGGCAGGCAGCCCGAAATCGATCGCATCAAAAGGCTTTCCGGCTACGCGGTTCCCATTGCGCGCTTCGGACTCGCACGCCTGGCTGTCACTTCGCTGCTGTGCCGTTCTGGCCGCATCTCCGGGCATCTGGCCGGAGCGGGCGGAGTCTCAGGTCGCCACGTATTGCGGCGCATCACCGAAGAGGTGGGAAAAATGCCCAAAGAGGTGTGGCCCATTGTGGCGGCGCACTGGTCGCGTCCCAACTACTATGCAGGCATGATGGACCATGTCGAGGCCGTGCCCGACACCGTCCGCGAAATGCGCGACGCGGACCCCATCCGCGACATCCCGGTCCTGCTGCTGACGCCCGGGAAGTCGACGCCGCTCTCCGACGCTGCCGTACTCCGCATTGGCGATAATGTGCAACAGGTGATCGCCCCCACAAGCGCCCACTGGATTCATCTCGACCAGCCCGAGCTGGTGATCGAGTCCATCCGCGAGATGGTGGCCGCAGCAGTCGCCGCCGAGCCAGTTGCGGCTTCCGTTTAACGCTGGGAATCGATCGACTCTGCTGGAGAGTTTGGCCTACGATGCTCGGTTTGAGATCACAGCTTGTGATCTCAAATCAGGAGGCGAAATGACGGGCGCAAGCGCTCTTGCGACGAAACAGATTGAGAGTCAGATTTTTCTGATTCGTGGACAGAAGGTCATCCTCGATTCCGACCTGGCGGCGCTGTACGGTGTCGAAGTCCGGGCGCTCAATCAGTCGGTCAAGCGGAACGAAAGACGTTTCCCTTCAGATTTCGTCCTCAGGCTCACAGCGAAAGAGAACGAGGAATTGAAATCACAAACTGTGACCTCAAAGAGTAGCCGCGGCGGTCGCCGCTACGCGCCTTATGCCTTCACCGAGCACGGAGCCATCATGGCTGCCACCGTACTTAACTCCCCGCGTGCGGTGGAGATGAGCATCTTTGTGGTTCGCGCCTTCTTGCGTCTGCGCGAGACGCTCGCCCACCACAAGGAGCTCGCCACCAAACTTGCCGAGTTGGAGCAACGGCTAGAAGCACACGACAACAAAATCGTCGATATCATCAAGGCGATCCATGTGCTCGCGATGCCGCCGGAGAAACCCGTCCGGCAGATAGGCTTCCGCGCCGATCCGGTCTCCAAGCCGAAGGGTAGTAGGGCAACATGGGGGTAGTAGGGCAGTAGGGTTTTGGTTGGCGGCGGTGCTATGTTCTCCGTATGCCTTGCGATTTGAAACAACCCTTCAATTTTGGCCCTGGCAGTGTTCTGAAGCGCTCACTCACGAGATTAACCGCCTTGTGCATGGTGGCGTTTGCTCTTCAGTATTCATTCTGCAACACCCAAGCGAACGCCAAGCCTTCCCGAACTACAGCCCGACCTGTGAAGCCGGAAACACCTCATCTTGAATTTGTGACTGAATATATCCGTGAGTTGGCAGCAGTTGAGCGAATTCGTGCGGCCGGCGAAGACGAGAATAATCGAGATAGAAAAGATGACAAGCTTCCTTTCGCCAGCGCCGTACACACCAGCACGTTGTTCGAGCTCGAATTAGATTCGCAGGTCAAAATGCTCAAGGGTATGCGCCTCAATGCGCCGTCTGATTCCCTCATACCGAACATTACAGCGTTCTATGAACGAAAAATCGCATTGTGGCGAAGGATGCGAGAAATTAGCAGCGCCTTTATCGGCGGCCCGAAGGAAGGCGTGGACTATAGCAAACTGGCAGCCGAGATGCCCAAGTTAAGGGGCGAATTGGATTTCATTGACCAATCTTTGTTTGAGGCTACGCCGCTCGTCTTCGCAACACTGATAGACATGAAGGCCGACTCCGAAGGGCACGCGAGCCACCTGATTATCACGAAGGAGGATAAGGCTAGATTGATTTCTAAGCTCGATGACTCCTTCGGAGCTAAGCTGGACCAGAAGGACCAAAACTACACGGTAAGCGCGGCCACAGTTTTGAAGGGCTATCTGAACAAAGATTTCAAATGCTCAGACGAGACTTGGGAGTGACTCGGCCTTCGCTCCTACTGGATGATTTCCGGCGGGGGACGGGAGGAAAGGGCGACATGAAACCTCTTCCCCTCATAGTGCTATCGCCCGTTCATGGCTCGACCCGCTAGGATCGTGATTCCTGGGATTGGGGGCCTCCGTGCAAGACGAATCCCAGTCTCAATGACTCCGCGTCCCTTCCTATTTCCTCTCACCCGCCACAAACGTAGTCCACGGGCCCGCTTTCATGTCGTGCAGGATCGGCTGCTGCCACGCGAATTCCGGATGCGCAGCCAGAAACGGGGCCGCAATGAAGTCCTCGCCGCATGGATGCCCCGCTCTGCCAATGAAGCTCAGTTTCGCCGCCAGATCCGAGTCCATCACCTTACCGGTTACCGCGCCGCTCGGGCTGTAAGGCGGGTTATCCCAGACTTTCTCTCCCACAGGCGAAGTCTCCTCATGGCCGCATAGGCTGCGCTTCCCGATATCGATCTTGTGCTCGTAGCTGTCTTCGTGGTCTGACAAATAAGCCTCCGCCAGCGCGGTATCCAGCTTGCCGTAGTGCTCCTTCATGAACTCCTCTGCCCGAATGTGCCTTGCATTCATCGAGCTCTCCGGATCGTTCGGATTGAACCCCGGCGTATCGTCGCGGATCAAATTCGGGTCCGCGGAGAAATTCGAGGACACGAAATAGCCGTCCTTCTTCTTCGTCAGCGGCGTATTGTGCAGGCCCAGCTCCAGGTACGCGATCTCGCCCGTCTTGCGGTCGCCCACCAGCCACGAGTTGGCATAGCCGCCGTTGTTGCCCTTGCGCATGATGGCCGCATATTCGTCGATCGACGTCGCATACTGCATCGCCTTGCGCGACCGCTCGAACTCCGGAATCCCGTTCACATCGAAGCCCTTGGCCATCGGCAGCGTAGTCTCGGTAATCATCAGGCCGGTCGAATTCACGCCAAAATCGTCCGCGCTGGTAATCACGCCGGGCAATCCATCCATAAGCAGGTGCTGCCCGCTTGCCGGCGCAATATCGAACACCACGGTCCAGCGCTCGCCTTCCGCATAGGACGACCAGTTGCTGTGGGCGATGACGATCTTTCCATCTTTGGTCGCCGACCCGGTGGCGATAAAGGCGCTGCATTTGCCCGGCGCAACCGCTCCCGCCGGATTCGCTTTGTGTTCCTTCGCATTCAGCCACGGCAGGTAGTAGTCGCTCAATTCAAGATCGCCGTTCAACGCCACAATATCCCACAGATCCAGCGTCGATCCCTGCGCATGAAGCCCTTCCACGATTCCCTTCAGCTCTTCCTGGTATTCGGGATCGAGATGCGGCCATAACACGCTCTTTGCCGCTTCGCGAAAGAAACTCCAGGGGCGCTTGTCCACGTTAGGCGCCGTGACCGTGTAGACGTGAAGGTTGTCCTCGATCTCACGCGCCAGCAAATAGCCATGCTGGAATCCAACCTGCTCCGGGGTGCCTTCCAGGTGAACATACGTCCACCCGCCCTCGTTGAACTTGTAGCCGCCTTGCAGGCGAGGGTCGGACGCCTGTGCCGCTGTGGCGCCAGACTCGATTGTGTGAGGGAGCATTAAGGCTGGCTTTGGAGCCGGGGCGGCCGAAGAGGACGCAGCGATCGCAACAAGGGCGACAAGGCAGGAAGAAATCGTACGAGCAAGACGGAAATCCATCGAGGTATCCTCCGGGAAAGCGGGAGTTGGAATTCCCTGAAGATACCACGATGGATTGGGTTTAGATAAGGACCTAGCGCTTCTTTGCCTTCTTGGCTGCCGGTTTGGCGCTCTTGGCCGGTGCGGCGGTTTTTTTCACAGGCTTGGCAGCGGGTTTTGCTTTTGCGGGTGCGGCCTTGGGCAGCACTTTACCTTTTGCAGGCTTGGCTGCGGGAGCCTTTGTCTTGGCTTGCGGAGGTTTAGCCGCGGCGGCTTTTGCGACTGCCGACTTTGCTGGAACGGCCTGCGTCTTGGCGGTTTGCGGGGGCTTGACCCCGTGAGTTGAGGGAGCTGCCGGCTTCGCAGCCAGAGCGTTCGCCGCCGAGGCTTGGAGTGGCTTCACGCCGGGTGTCGGCGCTTGTGCCTGAATTTGAGGAGGTTTAACCCCAGGGATGCTCGATGCGGTCTTGCTCACCTTGCTGCCCTTTCCGATTTCTGAAGCTTCTGCATCTTTCTCTACTGGGGAAGTAACCGTCTTGGTCTGAACCGCTGGTGTGTGCTTTTCTGCCGGTTGGGGCTTCGCCGCGCCGCCGGAGCCTGAAGGACCCCTTCCCGGCTTCGACGGTGCGGGGATCTTGGCGCCCATCCTGGGCGGGGCCGGCTCCGAGTCCGATTCCGATTCAAGGTCATCGTCGTCAAGATCGTCCTCAACGGATTCCGGTTCAGCAAACTCGCCGATCTCCGGCTCCAGATCCACCTTGGGAAGATTCAGGCCCAAATCAGTGTCGTCATCGTCGCCGCCAAGGTCGTCCAGATCCTCGTCGTCGTCCACGCCGTCTTCAGACTCCTCGTCGTCATCGTAGGTCCGCTCCTTCAGCTTCGCCTCGCCGCGCTTGGCTCGCGGCCTCTTCACAGTGACCTGGGGTGGTGGAGCTGGAGGGGAATGCGGCTCCAGGAAGGCGCGAAGCTCCTCCGTCGTCGTCAGCCGCCCGTCAATCAGCTCGAGGAAGATGGACTGCACGATCTCCTTGTACGCGTGAAGCTCCGGCGTAATGCGCATCTCCTGCATAAGGGCATGAGGAATGCGCTGACGGGCTTCCGGCCATACCTTCAAGAACAGGTTGTAACGCTCCAGAACAGCCTTATCCTTGCTTGTAAATGCAAGCCAGAGAACAGCTTCTGGATCATAGCTCGTGAAGAGCTTGAAACCCGCCGAGGCCGTTGCGTTCTCCTTGGAAAGCAGTACCTTGGCGAACTTTGCCGCCATCGAGTCCAAGCTGTCCCACTCCTCGACAAAGCCCGGCCGCAGCAGCAGCTTCTTGAGCGCAACCAGATCCTTCGCCGCCAGCTTGGCGGTCAGCAACTGCATCTGCGCCGCCGACATATCCGCGTGAACTCCCTGCGTGAGAAGCTCGACGGAAAGATCGTGCAGAGTCTTCAGCCGCTCCTCGTCCGCCTTGGCGGCAGTCCACGCCGGGAAGAGGAATTGCATCCAGCCCTCGGCCTCAAGTGCGCGCAGAATCTTCAGCCCAGCTTCCTCATGACCAATCTGCTCAAGTTCGCGGCTCCGCGCCTCGACGGAAAGCTGCTCGATCACTCCTTCGCCCTTGGCATTCTCGTAGCGGGTCTTCGTCTTCGGGTCCAGTTCCCAACCAAGCCGCGCAATGTAGCGGGTGGCGCGAATCAGAACCGATGGGTCCTCCAGAAATCCGTAGTTTGAGACCAGCCGAAGCGTCCGCGCCTCGATATCCGCTGCTCCGTTCAGCGGATCCATCAACAGGCCGAACGAACCCTCGTTCAGCGATATGGCCATGGCGTTGACGGTGAAGTCGCGGCGGCGCAGATCTTCCTGGATGGAGGCCGGATGGTAGACCGGCTTGCCCAATTTCGCATGATCCAGGCGGTGGGTGCTGACCACGTCGACGCGAACCGTGCCCGGAAAACACAGGTATAGGGTCCGCAGGGCCTCGCTTTCGCCCCAAATCGCTCCGCCAAGTTTCTCTATTGGTTTCTTTAGCTTAAGAGCATTTCCATGAACGGATACTTCAAGGCTGCGCACAGCGTGGCCACTGGTCAGGTCGCGCACGGCATCTCCGGTCAGGAACAGGATCATTCCTGCTTCAAGGGCAGCCTCGCGCAACTGCTTGAGGGCGTGCCGCTGGTCGGCCGAGAGCCGGTTTTCCAAAAGGTAAATGTAGTCGGGCATCGGTTTCCCTGCTTCCGCCGTCTCCAAATCAAGCTAAGTACCCGCGCGCCCAAGTGCCTCATGTTGTTACCCTTACAGCACAGACGGCGAAGGCGGCAAAGCAGTACATTAACACAAACGTGCCCGGTTGGCTAGGGAGTACTGCACCTGAATTGCAGCTTTTTTCCCTTGGCCGAGTCAGCCTCGTCCATGCGACAATCCAGAACAATGGCTTCTCAGCGTAAACCGGTGATTGTGCGCAAGTTCTCCAGGGACTGGTACGCCGGGTACGCGGGAGTGAATTTTGGCCAGGACGCGGCGGAACTGGAGATCCTGGATCTAAGCGGCAAGGTAATATGGTTTGCGTGGAAAACAGTCAAATGGGTCTGCTACGTGCGCGACTTCCCCGCGGCATCCTCCGCAACCGACAACGCCAACCCGGAGCGGCTTTTGCACAAACGCTTCACCATCCGCCCGCGCACCGCCGGCGTATGGCTGCGCATGACGCTCACCGATGGCGACGAGCTGGAAGGCCTGGCTCCCAATGACCGCTCCTTGCTGGAAGGCTCCGGCCTGCTGCTCACCCCGCCCGACACGCGCTCGAATACGCAGCGGATCTATGTTCCCCGCGCGGCCATCCAGTCACTGGAGGTGGTGGGGCTGATCGGCGCGGGCGCACGCAAGAATGCCGGCCCGCGCCGCACGCCAGGCGAGCAGCCCGACCTATTTCCCCCCGGTCCCGATCTCTCATAGAACCTGAACCTGCTCTCTGCGAGCCTGATTCCGCCGAACGTGAGGCATTCTTCCCTGATAACTCGCAGACTGAGTTGAAAGCGTTTGTCGTTGCAACCAACGACGCGAGGATGCCCATTGAACCGCATTCAGGCTGCAATTCCCTCAGTTCTCTGCTCCGTCTTCTTTGGCATGGCCGTGAGTCTGGCGGCTTGCCAGTCCTGGCAGCCTTCCCCGGCCGCTCAACCTTCCGATAGTACTTTGAAGATCGTCAACGGTCCCAGCGGCGGGCAGTTCGCTTATGGCTCGCTCACCGGGCAACGGACCAAGACCGACGCGATGGTTTACATGCTCCGCGACATTCACAGGTATTTTGGCGACAAGCCCCAGGTGGGCAAGTTTTTTCAGTCTCGCAACGGCGAGTCGCTGGCCACGTTCTTCACGTTAAATGCAAAGGGTGGCAAGCAGATGGCTGGCCTTGTCCTCATTACCGTGCACGAGAACTCCCCTGTGCAGGTTGCGGTGCTTTACGACTATGCCGACCATTTCGCATCCAGCGAACCCTCGTTGATGAATGCACTCTCCGTCGAGCAGAAAGGGCCTGGAGCGCCTTCCGGAGCCACGGAGGTAGCTTCAGCGCAAAGGCAGGCGACGGCCTCTCCAATCAGTCAAAAGAGCGGGCCAGAACATCTCAACATGGTTACCGGCGGAGACCGGAGCGCGGTCATCGGGATCCCCGCCGGATGGCGCCTTACGTCGGTTTACGGTGGCGGGCAACTCACCGCCGACGGGCCCCATGGCGAGATGGTTGAATTTGGCATCCTTTACCAGCAGATCGTCGATCCTACACGCAATAACCGGCTGACAAACGGGATACCCGGCTACAACAACACTCCCCATTTGACTTGCCCCTTGACCAGAGACCTCTATTCCGCGTGGGTTAGCGTTTCAAACCAGGCAAGACGCATCAAGGGGCTGCCCCCAGGAACGTACACCCTGATCGGCCAAAAGAACCTGCCTGGAGGCCCCGGCGCGCAACTTCTCCCCGTGCAGGCCATCTATACGGTGGACTTCCACGATGGTGTTGGCCCCCGCAAAGGAAGCGCAGGCATCTTTCCCTACTCTCCCTTGGGATCGCCGACCTGGGCTATGAATGTCAGTTCATCCAACGTTCCCATGCAGTATGCCGAGTCTGAGGAAGCGACGATCCTGGCTATGGTTCATTCTTACAGCCAGGACGCCAACGTGATTGCCCGCGAGGGTCGAGCCGACCTGGGACGCATTCAGGAAGAAGGCCGCAGAACGCAGATTCAGGTGGATGCCGCCAACGCGAGGCGCGAGGCCAGCAACCAGTCGTATGAGGCCCAGCGGCGGCAGTTCAACCAGAATGTCAGCGCAATCGATCAGCACAACGCCGACATCGACTGGCAGAGCAAGATCAACCAGAACTATATCCTGGACCGGTCTGTGATCCGGGATTCCGCCGACACGGTTCATGCCACAGGCGGCAATAATCTCGCCGACGCGCTGGTCCGATCCAATCCCACCAAGCTTGAGTACGTTCCCAACCAGCAGCTTATCCAAGGGGTGGATTATTAAGGAATGAGGCCTGCCATCATGCCGGGCGGCCCTTTCCGGTACAATCTCATCGATGAAGCTAGGCGAGTTGGCAAGCAGGCTGGGCGCGGAGCTGCGCGGAGACGCGGAGCTGGAAGTGACTGGCGTAAAAGGGATTGAGGAGGCTGGCCCTTCGGAGGTGACCTTTGTGGCCAACCCCCGCTATGCCGCGCTGGCACGCAAGACGCAGGCTGCCGCGGTGCTGGTCGAGCCCGGCTTTCATGAGATTTCCGCCGCAACTCTCCGCATCGAAAACCCCTATCTCGCCTTCTCGCGGGCTCTGGCGCTGTTCTACCGGCCCCCCTCTTACCCGGCAGGCATCCACCCCACGGCGGTCATCGATCCGACAGCCGCAATAGGCCCGGGCGCGCACATCGGCGCATACGTCGTGGTGGGGCCGGATGTGCGCCTCGGCGCTCACGCCACGCTCCTGCCTCATGTTGTTCTTTATCAGGGAGTTCAAGCTGGAGAACATCTGTTCGCGCATGCCCACGCCGTGGTCCGCGAGAACTGTATTCTCGGCGACCACGTGACTCTCGAAAACGGCGCCATTGTCGGCTCGGACGGTTTTGGGTTCGCAAAGAACGAACAGGGGCACTGGGAGAAGATTCCGCAATCCGGGCCTGTTCTGCTCGGGAGCCGGGTCGACGTCCAGGCCAACGCGTGCATCGACCGGGCCACGGTTGGCGCCACCGAGATCGGCGACGGAAGCAAGGTGGACAATTTGGTCCAGATTGGCCACGGCTCGAAGGTGGGAGAGAACACGCTGGTTTGCGCGCAGACCGGGCTGGCCGGCTCGTCGGTCATCGGCAACAACGTGATTCTTGCCGGGCAGACCGGCATTGCCGGCCACTGCAGCGTCGGCGACGGGGTGATCCTCACCGCGCAGTCGGCCGTTTCGCACGATGTGCCGCCGGGGAAGATGATCTCCGGGTCACCCGGCTTTGACAACCGCGTCTGGCTACGGGCTGTGACAATCTTTCAGCGGCTTCCGGAGCTGCTGAAGCGCCTGGACAGGGTCGAAAAGAAGCTTGCCGCGCAGGCTGGCGAGAACACGCCGGACCAGAATGGAAGCCTGGAATGATCGATCGGATTGGAATTCAGAGATTCTTTCATGGAACCGTTGCACTGCTTTCTGCCGGGATCGCAACCCTCGCGGTTTCAGCGCTAATCGCCATAGCCGGCTGCCATTCCTACCACGTGGATGCCACCGTGGAAAACCGCACCGGAGCGGCAGTCAAGCTGCTCGAAGTGGACTATCCCAGCGCCAGCTTCGGGAAAGATGTCCTGGCGGCCAATGAAGTTTTCCACTATCGAATCCAGTTGCGTGGAAGTGGCCCATTCAAGGTCCAATACACGTCTGGCGATGGACGTTTGGCGCAGGTTGACGGGCCTTCAGCGGCCGAACTGCAGGAGGGAGCACTGAAGATCGTTCTGCTTCCCGGGGGTAAGGCTGAGTTCTATCCCGAGCTGACTCCCGCGCGCTGAATTGGAACCTCATTTCTTCCGCATCCTATTGAAATCCCACATCGGATTGCCGATTCCGTCTTTCCGGGATTTCAATTCCGCCGATAAGCATGAAGTGAGGCAGAAGATGCACGGGAAAACTCCGTTCATACACAATCGTCGCTTGAGCCCGTGGCTGCGCAAGCACGGTTTGGCCCTGCGCCTGGTTACCTGCTTCCTCTCCGTCACCCTGGCAACCGTTTTCGTTGGGCTCGCACCGGAGGCTAACCTGATCTGGGTTGCCAACGGCGTGCTTCTCGCCTTTCTGCTTTTGGCGCTTCGCAGGCATTGGCCGTCTTATCTGGCCGTCGGCTTTGCCGCTCAGCTAGCTGGGTCCACGCTGGTCAACCCTCACTGGCGGATGAACCTGCTATTGACAGTGCTCAATCTTGCCGAAGTCCTCATCAGCACCGCACTTTTGCGCAGAGGGCCGGCCAAGCTTCCGCGCTTTACCGATCGTGCGTATCTCATTCGCTTTATCGGCTTCGCGGTTCTGGCCGGCCCGGCGATCGCCGGATCGCTCTACGCGCTAGTTTCGGGCTTGTGGCTGCATGCCTCCCCGGAAGCCGGTTTTCTCCAATGGGTCGCCTCCGACGGCCTCGGCGCTGCTGTGGCCACTCCAGCCTGCGTGGCCATCCTGCGCATCCGGCTCAATAAGGCCTTGCGATTCAGGTGGAACTGGATCTACCTGCTTCTGGTGGCTGCCGCGGCAGTGCTGACGTTCTGCCAAACCGGAGTGCCACTGGTTTTTGTCATTTACCCGTTACTGCTTCTGGTCCTGCTCCGGATTGGCCTGGGGTGGGCCGCCATGGCGACGCTGTTTGTGGCCGGGGTTGGAAGCTGGTTTACCCTGCGCGGACAAGGTCCCTTCGCGCTGGATGTCTCCCTGACGCCCCTTGAACCGTCCCTGCTGCTGCAGCTCTTTCTGGCTTGTGCGATGTTCATGCTCTACAGCGTCTCCGTGGTCCTTGAGTCCCGGCGGTTGATCGAGCGCAGGCTGGAGAAGATCGCCTCCCTGCACACACTGGTCACGGAAAACTCGCGCGACGTCGTTTTGCTCACTGATTTCGATGGCATCCCCCGCTACATCTCACCTGCCGTTTATGCCTTGACCGGGTGGAGACCCGAGGAGACAATGGAGCGCGGGTTCGGCGACGTCGCCCATGCGGAGGACATGCCGAGGATCGAGTTGCTGATGCGGGGATTGCGTCAAGGCGCGGAAACCGGCACCATCGAGTATCGGGTCAAAAAACGAAGCGGAGGGTATGTCTGGGTGGAGGGATGTTTCCGGGTCATCTGCGATCCCGCCACCAGCCCCCACTCAGGGATTCTCCTGACTGTTCGTGAAATCACCGAGCGCAAATCGGCGGAACGTACGCTTCAGGATGCCTACAAAGCGTTGGAAGCTTTGGCTGCGACAGACGCGCTGACCGGTCTGGCCAACCGCCGCAGCTTTGACCAGGTCCTCAACCACGAGTGGCGGCGCGGGCTGCGCGAAGAGCGCCCGCTCTCATTGCTGATGATCGACGTTGACCTGTTCAAGGCGTACAACGACGAGTACGGCCACCCGCGCGGCGACAAATGCCTCAAGCAAATTGCGGAAGCAGTCCGGGACGTCATCCAAAGGCCCGGCGATCTGGTGACGCGTTTCGGCGGCGAGGAATTTGCCGTGGTCCTTCCCGAAACGGACGGCAACGGCGCCCAGCGGCTGAGCGAACAGATTTGCGAAGCCTTGCGCGCGCAGAAAATCCCCCACAACGGCAGCCCCGTTGGCGTCGTCACAGTGTCGGTAGGCTGCGCGACCATGGTTCCTGTATTCGGGCAACATGCCGTCAATCTCATCGAATCTGCCGACGCGGCTCTCTACGAAGCCAAACGCAGGGGCCGCGATCAGGTCTTCAATTGCCATGCGCTGAAGGACAACCTGGCGGAATCGAGCGGGGATGGAGGAACCGCATCGGTTGCGGCCGGGTCAGCTTGAATCGCAACACAACGATCTGGCGGCGTGCAGGCCGAGCCGCTTCCGGGAGAAGATGCCGAGTCTCGTTCGCCGCCAAGGAATCGCAAATAGCTGAAAACAAAAACCACAGCGGCTAAACAGGCCGCGGAAAAACTCCCGTCGGAGGGAGGCGGGGGTTTCAACCCCCGCATAACGCCAACAGAATGAACGCCGGCTAAAGCCAATACTGTTCACTTTGCACCATTTGTGTGACATACCGTGTGTGACAGGATGCCGCAAAAATGGCGCGTACAGTCGCACAGCTCCCCGCCGGACCGCGGATCAGCGATTTCATCAGTTTTGGGGTTTTGACCCAAGCCTTTCCTCGCTCTGCGGTCGACGCCGTGCTGGCCAAGACCGGCACGGCGAGCCAGCGCGAACGTAACCTGCCGGCCCGCGTGGTTGTTTACTATGTGCTTGCATTGGCGCTCTTTATGCAGTCTTCCTACCGGGAGGTGCTGCGCTGTCTGCTGGAGGGTATCGAGTGGCTGCGCGATCCCGGAGCGAGCCTGCGGGTGGCTGGCAAGTCGGGCATCTCGCAGGCGCGCACGGCGGGTGGCCACGGTCTTCCGGGCCTTTTCCACCCAGATGAGGGTGCCGCCGGTCCCTCGCATTTGGGGACCGGTGAGGGCAGCCGGAATGGCAGTTTGTTGGGACGTGGAGGGACGGTTAACAGCCCTTCTTACACCTTGCCATAATCGCCGCATGGAGCCGCTCGCGGAGGCCAGCCGGCAAGTCGTAAATCTCATGAGACCGATAGATTTCAATAGTCTTGCGGGTAGTGCTGAGAGTGACCTCGCAGTGATCGCAGCCGTGCAGGTGGTGCTGCAGTTCGGCGCGCGTCTCCGGGGTTACCGAATCGTCAATCAGGTCATCGAGCAGAGCGAGAAATTCAGTGCAGGTCATTTCTCAACTCCCTTCTTTCTGCGGAAGTAGCGGCTGAGCCGTTCGCGCAATTGCAGCCGGGCGCGCAACAGGCGCGATTTGACGGCGGGAATGCTGAGGCCCAGCGTTTCTGCCGTTTCCTCGGTCGAAAGACCTTCCACGTCGCGCAGCACAAAGACGATCCTGAAGCCCGGAGGCAGGCCCTTGATGGTCTTTTCCAGGATTTTTTTGAGCTCGGACTGGGTGTAGTTCTGCTCCGGGTCGGGCGCCCAGTCGGCCAGGTCGCGCGGGACGCTGCCCTCCTCGGTTTCGACGTCCTCGTCGATCGAGACCATTTTGCCGGTACGGCGCTTGCGCAACCGCATCAGGCTTTCGTTGACCGCAATCCGAACCAACCATGTGTAAAACTTTGAATTCCCCTGGAACTGTTCGAGCTTCTCGTACGCCTTGAGAAACGCGTCCTGCATTACGTCCTCGGCGTCTTCGCGGTTTTGCGTAATGTGCTGCGCAATGCGGAAGATCTGCCGTTCGTACTTGCGGACCAGCGTATCGTAGGCCGAGACATCCCCGCCGCGCACCCTTTCTACCAGGGCTACGTCGGGATGCGGCTCGAGTTCACTTACTACTGGTTGGATGGTCGACATGGTCGTTGGTTGCGAGAAATCCTTCCGGGACGGTTTAGGCGCGCGAAAAACATCTGAAAGATGAGTTTAACGGATCGGGGCGGGGCGGGCCAAACCGCGATGGAGCAGGGTATTGGGCCACCGTTAAGGGTAAGGGACTCATTTGAAGCGTACGGGATTTATTTGAAGCGTACGGGATTCATCCCGCACGTTAAGAACGAATTTAAGCTTCGGCTTTAGCCGCCGAGGGAATGCAGACCTCTGATGGGCATCTCTGAAAGGCTCAAGCCCGCACCTTTCACCCAAAACCCAAGTTATCGGACAGGTTTTTGCGGCACAATCCGAGTCAGTGGGTTCTTTGAAACACAATTGCGGTTGGATCGTGAGGGTCTACAAGGCCGCGGCCTGGGATCAACTTGAGGCTCAGATGGGTTTGGGCATAGGTGACGGTATAGAGGTGGCTATTGGCATCGAAGAGAATGCAGGCCACCACAGTCTCCTTATGCAAATCGAGACCGGCACAATGCGGGTGCAAAAGTTCCATCGCCGCTCCTTATGCGCCGCTGGCGTGGAACCCCTATCAATGAAATCTTGGAAGCGTGCTCCGGGGCTGGAACCAGCCCGTGGCGACAATCCGGGGTGCTCAAAGGTTCCGGGTCCAACTAAAAAATGGGCTCATGCGCACCAAGGATCGAACGACCTCTGTGCCGCTGGCGCAATAACAATGTACAACAGGATCGATCCCCGTTTCATGCCCCGCGGGTCGGCGACGCCGGTGGGGAACTAAAAAGAAACAGGATTGCGATTGGGTTGGATTTTGAGTAGTTGGAACGCGAGGACGGCGCGGATTGTTCGAGTGAATTCAGCGAGTTAGCGTCCGCTTCGCGGACATAGCGAGTTAGCGAGTCAGCGGTGACATTACTGTGAGAAAGTTTCATCCCCCGTGGGTCGGCAACGCCGGTGGACGACTGTTACAAAGCCCTCGAAAATTCCGGCTGTAGCGAGTTTTTCCGCAGCAAGTAAAGCCGGCATTCACTCTGTTGGCGTAATGCGGGGGGGGGGAAGCCCCCACCTCCCTCCGACGGGAGTTTTTCCGCAGCCTGTATAGCACATTTACCATACACTTCCGCGCCCCAGGAGAAACAATTCCACCGTCATCTGTGTATCCCTGGAAACGGGCCCATGCCTGGGCCGGGTTCACCAATGGGCACTACAATAAGATCATGCTGATCGAGGGCATTTTTGCCGCTGTTCCAACGCCGTTCTACCCGGACGAGCGCATCTATTTTCGCAAGCTTGAAGCCAACTTGGCTCGCTACTCGCGCAGCCTGCTTTCCGGGATGCTTCTGCTTGGCTCAACCGGCGAGGCGGTGGCCTTGGATGAAGCTGAATCGCGGGACGTGCTGCGCGTGGCCGCTGAAGCCGCGTCCCCGGAAAAGGTCCTCATCGCCGGGGTAGGGCACGAGAGCGTGAAGACTACTCTTGAGCTGGCTGAAGCAGCGGCTGAGTTCCGCTACGACGCCGTTCTGGTCCGTACGCCCACCTATTATGCCAGCCAGATGTCTTCCGCGGCCGTGCTCCACTATTTCCGCAGCGTGGCCGATCGCTCGCCGCTCCCGGTCATGCTCTATAACATACCCCGGTGCGCTCCGTACGACATCCCCATCGCCCTGATCGGCGAGTTGGCACAGCACCCTAATATCATTGGCATCAAGGACTCGAGCGGCAATCTTCAACGCATTGCTCCAACTGTTGAGGCGACACGCAATGCTCCTCGGCGCACCGAGACTGTAACGCCGGTCTTTGACGCTGTCACGTCGCGCATGTTGTCTGCCAAGCATGAAAGCGGCTACACATTCGTCTCCGCCGGTGACTTGGCGGGTGGTGCGGCCGTAGCGACCGCGCCTCCCATTGCTCCGATCAAGACGCGCACCAAGGAAGTTGGCTTTCAGGTGCTCACCGGCTCGGCTTCCATCCTGCTCGAAGCCCTCGAAGCAGGAGCATCCGGAGCCATTCTCGGATTCGCCGCCTGCGCTCCGCAAGCCTGCCAGGAGGTCTACCTGGCCTGGAAGGATCACGACCTCAAGCTGGCCGCGGAGAAGCAGGCACGGATCGCCGGTCCCGGTCAGCGCATCGTTGGCCAGCTCGGCATCAACGGCGTAAAGCACGCGTGCGACTTCAATGGCTACTATGGCGGCCGCGCCCGGTCGCCCTTGCTCGCGGTTTCAGCAGAGGAAAAGTCGGAAATCGAAACCCTGCTAGCGGAAATTCGGAACTAGCTGGATGATCTAAAGAAAATGGCTGATTTTTGGATCATGTGGTCGATCGTCTGGCCCAAGAGTCAATGTGCGCTGTCGTAGTTGGAGTAGCTTTCGATTGGGCCGCTTTACGCAATTGCTCCAACGAGCCACCCGATGCCGGCGGTCACCGCCATCGCCAAGCCTCCCCAGAACGTCACGCGAAGCGCGCCCGACATCACTCTTGCCCCGCCCGCCTGCGCAGCCAATCCGCCCATGAGGGCGAGCAACGCAAGAGAAGATACAGATACAAGCGGGATCAGTCCCTTTACCGGTGCGACCGCCGTGACTACGAGAGGCATCACCGCGCCGATTGCAAAGCTTCCGGCCGATGACAGCGCCGCCTGAATAGGGCGTGGACGAAGCGCCTTGGAGATACCAAGTTCATCGCTGGCATGTGCGCCCAATGCGTCGTGCGCCATCAGTTGCTTGGACACCTGTTTCGCGAGAGAAGGATCGAGCCCGCGGCCGACGTAGATTGCCGCCAGCTCCTCGTGTTCGCCTTTATCGTCTTTTCTTAGTTCCGAGCGCTCAATTTTCAGGTCAGCATGTTCGGTGTCTGCTTGCGAATGGACCGAAACGTATTCTCCGGCAGCCATCGACATGGCCCCGGCCACAAGGCTGGCCAACCCTGCGACCAATAGATTCCGGTGTGTCGCATGCGCCGCCGCAACACCCAGTAGGAGACTTGACGTTGAAAGGATTCCGTCGTTTGCGCCCAGAACCGCTGCGCGCAGCCAGCCAATTCGTTCCGTGTGATGGTGTTCCTTTTTCCCTTCGGGCATCTTGACTCCTTTTGGCCGAAATGACGCTTATAGCCGGGAAGCGCCGTCTTTTTTGGGCTCTGGCCCTCGAATTCCAGTCACCCGATGAACGCCAAGCACAACGGATGCCCATTCAAATCCAGTTCATCCTCAGCAGCCAGACCTTGACTCCCTGTGTAAGGCCCGTGTAGGCAAGGAGCGTAAGCAGGAGGATCGGCCAATACATCGGGGGCAGATGGGTGAGGCCCAGCGAAGAAGCCAACGGAGAATACGGCAGCCACGCTCCGAAGGCCATGATGGTGAATGTCGTGGTCAATAGCGGCCAGCTTGCACGGCTCTGGAAGAAAGGAATCCTATTTGTGCGAATGATATGAATGATGAGCGTCTGGGTCATGATGGACTCAACGAACCAGCCCGTCTGAAAGAGCGGGGCGCGGGATGGATCCCAGCACTTGAACAGATAGAGCATGACAAAGAAAGTCGTGTAATCGAAGATCGAGCTGATGGGCCCTATGCAGAGAATGAATCGCTTGATTTCACCAATCTTCCAGGGCCGCGGACGCGCGACCAATTCGTCGTCCACCGCGTCGTTGGGAATTGGGACCTGAGAGAAGTCGTAGAGCATGTTGTTTGTCAAAATCTGAATCGGGGCCATGGGAAGGAACGGCAGAAAGGCGCTCGCCCCCAACACACTGAACATATTTCCAAAGTTGGAACTGGCTCCCATGCGGATGTACTTCAGTATGTTGGCGAAGACTTTCCGGCCTTCGATGACACCGCCTTGGAGCACCATCAAGTCCTTCTCCATGAGAATCAAATCGGCCGACTCCTTTGCGATGTCGGCCGCAGTATCCACCGAGATGCCAATGTCCGCGGCGCGCAGCGCGGGGGAATCGTTAATCCCGTCGCCCATGAACCCCACGACATGACCCTTGGTCCGGAGGACATGAACGATTCGTTGCTTGTGCGCGGGAGAGAGGCGTGCGAAGAGCGTTGTCTTCTCTGCCGCCTCGGCCAGTTCAGTGTCGGACATCTTCTCGACTTCATCACCCAATAGCATCGGGTCGGCAAGAAGTCCAACGTCACGGCAGACCTTGCGGCTAATCAGGTCGTTGTCGCCGGTGAGGATCTTCACCACCACGCCGTGCTTGTGCAGCGCTTCGATTGCGATTGCAGCGCTGGGCTTGGGCGGGTCGAGGAATGCAACATATCCCTTGAGCACGAGATCGTGTTCATCCTCCTTTGCGCAGGATTTCTTTCCAATCAACTCCTTTACAGCAACCGCCAGAACGCGGAATCCGTCGTCACTCAGGCTTGCATATTGGTCTTTCAACCCCTTCATGAGCGCAGGGTCCATGGGCGACAGTTTCCCATCCAACTCAAATTGAGAGCATTGGTGAAAAATCTCTTCCGGAGCGCCCTTGGTCAGGAGGATGGCCTTGCCCTCAGGACTCTCGACAAGGACGGACATCATGCGCCGCGTGAAGTCGAAAGGGATTTCGTCGAGCTTCTTGTACTTCTCTATCAGGGCTTGCTCGTGAAAATCGGAGCTATTCAATATCGCGGTATCCAGCAGGTTCTTCAGGCCCGTCTGAAAATGGCTGATGAGGTAGCCATCGCGGAGCACTTCATCCGTTTCCCGGCCGGCGACATTACAGTGCCGTTGCAGGACGACCCGATCTTCCGTGAGCGTGCCGGTCTTATCGGTGCAGAGCACATCCATTCCGCCGAAGTTCTGAATGGCGTTGAGACGCTTCACGATGACCTTCTTGCGGCTCATGGCGAGCGCGCCCTTGGCGAGGCAGACGGAGACAATCATGGGCAGCATCTCCGGGGTAAGGCCAACGGCCACGGCCATCGCGAAGAAGAATGCTCCTTTCCAATCGTGCTTGGTAAACCCGTTGATGAAGAAGACCAGGGGTACCATGATCGCCATGAGCTGAATCATGAGCCATGTGAAACGGCTGAGGCCCTGGTCGAAGCTTGTTGGCGTTCCTTCCTGCGTGATGGAGCTGGCCATGGTGCCGAGATAAGTACGGACTCCGGTAACGACAACGACCGCGGTCGCCGTGCCGCTTTGAACACTGGTGCCCATGAAGCATGTGTTCTTGAGCTCGACGGGAGAGTTTGCGGCGTGTGGGTCGGCATCGTGAAACTTCTCGACAGGGAGCGACTCTCCGGTCAGCGTACCCTGGCTCACAAACAGATCTTTCGCGGACAGAATTCGCACATCGCCTGGGATCATGTCTCCAGCCGACAGATTGATGATGTCTCCGGGAACGAGGTCGCGAAGGGGGATCTCCTGCGGCTTGCCATCGCGGACCACTGTGGCGGTTACGTGGATCATGGCCTTGAGCTTCGCCGCAGCCGCGCCCGCACGAGCTTCCTGCAGGAATCGAAGGGTGACGCTCAATACGATCATGCCAGCCATGACGCTTCCAGCACGAGGATCGCCTGTGGCAAAGGAGACCGACGATAGAACCGCCAGCAGAATGACCAGCGGGTTTCGAATGATGATCAGGAGACTAATGAACCAGCCGCGCTGCCGCTCCTGCGCAACCTCATTCGGCCCCGCTATGCGCGCTCGCGAGTCGGCCTCGCTTTGTGTGAGGCCCGCGGAAGCCGTGTGCAAGGAGCGAAGCAGGTCATCCCCGTCTTTCCCAGCCGCATCGAGGACAGCAGGGGAGACGCGAATGTTATGTTGCTTTGTCTTCGCGGGGATTTGAGACTCATCTGGAGCGGGAAGAGCCGCTGTAGCGCCGACGGCGCCGGAGTTCACCTTTGCTGAGGAGTTCTCAACCGCGTGATTCGAATCAGGTGTCTCCATTTTTCTTATGCCCCTTACCGGTCCAGGCTCCATACTCCGAGCTGCGGATACAGGCTGGTGCCGGC